>Ga0137403_10009573_pt1 | contig 10765 bp, 6 predicted proteins | sample CZOMad2_1_16fung_FD_122057 | JGI IMG/M metagenome (GOLD analysis project Ga0137403, IMG submission 122057) | Vadose zone soil fungal communities from Angelo Coast Range Reserve, California, USA - CZOMad2_1_16fungal (Hybrid Assembly) | ecosystem: Environmental > Terrestrial > Soil > Vadose zone... | reverse complement strand
CTGGCTCATGTGCCAAACATAGCTGCCTTCAAATTATTTTCAAAGTGGAAATTTCAGAGAGGTTTTTTCACAGCTTCACTGAGACACAGAGAAAAACGAGGAGGAGAAAGAGCGAGAATAAAGCGAAGAGACGACGGGAGAAGATAACGCTGAGGCGCAAGAGTCTGCAGGGGAAGCGCGAAGAGTCTGGCTGGCACGGCGATGAGGAAAAGAACCGGTCTGAAGACCGGCCACTACAAAAACAAGAAGATTAGGCGGAGCGTTTGGCGGAGGCGGGTACGGCTGACGGGGATGGAATGTTGGGCGAACTGAGGATGGCGAGTGCATTGACCTTTGGAATCAGGCCGAGGCGGGCGGCTTGCGCGAAATATTCGTTGAGGCCTTTGAGATTTTCGGCGTCGAGGGAATAGTCGATGTTGGTGCGGAGATAGAGGGAGAGTTCTTTTTCGGGGAGTTGAAGCTCGCGTGCGGCTTCGGCGCAGATTTCCGGAAGACGCGCGAGTCCATAGGCGAGTGAAGCGGTGAAATCGGCTGCGAGTTCTGGTGTGGCGACTTCCATGCGTGCGGCCCAGACGGCGAGTACCGCGGGACGCTCGGTGAGCTGCCACCATTCGTGGACAACATCATAAAGATAAAGTTTGGCGAATTGCGAGAGACCGACTTGCGCGCCAGTGCAGACGAGTGCACCGTCGCGGCCGGGAGTGACGTGTTCTTCGGCGGCGATAGCGAGGCGCAGTGCGGGATCGCCGATGAGCAGAGCGGCGTCAGACGTGGCGAGCATGGTGGCCAGATCGGGCGCAGCTTCGGAGAATTCGGGAGTGATGAGCCAGCGTGCGTCGCAGAGAATTTTGGTTAGGGCTTGCGTGCTGCGGGAACTTTGATCGAGCGCGATGCGGCGAGCTTCTCGAATGGGAGACTTGGAAACGATGAGCAGGCTGCGCACACGCTCTTTGGAAGCGATGGAAAGATCGGGAAGAATTACCAGGTTCGGGATGCGTTGGTATTCGATGGCAGGAATGATGGCGACATCGGCGGCGCCGGTGCGTAGCTCTTCCGCGCATTGCGATGGAACGGTGAATGAAAGATCGTACTTGCCTTGTAGCGGGCCGTGCGTGAAACCACGCACTAGTGGCGCGGTATTGAGATATTGCACGACGGAGATGCGAAGTCTGTTCAAGACCAGGGCTCGCGCGGAAAGCCGATTATAGCAGAGCTGATTATTATCCGCAGCGGTGCGTAATGTTGTAAAACATCTGTTCCTATTGGAGGGTTTTAAAATGTTGAAACGCATGTCTTGTGCGACGGTCGCGTTTGTGATTTTGCTAGGCGCATTTGGATTTTGCGTGATGGCTCAAGGAGCTCCGGGACAGAGCGCGACTATGGCCGAGAAAACGAAAGACGCGCAGAAACTGGCCGGCTACTTCAATCTGTATTGGGACGCGAAAGCCGGAAAGCTGTGGCTGGAGATTGATAAGTGGGACGCGGAATTTCTGTATCAGAGTTCGCTGGCGGCGGGAGTGGGTTCGAACGATATTGGCCTGGATCGCGGGCAGATGGGCGAGACGCGGATCGTGCGGTTCGAACGTAGCGGGCCGAAAGTGTTACTGGTAGAGGAAAATTTTAATTTTCGCGCGATGAGCAATGATGCGGATGAGAAGCGCGCAATCCATGACTCGTTTGCGGAGTCGGTGATTTGGGGATTCACGGCGGCCGGCGAAGAAAACGGACACGTACTGGTGGATGCGACGGAGTTTTATTTGCGCGATGCGCATGGCGTGGTGACGGCGCTGAAACGGACGAAGCAAGGGACTTATAAGCTGGATGGATCGCGGAGCGCGATTTACCTGGCGAACACTAGGAATTTTCCGCTGAACACGGAAGTGGAAGCGACGCTGACGTTTACTGGCGACGAACCGGGAAAATGGGTGAAGGATGTGACGCCGGATGCGACCGCGATTACGGTACGCGAGCATCATTCGTTTGTACAATTGCCGCCGCCGGGATACAAGCGGCGGGAGTATGATCCGCGATCGAGTTTTTATGGGATTTCGTACCTGGACTATGCGACGCCGGTGAGCGAGCCGATCGTGAAGCGGTTTACGGCGCGACACCGGCTGGAGAAAAGAGATCCTGCGGCGGCAATGAGCGAGCCGGTCGAGCCGATTATTTATTATTTGGATCGCGGCGCGCCGGAACCGATTCGAACGGCGCTACTGGACGGGGCGCGGTGGTGGAATCAGGCGTTCGAAGCAGCAGGGTACAAGAATGCGTTTCGCGTGGAGCTGCTGCCGGAAGGCGCGGATATGATGGACTTGCGCTACAACGTGATTCAGTGGGTGCACCGCGCGACGCGCGGATGGTCGTATGGAGTGAGCGTGGTTGATCCGCGCACGGGAGAAATTATCAAGGGGCACGTTACGCTGGGATCATTGCGCGTGCGGCAGGATTATCTGATCGCGGAAGGATTGCTGGCGCCGTATGAAAAGGGCAAACCGGTTTCGCCCCAATCCGGTTCCTCAAAGATGCAGGAAATGGCGCTGGCGCGGTTACGGCAATTGGCGGCGCATGAAGTGGGACATACGCTGGGATTGATGCACAACTATTCGGCGAGCACGGTGAACCGGTCGTCGGTGATGGATTATCCGCCGCCGGTGGCGAAACTTGCGGCGGATGGAACGATTGATTTGTCCAACGCGTATGCAACCGGAATCGGCGAGTGGGACAAGGTGTCGATCGCGTTTGGGTATCAGGATTTTCCGGCGGGAACGGATGAACATACCGCGTTGAATAAAATCTTAATGGACGGTTATGGGCGAGGGCTGCGGTACTTGACGGATCAGGATGCGCGGCCGGCGGGAAGTTCGAGCAGCCTGGCGCATTTGTGGGATGCCGGTTCGAACGCGGTGGACGAATTGAACCGGTTGATGCAAGTACGGGCAGCGGCGCTGAAAAACTTTGGCGAGAAAAATGTTCGCGAGGGAGCGCCGCTGGCCACGATCGAGGATGCGCTGGTGCCGATTTATATGTTGCATCGGTATCAGGTGGAAGCCGCCGCGAAATTTGTGGGCGGAATGGATTATACGTTTGCGGTGCGTGGCGACGGGGAAGTGCCGACCAAAATTGTTGCTCCTGCGGAACAACGCCGAGCGCTGACGGCAGTGCTGGCTACAGTGAAACCATCGGCGCTTGCGCTGCCCGAATCGCTGCTGAAAATGATTCCGCCGCGGCCGCCGGATTACGAACGCGGGCGCGAACATTTCAAGATTCATACGAGTCCGGCGTTTGATGCGCTCGCTCCCGCGGAAGAGGCGGCGCAGCAAACGCTGCAATTTTTGTTCAATGCGGAGCGCGCGGCGCGATTGGTGGAGTTTCACGCCCGAGATGCAGCGAATCCAGGACTACAGGAAGTGTTGGACGCAATCGTCGCGGCAAGCTGGAAAGCGCCGCACACGGCGGGGTATGCAGGGGAAGTGGCGCAGACGGTGGACAGTGTGGTGCTGTACGACTTGTTGAGCCTGGCGATGAATGGCCACGCGACTACGCAGGTGCGGGCGGTGGCTTGGCGTGAGGTGGAACAACTGAAAGGGTGGCTGAACGCGAATAAGTCAGCGGGCGATGCTTCGCAGCAGGCGCACTTGGCGTATGCGGCCGCACAAATCGAGCAGTTTCATAAAGATCCGAAGAAACTTGAGCTTATTGCGCCGGCGGAACCGCCGGACGGGCCGCCCATCGGCGACGACGAGGACTTTGCCGCGTTCCCAAATTAGTTGAAATTTCTTCTGTGGGCGCCCTGACCATCCGCCATTTGTATCGTCTATATGGCTGGAGGTGAGGTCCATGGTTTCACGCACATTGCTTGCAGCGGTAGGATTTACGGTTTGGACGGCGGTACTGGTGACTGCCGCGCCGCGCGCGATCTCGCACCGGAATAACTCCTACGATTATGATGAGGCGCGCTCGATCGCGATCTCTTCGCACAACGATGGGCCGATTGAGAACTGCTCCGATTTACATATTCGGTTTGACCATAGCGACGCGGTGATCCGCTCTGAAGAGCGCACGATTACCAAAGCGGAGGCGCCGACTTTACGCGTTAGTGTGGAATCGAATGGCGGCCTGCAGGTGCAAGGCTGGGACCAGAATACCTATGCGGTGACGTTGTGTAAGGCCGTTGAGCAGGGAAGCGACGCCGAAAACGTGCTGGCGCAGATCAAAATGACATTTTCGAACGGCGAATTAAGCGTGACCGGCCCTGGTTCCCATAATCACTGGACGGCGCACCTGCTGATCAAGGCGCCCAATGCGGCGGCGATGGACCTGCACGTAAATAACGGGCCGATGGGGCTGTATCACGTGGAGGGAAATTTGAAAGTGCGCGCCGTGAATGGACCGATTACGGTGCGCGGCTGCAAGGGCGATCTGGATCTCTCGGCAGAGAACGGCCCAGTTTCGTTGGAGGAAAATTCCGGCAAGCAGAGGGTTCATACTCAGAACGGGCCGATCACGATCGATCTGGATGGAAAAAATTGGAGCGGCGCGGGGCTGGAGGCACATGCGACGAATGGCCCGGTGACTTTGCGCGTTCCGGCCGGCTATCAATCGGGCGTGGTGCTGGAATCGGACGGCAACGGCCCATTCAGTTGCCGCGCCACTGTCTGCAATGAAGGGCGCAAGACTTGGGATGAAGAACACAAGCGAGTGGAGTTCGGCAGCGGCCCCACGGTGGTTCACGTTTCGACGGTAAATGGACCGGTTTCGGTCCGCTGAAACTATTCACGTCGTCAGAACTCGCTCCCATGGCGGCGGAACCTTGACCGAAGCCATTCCGGCGGATGTCGCGGCTTGTATGCCCATCCCGGTGTCTTCAAATACCAAGCAGGATTCTGGCGCGATTTTCAGCCGTGTGGCGGCCAGCAGAAACGCTTCGGGATCAGGTTTGCTTTTCTTGTAGTCCCCCGCGCAGACGAGGGTGTCAAATCGATCGAGAAGATCGAGGTGCGAGAGAGACGCGGTGACGGAGTCGAGGGCGCTACCCGATACAACCGCAAACGGAATCTGGCCATGCCTGGCTTCGATGTGCTCCAAGACTTCGGGGACAGCTTGAAGTTGCGGAAGCAGTTCGAAATAGAGACTCTCCTTCCGATTTGCGACCTGTTCCACTGGCATATTCAGCCCGCGCTCCCTATTTAATGTTGAGATGATTTCCATGATGGGCATTCCACCCCACCTATAAAAAAGTTTTTCGTCAAACTCGCAATTCCATTCTCCCAGGGCTTTTTTCCAGGCGATGTAGTGAAGCGGCATAGAATCGGCGATGGTGCCATCGCAGTCAAATAGATAGGCTGCAAAAGAGCCAGGTGGTAATTTCAATTTCATTGCGTGGTGATGGCCTCGTCATTATTTTAGCGCAGGATTCAATCTCCGCACCGAGACGCTTTGGATGGACGCTGACTGTGGATGCCGATAAGATTTCAGGCATGTTCCTGGAAGAGAGCACAGCTCTAGCCATCACGCGCTCAGATGCAGAGCGGCTGGCACGGGAGTTATACGGAATTACGGCAAGCGCGTTGGAATTGCCAGGGGAGTATGACTGCAATTTTCACTTGCGTGTAAGCGACGGGCGCGAATTTGTTTTGAAGTGCATGCACCCTGCGCGGAAAAACTCCTTCATCGATATGCAGTGCGCGGCTCTGGCGCACTTGGCGACCCACGCCGCGCATCTCCAGTTGCCGCGCGTAGAACGAACGACCCAGGGCGATGCGTATACGTTGTGGGGCGATGCGGCCGAGCAAACGCGGCTGGTTTGGATGCTGGGCTTTTTGCCCGGCAAGACCCTGGCAAACACGAATCCACATATTCCGGAACTCTTCAACGCGCTGGGAAAATTTCTCGGCGAAATGGATTCCGCACTCGATAGCTTTGAACATCCGGCGGCGCACCGTGAACTAAAGTGGGATTCATCAAACTGCGGCTGGATTCGCGAACACCTGGACAAGATTGGCGATCCGCAGCGCCGGGCGCTGGTGGATTATTTTATTTCACTGCATCAGCGGTGGATCGAGCCGTTACAGGAGCGCTTGCGGAAGAGTGTCATTTATGGCGACGCGAACGATCATAACGTGCTGGTAAACGCGTTGTGGCCGCAGCCGAGCATCGCAGGCGTGATCGATTTTGGCGACATGCATCATGGCTGGATTGTAAGCGAAGCCGCGGTTGCTTCAGCCTATGCAATTCTGGGTAAAGGAGAACCGCTGCCGGTGATGAAAGAGATTGTCCGCGGATTTCATGGCGCGCTTCCGCTGAATGAATCGGAGATTGCTGCGGTGTTTCCGCTGGCCGGAATGCGACTTGCGGTCAGTGTGGTCAACTCGGCGATTCGCAAGACACAGAAGCCCGGCGATGAATATGTAGCCATCAGCGAAGCGGGCGCGTGGGAAGCGCTGGAGCGGCTGGCGAAAATCCATCCCAGGTTTGCGCACTATTCCTTACGCGAGGCGTGCGGACTTGTGGCGGTACCGAACGCTGAAAAAATCGTGAAGCTGCTTAAAACGGAAGAGCGCGCGGAAGCCAGCGCCATCGGGACGGATGTGCGCACGGCGCCGCTCTGCGTGTTTGATTTGGGTGTTGGCAGCACAATGCTCGGCGCCGACCCATCGAACTCGGAAGTACAGACACTTACGCGAACGCTGTTCGGCAAAATGGAATCGGAACATGCTGCCGTTGGCATCGGACGATACGATGAGGCGCGGCTGCTCTATAGTTCGTCAATGTTTGGTTCGAGCGGTGCGCCGACGGAAGAACGTCGAACAATTCATCTGGGCTTGGACCTTTTTGTTGAACCAGGAACACCAGTCCATGCGCCGCTCCATGGCACGGTGCATTTGCTTGCAGAAAATACGGCGGAGCTGGACTACGGCCCGCTGGTGATATTGCGGCACGTAACTCCCGATGAAGAAAATAACAAGGACCAAGAGTTCTTCACGCTGTACGGACACCTGACACGAGAAACGCTAAGGCAACTGGAGCCGGGTCAGAGGATTTCACAAGGCGAGTTATTTGCCCGCGTGGGGACAATGCATGAAAACGGCGGATGGCCGCCGCATCTGCATCTGCAAATCATTCTGGACTTGCTGGATCGCGGCGCGCAGTTTCCGGGTGTGGCGCGCGCTTCGGAACGCGCAGTCTGGACGAGCCTTTCGCCTGATCCCAACCTGTTGTTGGGAATTCCGCTGGAAAAAATTCCCGAGTGCGAGTCATCAGCAGAGGAAACAATGGTTGGCCGAAGAAGACTGCTGGGGTCCAATCTGAGCGTTTCGTATCAGAAGCCGCTGAAGATCGTGCGTGGATGGCGGCAATATCTTTACGGTGAGACGGGCCGCGGGTATTTGGACGTATACAACAATGTGCCGCTGGTCGGGCACTCACATCCGCGGGTTGTCCGCGCGGCGCAGGAGCAACTGGCGCTCCTCAATACCAACACCCGGTATTTGCATAACAATATTTTGCGATACGCGGAGCGGCTGACGGCATTGATGCCGAAGCCGCTGCAAGTTTGTTTTTTTGTCAATTCGGGCAGCGAAGCGAACGAACTGGCGCTGCGATCAGCGCGAAGCTACACGGGGAGCGAAGACGTAATTGTCCTCGAGCACGCATATCACGGTCATACCAATACGCTGATTGATATCAGCCCGTATAAATTTGATGGTCCGGGCGGGGCTGAGAAAAAGCCCTGGGTACACGTCGCTCCGCTTGCCGATGATTATCGCGGACTTTATCGACGCGGCGAATCGCGAGTTGGGGCGAAGTACGCGCAGCACGTCGGCGAGATTTGCAAAGAGTTGCAAATGCGCGGGAGTCGGCCCACCTTTATCGCGGAAACTCTGCCAAGCGTGGGCGGACAAATTGTTTTTCCGCAAGACTACCTTACCGAGACATATCAGCGCGTCCGCGGCGCCGGCGGAGTTTGCATTGCCGATGAGGTGCAAGTTGGATTCGGCCGACTTGGAACGCATTTTTGGGGATTCGAAACGCAAAACGTTGTGCCGGACATCGTGGTGCTCGGCAAACCCATCGGAAACGGATTTCCGCTGGCCGCGGTCGTAACGACGCGGGAAATCGCCGAGGTCTTCAACAACGGAATGGAATTTTTCAGCACGTTCGGCGGGAACCCGGTAGCGTGCGCGGTTGGGCTGGCAGTGCTCGATGTTGTGAAAGAAGAGCAATTGCAGGATAACGCGTTCCGCGTGGGCAACTATTGGCTTGCGGAGCTGGAAAATCTGCGAAACAGGTATCCGCTGATCGGCGATATACGCGGTTCTGGATTATTTTTGGGTTTGGATCTGGTGCTTTCGCGCGACACGCGAGAACCGGCTCCGCTTCAGGCTTCTTACGCGGTAAATCGGCTGCGCGACAGAGGAATTCTCACTGGAACCGATGGTCCACACCACAACGTGATCAAGCTTCGCCCTCCGCTCATTTTTTCAGAAAGCGACGCAGCTCATTTTTGTTCCACGCTGGATTCAATCCTGGCCGAAGATCCCGCGCAACCCTAGTTCCAGGAGCTAAGTAACCGCAGTTGACGGAAGAATCGCTAGCGCGGAAGATTGGCTGGGCAACCCGGTGGTCCTCTCAGCCTTCCCACATACAACCGTCGAGGAGGAATAATAATGTTCAGCGACCGCCGCCGCTTTCTCCCATTTCTGTTTTTTTTGGCCTTTCCTGTCACACTGCCAGCGCAGACTACTGTTTCAGGTGGTTGTAGCGAAATCCCACGCGAGGACTCATTGCCGTCGGTTTGTGCGCCTCCGACTTCAGAAACTATCGCTCCGTCCGCTCCGGACTCCGTGATCCTGTTGAAAGTGCCGGCAGGGACCGCCCTGCGTGTCGCGGTGGACCAGAAAGTGCGCATCGCAGCGGTCGGTCAGGTTGTTTCCGGGAAAATTACGGAGACGGTATACGCTTTCGACCAAGCGGTGATTCCCGCGGGAAGCGAGGTCACCGGAAAAGTGACCAGCGTTCATGCGGTTCCCGGAGTGCGCAAGACCAGGTCGTATGTGAACGGAAATTTCTCGCCTTACCACGAATATGAACTCGAATTTGATTCCGTGACGCTGCCGGACAAAGAGCGGCGGGCCATCGCCACCACGGTTTCGCCGGGAATCGCGCAAGTGGTGCATCTGGTTCCGGGAGGCACGAAGAAAAGGCGCAATGCGGCCCAGCGCGAGATCGAAAATGCGAAAGCAGAAGCCAAAGCGAAAGTGAACGACACCCTGGATGAAATCAAATCGCCAGGCAAAATGCAGAAGCTGAAGGAAATGGTGCTGGCGCAATCGCCCTACCGGAGACAGTATCTCAAGCCTGGAACGCGATTTTACGCGTCGTTGACCGAGCCACTCGATTTCGGCCAGACCACACGCACCGCGGAGCAACTCGCGCAGCTTGGGAAAAGCCCGGAACCGGACAGCATATTGCACGCGCGTTTTGCGGAAGAGGTGAGTTCGGCAACCGCGCAGAGGGGCAACGGAATTGCGGCGGTGCTGACGGAGCCGCTGTTTTCGCAAGATCATCATTTATTGCTGCCGGCAAACAGCCGGATTGCGGGCGAAGTGATCAAAGCCAAGCCGGCACGGAAGCTGCATCACAATGGCGATTTGCGCGTGATTTTCAACCGCATCGAAACGCCGGAAGGCTTAATTCAACCGATGCAAGGCAGCGTTGAGGGAGTCGAGGCGGACCGCCGCTCCGGAGTGCGGCTGGACGACGAAGGCGGAGCGCAGGCGACCGATAGCAAGACGCGGTATCTGTCAAGTGGAGTAGCGGTGCTGCTTGCCGCTGCCGCATCGCATACCGATAACGAGCATGGGACGACGGACGCGGCGGGCGATCCAGGTGTGCGCGCGGGTGCCGGTGAGTCCGGATCAGGAATTACCGGGACGCTGATTTCACTGGCGGCTAAGTCGCAGCCAGTGTCCATGGCATTTGCGGCATATGGAGCGGGGAACTCGATTTACAATAATTTCTTGTCGCGCGGGAAAGACGTGGTGTTCATAAAAAATACGCCGCTGGAGATTGGGTTCAGCGGGCCGCACGCGAAGGGCGCCGAGAAGAAGCCCTGAGGCCTGTCGAATTGACAGTTCGCCCGAATCTCCCGCCGTTTTAATCCTAGATAGTTGAAGAATATATAACTGGCACCTAGGCTGCTCGCGCGAGGTTTCCTGTGCGTGCAGCTCGATACCGCACTTCCCTGGCTGGCATAGTGTCTGACACGCGGTATTGCAGCACGCCTCTCAGCGCGGCTGCTGAAGCAATTCGGCTCACCCGAAAATGTCTTCCGCGTATCGCTGCGGCACTTGGAAGGGTGCCAACTGCCTGCCGCGACCGCGCAGGCGATTCTCAAAAAAGAGGCATTCAAGCGCGCGGAAAAAGAGTTGGCGGCCATTCGCGGGATTCCGGGCTGCCAACTGGTGAACTGGAGCGAGCCAGGATACCCGCAGACCCTGCTGCAAATTTACGATCCACCGGTGCTTTCGTATGCCCGTGGCGATGCGCAAATTTTGAATGCGCCGAGCCTCGCGGTTGTGGGTACTCGCCGGCCCACGCTTTATGGAACGCAGATGGCGGACCGGCTGGCGCGCGATCTGGCTGCGCGCGGAATCGTCATCGTCAGCGGCCTGGCGCGCGGCATTGACGCCATCGGGCATCAAGGAGCGCTGGAAGCGAATGGGCGCGTCATCGGTGTTCTTGGCACGGGCATTGATGTTTGCTA
>Ga0137403_10009572_pt1 | contig 10766 bp, 13 predicted proteins | sample CZOMad2_1_16fung_FD_122057 | JGI IMG/M metagenome (GOLD analysis project Ga0137403, IMG submission 122057) | Vadose zone soil fungal communities from Angelo Coast Range Reserve, California, USA - CZOMad2_1_16fungal (Hybrid Assembly) | ecosystem: Environmental > Terrestrial > Soil > Vadose zone... | reverse complement strand
TGTTGGCTGCGAGTTTTATCTTGTTGCTGATCGTCATAAAAAACAATTTACAAAGGATGATAAGGATGCTCGACTTCATCAACTGCTTCTTGCTAAGAATCCTGAAGGTTATAAAAATGTGTTATTGCATGCGAAAGCGCACAAAGATTTCATGATGCAACAGCAAATGGCACAACAACAGGCACAAATGATACAACAAGCACCACCACCAAAACGAAATCCTCTTGATCGACAAGCACCGATACAGAATGAAGAAAATGTGAAGATGGTGCAATGATGGGATGGGCATCTGGAAGTGTAGCTGCTATTCATGCTCAAATACAAAATGAAACATTTTATAAAATGAAGGAAGCATTGTTAATTCATGAAAATGATAATAGTGCTAAAGTTATAAATAAATTAAAAAAGGCTTGTTTTGAATGGATAAAATCCCACGAAACACCATTTTCACCCACATTTCAAGGAAATAAGGTGAGATGATGGCCGAACCAATCACATCGACCGATTTAAATAGCGATAAAATTTTCGATTTATTGAATGAACCAGATAATGACAAAATTACTCTGGATGATGATAAGAAACAGGAATCAAAAACTGCAGATGAAACGAAGATTGATGAAGAAGAACCAAAAAAAGATGAATTGGAAGAACTTGAAGCTGAACTTGAAGAACCAGATGAAAGCAAACTTGAGTTAGAGACGCCAATTCCTCGTAGAGAAATACTTAAAAAATATCCTCAACTATTTAAAGATTTTCCATATTTAGAAAAGGCTTATTATAGGGAGCAGCAATATACTGAACTTCTTCCAACGATTGATGATGCACGCCTTTCAGTTGAGAAATCACAAACGCTGGATAAATTCCAAAATGAATTGATGTCTGGTTCCGTTGAAGGAATTCTTAAGGCTGTTAAGGAGACGGATGCGAATTCATTTTATAAAATCGCTGATAATTATCTTCCAACATTAGCGCGCGTTGATGAGAAAGCCTATTATACAGTTTTGGGAAATATTATTAAAAATACTGTTTCTCATATGTTTAGAGAAGGTGAGCGAATTAATAATGATGTTCTTAAAAATGCGGCAGCAATAGTTAATCAATTTGTATTCGGCACATCTGAATATTCGGGGCCGGTGGCCCTTTCAGGAAATGGAAGAAGCCCACAGATTGATGAACAGGAAAATAAATTAAAGGAGCAACAGCGCGAATTCACACAACAGCGGTTCGAGAATATAAGAGATGATTTATCATCACGGGTTGAATCAACTCTTAAGAGCACGATTGAGGCATATATCGATCCGAAAGAATCGATGTCGAATTATGTTAGAAAGAATGCTTCAAGAGAAGCAATGGAAAATCTCCAATCATTGTTGGATGGAGATAGTAGACTTCGTGTAATTTTGGACAAGATGTGGGAGCGCGCATTTGAAGATAATTTCAGCAAAACATCAGTAGACAGAATTAAGCAGGCATACCTTTCTAAAGCTAAAACCTTATTGCCCGAGGTAATTAAAAGGGCACGAAACGAGGCTATGAAAGGTAATGGCAAACGAATTATAGATGATGAAATAGAAACAACTAATAATAATGAAACTGAAAGGCCAGCGAGAAGGGTCAATCGAGCTTCTCCATCTTCATCAGGTAAGAAAGAAATTCCAAAAGGAATGAGTACGCTTGATTTCTTTAATCAAGAATGAAGGTGAAAAATGGCAGCTTTTAACGAAGCACAAGGCGCTGCGACAGAACTTGAAAAGGTACGAACGAAGGTAGAAACGATCTTCGAGCGCGACGATAAGTTTTTTGCCAAAATCAAAAAAAGGCCTGTTGAAGTAATTTCCTCAAGGCAGATGCGCATTCCAATGGAGCTTCGTCCGGGTGGTTCTTTCCAATATTTCAACGCTGATGGCGGAGATTTGGGTAGGGGTGGTGGACCATCGTACGACAAAGCAGTAGTTTCGGCCGTATTCATGTCAGAGAACATTGAATATACTAAACTTGCTGAATGGTCTACCGATGATTCACGGAAAGCGGTTATCAATTCCGTTAGGAGAATGACCGCTACTGCATTAGATGAAATGCGTCGTCAGTTAGATGCACAGTTGCAGCAGGCAGGTAATGGTGTAATCGGTACGATTACAACTGTGGCTACGGCATCAGGTGTGGATACATACACTCTTACAAGTGATGGATTCGGTGCGCGCCTCATGCGATTTGGTCAAACAGTGCAGGTATTCGATGCAACGCTTGCAACGAATCGTGGTTCTGGAACAATTACGTTCCATGATACGGAAAATAAAACCATTTCAATCACTCCGGCTGTAGCTGGTGCGATTGCGACGGATTTGATTGTTACAGGAGGATTATCGGCTCCTACGGCATTACCAGCAGTATATGGAGTTCCTTATCACCATAGTAATGCTAGCACAGGAACATGGCTTGGTTATTCACGATCAACGACACCAGAAATTCGCTCAAATAGAGTGAATGCTGCATCTGCTGGTCTGACTCTACCATTACCACGTTTGGCATTGAATAAGATTGGTAATCGATTGGGCATGGATTACAGCTTTAATCCAGAGGCATGGACCCATCCCGCGCAAGCTGCTGCGTATGAGGAAATCGGCCAATTGATTTCGTTGATTCACAAATCACCAAAAGAAGAAGGTTTGAATCTTTATTTTGGTGATAACATGCAAATGGCGGGTGCGCCCGTCAAACAACATTTCAATTGGAATCCCACGCGCATCGATTTCATTGTAGAATCGGTGTGGGGTCGTGCTGAAATCCTTCCAATCGGTTTCTATACGACCGATGGAAGGAAAATATTTGAAATTCGCGGGGCGAGTGGTGGTGTGGCGACTGCGGAAATCTTCTATTTGGTGTATGGTGTACAGTTCTTTGTGAACAATCCAGCGGGTACATCATATATTGATGGATTGGCTGTGCCTAGCGGTTACTAGTAACAAATGAGGTGATGAAATGAGTGATGTAGCCTTTGCTGATATTAATTCTGTTGCTAGTGACAAAAATAAACCACCAGTTACGTTGGCAAGCGCGACAACTGCTGTTGCACCTACAACGTTTCTTACGTTTTTCAGTGGCACAGCGCAGCTAACAACGATTACGCCACCTGTCACTGGAGCACATTTATTGGTGTTTGTGTTTACGAATGCCAGCCCTGGAGCATTCCTTACAACAGGAAACATCAAGAATGCTGTTACACCAATTCAATGGGTTCCGGTGATTCTCGTTTACGATCCATTGACTGCAAAATATTACACGAGTGCGTATGTTTCTTGATTGAATTACATGAATGAAAATAGATGAGTGATGAAATGGGGTGATACGTGCCGACTATTGCAGAGATGGCTCGAAATATACAAGCATCGTTACGCGCGCTTGCTAACAACTACGTTTTACCCGTAATATTGGCGGGCGCGCCTACTGATGGCACAAGTGGTACTGGTGCAGGATATTGTGGGCCAGGTACACTTCTCATTAACACTAGTACTGGAGCTGTATATTACAACTCCAATACTAAGGCATCACCGACATGGTCACAATTAGGCTCGATTGCTGCGCTAGCATCGGGTCACATTTTTGTAGGTAATGGTTCCAATGTTGGGACGGATGTCGCTGTTTCGGGTGATGTATCCATTACGAATGCTGGTGTTACATCTGTTATAGGTTCACATCTCGCATCGTTAAATGTTGGTGGAACGGGTGTAGCCGGTGCCGCATCAGTTCAATCAACGATTACGAAAGCTGTCACAGCATTTAGTGATACGGTTGCGAAAGCTGTATTCACTGTAACCGTGCCGAATGCGGTACATGCGGCGGTGATTGATATTGATATTGTTGGTGTATTAGGTGCAGGTGGTGCGATTGGTGCCGGAGAAGCATCGCGCGTTTCAAAGTATCAAGTGGTGTTAGCAAGAACGGCTGGTGTGAATGTTGTAGCAACAGCTTCGTCTGCAATTGGTGGTGCTGAGGCACATGTAGCTGGTGCTGCCAATGTGACATCTGTAGTCGTTACATTATCAGCAATTACAGGAGCTGTTGGTGCATCCAATACATTTACGATTAATGCCGCGATTACGAAAAGTGGTGGCGCGAGTGATAACCATACATGTGTAGCATCAGCGCGCATCTTGAATCAGAATGCGACTGGTGTAACTATTGCATGATGGAGAAGGATAATGAGTGATGAAAAAGAAACCATTAAAAAAACCGAAGAAGTCACCAAAGAAACGATGAGGGAATCACTTGAATCAGATGAAGTATTGGGAAAAGCACATTTGATTCTCGATCAATACGGAGGAATTGAGGGAAATATTCCGGTTAGCTCCGATTACTGGAATTTAATGAACCGATTTCGCGGACTCCGAGCTGAGAACCGATGAGAGAATGGACCTAATTTGTGTCTGAAACAATCTTTGTTTTAAACAAAAGACTTGAGGATAGATATGGGTTAGGTCCAGATTCACTTCGTTCATTGTGGAAATTGTCATGGTCAAATACTCAATTTGAGAAACGATACGGAACATATCGAGATTATGTTAGAGGTACCAATATCCTTCTGCGTGAAGTTAATGAAGTGCGCGAAGTGAGAAAATACCCATATATTGAAAATAGGTGGTTATTAGAGCGATTGGTGCCAGTTCCAGATATTAATCAAGATGAACTCATCACCAAATTATCGTACGAATGTGTTTGGGCCTTCAAATTGGGGCAATTACCAACATGGCTAACTGTCGAGTTTTTAGTTGATGTATGTCATACTGGAATGACTAAACATAATCTTCCTGATAGGGGACCGAATTCAGAAGAAGCAATTGAAGAACGAAGAAAACGAATTGAAACGATTCAAGAAGAATTATTTGGTGATGAATCGGACATAGCCGATTCAATTCACTATGGCGCTGGAATTGTGGTTCCTAATCAATTTAATGGAACAGTGAGGGATAATGGGAAATGATCCTTTAATAGTGATGTACCGTTTGATGTCAACCGCACGCCAACTATCCGATTTATTGATTTATGTTAATAAAGAATTAGAATTGAATGATTTGATCGTGTTAGATGAAATGAATCGAGAATTCGAGAAACAAATCGAATTAATCGAATCGAGCGCGCGCGAAACATCAGAACGACTTCATCAAATGATTCTTGCAAAGGGATTAGAACCAAGACATCTTGCTGAACGTCGAATTAAATCGAATCGAAGAGTGGCATGACATATCCCGATATACGTGGCACGGCTTTATTCAGCTCAGAATCGCTTCAACGTGTTTATAACGAGATAGTTGCACCTGAGATTGATAATGAACATCATTTGATTGGTGTAGGATCGATTACACGAAGCGGATTAAAAGGCGCTTTGGTTTATCATCGTCCTATCGATTTGATGGGAGTGAGAGGGGAATGGCGAATTGAGGGCGCATTCCTTTATAACTGGTCTGGGGAACATGATGTTGAGGCGAAAATTCTTTTTAAATTATGAATTCATTCTCCTTTATCACCCTTATTATCATTGTAATAGTTTTAACCGGAATATTTATTGATAAATCAGGTAGGAGATAAGTAATGCCGTTAAGTGCGCCGTGGATTCAGCCATTAAATCGACGAACAGTTAAAACTCCACCAAATCCATTAGATAAATCTACTATCATATCGATTTTCTCGCGCGCGGTCCATGAAATCAAACATACATTAGATCCAGGCCATTTCCATCTCACGCCTGGTTCAATTGAAAGTCCATCAATCTTAGTTGTTGGACCCTCTTCATGGTGGAAGGAGCTTGACGAGAACCAGCCCCTACTTGAAATTCCTGTATCATCAATTCAAGTAGCTGATTCAATCGTAAAGGATTATATTAATTCGATGCTCATGTCAAATGCAGGTGATACGACACCTGGAATATCATATGTACCAGGGGAGGAATCAGTTATTTCGATCAAAACGAAATATCCTCAATTGATTCCTGATTTAGCGAAACGACAGATGAATTGGTATCGCGCGCTTGTGAAATTAGGTGATAATCTTTGGGCTAGGACGAATGGCAATCCCCTAGCTATATCAGATGATATGAGAATTGCTGCTAGGGAATTACAGATGGAGCGCGAGTGGTTAAAAGATTTCCAAGTAGTGGCACTCATTAAATGTGTTGCATGTGGTGGTTTGAGGAATGGAGCTTATCCAATTTGTAATAATTGCAAAACAATCATTGATCGAGTTGCTTATGATAAACTTGGTTTGAAACCAATGGCATAAATTATGTTAGCTTCTGATGTATTAGATCGTGCGGCTGCGTTACTAAATGACACGGCTAAATCCACCTTTACATATACCGCTATGATTCCCTTCCTGAATATAGCGATTGATGATCTTCAAGAAATTCTTGAGTTAAATAATGTACCAATTACGAATATTCTATCATCAATTTATCCCATTGCGATTGGTGAAACAACTATTGTCACGCTGCCATCCAATCTAATTGAAATTAGAAATGTGTATGAACGCGCGACTGGCACTATCGATGAATTCATGCTAATGACACGTATCGAATTTCTTCCGAAAATCACTACTCCCGTCAATTCGTTAATTTATTGGTCATGGATTGGTCAAGCCATTCAATTTCTTCCAGCAAATTCGGCTATTGATGTTAAATTGGAGTACTTAGGATCAATTCTCTCAACAATTACGAGCGCGAGTCAATCAATCAATATCATTAATTCTAAATCTTATCTTTCATATCGAACTGCTGCATTGGGGGCAAATTTCATAGGAGAAAATAAGACTCGAAGTGATGAATTAAATGGTGAAGCATTAAATGCATCAGATAAAATGTTGGGAATTATGGTGAAGAGCGCGCAAACATTATCAGCTCGACATAGACCTATGCGAAGATGGTAGCTCCACTTTGGTTTATTGTTTTTTGGTTAATGATGATATTTTGGGCTATTTGGTTGAAGAAATAATCGATTATGGCCCTACGCGATCATAAAGAATTAGTAATTGAACAATTTGGTGGATGGTGGTCACGAAATAGTGAAGCATGTCCACCAGATCATTTCACTGATTGTAGTAATATCGTATATATTGAGGGTGGCTTTAAGACTAGAGATGGAATTGATATTTGGAATCAGAATGAGAATACAGCATTTTATGGCAATATTCTTCGTATTTATACATATGTTCAACAAGATGGGGAATCACTTCTCATTTTGAATGATCAAGGCAATATTTATCATAATACTTCCCCAACACCATCAGTTCCAATCCTTCATATTGATGGAATGGTGGATTTTGGATTTGTAGCGATAGCTGGGCGCGCATATTTAACACCGTTTGATGGCAATATTGGATTAGAGAATGAATATGTTTACGTTTATAAAGGAGATGGCTCATTAGCTCGTAGAGCAGGTGGAGATGCTCCATCGATTTTAGGTGCGTTTCCGTTTATTGCATTTCAATCACCTGATGATGGTGTGGTTGATAAAGGTGTTCATATAATCGCTGTTAGTTACAATGGCACATCAGGTCTTGGCCCTGAAATTTTCTGTGTGGTGAATTGTGAAGGAAAGAAACAAATAACACTTGTCAATATTCCGATTGGGCCGGTTGGAACTGTTAGTCGAACGATTGTAATGACGCGCGCCATTAAAGTTGAGGATTATGTTCCTGATCAAACAACATATACGTATTATCAAGCAATTGTCATTGCTGATAACACGACTGAATCAATCAATCTAAATATTGCTGACACATTATTAACTGTCAATCTAACTGCCCTTCTTGGTGCAGCTTCACCACCTATCACCGGCGCGCTTTTAGTTCAGAATACATCAACATTAGGAAATAGCGAGCCTGGTTTTCATATGTTTGGTGTGGTCTATGAAACTGATACTGGTTATTTAACCGCGCCTGGTCCTGAATTCTTTTCGGGACAAACATCGATTGATTTAACTAAAAAAATTAAGATTAGTAATATACCAATTAGCGCCGATTCATTTGTTGTAGCTAGGCGAATCGTAGCAACGAAGTTGCTGGAGAATTATGATAACAATCAGCTTGGTAATACTTTCTATTTCGTGCCGGGTGGTCGAATTGCTAATAATACAGATACATCTGTCGAAATATCATTTTTCGACACTGAACTTCTTGATGATGCTAGCCATTTGCTGGATAATTTTATCAATATACCGGCTGGTATTGGATTAACAACATATCATGGCAGGATGCTAACATGGGCATCACATGATGATATATCTGTAATTAGAGTAAGCGCGCCAGGCGAGCCAGAAGCGATTTCACAAGTTGATGGTTTGTTGATTGCACCTCTTGATGGCAATCCCCTTACCAACGCACAAGAATTTCGAGATGTATTATATGGATTTAAAAAAACAAGAACATTGGCATGGAACGATAATGGAGATGCGCCAGCGAGTTGGCCGCTTACAATTATTGATCAAGGTATTGGCGCGTCGGTGCATGGAATTGGAACAGTACTTGATTCTGGGGGAGTAAACATCGATTGTTTATTGATTATCGACTATTCGGGGATTATGATATTTAATGGTTCATATATTCGACCAGAGTTATCATACAAAATTAAAGATTATTGGTTTTCATTGCTACGAAGTGATTTCAAAAATATTCAAATTATGAATGATTCTTTATCACAGATTTTGTATTTAACATTACCAAATAAACAAATGATCATTGGTGATTACGCGAATGGATTCGATCCAAAAGCAATTCGATGGGCCAAATGGTTATTTGATATCGAAACGACAACAATTACATTAATTGATACGAACAAATTGATTATTGGAGCGCGCGCTTCTCTCACATGACGAGGAATTGATGAGTGGTGGTGCAGATGCGACTCATGCAACTTTAATCACTACCCTTCCATATAGTGATGCTGATACCGTGCCGACAACAGCCGGTTTATGGTATAAATATGTTGGAACATCATTTCCTAATGAAATCAGTGTTTTCGCCTACGCTGCCACGCTTGCTACTCAGAGGCTTCGCATTTATTCACCTGATGGTGTAACAGCTTATCCACCATTAGAAACTACGAACTTCGCTACAAGTCGGCCACTTCAAATTCCTGTTGTTAATGGTGTTACTTATTATTTCAATGTTTATAATCAGGTTGGTGCTTATACATTTTCGGTCATTGCCGGACCGAATGAAATCGTTCCGATTGGATCAATTTTTAATAGTGATTCTAATGGAGGTTGGCCTCTCGCACTTTTATCTGGAATAGATGGACATCCATTACGATATTTTCATCCATTTCCTTGTGGTGAGAGTGGTGATGTTATTGCGACTGGTGTAGATACGGGCCGTGTTCTTGTCCATGATCGATTAGTATTTGGTGGTGATGATCATCTTAAACTTTATTCACCTCAATTTGAATTATTAGCTGATCTCGATTATACAAGTGGTCAAGCGGGCGCGCTCTATCCAATTCGTGCGCATCGTACTAATAAAATATTTTATGTTGGGAAGCCTGAAGATCCTCTGAATGCAGGAAATAGTTCGGTAACAACTGTTACATCAGCAGGCGCGTTCGGACCAACAACATGGAATTTTTCAGCCGCGCATGTCATTTTTGGTATTGCGCCCTCAATTGATGAAACTATTCTTTATACGACGCGCGTGTCTACTGGTGTACCACGAGTTGTTGGAAGGTGGGATTTAGTTAGCAATGTTGGACTTACGGATCTTGCCGCTGCTGTTTCGAATTATCGATTAGATGATATCATGGTGTTAGCTGATGATACAATTCTTGTAGCATACAAACGTCTCACGGCAAATGTAACACCATATATATTACGATATGATACGGCAGGAGCTATTCTCAATACTTATACATTAACAGGCGCGCAAAGTGAAGATGTTCGACTCGCGCAGGCTATTGATGATCCTGTTAGTTTTTGGGTTTGGACGAAAACAAATGCGACTGAATCATTATCTGGTCCAACAACTTTAAATAGATATCAAAATCTACGTGTTAGTGATGGAACTATTCTTTCAGGCTTTTCTGTTCCACAATTTAATCATGGCGTGTATATAGGAGCTAAATCTGCCACACCAATTGCGCGCTTCGGCTCTGCTTCATCCTGTCCATTCCTTATTTTACGCGAAGCGATTAATCCTGTTTTTCTGTATAATCGATTATCAGGTGTATATCAAATATCATTAGGTAAAACTAATGATACATATCATAATCAACTTATTGGTGATGGGACTGCTGGTAGTGGTACTACTAATGTGAAAATTCCTGATCCATTTGCTATTGTTCCAACAGAATGATAATTGATTTTGTTGCTGGATTTATTGTTGGTGCGCTCGTAATGATTATGATTATGATTGCTTTAGTTACAATGGATGAGTGATGTTAGGTGAAAATATTCTACATTTCGCTGCGGTTCGATTGCGCGCGACTGGCGTTGGTAATCTCAAACTTCAATTCTTTTCGTTAGATGATATATCTAATCAACAACTTTCATCAATTCCACTTTCATTAACAACAGATAAAGAACCAACACGATTATCGAACTTCATTTCACAGCGCGCGCGCTTGAAGGTAGGTGTTACGGAGATTGATGAACGATTCGTGATTAATCGAATTGTCGTTTTCGCGAAGGAACTTTACGATATCTTCAGTTTAAGTGCCTGGCAGGAAAATTCCGGCGACGCCGAAGATCGTGATCGGGATCCCGCGCTCGGCGAACAGGCGGTGCAGC
>Ga0137403_10009571_pt1 | contig 10767 bp, 10 predicted proteins | sample CZOMad2_1_16fung_FD_122057 | JGI IMG/M metagenome (GOLD analysis project Ga0137403, IMG submission 122057) | Vadose zone soil fungal communities from Angelo Coast Range Reserve, California, USA - CZOMad2_1_16fungal (Hybrid Assembly) | ecosystem: Environmental > Terrestrial > Soil > Vadose zone... | reverse complement strand
ACAACGCTCTGTTTCGGGGTTTAATCTAGGCGAAGAAAAGGCGAATAACGGCAGACATGTATGTCTTCTCTCCCGCTCCTCCCCGAGTTCGCGCCTCGACAGAAACTTGTGGGAATTGCCCGGATCGCGGCCGAGGGCGAGTCCCTGCGGGAAGGGCACAACGTGGAGTATTTCACCCTTGGGATACGTTCTCTGTTGAGCCGGGTGGTGAGCCAGCGCAATTTGCCATTTCAGTGGGCGATCAATCCTTATCGCGGATGCGAGTTCGCATGCAAATACTGTTATGCCCGCTACACGCACGAATTCATGGAACTGCGCGACGGGATCGACTTCGAGCGGAAGATCTTCGTCAAGCAGCATGCGGCGGAGCTGCTACGTCAGGAGCTGCGACGCGTGAAGCCCGGCGAGGGGATTGCGATCGGCACGGCGACCGACCCCTATCAGCCGGCGGAACGGCGCTTCGAAGTGACGCTCGCGATCCTCGAAGAATTGGCACGTCACTCGGGGCTTGAGATTGGAATTGTCACCAAGGCAAACATGGTTGTGCGGGACGTCGAGATTTTGCGCCGCGTCGCCGAACACAATCAGCTTTACGTCAATCTGACTGTCACTACCGTCGATACCGAACTGGCGCGCATCCTGGAGCCGCGCGCGCCCCGTCCGGACTTGCGGCTGGAAGCGGTCCGCCAGTTGAATCTCGCGGGTGTAGACGCGGGTGTTATCTGCGCGCCCGTGCTGCCGGAGATCACCGACCGGCCCCGCGATCTGGAAGCATTGGTTAAAGCCGCGAGTGAGGCCGGAGCGAAGTACATATATGCCAACGCGCTCTTTTTGAAGCCTTGCTCCGCGGCTGTGTTTCTGCCGTTTCTGGAAGAGCACTTCCCTGCCGTGGTCGCCCTCTATCGCAAACGCTATGCGGAACGCACGTTTCTGCCTAAGGGATACTCGGAGCGGTTGTCGCGCTTGATGGCGAGTCTGCGAATGAAATATGGAATTGGCCGACAACACGGGAGCAGCAGTCGTAACGTACCCATGGTCCAAGCAGAACAACAGCTGGATTTGTTTTAAGGCATTGGGATGAGTTATTCCCACCCTATTCGGAGGGTGGTAATATAGTCGCCTTGGGGAAACACATGGCCGGCGCTTGGGCCAGGTCCGGGGTGCTCGCTCTGGCTGCATGCTCTTCGTGCCTTCTCACAAGGGCACAACAAGAGCCTCCTCCTACGCCGCCGACCGTTCTACAGACGCCCCCTCAGCCGCGGGTATTTACACATCCTGATCCGCTGCCGTCTTCACCAGATGCGCCTGTGCCGGATCTCGGAACCCTCCCGACAGTACCCGACCCGTCGAAATCGCGCGTCAGACGCAAACTTGAGGAACTAATACCTCGATGTCTCGATGGCGTTATCTATGTTTGCTGGTCGTTACCTGGCGGCGTGCCGCCTGCTCCTCTGTCTGAGGCCGAACGGGAGTTCGCGAAGGATATGGAAGTCGGTGAGATCAATTTTAAGGACGGAAGTTACCGAGGCGCTGAGTGCCGTTTTCGCGATGCTTTAGACTACAAGCCCGATAATCCAGAAGCGACGTTTTGGCTGGCGAAATCCATCGACAAGTTAGGCAGGAGCGATGAAGCGCAAGATGCCTACCGCGCGTATCTGCGACTCCAGCCTAATGGGACTTTTGCAGAGAAGGCGCGAAACGCGCTGGAACGGCTTGCGAAGAAGTCTCTGAAGGAGAAGTGAGGTTCTCAGCTGCCGCGTTCTTCTAGCAGAGACTCTGCCCATCAGATGCCCGGCCCGCTCGCTCTCAACTGGTGCCCTATAATGATCACTCGCTATGGCCAGTGCACCGCCACCGACCCGGCCACAGGCCGGCCTGAAAGTTGAAGCGCGACGCTTCTGGCAGCGCGTCAGCGAAGGAATGGAGCTCAGTCAACTCTGGTCGCAGTTTGAAAAAGACGCGCGCTCCGGATATCGTTTCTATTCTGCGGACCTTGCCCAGCAAGAGGAGGAGCAATCCTGGTTTCGACGCTCCTGGGACATAACCAAGAAACTTTTCTGGGCAATTCTCGAAAAGCTCAGCCCGGCGCGCCGCGTGCTGCTGTTGTTCGCCCTGATCTTGCTGTTCTTTCCGACCGGTGGGTTCACGTTTGGCGACAAAGCGGGCGAGGTGCACGTCGTCGAGTTTGACTTTCGCCTTTGGGGCGGCCTTCTGTTGCTGGTTGTGCTGCTGCTCGAGTTGGCGGACCGTGTGGTGATGAAGCGCGACCTGGAAATCGCCAAGGACATCCAGACATGGCTTTTGCCGGGCGCTCCCTTACAGCTTCCGGGATATCAAATCGCATACGCGACGCGTCCAGCCAATACGGTGGCGGGCGACTATTACGATGTGGTCCTGCGTCCGGGAGCGACGCCCGGCGAAGACCGCGTGCTGTTCGTGGTGGCCGACGTGGCGGGTAAGAGCATACCGGCGGCCATGCTGATGGCGACATTTCAGGCCAGTCTTCGCACGCTTTCGAGCAGCCGCGTCTCGCTCCCGGAACTGGTCGCGGGACTGAACCGCTATGCCTGCAGCAATAGCCAGGGCGGCGTCCGCTTCACGACCGCATTTTTGGCGGAACTCGATCCGGCAACGGGCAACGTCGTCTACGTCAACGCCGGGCATAACGCGCCGATTCTCCGTAGGAGCTCCGGGGCCGTCGAGCGGCTCGATGCGGGGGGAATCCCTCTTGGAATTTTGCAGGAGGCGGTTCACCAAACGGGGGCGACCCGCCTGGGCGCAGACGACTGGCTCGTCATCTTCACCGATGGTGTAGTCGAAGCGGTCAACCCTGGCGGCGAGGAATACGAAGAACCGCGCCTTATCCGGTTAGTGGATGGTGCCGGGACGAGCACGCCGTCGGAACTTTTGCGACGCCTGCTCGCGGACTTCGACGTCTACGTGGGCAACACGCCGCAGCATGATGATATGACGTGCTTGCTGGTAAAACGTGTCTAACCGCAGAGTACGCAGAGCGCGCAGAGAAAATAGGGACAGAAAAACTCGGCGACCTCAGCGTTCTCGCCGCAAAAACGCTGCTTTACGATCCCGGCATCAACTCCCGATACATGCGGTGGAAGGCGTGGACACCCCTCTCCTGTCTCACGCTGTAGCGGCCGCTATGGTAGCTGCGTGAATGCAGGTTCTTCTGGACGATCTCGCAGATGGCGAGGTCTTCCATCTGGACCTCGTCGCTGAAATTTACCGATTTGCGAGCCGCTTCGCTATCCAGGTCTGCCTCCGGCAAATACCATTCAAAGATCGCGAGCGTGCGCTCCGGTCCGAGCGGCAGGATCATGTTCAGCGACACGTTGTCGGGATAGCAGTTGAGCATCCAGTTGGGAAAGATCCAGAAATAGTCGGCAGTCAGGTCTTCGCCAGCCTGCTGATAGCGTCGCGGAGTGTTGTCGCCGGGCTGAGCGCCGCGGATCGGGCTCCACTGCCGCACGTGTTGCCGGTAGGTTTCGACGGTGTAGGAACTGTAGTCGAGTTCGCGATTCAGTGCCGGGTGAACGCTCGGCAAGTGGTAGCCTTCGAGATAATTATCCACGTAGGTCTTCCAGTTGCATTTCATGTCATAGGTGCGGCGCTCGGAAAATTTCACGCAGCGGAAATCAAACTTCTCCGCTTGCGCGGGAAGCTCTCCCAGAAATTCCGCCAGCGGCGCGGCCCCGGGATCCAAATTCACGAATATCAGGTTGAACCATTCTTCAACCTGAATGGGAGTTAAGCCGTGCTCCCGGGGATCAAAATGCTCGACGCCGTCAAACTCGGGCGTCACCAGCAAGGCACCGTCGAGCCGATAGGTCCAGCCGTGATAGCCGCAGCGAAAGAGCTTGCGGTTTCCGCAGCCCGTAGCCGGATTGCCGGCGCGATGGCGGCAAACGTTGTAGAAGGCGCGCAAAATGCCGTCGTCGCCCCGGACCGCCAGCAGCGGCTCTCCCATCAGGTCGAAAGTAAAGTAGTCGCCCGGGTTGGCGACCTGATGGGCGTGTCCAATCAGCTGCCAGGTGCTGGAGAAAATCCTGTTCTTCTCTTCGTCGAAAGTCTCTTGTGTGAAGTAGAGGGGAGCGGCCAGAGTGGAAGCGCGCGCGATGTCGCGATCCGGATCCATTTGCAGGTTGATCATGGCAAGTATTGCGAACGCAACATTCTAGCGCGAGCAGACTTGCCGAGGAGTGCCAATAATCGTTAACAGTACCCCTCAAAGCACTCGGGGTGGGACATTTGGACGCACGTGTGGGAGCACACCTTCGGGGTCAAACCTCCGCTCAGTGTTGGGCGGCCGTGCTGTACCGGATGACCCGGGTGGATGGATTCGTACGCTGAAAGTGAACCCTTTGATGACGTGCTCGTGCCTTATCCAGGACGAGATGGCCGGCGATTCGGGGTGCCAAAAATTGTCAGCGGCGATATCCAGAAACGTCATTGTGCCACTCGGAGACTCAGGGGGGAAAGTAACCGAAGACCGAAAGCAGCTTGAAGATAAGGGACTTGGTGCCCGAGAGTGCACTTACTTTCGTTACTCCCGCTTCTGGCCCTTGACATGCGATAGTACAGCCGACTGGTCATTGAACCAGAAACGCCACAACGGGAGACGAGGAACTAAAGATGCGGAAACAGAAGGGTTTTTCACTAATTGAATTGCTGATCGTGGTTGCGATCATCCTGATCATCGCCGCCATCGCGATCCCGAACCTGCTGCGCGCGCGTATTGCGGCGAATGAGTCGTCCGCGGCCAGTGGAATTCGAACCATTAACACAGCGGAAGTTTCGTTCTTCTCCAACTATCCGGGAACGGGTTATTCACCGGCGCTGGTGAACTTGGGCGATGGCGGGGCCGCCTGTCCCCTTCCAACCGCTGCGCTAGCTTGTTTGATTGACAATGTTCTTGCTACCAACGGCGGAGGCAATGGCAAGAGCGGTTACGACTATACCCAAATTGGCACGTTAACCACGTACCACGCGGAAGCAAATCCGCACACAGCAGGTACGTCAGGCGTGCGGTCCTTCTGCTCCGTCGAGGACGCCGTGGTTCGCTTCGTACCGAGCGGTGGCGTCAACCCTTGCACTGTCGCAAACACGCCGCTGCAGTAGGACTTCTGATTGGCGAAATACCCGGGGGAGGGTACAAGCCAGGGAGCATCGGAGCAATCCGATGCTCCTTTTGTTTTTTGCTTCTCATTCTCATTGGGGAGCATAGAAACGAATGGTCGAACACCGGCTTCCAAACTGACACTTTTTGTCGAGGGTGCGGTAGTTGTACGACTAGGAACTGCCTTATCAAACCCCCTTGCCGGTTGAAACTCTTTGATATGAATCGCTTACAGTCGTGCGCCTCTACGTCCGAAGAGGCAGAGTGGAACGGCCTCGCAAATGCGACGGAGATACTGAAGTGTCTGGTTACTTGGCGGGAGTTAACCTTTGCGAAACACAACGTTAAAACAGAACGGGTTTTCGCTCATCGAGTTACTGATCGTTGTCGCGATCATCCTAATCATTGCGGCGATCGCAATCCCAAACCTGCTACGGGCGAGGATAGCGGCTAATGAGTCCTCCGCGGCGGCGGCGATTCGGACTATTATCTCGGCTGAAATCTCGTACTACAGCTCTTATCCGGACATTGGGTTCGCAGTTCAACTGCAGCATCTCGGGAAGACCGCTCCGTGCACGCCCATACCAACTCACGCTTGCCTGCTGGATGACAACATTGCGAACGCAGTACCCGGAAGTGCGGGACACAGCGGGTATCAATTCCTCGCCACCGGAATCAATGGTGGGGGCACGCTGAATGCTGCCTTTGTGGCCGGGGCAACCCCCTTGAAGCCAGGCAGTTCGGGGGACCGCGACTATTGCGCGGTCACGGATGGCGCGTTGCGCAGCCAGCCTGCTGCAGGTGGACCACCACCAGTTACACTCGCGCCGTGTGAAGCCTATCCCATCACACGGTAGTACAGTTTGGCGCGTACCTGGGGGAGGGTACAAGCCGGAAGGAGCCCGGAAGGAATTCCGGGCTCTTTTCTTTGTCCTTGAGGCGGGGCCGTCGCGAGCTGCCCCTGCGGAGAACATCTTAGACAATGGCAATATTATTTTCGGCACTCCAGTTACCTTCGTGATCATGCTCTGACCCCGCGGGCCTTATTATAATTTTCCCAGATTCCGACAACTGCTTGAAATCCGATGCTCGCACTCGAAACGAATAATCTAGCGAAGACCTACGCCGTAGGTTTCTGGCGGAAGAGGCCGCGGGTGGCGCTGCGGCCGCTGAACCTGACGGTCGAGGCGGGCGAGGTCTTCGGATTCCTCGGCCCGAATGGGGCTGGCAAAACGACAACACTCAAGCTGCTGATGGGTCTCGTTTTCCCGACCGGCGGCTCGGCTCGCATCCTGGGAATGGAGATCGATGATCCGCGCATGAAAGCGCAGATCGGGTTTCTCCCAGAGCAGCCTTACTTCTATGACTATCTAACCGCCAAAGAATTGCTGGAGTACTACGCACAGCTCTCCGGAGTTCCCGCAAAGGAACGCAGCAAACGGGTCGAGGCGATGCTGGCCCGGGTGGGACTGAGTGAGGCCGCCTGCGTGCAACTGCGAAAGTTCTCGAAGGGCATGCTCCAACGGGTGGGGCTGGCGCAAGCCATTTTGCACTCCCCCGAGATGGTGTTTCTGGATGAGCCGATGTCAGGACTGGATCCGATGGGTCGGCGCGAGGTGCGCGATCTCATCCAGGAGTTGCAGCAGGAAGGGAAAACGGTTTTCTTTTCCACCCACATTCTCTCCGATGCCGAAGCACTCTGTAATCGGGTGGCAGTGATCCAGCAAGGCGAACTGCGTGGCGCGGGCGCGGTGGCCGATCTGACGGCGCAGGCACACCGGAAGGTGGAGATCATTTTTTACGGGCACAGTATTCCCCCCGGGTTGACACGGCTCGGAGCGGAGACCCACGTCAGCGGTGAAGTGGTCCGGGCGGTGCTGCCGGAAGAATCTCAGGGCGCGGCCCTAGAGCTGATGAGACAGGAACAACTCCGGCTAATCTCGCTGAATCCGGTTCATGGTTCCCTCGAGGACTATTACATTCAGAAACTCAAGCCGGCGGCGGCGCACGCGGAGGTTGGAAGGTGAACACGCGCATTGTTCACGTGGCTTTCAATACATTTCGCGAGGCGGTGCGCGACCGCATTCTCTACAACCTGATCGCCTTCGCCCTGTTGCTTTCCGGAGCCGCCGTCCTGGTGGGACAAATCTCGATCGACATCGAGCGACTGGTGGTGGTGAACCTCGGGCTGACTGCGGTGTCGCTGTTCGGAGTGGTGATCGCGATTTTCATCGGAATCGGCCTGGTCGCAAAAGAGATTGAGAAACGCACACTCTACACCGTGCTCTCCCGCCCGGTACGGCGTTGGGAATTTGTTGTGGGCAAGTTTTTTGGGCTTACGGGGACCCTGGTCGTAAACACGGCTTGCATGGCGATCGGCGTGTTTCTTGCCCTGCTCTACGTATCGCACAAGTTCCAGAGTTCCGATGGCTGGATCCTCGTCGCCTTGTATTTTATCGTGCTGCAATTCCTCATCCTGTGCGCGCTGGCATTATTTTTCTCGTCGTTCTCCTCGCCGCTGCTGGCGGCTGTGTTCTCGTTCTCGCTGTTCGTCATTGGCAGCTTCTCGGAGGATCTGCGCGGGTTTGCCAGAATGTCGCAGGGACTCACCCAATGGATGACGACGACGGCGGTGTATCTAGTGCCGAACTTCTCGGCGCTCAATGTGATCGGGCAGGTAGCGCACCAACAACCGATCTCCACCCAGTTGATTGCCTACAACACGCTTTATGCTCTTGCCTACGCGGCAGTGGCAATCAGCGGCGCGGTCCTGATTTTCGAGCGCAGGAACCTGAAATGAGTGGTTCGCGCAGAGTTACAGTCGCGACGAGCCTAGTGCTGCTGTTTTCCCTGGCCAGTTCGATATTCCTACTGAGACGACTGGACCAGGTGCGCACCACCGCTACGCTGGACGAAGTCCTGTACTTGAATTCACCCAAATGGGTCAAGCGCCTGAGCCTGGGCTATAGCGGTTTACTGGCCGACATCTACTGGACACGCGCAGTGCAGTATTTTGGCGGCAAGCACGTGACGGTGGCAGCGAAAGATTACCGGCTGCTGTACCCGCTGCTGGAAATCACAACCGAACTCGATCCCAAGCTGATCGTGGCGTACCAGTTCGGAGCCAACTTCCTGGGGCCGAAGCCGCCAGAAGGGGCGGGTCAGCCCGACCAAGCCGTCGCCCTGGTTGAACACGGCATCCGGAATAATCCTGACAACTGGAAGTTGTATTACGAACTGGGCTTCATCTACTATTACATGGAATCAAAAAACTACGCGAAGGCCGCCGAATCCTTCGAGCGTGGCACCAAAGTGCCGAATGCCCACCCGTTTCTCCGCGTACTAGCGGCGCAGATGGCGCAACACGCGGGCGAAATCCAGACCTCGCGCATGTTGTGGCAGACCGCCTATGCCACTACGCATGATCCGATGGTCCGCGACAATGCCACCGCGCACCTACGGGCCCTGAAGGTTGACGAGGACATCACTGGCCTGGAGAAGCTAGTCGCCGCATACCGAGAGAAAACGGGACGGCTGCCGTCGAGCATGAATGTATTGATTGGCGCGGGCCTGCTGCAAGGCGTGCCCGTGGACCCCGATGGGAAACCATACAAACTGATGCCGGACGGCCGAATCGAACTGCGCAATCCTGAGGATTTTTCGTTTGTGGAGAAAGGGCTGCCGCCCGGATACGTACCGGGTCCCCCGAAGTTCCATTAGCCACGGTCCAGGCGTTCAGGGCGCTGGACTTCCTCCGCGACCATCTTTTTCCCGGTTTAGCGCTGCAGTAAGTCAATTCCCTGGAACGCGGGCTTAGGCCCGGAGGCCATGCATTGGACTCATTCCGCACCCTGTTCAGCGATACCACAAGGCGGTTCTTTTCGACGCCCCTTTGGTAGGGGCTGTGGCACATCCATTTGTTAGCATGCAGGCGTGACGCCGCCTACCTTTCATCGACAACTCTGGAGCGCTCTGCGCGGCTGGTGGCGGGAGCAGTCTCGGCAGAAGGGCGCGGCTGCTGCGAGCACCCTGCTGGTTCATGAGTTGTGGACCTTCCTGCGTGACTCCACTCCAGAGCGCCGACGGCGCCGCTATGGCGACATGGAGTACGACTGGGAACATCGTGTCAATACGACGAGCGGCACCGTTGGCTGGCGCGAGCGTCTGCTCGGAGTGTTTCACTCCCCCTATCAGCCGACCGATGCGGCGCTCTTCCAGGAGATGATGGCCAGCCTGCCGATTGACTTCAGCGAATTCACATTTGTGGACCTCGGATCCGGCAAGGGGCGCACTCTGCTGATGGCGTCGGAGTATCCGTTCCGCAGGATCGTGGGAGTGGAGATTCTGCCGGAGCTGCATCGGGCTGCCGAGGAAAATATTGCTAGCTACCAGAGCACGACGCAGCAATGTAGGCAGATTGAGTCGGTATGTGCTGACGCGAGCGAGTTTGAATTGCCGGAGGGACCGCTACTGTTATATCTCTTCAATCCACTGCCCGAGGCGGGATTGATTCAGATACTTGAAGATCTCGAGGAGTCGCTGCGCCAATATCCCCGAACCGTCTACGTGCTCTATCAGAACCCACTGCTGGAGCGCGTGTTCGAGGAGAGCACGTTGTTGAAGTGTACGGGCGGAACGCGTCAGTACTCAATCCACACGAGTGCGGATTGAGTGTGCCGTCCAGCCTCGCAAAGCGCGCCCTTGGGTTCACAAGGGCTCTATCAAGAGCGGGACAGCAATTCATCAGCCTCTAAACACCGCTAGAACGCAAACCGCAGCGCGAATTGAAAAATTCGCGGCCCGCCCTGTCCGAAGAAGCCGCCAGCGACCTGCTGGGGCTGGTTGAACTGGGCCGAAGTAATGTCGTTGTTGAATCCTGAGTAGTTCTTATTGTTGGTGCCACGAATGTTGGTGACGTTGAAAAGATTGAAGACCTGGGCCGTAAACTTAAGGCTCGTTTCATGGGGGAACGTCCAGCTTTTGCTCACCGCCAGATCAAACGCATTGAAGTCGTGACCGAACTTCAGGCTGGGATTGACCTGCGGGAGCATCACCCGGTTTGGATCGCCGGGAGGGTTAGGATCAGGGTTGCAGGGGATTTGATTGGGGCCGGTGCAGGATGGCAGTGAGTTCCAAAAATCGATGGCAGAGTTCAGTTGTGCGCCGTTCGTGATGTCGCGTCCCAGAGCGTTCCGCCGTATTACTGGCAGCCGCGCATTCAGCGAGGGAACGAAAGAATCCATAGGAACCCGCGTGCTGTATGTGAAAATCGGGGAAATCGTCACCTTCCAGGGTGCTTCGATGACTCCTAAAAGCACAAAGCGGTGGCGTTCATCGGTGGGCGAATACCCCTTCTCCAGTTGCAGGTCGTCGCTGCGGAAAATCAGGTTGACCGCATCCTCGCCTCCGTTGAATGGAATCTGATCATCGTTAAAATAGTTGAAGGTCTTAGAGAAAGTGTAGTTGGCGTTGAAGCCCCAGCGGAAATTGGGCCCGCCGGTGGGCTTTTTTTGCAGGCTGACGAGGAGCGCATCGTACCAGCTTTTTGCGGCCGATTCGATCTCCGTCACTTGATCGGACCGCCCGGTCAGCGGATCGGTGATGGTGCACGGATCAAAACCATTGGTGCAAGT
>Ga0137403_10009570_pt1 | contig 10767 bp, 8 predicted proteins | sample CZOMad2_1_16fung_FD_122057 | JGI IMG/M metagenome (GOLD analysis project Ga0137403, IMG submission 122057) | Vadose zone soil fungal communities from Angelo Coast Range Reserve, California, USA - CZOMad2_1_16fungal (Hybrid Assembly) | ecosystem: Environmental > Terrestrial > Soil > Vadose zone... | reverse complement strand
GAAGAGGAGCGAACAGTCCGACCGTCCTGGTTTATCGCTCATCGGCGAGCCAGAAAACTGTTACGGACGCGATCTCATACGATTACAATGAATCGATACGTAATCGGATGCGTGCGGACCTTGCATTGATGGATGTGGCAACCGGAAAGGTCAGGCAAATAGTCACAGGATTAAATCCGGCCTGGTACGACTTTTCCCCCGATGGCGGCACAATCGGGTTGACGAATCTAAAAGGTTATGAATCACCACAAACTATGCAATTGGTTTATGACCTCTTGGTAGTCTCCCTCTTAGACACTCGCCCGCGAGTAATTGCGTTCAACATCCCAATGGATTTTACCGGCATGAATGTCAGTTGGTCTCCCAACGGGAAAATGCTGAGTTACATTACATCTGACTCACGTAAGGCGGGTAAAAGTGAATGCTTCATTGTGCCCGTCAATGGCGGCGAGCCTCGTAACGCAACTGCGACTCCGCACCCACCATTTAACAATTACTGGCGCGCTCCTCTCTGGGACGCCGTCAGTGATCATATCTATTTGCTCAGTCCGGATTCAATCTGGAGAGTCAATGTGAAAGAAAACGAAGCAGAAGCCGTAGTGAAGATAATTGACAAAAAGATTATTGAAGCGGTTGCTCCTAATGGAGGCGGTCGCTTCTGGTCGCCTGATAGTGGGCGCTCTATGGTAATCGCTGCCCACGATGAACGGACAAAGCAAGAGGGCTTCTACCAAGTGGACTTAGCAACGGGGAAGCTTGTGAGTCTTCTGCAGGAGCGAACGAGTTATGGGTTCAGTCCTATTTTTAACATGGATGTATCGAAGGACGGGAAGCAGATTGTGTTTGTCGCCGAGGATGTAGCCCATAGCGCCGAGATATGGCATGCGAGTGTTGACTTCAAAAATCCCAAACAAGTGACTCATACCAATTCTCATCTTGATAAATACTCAATGGGGGCGAGCCGGGTGATAGAGTGGCAGAGTCTCGATGGTGAAACTTTGCGAGGAGCGCTACTGCTGCCGGCGGGTTATCAGGAAGGGAAACGCTATCCATTGATAGTTAAGGTTTATCCGAACATTAACTTCTCAGATTCCGCCAACAACTTTGGACTGAATTCCTCCGGGGCGGGTTTTGAAAACATGCAATTATTTGCCACGCGCGGCTACGCCGTTCTGTTACCTGATTCTTTTCGCCCAAAAGTGGATCCGATGCTAGGCGTTGCCAAGACGGTGCTACCTGGTGTCTCCAAGCTGGTTGAGCTTGGGATCGCTGACCCGGAAAGACTTGGAGTGATGGGGCATAGTGATGGTGCATACGCTACCCTCGCTTTAGTCGTGCAAACCTCGCGCTTTAAAGCTGCCGTATCTCGCAGCGGTGCGGGGAACCGCATCGGACACTACGGTCAAATGGCAAGAGACGGTTCGTCCCGGGGAATTGCAATTCAGGAAGAAATACGAGGGATGGGCGGACCACCTTGGCAATTCCCAAACAAATACATCGAAGATTCTCCGAGTTTCTACTTGGACAGAGTAAAAACCCCATTGTTAATCGTGCATGGAGCGGAGGATGCCGCTGTCCCTTCCTTCCTCGCCGATGAGATCTTTGTTGGACTGCGGCGTTTAGGAAAAGAGGTAGAGTACGCAAAATACGAAGGGGAAGGTCATTGGGAGGGTGATTGGAGCTACGTGAACCAGGTTGATTGTCTGAACCGAATCATCAACTGGTTTGACAAGCATTTGAAAAATGATCAAGGGCTGAAGTCAGTCGTTGAGAACAGCAGTCAAATTCGGTGAACTGCAAATCGCCACCAAACGGCGAAGTAATTCTTCGCTCCGCGAGATTTCGGAACATACGACTGGCTCGGGGTGACATCCGGGCCTGCTTACGCAAGCCCGGATGTCAACCCCGAGCCAAGCTAGCTATTCATCAAGATCAAGTGCAGGCTGCACCTGGTCAATATCGGCCGGTAAACCCTCCTTACTTCCCAGAATCACTTCCTGGGCTCCGCCGATCTCGATCACTTCCGGTGCCGTGTATTCGTTTCTCATTGACTTATCCTCCTCTTTTGAGATGTAGGTTAACCACTCAACCAAGAGCGCGAGTGGCATTTAATCAGTACCCTGTTAGGCACACTGTTGGCGGGCAGCCGGTGCTGCTACCTCAACTACCGCTGACACACGAGCCGGGAGCTCGTCCACGACAGCGGTGTTTTTGGCCTTTGACCTCCGGCGTTCCAGAGACCGCAGCCAAAACTCTAAAGAGATCGTTTGTATCAGTGCGAAAGAGTGTGTTTCGCAGCCGTGTCTGGCTCTATCCAACGCCGCGTGCAGCGCCTCTGCATCTATATACCCGGCGGCACAGACCCGAGCGTTCTTAAAGATAGGTTGGAGCCGGGGCCACTCTCTTGCCACGGCTCGGAATAAGGCTTCCTCCGGCCCCTTCTTGCCCTGACGCTTCAGAATCTTCCCCGGCAACAAATTGCTGAGAGCCCGGCGCATCAGCGATCTGGTCTCGCCTGGCCGCACGCGTTGCTCAACCGGAATGGCCTGAAGAAATTCGACCAGCGGGCGATGCAGGTAAGGGTGGCTCACTTCGATGCCGCCCCGCGCCCGATACGAAGCTTTCGAGATCGTTCTCATGACGGACAGGAAACCGGCGGCCTGGTCACGACCACTCGGAAGGTCGAAGCCGAAAACATCAGGCGTTCCGACGTTCCGCGCGTGCAGATTCATTCGTTCAATGAACTGATCATCGATCCAGGACGGCAATTTGTGACTTGGTTTAACCAAGACCTGTAATTTAGTCGGCAGCAGCGGTACCACCCCATCCCGCCAGAGCAGAGCTAGATATGGTTTTTTTGAAGTTGTGCTCCATATCTTCAAAGATCGATGCAGGTGTATTAATCGGCGTTGGACCAGCAGGTCCCCCAGTTCGGGAGCAGGGCTCGGATTGCTACAAAGCATCTCATCACCGCCGTGTCCGGTGAGAAGAACCCTGGCTCCGTCCACCCGCATCGCTTCGCACATCACCTTAAGCCTATCGACAAAGCAATCCTGAAAATCCGGGAAACTTAGCTGGGAGTCGTCTGGAAACGAGGATAAGGTTGGGTGGTCTTCATCCCATAGATAGTATCCAACTCGCTCCCTCTTCTCTTCCACCGCTTGGATAAACTTGCGCTCATCCGAAGAGGTCGCCTCGGCAAAAACATAGGAAACAGTCTCAAGTTTGGATGCCTGGGCCTCCCCAGCCTCTATGATCTCATCCGCCATGCAGACGATGGCTGAGGAATCCAACCCTCCGCTCAGGCTTCCCCACGCCGGCCCTTCGACGCGCAGGCGACACCGCACAGCTTCACGAAACAAGCGCCGGAAATGCTCTTCGTATTCCCCATCAGTCTTGTAGCGAACATCACGGTTTGGATCGAGTCCCCAGAATCTTTCGACTTTGAGATGACCGTCGTGCACGATGACGATATGGCCTGGATGCACCGAGTAGATGTTCTTGTATGGCGTTAACTCGGGTGTCGAGCCACGGGTTAGATAGCCGGCGATATACTCATCGTTGACTTCCAGCTCGATGCCGGCAAAGTCGAGCAGAGGCATTAGCTCTGAAGACCAAATAATCCTTTCCGCATCGGCATGGTAGTAAAGCGGTCGCGGCCCAGCCACATCGCGCGAAAGCAGTAGAGTTCGTTCTCGCGGGTCCCACAGCCCGAGTGCAAAATCACCGATCAAGCGCGGCAGAAAATCGATCCCGAGCTTAAGATACGCCGCCATCGTGATGGCAACATCGGTTCGGTCGCCATTCAGTCCGTGGCGCAGCAATGAAGTCATCTCCTCGCGATTATCCAGTCGTCCATCCCATACCAGGATATGCCCTTCACGCGAGACAAAGGGCTGTTTTTCCAAACGCGATTCGCTGGTGGTGTGAAAAGCTCTGTACACCATTCCCATCGAGCCGGAAATGACTTCGCTGCCGCCGTCCGGACCATGGCTGCATAATCTGTCGCCTAAGCTGATCAAGAGTCCTCGGTCAACCGGTCGATTATCGAAGTAGTAGACTCCCCCCAACGCGCTCATTTCTATTATCCGTTCAAGCGATGATCGAAACAGTCGTTATCTCAGACGCTGACGCCGAGTTGGTCGCAGATGAAACACAGCCGATCTGTCAACGCCTCAATGCGCTCCGTAAGGGGCAGCACCGGCATGTGTCCGCGAAGCGCCCTGTACTCCAGCAGGATCGGTTTATCGGAAGCCGTCGCGGCCTGTAGTCTGGCCGTCATCTTGCGCGCGTGCAGGGGATTACAGCGCGTGTCCGCATCGCCCGAGATGAGCAGCACCGCCGGGTACTCGACGCCCGCTCTAACCCGGTGGTACGGTGAATAGTCGTACAAGTAAGGGAAGTCCTCCGCGTCGTCTGCCGACCCGTACTCATCAATCCACACTTTTGCGAAATCAAAGCGGTGGTAGCCGAGCATATCGAGCAGGGGTCCGAGACAAACGACGGCGCGAAACAGGTCGGGCCGTTGCGTCAACGCCGCTCCGACCAAGAGACCGCCATTCGAGCCCCCAGCAATTGCTAACTTCCCAGGCGTTGTATAGCCAGTTTGGATCAGCCACTCGGCGGCGGCGATGAAGTCGTCAAAGGCGTTCTGTCGGTGGTGGCGCTTGCCGTCCAGCCGCCACTGCTCGCCAAGCTCCGAGCCGCCGCGGATGTTGGCGACGACGAATAAACAGTCGTGCTCGATCAGGAACGTCGCGAAGGCGCTGAACTGCGGCGTCACGCTTTTACCGAATCCGCCATAGCCGGTAAGAATGGTCGGAACGTTGCCGGTCGGTTGGAAATTTTTTGGACCGACCAGAAACATCGGTACTTGCGTGCCGTTCTGTGATGGATACCAGACCTGCCTGACCTCGATGGAAGCTTGATCGAAGACCGCTCTCCTCTGACTCCAGACCGTTTGCTCCCTCGTTTCAATCCGGTAAGAGTAGATTGTGTCCGGGCGGGCGAATGAGGTGAACGTGTAGAACAGTTCGTCGCAGTCCACCGGGTTGGGCAACAGGCGCGCGGTTCCAGGCTCCTGATACGAAATGGCGCCGACTTTGCAACCAGACAGATCATACATATCGGTCCGGGTCGCGATATTCTCAACATAGCTGACGAAGATTTTGCCGCCCCTAACGGCAAGTTCTGTGATCGGCAACGCGGACTCCGGAACCACCTCACGCCAGTTCGCTCGATCCGGCGCGTGAAGCTCGATAGCCACCAGTCGTTTGTTCGGCGCCTGCCAGTTTGTCAGAACTGTTAACCTTCTCCCGACAAAGACCGGAAAAAATGGATCTTCCATACCGGCGGCGATCAATCGCGCGGGAGCGTCGCTGAAGACATCCTGCGCGTAAAGATCAATGGTAGTCTTTGCTTCGGACCGGATGACTAAGTGCGCGATGTAGCGTCTGTCGTCCGATACTCGCATCCCCAGTCTGATGTGCTGACTCTCGCCGGCAAAGAAGAGCTCGCGGTCTTCTCTTGCTTGGCTCCCGATGACATGCAGGTAAGCGGCGCGGTAATAGCGGCGTGGCGAGTCAATTATTTCGTGGACATACAAGTAACTCTTCGAGTCGGCGGTGAAAGCAAAGCTTCCCAAGAACCCGTGAGGAAGGCCATCGGGCAATGTTTTGAGGCTGTCCACATCGAGAATCTCCACGGCCTGATAGTCATCTCCGCCGTGCTTCACACCGTAAGCCAGAAGCTTGCCATCAGGAGAGATACTCACAATCCTCACCGCCACTTGGCTACCAGCTCCACGAGCGGCTGGATCGACCAGGATTTGATCCTGGCCGTCTGCTCCTTCCCGCATGCAGATGACGGGCTGGTCCTGTTGCGCTCCTCGTTTCAAGAAGAAGTACCGGCTTCCGACTTTGTAGGGGGTTTCAATCGTCTCGACGGCCAGCAACTCGGCAATTCGTTCCCTAACCCGTTCACGCCCGGGGATCGCATCGAGGTAAGACCGTGCGTAGTCAGTCTGCTCGTTGATCCATTGGCGCGTGCGCTCTGAGGCTTGATCTTCGAGCCAACGATAAGGATCGGTCACCTCCACTCCGTGGAATATCTCGGTCACAGGCTCAACCGGTGTATATGGCGGAGCTTCCAGGACGCGACTCATATTTTCTTGTTTCCTAATCGCAGAATACCGGACGCCATTTGTCTCTATTCCGGTTTGTGGTCTCATCACGTTCACACACGGCGCAGTTCTCTATACCTGGCCTTGACCCTCTGACTGTCGTTGACCACTTCGTCCATTACTTCCGCCCACGCATGACCTTTCGGTGGGTACTCCTGGGCTCCGATCACCATTTCGGCGGGCACACCTCGCCGACGCAACAGACAGGTCACCACTGACGAATGTTGCAGGCACATCGCCTTCTTCGGGTAGTACATCTGCGCACGGTCAACCACTGCCCGAACGCGCTTGCATATCTCGCTATCTGTCGTTTGCGGCTCCGCTGTCGGATAGCGCTCAACCTTTCTGATCAATGCCTCGAATCCGGCGGTCCTCAATAGGGCGTCAAACGCGGCCAACCCAATGAAGGCCATGAAAGTCTCGCGTTTTAAGGGCTTGATGCTGTCATCAACGGACGATGTTTCCGTCTGCGCTGCGGAGGAGCCTAGCGTGGCCGGCGCCGTAGCAGCGGCAGCAAGCTGGGGCTGAGAAGACAGCGGTAACGGTTGCGACGGCGCTGGGGCAGCGATGTCCGCGGCCCACAAGTCTGGCGCAGACGTTGTGGCGCTTACTCCGTCAGGGATGCGATACACCTCGCGCCCCCGTGGATCAATCATCACTTGGAGCAACTTCATCTTCGTCATCTGATCGAGAAACCCGGCAATATCCTGCCGGAGTTTTTCAGGTGAGACGTCGTAGAGCAATACGCCCTCACGGTTAATCGCCTCGAACCGCTCGCTCAAACGCCGCACAGTGTCATCAACGGTCAAGTCTTGACGACTCTCTTCAATAGTCACCCACACCAGCGCGCCGACGCCGTTGACCCTGCACATCTTCTCGGCGTTAACCGAGAGCAGAACGCTACCGTCTTTATGCCTTCGCGCCATGGCAGTGTTTGCGTGCGCGGGAGTCGGGGTTGAAGTTGTCGGCATCGGCGTCATAACTGAATACCCTGTGCCTTTCTCAACTATCTAATTGACTTCGTCACCGCTTCTGTTGAATACCTTGCCGAGTCGCGATCATTTCACTGACCTTGCTGGCGAAGACATCCAAACGAACGGGTTGCTCGAGAACAACGATTTTCGGTCCAGCGCGCCGTCGCAGATCAAAACCTCTTCTCGACTGCCGGAGAGGAATAGCGCTCGTGTCTCCGGGTGCGCGCACTTAAAGAGATGAGCGAGCAGCCCACCATTCATTCCCTGAAAAGCTACATTGGTAATTAGAAAGTGAATGTGCCCGTCATAACCGGTCGCTATGGACAATGCCTCTGAGGCACGCTCGACAACGATCACATCGTAACCGCATACCTCAAGCACTTTTTTCAAGGCCACCCGCACCGGCTCGCGGTCTTCACCGAGCAGGATCACCGGGCGATAACAGTTTGATCCAGCGACCGCGGGTGGCCTTCGCGCCTGCTTCTGTCTCAGCGTGACTGTTCCGTCGCGGCTGAGTATGCCGGCAGGCGCGCTCGCAGGAGTTCTTCTCGTACGTAAAGAGTTCTCTTCCGACATGCGGAGGACCTCAGTGTGTGGGTCAGCTCTCCGTTACCCATTGACTTTTAGAAGCATTGATCGTGAGACTTTGGGGGAAGTCTGAGACTCGGTTTGGTGTTTGCACCAAAGTTGAGTTTTCGTTTCAAGGCGCACTCTACGCTTCTACCGAGCAAGCACAAGAAAAGATTTGTTTCTGCTTGGTATTCCAAGCGGCGTGTGTGTTTTCAGGAGGTTACGGGAGCGGCGTGGAGTTTCGAGCGGTAATTCCTGCTTGCAATCCCAAGCAGGAGCAATTGGAATTTCGGATTTCGGATTTGGAATTGCGGATTTGAATAGAAAGAAACCCGCGAGCAATATGTGAAGTTAGTCAGCGGTGAATTAGCCACTCAAGCTGAGTGAGTTTGCAGGGTTGGGAAGGGATAGCAAGGCGCAGAGCGTCCCCGCTCAAGATTCACCGCCACTCAACATTGAATTTGCCACTCAAGGTGAGCAAATTCGCAGATTGGGAAGGATGGCAAGGCGCAGAGCGCCCCCGCTCAAGATAGCATGCCATTCATCTCAAACAGGCTCGCAACTCGTCGCAGTCAATTCCTGCTTCAATCAATTTTTGCCTATCAGCCCGGCTCAATCGATCTTAAATCGCTTTCTGCGACTCATGCGTCACGTTCAAGAGATCGGGCAACGGCCAGGCTGACATCAATAAAAGTCCGTGCCGCGCGCGAAAGCGATTGCTCCTTGCGACGCACTAGCCAGAGATTCCATTCATTACGGACACCATCCAGTTTGATCGTAACCAGTTTGCCGTTTGCTGCTTCTTCACGGACACACATCCGGGGTACGAACCCTATTCCGACGTTTCCGACGACCATCCGCTTAATGGCTTCGATAGCAATGTTCTCCACGCTCAAATTAAAGGGAGTTTCCGACTCCTGAAATGCCCGGACAATTGTTTCACGCATCACCGACTTAGTACCCTGAAGAATCAGAAACTCCCCGGCCAGCTTCCGTATGTCCACATGCTCGACGCCAGCCAAGCGATGCCCGGGACTGGCAATCAATGCGAGTTCGTCCCGCATGATCAGATGCCGCTCAAGCTGAGGCTCATCGGGCACGTCTGCTATCAACGCCAATTCAATCATTCGATGACCGAGCATCCTGAGAAGATGTTCGGAGTTGCCGCAGACCACCTCAGTCTTGACGCCTGGATGAGCTTCGTTCAGGGCGTGTAGCAACGAAGGCAGCATATAGAGACTCGTGCTTTCATGAGTGCCGATGCGCAGATTCCCGCGCCGGCCCTGTGCAAGATCTCTGAGGGCCGCCGTTGCCTCCTTGCGAATTTCCAAAATGCGAGTGGCGTATGAGTAGAGCAGTTTGCCGGAAGCCGTTAGTTGATGGTTGTGCCGCTCCGATCGGTCAAAGAGCGGCGCGCCCATCTCTTCTTCCAGCTTCTTCATGCTGATACTGACCGCCGGCTGAGTGCGGCAGACGCGCGCGGCGGCTCGGCTAATACTTCCCTCCTCCACCACAGCTGCGAACACTTCCAGTTGCTGGAATTCCATCGTCCCTCCCCTTGCGCAGCAAACCGTTAGCAAAGAAAAAGGCCGTCATCGTTTGGATTTTCGATGACGACCTTTAGTGTTCAAGAAACTTTAGATTCTTAATTACTCGTCGTCACCCTCCACGCATACACATACATGCGCACGCCGCCGTATACATGATTGCTACGGTAACCGGATGGCGCTGGTAAGCAGAGGGCTGCGCCTGGCCCGTGCAGCAGTAGCAGAACTGCAAAGACGTTCCAGCTGGCGATGAGAATTGATTTGAACGAGGCATCATTACGACAATCTAGAGCGGTCCATCCTCTGAGTTGAACTATCGAGCGCCAAGGATACTCCTGGACCATTTGTAATTCAAGATGAATTTTTACAACACTGCAACGAGATAGTCTTCGCCTCTAATCAAAAGTGTCACCCATCAACTCTTTGATCTTCACAACATTGAACTCGGCATCGGTGAGGCGTCGTCGTGAGTGTCTTCGATGATTTGGCCGTAGTCCATGTGCACCACGCGGGTGGCCCATTGCGTTGGGAACGGGCGATGCGAAATGATGATCGTCGTTACATTCTGCAAATAATGATCGAGCCCATTCAGCAAGCGTTTTTCGGTGAGTGCGTCCAGCGCGGAAGTGCATTCGTCGAGTATCAGGATTCGCGGGCGTTGCAGCAGCGCACGGGCCAAGGCGACGCGCTGCCGCTCACCGCCTGAAAGTCGATTGCCCCGGGGGCCGAGCGGTTCGTTCCAACCATTTGGAAGCCTGTTGATGAGACTGTCCAATTGGGCCAGGCTCATGACCTTGTCCAGTTCATCCTGAGTCGCCGCGAGGTTTCCGTAAAGCAGGTTCTCACGCAGCGTCAGGTCGAACAGTACGGGATCTTGCGGCACAAAGATTACACACGACCGCAAACTTTTCAGTTTGATATTGCGGACGTCCAGACCTTCCACCAGAACCGTGCCTTCTCGAGCATCATACAGGCGCGCCACCAGCCGGGCTATGGTGCTCTTGCCGTTGCCGCTTCTTCCTGCCAGCGCCACTCGCTCTCCGGGATTCACGCGCAGGCTGACCCCATTCAGCACCGGCCGATCCGCGTGATAGCTGAAAGAGACATCTCTTAGCTCGATCGCTCCTGAAGCGTTTGGCTCAAGGGCCATGGCCCCGGGATGATCCCGCAGGATCATCTCGGCTTCAGTGATCTCCATGAGGCGCCGCACGCTCGCGCCGGCGCGCTGAAGTTTGGAATAGATATCCACGACCCCGTAAAGTGGAATGAAAAGTTGCAGCGTGTAGCCATAAAAGGCCACAAGCCCACCGGCAGTCAACGTTCCCATCATTACCTGGTAACCGCCATAACAAAGAACGACGGCCATGCCTGTCACGATGATCAGATAAAGAGACGAGCTGAAAAGTAGTTCGGTGCCGCGCCGTTTAATCTGCGCACGGACGGCGCCACCCGAAAGATGGGCGAACCGGCGTACCTCTCTCTGTTCGCAGGAAAG
>Ga0137403_10009569_pt1 | contig 10767 bp, 10 predicted proteins | sample CZOMad2_1_16fung_FD_122057 | JGI IMG/M metagenome (GOLD analysis project Ga0137403, IMG submission 122057) | Vadose zone soil fungal communities from Angelo Coast Range Reserve, California, USA - CZOMad2_1_16fungal (Hybrid Assembly) | ecosystem: Environmental > Terrestrial > Soil > Vadose zone... | reverse complement strand
CGGGAACACGCGAATCTAATGCCGAAGCATTGCGCGTGCAGACTGATCTTCGGGTTCAGGGCCAGGCCGCTCTTGAACAGTTGCACCTGGGAGTAGAGCGGGGTGAGTTGGTTTTACTGGATGAGTTCAACGATGCAGCCCGACAAAAATGGATGATTTTACGCGAGAAAATTTTGGGCTTACCGTCACGCTATGCGCATCGGCTTGAAGGTCGTACAGAACCAGAAGTGCGCCAAGTTTTTCGCTCGATTCTGAAAGACATTTCGCCAAAGGCGGTGTCGTCTTGAGTTCGCGTCTCGTCGTCAGTAAGCAACGGCTGGCCAAATTTTTCGGGATTACGCCGCGCTGGGTCAACCGCCTGGCCGATGAACTAGGAATGCCAAAAGACGGGCGGGACAAGTTTGACCTCATTGCATCTAGTCGTTGGTATCTCGGCTACCTCTCCAAAATTATTGAATCGCGTGACGTTGGCGCTGGAACCGCATCGCGCTTACGCCAGCAGAACCGAATCGCCTTGGCAAAGATTCGCGTAGAGCGCATGCGGCAGAGGCGGCTTACCTTCGAGAGCACCTTAATCCCCCTGGACGTGGCGCGGGATACTGCGGCGCAAATAGAAGCCGAGCTTCGCACGGCTCTCGCGGAGGCACTTGACGTCATTGCCCCACAAGTCGCGGCGAGCAGTGGTATCGGCCTTAAGGCTGTACTGGTTGACGCTTCCAAGGAAGCGCTCTCCAAGTTTCAGATCGCTTTAGCGCAGCAATCCAGCAGTGGCCCTTCGACGGAGGAACGATAAGTGGGAGCCGGAAATCAACCAGACGTTCGCGCCGTGACATTGCACTGTACAGTTTGCTGTTCGCCCGTGCCGGAGCGGCGGGCCGCACGCGGCTCGACCTCTTGCTGCGACGGACACCGGCGGCTCTATCGCAACTGGCGCCGGGCACAGCTAGCCGCCCGACGTTGCAGGCTGTGTGGTCGAAGGGCCAGGAAAACAGCCTCGCGGGCAATTTCCGGGCCGGATGCTGGTAGGACAGAGGTAGGCACGTACTCGCCTAAAAACTCGAAATAAGTCCCTGTGCGCCAGGCGCACACGTAGCGACGGGCTGTGGCATTGAGTCAGTTTCCGATTAGCGCTGCCAGCTCAACCGGTCGATGCAACACCGTCTAATCAGTTGATCCGACAATACTTCCCCCTAGAGAACCGATCTGTCCGCCTGCACTCAATTAAGACCCAGCCAGGGTGGTGTTCCGCTTGAATCAAAGGTCGCGAACGACTTTTAGTTGTTGAGATCCTACAAGGAGGTTTCGAGTTGGTGTTGCGTCGACCCATTGAGACCGCCGCGTTTATCGGGCACTGGACTTCGACATCTATCCTGCGACACCGACACGCAGCGCGCAATCGCCTGGGAGTCGTAACCCGTGGAAACCGCCCAGGTCTTGGTGTCTGCCGAAGTCTCCATTAAACCGGGATTTCGCAATACCTTATTGAACCGATTTAATACTTGACCCGCAGTGTCTCCTCCGAATAAATTTGCTGGGTCAGCAAGCACCACTCCGTTAGTTCGTGAATTTGAGGAGAAGAATCGTGACCGCGTCCAAACCGGCGCCTGCCCCGAAAATGACGGTCCACTTCTATGGGCACGCCCGCCAGTACCACAGCATTAAGAGCGAGATTGACGAAGCCTTCCACGCCGTCATCGAAAGCGAATCCTACGTAATGGGTCCGACGCTGGAGCGCTTCGAAAAGGAACTCGCCCACTATTTTGACATGAAATACGCCGTCGGGGTGAACTCGGGTACGGACGCATTGTGGCTTGCGTTCATGGCGCTGGGCATCCGTCCTGGCGATGAAGTGATCACAACCGCGAACACCTTCTTTGCGACGGCTGAAGCCATCTGGATCGCAGGGGGTAAAGCGGTGTTCGTGGATTCCGATCGGGCGACCAATAACATCGATCCCACGAAGATTGAAGCTGCGATCACGCCGCACACCGTGGGCATCGTGCCCGTGCATCTTTACGGACATTGCGCCGACATGAAGGCGGTCAGCGCGATCGCGAAAAAGCACAAGCTATGGGTTGTCGAGGACAACGCGCAGTCCGTTGATGCGCATGGAGACGGATTCAAGCAGGGTGAATTAAGCGATGCAGTGTGCATCAGCTTCATCATCCAGAAGAACCTGGGGACCTTTGGCGACGGCGGCGCGCTCATCACCAACCGGCCGGAGATTGACGAAACCTTGCGGCGGATGCGCAACCACGGATCGCTCCGGCGATCCGTGCATACATTTGGGTTCAATAGTCGGCTGGACGATCTCCACGCAGGATTCCTGAGCGTGAAGCTAAAGCATATTAGGAAGTGGACCGATCAGCGACGAGCGTGGGCCGAACGCTATACCGAGGGACTTATAGGCACTAGTCTGAAGCTTCCGAAGGAAATGCCGGGATATCGCCACGCATATCACCTTTACGTTGTGGAGCACCCCAAGCGCGATCACCTCGCGCAATTCCTGGTTGCGGCGGGTATCGATGCGAAGATGCACTACCCTATTGCGATTCACAAGCAGGAAGGCTATCCGTGGAACAAGCTGGCGGACCTGAACCCGCACGTGCCAAACGCCGAGGCGAACGCAGCACAATGCGTTTCTCTGCCGATGTTCCCCGAGTTGACCGCCGAAGAAGTGAATTACACCATCGTCAAAGTCAAGGAATGGGATACCCAGTTCGGGAAGTAATTAATCAACGAAAAATCGGTTTCGCGCAGGCTCAAAACGAAAAAGCCTATGAGGATCACTCTAGGATGATGGCTTTCCTCAAAGTGGATCCGAGGCTTGACGGTCTCCATTCCGAACCTCGCTACGCCGACCTTGTCCGCCGCGTCGGTCTCCCGCCGTCGGAGAGGATCCTAACGGTGCCATGCAAGCGGCTTTCGGGGACTTATCCGGCAAGCGCGTTAATTACTTCCGAGTATGCCGTGAGCCAGACACAATCGCAAAGGTGACCGACTACTCAGAATTGGAATCTCCGAAGGCTATGCTTCCTCAGCCTTGTGCAGGCCAAACTCGCGATGCGTGGTGAGGAGCGCGGCTTTCACGGCTTTTTCTTCGATGACGAAGGAAATGTTGCATTCGGATGATCCCTGGGCAATGGCGATCAGGTTCACGTTTTCGCGACCGAGGGCATTGAAAGTTTTGCCCGCGATTCCGGGGGTGCCGCGCATATTTTCGCCGACCACCGCCACGATGGCGATGTTCGAATCCACGGTGATGTGCTCGACTTTATGGTGCGCCAGGTCGTGGGCGAATTCCTTACGCAAGGCTTCGACCGTGCGCTGAGCGTCCGCCGTGGAGACGATGAAGCAAATGTCATTCTGCGAAGAGGATTGCGAAATGAGAAGCACATTCGCGCGTACTTCCGCGGTCGTCGAAAAAGTTCGCCCGACGACGTCGGGCAATCCCACGATTCCCGGGCCACCGACGGTGATTAATGTTACGTCGCGAATGGCGGTCAGAGCCTTCACGCCGCCGCCGATGGTGTGGCCCTCGGGAGTGATTTTCGTTCCCGGTTTTTCCGGGGTGAAGCTGTTTCGAATCCAGACAGGAATAGCTGCCTGGATCACCGGGTTCAGCGTCTTCGGATGCAGGACTTTCGCGCCGAAGTACGCAAGCTCCGCCGCTTCGCGATAGGAGATGACCGGAATCGTGCGCGCCTCAGGCACGAGCCGCGGGTCGGCGGTCAAGACGCCGTCCACGTCGGTCCAGATGATGACTTCGTCCGCGTCGAGCGCCGCCCCGAGAATCGTCGCGGAATAATCTGAGCCGCCCCGTCCGAGGGTGGTGAGCTGGCCCTCGGCGGTAGCGCCGATGAAGCCCGTCACGATCGGCACAATTCCTTTTTCCAACAGCGGGCGCAACAGTGCCTGGGATTTTTCGCGGGTCAGTTCCATTTGTGGCTCTGCTCCGCCGTGAAACGCGTCCGTCACGACCAATTCCGTGGCCTCAATCGCCTCGCTGCAAACCCCAAGCTCATGCACTGCCGCTGCAACGAGCGGAGCCGAGAGCCTTTCTCCCAGGCTCGAGATGGCGTCGAGGGTCCGCGGTGTAAGCTCGCGCAGCAGAGCCGTTCCTTCGCAGAGCCGCCGGCCCTCCGCCAGTACCTGTTCCATGCGCTGGCGGAGGCGCGCGCGCTTCTGTTCATCAGGAAGCAAACTCGAGATCGCGGTTTCGTGCTGCTGCCTCAGCGCATCCATGATGGCCTCGGCCTCCGCTCCGTTTCCTGCCTGAGCGGTCTTCGCGGCTTCGATCAGACGGTTCGTCATGCCGCTCATCGCGGAAACCACCACGACACAGGGATTTTCCTTTGCCGCCCGCGCGATAATTCTCGCGGTGCGCGCGATGCAAGACGCATCGCCCACCGACGTTCCCCCGAATTTCATAACCTGCAGCCGTAGCTTCATCTAACTCCCCGTAGACGGAAGAACACTCGTCCTATTTTAATGGATATTCTCCCTTTTTCAGTGGTACAGCCCTTCGCGCACACGGCCCCGCTATGGGACAGTGAGTGACTCGAACAATCCGCCGCTTTGACCACGCTCCCAGAGTGCTGGCTCCTTCCGATAAACGGCCATCTCGTCGCCCAAGCCTTCGACCCGTTGGTCACTTCTATCGGGCAGGAGCTGCGCTACTTTGGATCTCCATTGCACACCTGCTGCACAGTTCTATCGTGGCGCAGGGATGAAATGCTGGGCGAATTGTTAGGGCGCGTCAGCAGGCGCAGGGCCAGGAACGCGCCGAGAACTCCATCGAAGGCCAGACAGAAGGCGGGCCACCAGTGAGGGACGCCGGGATTCTCGATGAAGAGGTGACGGACGAAGTCAAAGATGCCGTGGGCAACGAGGGCGGCGACGACAAGCCAAAGACTTCGTTTGGAGGCGAGAAGGGAGAATGCGGTGGGGGTGGCGGTGGCGATAGCGATTTCGATCCAGAGAGTACGCTGCGAAGCGCCCATCATGGCAAACAAGACGTAGTAGGAGGCGATGACGATGAGGACAGTGGGATAGAAGGAACAGTCGCGGTCAAATCCAATCCGGTTGGCGAAGCCGGCGATGGCCAGAGAAAGCAGCAAGCCGATCAGGTATTCCATTGGAGGCTCGGAGGAGGAGTGTAGCGCGGGAAGATAGAACTAGAAATTGGAAATTGGAAATTGGAGAAGAGAAGACAGATTCCTCACATTCGCAGGCCGACCCTTTCGCAAGAGCGAAAGGGGAAGAAGAAGTCGGCCTGCTCCGTTCGGAATGACGGGCGGTGGGGTGGGCGGCCCCGGAAGAGTGGCGACGTGAAGTCGCCACTACAAGAGTAAAGGCCAGCTGAGAGTTCCATCGAAGGCGAGACAGAAGCCTGGCCGCCGACGGAAGAAGCGAAAGTAGAAAGTAGAAATTAGAAACTAGAAGGAAGAAACTGGAAAATCGAAGGGGTTATTGGAGGTTCGCGCGGCGGACGAAGGCTGCGAAACGCGGGTCGCCGCGCAGAGGATCGAAGTAGGGATGCACTTTGAGAAATTGCGTCATGTTCGATCGTTCTTCGGCGGCACGCTCCAGCCATGCAAATGCCTCCTCCTTGTCACCGAGTCCCAGGTAGGCATTGAGGAATGCGGCGGCCGGGACGTAACCCCTCTGGCGGCGCCGGTGAAGCTCGTCGAGAACCCGCAACGCCTCGGTGCGGCGACCGCCGCGCGCGTAGGCCCGCACGAGCACGCCCAGCACAGCGGGGTTGCGATCCGAAAGAGAAGCGGCTTTCTCCAGTGTGCGAATCGCTTCATCGAACTGCCCGGCGCCGGTAAGCGCAAAGCCAAGAATCCACAGAGACATGGGATCCTTAGGTTCTATTGTTACCGCAGTGCGCAATTCCCGAATGGCCTCATCGTAGCGCCGAGCATGGAAGAGGATCCAGCCAACCTGACCGCTGTCAAATGCCAGCGGGTCGAGTTCTAGCGCCCGTCGGGCCGAGGCCAGCGCTTCCTCAGTCCGGCCCTGGCATAGTAGCCAATCGGCCAAGCCCGAGTGAGCGCTCGCATCGCTGGGGCTCAGATTAATGGCCTGCCTGTATTCGGCTTCCGCCTCCGCCCAGTGCCAGTCTCTTTGCAGCGCGTCGGCAAGCAGTACGCGGGCTTCCGCAAGCTCGGGATCCAATTCCAATGCTTTCCGAGCCGCCACGAGCATCTTTGGGCGAGTTTCCCCGGGAGGCTCGCCGTAGAATACGAGCCCGAGATCAGAGTAAGTAGCCGCCAAGCCCGCGTAGGCCGGAGCAAACGTGCCGTCAAGATCGACTGCGGCCTGGAAGTGCAGAAGGGCCTCCTCGAGTCCGGCCCGGCTGTTCTTATGCAGCGCAAAACGGCCTTTCAGATATGCTTCGTAGACGTCGCGCGCCACCGTACGCGGGGGAACGGGCGAGCCTCTTTGCGCGCCAGTAACCGCGCTCTCAATGTGACCCGCGATGCCCTGGGTCACGTCGCTCTGCAGCGCCAGCACGTCCTGCAGTTCACGGTCATACGTACCAGACCACAGGTGCTCGTCGGTATCGGCCCGAATCAACTGAACAGTGACACGAATCTTGTCTCCCGATCGCAGCACCGAGCCTTCGATGACCGCATCGACGTTTAGTTCCTTCCCAATCGCAGGCACGGACTTCCGTGTACTCTTGAACTGCATCGCTGAAGTACGCGAGATCACCCGCAGGGCGTGAATTGCCGAAAGCCGGGCAATCAGCGCCTCCGTCATGCCATCGGAGAGGTAGTCCTGCTCTGGAGTGCCGGAGAAGTTTTGCAGCGGAAGAACAGCGAGTGACCGGATGCCCCCGCTGGCGCTCGCCGGTTGAATGGTGGTCCGCTCGCGCGCAAGCCATATCAGGCCAGCGGCTAGCGCCAACGCCAGCGCCGCGAGGGCCGCAGCCCTACGCGCATGAGCCCCACGACGGACGACCTCTGATACCTGGCGAACATCTGGAGCATCCGTTGCGGCCGTAGGCGCCCGTTTATCCCGCCATGCGTCCAGTTCTGCCGCGTAAGCGTAGACCGATCCGAGCTTGTGGTGAAGGAGACGATAGACGGGCAGCCCCTCGTGCTTCTCCCATCGACGGACGGTGGTGACGTCACGCCCCAGATAGGCGGCAATCTCCTTCCAGGATTCCAGACGCCGCCCCCGGGAGTCGGCATGGGTCTTAGGGATCGATGTCACCGCGACAGACATGCGCCGGAGGGCTCCTGCTAAGTGGAAGAAGTATTACACCGGCTTGTTTCCATGGCAACTGCCCAAACAGACGAAAAAGCTCCGGGTACCGCACTTTGCTCTTCTTTGCCTCTTTTTGCCCGTTGCGCCGAGGCATATGCCGGGCGCACGATCCCAGTACAAATTCCAGCTGATGTCAGCAACACGAGCCCAGGATCCAGAAAGGACAACTACAATGACACCGAAGAGATTTGTCAAACCCGCCGCAGCTGTCGCAACATTTGCCGCGGCCCTACTTGCGGGAATGTTGAGCAGTTCCCCCCGTGTAAGGGCTACTGACAATGATGATGACGACCGCAACGAATCAAGGATTCAACGGGGATTAGAGATAGCACCCGTCCCGCTGAATCTGGAGGGGAAAAACCGGGCTCTCGTCGGACAAGGCAGCTATATCGTCAACGCACACGTCCCCTGCAATGAGTGCCACGGCGCCGGCCCTGCGCTCACTCAATTCCTGCCAGGCAGCAATCCATACTTTGGCCAGACGGCGGTAATCAATCCGGCGACCTACTTTGGTGGCGGCAGAGATTTTGGTGCAATAGCACCAGGCGCCGCGCACATCATCTCCCGCAACCTGACACCCGATAGAACCGGACTGCCTGTAGGAGGCCAGACGTTTTCGGAGTTTGTTCAGATCATGAGGACGGGCGTGGACTTGGATAACCTCCACCCGGCCTGTCCACTGGCAGTGGTTAACACCAGCTGCATTCCGGCTCCGTTCCGCGCAGACCTTCTCCAGACTATGCCCTGGCCTGGTCTAAAAAATTTAACGGATCATGACCTGCGGGCCATTTACGAATATCTCAGCGCGATCCCCTGCGTCGCAGGCCCGGCCAAACCAAGCGACCTTCCACCTCCTCTTCAGTATGCCTTCTCGGTGCTGCACAACGATTGTTTTTAGGCTGATGCGGGAAACCGCTCCCTGATCTCCCTCTGTGCGCGACAGAGCACTTGGGGAGATCTCTTCGGCCATGCTGCCCTTGGATGGAAGCCATCGCGATCCGAAGGCACAGTCTTCTGAAAGAAGACGGGGCGACCCCGTAACAGATTGGGAACGCCCGCGAGTCATGGCGTTGAAGGAGGCATGCCCGCGGACTACTCTGATGAGGCAATCATCTGTGGCCATTGACCAGGTGTTCCGATGCGGCGAAATGCTTCGGCAACGCGAGGACTGGTTCACAGAGAACAGGACTCATCATGTCGGAACCTTTCCGGCCCTATGAAAAGCTGGTGGAAATCAAAGTCTTCGGGAAAACATTTCAGGTGCCGGAGCGAAATTCGCTTTTGCGGTGCTTTCAGTTCATCAGTCCGGAGACGATCCCTTACGGGCGCTTCTGCTGGAATCAAGATTGCCAATACTGCCGGGTGACTTGCCAACTGCCGGATGAGGATGAACCACACGAAATGCTGAGCTGCAAATTCATCGTGATGCCAGGGATGGAGATTACCGAGATGAGCCAGGAGCTAAAGTGGTGCCTGCGGTCGAAGCTTCCCTCGGACTCGCCGGTCGCTTCTTAAGTTTTCGGTTCTGAGTTCCCAGTATGCAGGCTGCCTAAGAAACTGGCCGCTAGAAAGTCTTGGGACGCCACGATTTGCAGTCTCTCTCCCGTTGCACTACATTCAGATTGAGAAATGACAAGTTCACTCGACTTGCCGTGCGACGGCTGCGGTCAGATCGCTTCGACGGAGCATATCGCGCGGCGGCTGCAACGTCTGGAATGGGCCACGCGGTACCGGCCCGTTCATATCCACACACTTTTTCTTGGCGGTGCGTCCCCGCAAAAGCAAGAGGAGTTTCTCTATTCTCCGAACGGTGAATTTCACGGCGAGGCGGACACACTGTTGGAGGCTGCGGGCGTTTCGACAGCAGGCAAAACGGCCGAAGCTGTGCACGCGGAGTTTCAGCGTACCGGTTTTTTTCTGACGCATGTATTGGAATGCCCGATGGAGAACGAATCGGCCCCGACGTCGGTCCTCGCTTCACTGATGGAACAGCGGTTGGCGGCGGTGGCAGTACGGATTCGGCGTTCGCTGAAACCCAAACGCGTGGTGCTGATTTCCCGGGCATTGGAAACAATCCTGGAGAAATTTGTGGCGCTGCAATTGGGCTGCCCGCTGGTCCTGGATGACGGAAAACCGTTCGCGCTCGATGGATCCGACACGCAGAAGACCGCCGCAAGATTGCGTGGGGTAGTCGCTGCTTCCGCGGGCTGACCGAAGGAACAGGGGCGACTGGCCGACGGAGATGGCCCAAAGCAGTCCCTGTACACGCTAGACGGGTCTTTTGGCTGTGATAGAATCGAGCGTATCCAGAGAGTGCGGGAGAGGCAGGAGCGTCGCGGTGAAAAAGCAGGCCAAATTTGGGATTGGCATCGGCGTGATCGTCGTTTCGATGGGTTTTTTGGCGTGGCTCGGATACGGGGAGAGCAAGACGTACTACCACACCATCGCCGAGTTGCAGACGCTCCAGGGTCGTGCATTGAAACAACGCATGAGAGTCGGCGGCACCGTGGCAACCAACAGTATTCACCGCTACAGTGGACGCGTCGACTTTGTGCTGGAGGGGGAAGGGAAGTCGATTCCGGTCACCTACATCGGGAGCGATCCCCTGCCCGACACGTTTGTGGACAAGGCGCAAGCTCTTGTGGAAGGAAGCCCTGGCAGCGATGGCCGATTCGTGGCGGAACATGTTCAGGCAAAATGCGCGTCCAAGTACGAGGCTGCCCCGGGAGGTACCGCTGGCGCCGCGGCCAGTGCGAACCCGCGTAGCGGCATGTAACGCGACCGGTTTCACCGGGGGAGAGGCGGGGGCTACGTGGATGTATTCGGATCTTTTGCGCTCGTCCTAGCGCTGGTGTGCGCGGTGTACGCGTTCGCCGGCGGGATTGCCGCGATCCTCACGCGTCATCCGCTTCTGGTCAAGAGCACACGGCAGGCAGGAATCGCCGCCTGCTGCCTTATTTTCCTGGCGACATTCAGCCTCGAGTACTTATTTTTCAGCGACAATTTTGCGAACGCCTACGTCGTTTCGCACAGCAATCGCGACCTTTCGAGGTTTTACAAGATTGCGGCGCTGTGGTCGGGGCAGGAAGGATCACTGCTCTTCTGGAGTTTCCTCCTCTCGATTTACATTTTTTCCGTGCTCATCACCTACCGGAACAAGAATGGCGAATTGATGCCGTACGTCGGGGTGGTGATGGCCGGCGTGCAGATCTTCTTTTTGACGCTGAATAATTTTGTGGCTAGTCCGTTCAAAGCGCTGGCGGTGCCGGGTGCGAATGGCGCGATGAATCTGGTGGCACGCGCCGACGGGAATGGGTTGACGCCACTTTTGCAATACCCCGAGATGGTGATTCATCCGCCGAATCTGTATGCGGGATACACGGGATTCACGATTCCGTTTGCGTTCGCGTTGGGCGCGCTGCTGGCGCGTTACCCGGGGGAAAAATGGATTCACCTGACGCGCAAATGGACGATGATCGCGTGGAT
>Ga0137403_10009568_pt1 | contig 10768 bp, 8 predicted proteins | sample CZOMad2_1_16fung_FD_122057 | JGI IMG/M metagenome (GOLD analysis project Ga0137403, IMG submission 122057) | Vadose zone soil fungal communities from Angelo Coast Range Reserve, California, USA - CZOMad2_1_16fungal (Hybrid Assembly) | ecosystem: Environmental > Terrestrial > Soil > Vadose zone... | reverse complement strand
TGCGGCGCAGGATATTTTCCCTGGCGTTGCAGCAGGTCAGCGCGGTTGAGCGCGGTGGCGTGCAGCCGCACCAGCACCTGCCCTGGCCCCGGCTGCGGAGTCGGAACTTCCTGGATGGCAAGCACTTCCGGCCCGCCAAATTTGGTGATGACGACGGCTTTCATAGAGTGGATTCGATGATAGCCCAGTGAGTTCGGGTACACGGAAATCTCACATTTTTGGTATACTTATGTTGCTAGTTTCGAAGCGGTTGTGAGCAGTTTCTGCACTTGCATTACCTGCCTGCGGTACCCCTCGATTTACCAGCAAACTTAACCAGAAGGAAGTGTTTTACATGGAACAAGGAACAGTGAAGTGGTTCAATGACGCAAAAGGCTACGGCTTTATCAGCCGCCAGAATGGCGAAGACGTTTTCGTGCATTTCTCGGCGATCCAGGCGAACGGTTTCCGCAGCCTGCAAGAAGGCCAAGCGGTTCAGTTCACCGTCGTTAAAGGACCCAAGGGGTGGCAGGCAGAGAACGTAGCTCCTGTTAGCTAACGTTTCTCCAACAGCTTGAAGAGCGGCCCGTTCGGGTCGCTTTTCTTTTGTTGGCATACGCTAGAATAGAGACTCGCCGTTAACCGATCTGTCCCCGCAAAGTTCCCGGATTGCATTTCTCCGTGATGGAGCCTGTCCCGAGCGCAGTCGAGGGATATCTCCGCGGTGAAAAAGGAATCATTTTGAGCATCAGAAATATCGCAATCATCGCGCACGTTGACCACGGCAAGACCACGCTGGTCGACGCCATGCTGCGCCAGAGCGGAACCTTCCGCTCCAACGAAGCCGTCGTGGAACGCGTGATGGATTCGAACGACTTGGAGCGCGAGCGCGGCATCACCATCCTCGCCAAGAACACCGCGGTCAATTATCACGACATCAAGATCAACATCGTGGACACGCCCGGGCACTCCGACTTCGGCGGCGAGGTCGAGCGCGCTTTGAAAATGGTGGACGGTGTGATGCTGTTGGTGGATGCGAGCGAAGGCCCGCTGCCGCAGACACGCTACGTGCTCAGCAAGGCTTTAGAGTCGAAGCTGTCGCCCATCCTGGTCATCAACAAGATCGACCGCCCCGATGCGCGGGTGCAGGAAGTATTGAACGAGGTCTACGATCTGTTCATCGATCTCGACGCCCACGAAGATCAGCTCGATTTCCCCGTGCTGTACACCAACGCGAAGCTGGGAACCGCGACCACCGAGCTCGCGAAGCCAGGCGATAGTCTGCAGCCCTTGTTCGACGCGATCCTAAAAACCATTCCCGAACCGACCGGCGACGCTGACGGTCCCTTGCAGATCCTGGTCGCGAACCTGGATTACAGCGACTACCTCGGACGCCTTGCCATCGCACGCGTAGCCAATGGCACGCTGAAGACGGGCGAAGAAGTAGGAATCGCCAAACTCGATGGCTCGCTGCAAAAGATCAAGATCACCAAGCTGTTCTCGTTCAGCGGGTTGAAACGCGTTGACATCGAACAGACCGAACTGGGCGACATCGTCGCCGTCGCCGGCGTGACCGGAATCACCATCGGCGAGACCATCACCAATGCCGAGAACCCGACTCCGCTGCCGCCGATCGTCATCGACGAGCCCACCATCGCGATGCAGTTCACTATCAATACTTCGCCGCTTGTCGGACGCGAAGGCCAGTACGTGACATCGCGCAATCTGCGGGAGCGTTTGACTAAAGAATTGCTGACCAACGTTTCGCTCAAGGTCGAAGATTCCGGGTCCACCGACACCTTCAAAGTCATGGGGCGCGGTGAGCTGCAACTTGCCATCCTGATAGAAACCATGCGGCGCGAAGGTTTCGAGTTGATGGTCGGCAAGCCGGAGATCATCACCAAGCGCGTAGACGGCAAATTGATGGAGCCGATCGAAAAGCTGACCATCGATGTGCCGGAGAATTTCGTCGGAGTGGTGATTGAGAAGCTGGGTGCGCGCAAAGGGCAAATGGTCAAAATGCACAACCACGGCTACGGACGCGTGCGTCTGGAGTTTCAAGTTCCCAGCCGCGGATTGATCGGGCTACGTAGCGAGATCCTTACCGACACGCGCGGCACCGCCGTACTGAATTCACTTTTTGATGGCTATACCGAATGGCTGGGCGAGATCCCGCATCGCATGACGGGCGCGCTGGTCTCGGACCGCGCCGGCGTCGCGACTCCTTATTCCTTGTGGAATCTGCAGGAGCGCGGCGAGCTGTTTGTTGGGCCGAATACCGAAGTTTACGAAGGCATGGTGATCGGCGAGAACGCGCGCGACAACGATCTCGACGTGAACGTGGTCCGCGAAAAGAAGCTGACCAACATGCGGTCGTCCTCCGCCGACGAAGCCATTCGCCTGGTGCCATTCCGCGCCCTCAACCTGGAGCAGGCAATCGAGTTCATCGCCGACGATGAATTCGTGGAAGTCACGCCGAAAAACCTGCGGCTGCGCAAGAAAGTGCTGCAGTTCAATAAACGCCCGCGGAAGAATGCGATCCCGGTGGGCGCAGAGGCGGAGTAGGCCGCGGCCCGGCTTACTTCATGGCTGCCTCGACATCTTTCGCACTGTAGGGAACACCTGGCGTTAGATTCTCAGCTCCATCTGCGGTGATCAGGTACATATCCTCGAGGTAATAGCCCTGACCATCGATCGAAGCGATCGGTTCGAAGTCGATGGTGGTGCCGGCTCGCAATCCTCCTTTGGGAAGTCCTGCTTCAAGGTTCATGGTATGTACCTGCCAGAAGGGGACATTCTTGCGGTCGGACCATTGTTCGACAGCGCGACGTGCGAGAGAAGTGGTCACCGAACTGCGATGCTTGAGCAGCTCGGTCCGCCATGCTTCGAAGACCTGGTCCACAGTCACTCCTTCCCGTAAAACTTTGGCTCCGGCGAGGTACGCAGCTACGAAGACGTCCCAAGTCTCGCGTTGTTCCGGGCTGTAATGACCAGAGACCGGCACCGTGCGTCCGAGATCACCCGAGTAGTGCTCCCATTCGCAACCAACGTCGAGGCGTACGAGGTCGCCCGCTTTCATGGCTGAGTCTAGATGGTCATAGCGGGAGAGGGTCAGCCATGGTCTGGGAAATACCGCATTCTCCCCGGCCAAGGCCCAAGGCCAGAACGAAGGTCCATGTGCGCCCGCCTTCCAACAGGCGTTCGTTACCTCGAGTTCAACGCTTCTTTGTGAGGAGCCGGGTTTGATGGCACGCATACCTGCTCTTACGGCCGCCACCGTCGCGCGGGCCGCAGATCGGATCGGTACCATCTCCATTGCACTCTGGACTGCCATGAGATCAGAAAGTGCTTGACCTGCATTTTTAAGATCGAAAGCGGGCCAGCGGCGTTTGACCATGTTCAGCCACAACGGTACGGCTGAGGCCTCTTTTTCGAGGAGACTATCTGGAAGTTCCTGCACCGAAAACCTATTTGCGGCGTAGTAGAGTCGCGTGGGAGAAGAGGCGCGGGATGCCAGAAAGCCCTCGAGCTCACCCCAATCCACCACATGATCGATACCAAGCTGCTTCGCAGATTCTGGGCCGGGCGATATCTCCGGCCGTATACCCGCATCTTCGAATGGGGCTTTCGACGGGAGAAACAGCCATGACTCGCGTGAGCGGCCGTCGATCGCAAGCAAAGCGCCCGCGGTATTTTCCAGGCCAGTGAAGTAATAGAAAATAGGGTCCTGGCGGAAGCCGTCGGCGGCAAGATCGAACGACGATCTTGCGTGCACAAGCAAGATGCCATCGCGGAAAGCAGCAGCAGCCCGAGCCCGCCTCTCACGCAATTCGCTGGTTTCAGCAGAACATGTACACAGAGTTGCGAAAACAACCACGACGGAAACTACGAGCTTCAATCGCATAAACAGTTCCTCGAGTCGACTCAGCACAAGAACAAGCTTCATATGCCCCGGTGGGGAGGATCAGTGTAGCCGTCTTGCGCTACTAGCCAGCAGCGCAAAGTGTAGGCGAGTCTTTCGTGCTAGCCGCCGTTCATCAAGCCCCCTCTTTCCTTTGGAACCCCTGCAAAATGTGATATTTTAGCCGCACTCCCAGGGTCGCTCTGGGCGTAGCTTTGTGTCTCTGGGCCTTCCGAAAGAGGCTGGGGGCGCACACTGGTTGCGGCAGAGTGTGGCACGGCGCAAGTCGTGTCCCGACAGAGTCTTCCGAGTCAATCCAATATGGCGCTAGGCTTCGGCTTCAATAAGCAAAAGGTGCTCGCTTCGGCGGAGAAGGCTGTCCAACAGGGCAAGCTGCAGAACGCCATCACCGAGTACGAGAAGATCACCAAGGAAGACCCCAAGGACCTCACCGTTCTCAACACCATCGGCGATCTGTATGCGCGCGTGGGGCAGAACGATAAAGCGGGCCACTATTTCAAAAGGGTAGGCGACTTGTACGCCGGCGAAGGCTTCACTGTGAAGTCCATCGCCATGTACAAGAAGCTCACCAAGCTCACTCCTGGCAACGCTGAAGCCACGTTGAAGCTGGCTGAGTTGTACACGCAACAAGGCTTATACAACGATGCTCGCGCTCAATATGTTGTGTTGGCCGAACAGAGCCTGAAGGGCAACGATCTGGATTCGGCGGCGCGCTCCTTCCAGAAGATCCTCGAACTCGATCCCGAGAACACGGCCATGCAATCCAAGCTGGCCGATACCTACATGAAACTCGGCAAGAAGGCCGAGGCGCGCGGCATCTTCTTCACCGCCGCGCAATCGCTGTATCAACGCGGCGCTCTCGATGCCGCCGACGAATCATTGAAGCGCGTTCTGCAACTCGATCCAACGAACATGGATGCCCTGCTTTTGCAGGGTAAGATCGCGGCCGATTCCGGCGACGGGGCCTCAGCGATCGCCATCCTGGAGAAGGTCCCGGACCTGGACTCACGCCCCGATGCTCTGAAAGCGCTGCTGCGTTCGCACATCCTGCTTGGTCACAACCCGCAGGCGGAGCCGGTCGCAGCCAAGCTGCTTAGCGTGCACAACGATCTGAGCGGCATCAAGAGTTATGCCGAATCACTGATGGCCGCCAGTGCGTTTCCCGAAGCGCTCGGCATCTACGCGAAATACGCCGACAAATTTCTGGCGGCGAATTCCAAAGAGCTGCTGGAGACACTGCATGGAACCATTGGCCGCATCAAGGACAGCGCCCCGGCATTGAAGTCCTTGTTGGATCTTTACAAGAAGGCCGGAGAGACCATCAATCAGAATGAGGTCACGGAGCTGCTGGCGCACGCTTACGTGCAGGAGAACCATCTCCAGGCCGCGGCCGACCTTTACAGAGACCTGTCGCTGGCCGAGCCGGAAAATCCGCTGCACGCGCAAAATCACAAGCAGATCATCTCCCGGCTGGGGCAGGACCCGGCGGCACGCCCGCTGAGCCACGAAGAAGGCTCACAGGCGCTGATGGTGGATGAGCTCGAGCACACCGGTCCGGCGGTCGAGCAAAAGTATTCGGACGAACTCGGAGACGAGCTTAGAGCCGCCATCACCGACGCGGAACTGTTCGATTCCTATAACCTTCCGGCGAAAGCCATTGCTCCCTTGGAAGGGGTGTACTCAAAAGCTCCGCGAGACATTCAACTGAACCAGCGTTTGGCTTCGCTCTATGCGCGCGCCGGCCGTTTCGATGAGGCTGCGCACTGCTGCGAGACATTGCAGGGCGTCTATTCGGAGGCGGGCCACAGCGATGCTGCCAGGCAGTATGCCGATATGGCGGCGAAGTATCGCGAACGCCACGGCGACGCGCCCGCTGCGGCGGCGCCCGTCTATGAAATGCCGGTGGCAACGCCACCTCCATCATCGGCGGAGCCGGCTCCGGCCGAGCATTCCATGGCCGACTTCAGCTTTGACAGCTACACCGACACCGCCACCGCGGCGCCGGCGCCCAGCGCCGCGGAATTCGCCATGGAAGCGGCAGCGCCTGTGGCCATGGAATCTCCTGTCGAACCCGTGGCAGAGTCTTCGCACGAGATCGATCTCTCCAGCGAGTGGGAGGGCATGACCGACACCCCGGCAGCCGTTGCTGCACCGGCACAATCAGCCTCGGAGGTCGCCGACGAGGTGAAGTTCTACCTTGGCCAGTCCATGTGGGCTGAGGCAGCGCAGGGGATCACGAAGCTGGAAGGCATCGCTCCGGGATCTTCGCAGCTCGCTTCGTTGCGGGCGCAGTTGGAAGCGGGCAGAGCGCCGGCACCGTCGGCAGCCGCAGAATCCAGCGTTGCCGAGTTCAGCTTTGATGTGGAGGCTCCCGCACCGCCACCCCCCGCGCCGAAGATTGCTCCTCCGCCGCCCAAGGTCGCTGCGCCACCGCCATCGCCGAAAGTCGTCGCACCTCCTCCGCCCGCGCCGGCTATGGCCGCAAAGGACGATCTGCTGGGCGATTTCGTTCTCGATCTGGAAGATTCGCTGGGTGATGATTTTGCGTTCGGCGGCAAGCCCGGGGAAAGACCCGCGCCACCACCTGCGCGCGCTGCGGCCGCTGCTGCGGCGCCGGCTCCAGCTCCCAGACCCGCGGCTAAAGTTGCCGCACCACCGCCTCCGCCTCCAACGCCGATCCAAGCCGCGGAAGCTCACTCCGCGTTGAGCGATCTGTTCGACGAATTCAAAGAGGACATGGAGCAGACCTCGAGCGCTGGAGACTCCGAAGATCCTGACACGCATTACAACTTGGGCGTTGCGTTCAAAGAAATGGGCTTGCTCGACGAAGCTATTGGCGAGTTGCAGAAAGTGTGCAGCGCCATCGAGCACGGGCACCCATTCACTCAAGTGATCCAGGCGTACACATGGCTCGCTAGTTGTTTCGTGGAGAAGGGCGTTCCGGAAGCGGCGGTCAAATGGTACGAAAAGGCATTGACGGCTCCTGCCATCGACAATGAGAGCAAGATGGCGGTCTACTACGAACTGGCCTCGGCGCATGAATCAGCGGGGGATAAGAAGGCGGCACTCTCGAACTTCATGGAAGTCTACGGTACGAATATCGACTACCGCGACGTCGCCCAACGCATCAAAGCCCTGAGGACGTAGAATCCTAAGGAATGGATTCTTCGGCCAATCCCAGGGACCCAGCCTCGCGAGTCCCACACGGTGCTTCCGACGTGAGCTCGATCCCATTTCCGGAAAACGCATCGCCCGAGTCCGCCCAGCATGAGGAAGGACTCTCCTCGCAGCCGCTGTGGATGCGGCGCATCATCCTGGTCTTGTTCGTGATGTTCTGCCTGCAGATGGGCATGATGTTGCTTTTCCTGCCGTGGACGCCACCCTGGAGCAACAACAGCTGGCTGGTTGAACATTGGACGATCCGTAGCATCGTGACCAATTATTTTGTGCGCGGACTGGTGAGCGGATTAGGGCTGGTAGATATCTTTATCGGCGTGTGGGAAGCGGTGAATTATCGCGAACCGAAGCGCTCCCAAGTTTCCCGCGCTTGAAGTTCTTGCGGGCTGCCAGTAGCATCCAACCCATCCCTATGGACGAGATCCCAATCCTGCACGCGGCCCCTCTGGCATACGAAAACGGCGATTTCCTGAACAGCCCCGACGGCCGGGTACTCCGCATCCTCTCGGAATACTCTGAGCCCCTGGCGAGATTCCGGCGCGAAAAGATACAGGATACCGTGGTCTTCTTCGGCTCAGCGCGGTTTGCCAGCCTGTCCGACGCGAAAGGCGCGCTCACGCTGCTGGATAAGCCTGGTTCCGCTCGTCCCGCTGACTATGAGGAGCAGAAGAAGCGCGTTGGAGCAGCCATCCAGATGGCCCGCTACTACGAAGAGGCCCGCGCTCTGGCTTACAAGCTCACTGAATGGAACATGACGCTACCTTATAAGAAGCATCGCTTCGTTGTGACTTCCGGCGGCGGGCCGGGGATCATGGAAGCTGCCAACCGTGGCGCGCGTGAGGCGGGCGGAAAGACCATCGGGCTGAATATCCGGCTGCCGTACGAGCAATTTCCCAACCGCTACATCACGCCGGAGTTGAATTTTGAGTTCCACTACTTTTTCATGCGCAAGTATTGGTTCGCCTATCTGGCGAAAGCTCTGGTCATCTTTCCAGGCGGCTTTGGAACGCTGGATGAGTTGTTCGAGATTCTGACCTTGGTGCAGACGCAGAAGCTGGCAAAGAAGGTCCTGGTGCTGATCTACGGTGGGAAAGATTACTGGCAGAAGGTATTGAACATCGACGCGTTGATCGAGTTCGGAGCGGTGTCACCGGAAGACCATGAGCTCTATCGCTTTGTGGACAGTCCGGAGGAGGCGTTTAATACCTTGCGCGATGGGCTAACGAAATATCACCTGCAGCGGCCATCGCCGCAGGCCGAAGCCCGCGCCGAGCAGGAGGGACCGGAGATCGCAGTAACCGAGCCGCAGCATAAGGAGCATGGCCCAGATGTGCACGCCTCCCAGATCTACGACGCAAAAAAACTGCGAGAGCTGACGAAAAAGAAGAGTTAGTCCTCGCGCATTCTTTCTCCGCGATGCTGCTTTACTACATCACCGACCGCACACAATTTTCCGGGGGCGAAATCGCCCGCCGCTCGGCGTTGCTGGCGAAGGTGCGCGAGTGCGCCCGCGCTGGTGTGGACTACATTCAGCTTCGCGAAAAGGATCTTTCGGGGCGGGAGTTGGAAGATCTCGCCAGGTTGGCCGTAGCTGAGATGCGCGCTGCTGGTCGAAACACAAAGCTGCTGATCAACTCGCGCATGGATATTGCGATCGCCTGCGGAGCAGACGGTGTCCACTTGCGCTCGGGGGAAGAAGATCCGAATCCGGGTGACGCGCGCGCCATCTTTGCCAGCGCCGGTGCCCCGGCGCCGGTCATCGCTGCTTCGTGCCACAGCGAAAAGGAAGTGGCATTAGCGGAGTCACATGGAGCAGATTTTGTAGTCTTCGGTCCGGTATTCGAAAAGTCCGGCGTCCCGGGAAGCGGATTGCAGGAACTGCGTCGTATCTGCGCCAAAGTCTCTCTCGCTGACGAAAAGACCGAGGCGGTTGCACGAGCGCGGCTTCCGGTCCTGGCGCTTGGCGGCGTGACCCTAGAGAATGCTGCCGAGTGTCTGCGCGCAGGAGCCGCCGGGGTCGCAGGAATCAGGCTCTTCCAACAAAACGAAGTGGCTCGAGTGGTGTCTAAGCTAAGAGCGATGAAGTAGCGGAGGCCGTGATTCCGCGATACTATCCAGCCATTCCCTGATGCCGCCTAAGCCCATCTACGCCTTGGACGTGAAGCCGTTGGCACCCGTCATCGCCGAGCTTTATCTGCTGAGTGAAGCGCAGAAAGTGGGCATCACCAAAGAGGCATTCGCAGGGATCTTGGGGGTTGTTGCAGGAAAATATCTTACGACGAATGCGAGTGAGAAAGAGGCAAGTACCTTCCTCCGCGGTCTGCGAGTCCAAGAGCTGGTCCTCGCGCGCGCTTGCTCCGCCGGGAACGAAATCGCCTGGGAGATTTTTCTCACCAAGTTCCGTGAACCTCTCTACAACGCTGGGCGCGCGATCGCCAAAAACGATGCCACCGGACGCGAACTCGCCGACTCGCTCTACGCCGACCTGTACGGAATGAAATCCGACGATGACGGACGGCGCTCGAAGCTCGACTATTACATGGGCCGCGGTTCGCTCGAGGGCTGGCTGCGCACTGTACTGGCGCAGGAATTCGTCAATCGTTATCGAACCCAGAAACGGTTGGTCAGTCTGGAAGAAGAGGAAGATGCCGGGGTGCAGTTCGCTGCTGCTCCCGCCGCGGCGGCAACCACGAGCGCGGATGCGCGGCTCGAGGCCGCGACCGATGAGGCCCTTCGCGCACTCTCATCAGAAGACAAATTCATTTTGGCGTCGTATTTCCTCGACGACCGCACCCTGGCCGAAATCGCGCGCATGCTGAACGTGCACGAATCCACCATCAGCCGCAAGCTGGAGCGGGCCGCCAAGGCTTTGCGGGGCGAGATCATGGCCGGGTTGCAGCAAAAAGGCATGTCGCGGCGGCAGGCGCAAGAGGCGCTCGAAGCTGATGTTCGGGATATCGCGCTAGACGTTCGCGCATCGCTCGGTCGGGAAAGAAATCTGCAAGAAAGCGGAATGAAATCGTTCCAAGCAGGGAAGGGACAAGAATAAAGAGCAGCATGGAGCAGTTCCCAAAAATCGCGAGAGCGCGAATGGCGGCGCACGCACCGGGTGAGCATCCCGAGGCGGAGCAGTTGAATGCCTTTGCCGAGAATGCTTTGGCGGCGCAGGAGCGCGAGAGCGTGCTGACCCACCTGGCGGCTTGCGCGGATTGCCGCGAGATCGTGGGCCTGGCGGTTGAAGCGCGCCCCGAGGGAGCGCCGCTGGTGAAACCCGCGCGCGACGGATTTCGCTGGGCCACATTTCAGTGGGCGGCGGTTGCCGCATCGGTGGCGATCGTGACCGCAGCCGTGCTGGTGGTAGGTCCGAAAGAGCCCAGGACGCCGCAACTCGCAACCGCGTCGCCCGAATCGCGCCAGCAGCCGGTGGAGGCGCAGGCAGCGCCGAAGGTTTCCGAGACTGCGAACATGGACCTGAAAGCAGGTCGCGTTGCTGAGTCGAAACCGGATGCTAATGCCAAATCACGGGGCGCAGAAAAAAAAGCAGCCACGGCGATGAGCACGGGATCGGGCATCGGCAGCGGCGCTGGCATCAGCGGCGGAGGATTTGGCGGCGGAGTTTATAAGGTTGACGAGACTACGAATGCCGATGCTGTAACGAAGTTGCAGCAGAAGAAAGAGGCTGGCCCGGTG
>Ga0137403_10009567_pt1 | contig 10768 bp, 7 predicted proteins | sample CZOMad2_1_16fung_FD_122057 | JGI IMG/M metagenome (GOLD analysis project Ga0137403, IMG submission 122057) | Vadose zone soil fungal communities from Angelo Coast Range Reserve, California, USA - CZOMad2_1_16fungal (Hybrid Assembly) | ecosystem: Environmental > Terrestrial > Soil > Vadose zone... | reverse complement strand
TGTTCGCCGGAACGGGATCATACGCGACGCCGGTAAGCTTGACCAGCGCCCCCGGCGCGCCGCTCGCGGGCGCGACGGCCGTGACCTGGACCCGCGGCAGGACGGTGAAGCGCAGCGAACCCGGCAAGCGGTTCGGTGCGTTCGCGGTGATCGTCACGTCGCCGGGAGCGAACGCTGAAATCTGGAAACTCGCCGATGTCGCGCCCTCGGGGATGAGAACGCCCGCCGGGACGGCGGCCCCGCCCGTCACGTCCAGCGAGACGAAGAGCCCGCCCGCCGGCGCCGGGTCGCTCGAGATGACGGTCGCCGTCGTGGTATCTCCCGTGAGCATCGCCACCGGACCGGTGAGCGCGAGCGCAACCGGTTGCTTCACCGTCAGCAGCGTGCCTCCGGTGACCGTCACGCTTTGCGTCGACGCCGACGGAATAAACGCGAAGCTCGCCGTGATGGCGGCCGTGCCGGCGGCAAGCGCGCTCGCGACGCCGTTCGCATCGACGGTCGCCGTCGCCGAGGGGCTCGACGACCAGAACGCCCGCGTCGTGAAGTCCTGGGTCGAGCCGTCTGTCAGGGTCCCGGTCGCCGTGAACGGAGCCGTCTGCCCGATATACAGGGTGGGCGTTTGCGGCGAGAGCGCGAGCGCGGCGAGCTCGGCCGGCGTGATCGTCATCGTGGCGCTCGCGCTTCCTTCGTTCAGCGATGCCGTGATGGTCGCCTGACCTTCGCCGTTCGACGCGACCGGAAAATCGGCGGACGTCGTTCCGGGCAGGATGTTCACGACCTGGGGCACCGACGCGACGCCGGGCGCGCTCGAGGAGAGGCTCACCGTCGTGAGCTCGCTCGGCGCGCGCGAAACCTTCACGGTGAGCGTTCCCGGCGTCCCCTTCGCCAGCGTGAGCGCAGCCGGCGCCAGCTCCGTCACGACCGGCGGCGGCGGGCTGACGTCGACCACCGCGACCGCGCTCGAGCCGTTTACCGAGGCGGTGACACTCGCGCTTCCCGGGGCGAGCGCAGTGACGCCGACGAGCGCGGAGTCCGACCCTGCCGGGACCGTGACGCTCGTCGGTACCTGGACGACGAGGGGTGCGTCGTTCGCGAGGCCGATGACCGTGTCCGCTTCCTGTGCGACGTTGATCGTCACTCTGAGATCTCCGATTGCACCCTGCTGCAGCGACAGCGGGCTCGGCAGCAACGAGGCGATTGCCGCCGCCTCCGGCGACACGTGCACGCTCGCCGTCTGCTGCGTGCCATTGGCGAAGGCCGTGACCGCTGCGTCGCCGACCGCGAGCCCGGTCGCGGTGAAGACCGCGCTCGTCGCGCCCCGGGGCACCGTCACGGCGGCCGGCAGCTGCAGGATGCCCGGCGTGTCTATCGAGAGCGCGATCTCCTTGTCGGCCGCCTGCACCGCGTTGATGTTCACGGCGAACTGCCGCGTCGCACCGACGTTCATCTTCGAGATCGAGGGAAGGACCGAGACGACCTGCAGCGACTGCGGCACGACGTTGACCAGCGCCGAGGCGGACGAGCCGTTCAGGCGGGCCGTGACTCCCGCCTGCCCGAAGGCGATCGTACCGATCGGGACATCGACCTTCGCTTGGCCGGCCGGGACCGTCACCGACGCCGGCACCGAGGCGACCCCGGCGGGCGTGGTCTCGAGCGGCACGACGGTGTCGGTGGTCTGCACCGGCGCGATCGTCAGCCCGAGCGTAGTCGTCGCGCCGAGCGTAACCGCCGCATTGACCGGCGTCAGCGACACGACCTTCGGCAGCACGGCCTGCCCGGAAATGGCGAGCGTGAGGTTCGTGCGTGCGCGGCCGAGGATGATGACGACGAGGCGGTTTTGCGGGTGGAGCCCAACGGTGCGCCCGAATTCGCGCGCCCTCGGGTGAAAGTCGTCGGGGCTCACGACCAGCGCGCCGTCCAGGAATACCCACGCCGCATCGACCGCCGCGCGGCCTTCGCCGTTCCGCACCCTCAGGGCGAAGGGCGCCGTCGCGTTCTCCGGCACCGTTACGACGTCGGTGGCGAAGCTCGCTCCCGCCGCCGCATGCTCGTATTGCTTGGGACCGAAGAACGTCTGCTCCGGCGTCTGCGCCAGGGCGAGCGCCGACTGCGCGAGGAGCGCCGCGCCCGCCACAAGCGCCGATATCGCCGGCCGCATCATCGCCCCTCCCGTTTTGTTACTTTGGTCGAACCGCGTGGAGCGCAGAGGTGGAAACATACCGGGTTTCCGCAAAAAAATGAATACCTGTCGGAAACGACGGGTGATCTGCCGTCATGCGGGAAATGGCGCGCTGCGGCATACTTTCGGCGAGACCCCGAGGAGGTCCCTTGAAAGCCCCGCGCTTTGCCTACGCGCGACCGGCAAATGTCGCCGAGGCGCTCGCGCTGCTCGATAAACACAAGGACGAGGCGCGGGTGCTCGCGGGCGGCCAGAGCCTCGTGCCGATGATGAATTTCCGCGTCGCGGCGCCCAAGGTTCTCGTCGACATCAACCGCATCGCGGCGCTCACCGGAATCAAGGTGTCCAAGAATCACCTCCGCATCGGCGCGCTGACGCGCCAGGTCGAGCTCGAGCGCTCGGCCGATATCGCACGGCACCTTCCGCTTATCGCAGCGGCGATGCCGCACGTCGCGCACCCTGCGATCCGCAACCGCGGCACCTTCGGCGGGAGCTGCGCGCTCGGCGATCCCGCGGCCGAGCTGCCGGCTTGCGCGCTCGCCCTCGGCGCGACCTTCGTCGTCGCCGGGAAAAAAGGCGAGCGGCGCATCGCCGCCGAAGATTTCTTCAAGGGGCTCTACGCCACCGCGCTGAAACCCGGAGAGCTCCTCGTCGCCGCCGAGTTTCCGCTGCCCAAGCCGAGCTATGCCTCGGCGTTCGGCGAGCTCGCGCGCCGCCACGGCGACTACGCCATGGTCGGGGTCGCGGCGCACGGCTCGCGCAAAGGCGGGAAATTCTCCGACATGCGTGTCGCCTTCTTCGGCGTCGGCGACCGGCCGCAACGCGCATCGGGATTCGAGAAGGCTCTCGAAGGTCAGTCCGCCGTCGACGGCGCCCTCGCCAGGCTCGACACCGATCTGGCGCCGCGCGCCGACCTGCACGCCTCCGCCGCGATGAAGCTGCATCTCGCCAAGGTGCTCGCCGCCCGCGTGCTCAGGGAGCTCGCAGCGTGAATGCCCCTCTCGAAACCGTCGAGATCGAAATCACCGTCAACGGCGAGCGCGTGAAGCGCAGCGTGCCCGCGCGCCTCAACCTCGCCGATTTCCTGAGGATCGAGCTCGAGCTCACCGGCACCCACGTCGGCTGCGAGCACGGCGTATGCGGCGCGTGCACGGTGCGCGTCGACGGCGAAATCGTGCGCGGCTGCCTGATGTTCGCCGCGCAGGCCGACGGCTGCACGGTGGACACGATCGAAGGCCTTTCCGACACGCGCGAGATCGAAGAGCTGCAAAGCGCGTTCGTCCTCACCAACGCGCTGCAGTGCGGCTTCTGCACGCCCGGCGTCCTGATGGCGGCGCAGGCGTTGCTGCGCGACGAGCCCAATCCCTCGCGCGAGCGCATCCGCGAGTACCTGTCGGGCAATTACTGCCGCTGCACCGGTTACCAGGCGATCGTCGATGCGATCGAGGCCGTGGCAAAGGCCCGCGCAGCGAGATCCAAATGATTGTGATCCTGAGCCCTTCGCTTCGCTCGAGGGTAAACTCCGCGAAGGATCTGCTTTTCGAAAACTGCAAAAGCAGATTCTTCGGCCTGCGGCCTCAGAATGACATCGTTTGGGGCATAGCCGCATGAGCGAATTCGACGAAACGGCGAAGACGCTCCTCTTCGACGCGCCAAACAGCTACGTCGGTCGCTCCGTGACGCGCCCGAACGCGCGGCGGCTGACGCAAGGACGCGGCCAGTACGTCGACGACATCGTGCTGCCGCGCATGGTGCACGTGGCGTACGTGCGCTCGCCGCACGCGCACGCGAAGATCGCAAAAATCGAGAGCAAGAAGGCCGCGGCGATGCCGGGCGTGGTGCGCATCGCGACCGGCGCCGAGATCGCCCTGGTGTGCAAGCCCTATGTCGGCGTGCTCACCCACCTCGCGGGCATGCGCTCTCCGCCGCAGTACCCGCTCGCGATCGAGGTCGCGCGCTGGCAGGGCGAGCCGCTGGTCGCCGTGGTTGCGCAATCGCGCGCCGAAGCCGAGGATGCCGTCGACGCGGTGGAGGTCGGATACGAGGAGCTGCCCGCCGCGCTCGACGCGGAGCGCGCGCTCGACCCGTCGGAGCCGAAGATCCACAAGGAATTCGACAGCAACCTGTGCTTCCAGAGGACCGTGGACACGGGCGGGGTGGACGCGGCGATGAAGGGCGCGCACCTCGTGGTCGAGGACACCATCCATTTCGGCCGCCATACCGGCGTCACCATGGAGCCGCGCGCCATCCTCGCCGACTACAACCGCGCCGAGGAGAGCATGACCGTGTACCACTGCGGCCAGTCGCCGCACATGATGCAGGGGATCATCGCGAGCCGCCTCGCGCTGGACGAGCACCGCGTGCGCATCGTCGCGCGCGACGTCGGCGGATCCTTCGGCATCAAGATCCACACCTACGGCGACGAGATCGCGGCTTGCGCGCTCTCGCTGATGCTCGGGCGCCCGGTGAAGTTCGCAGCCGACCGCCTCGAGTCCTTCCTCTCCGATATCCACGCGCGCGACCACCGCGTGAAGGCGAAGCTCGCGGTCGATCGCGACGGCAATATGCTCGCGCTCGAGATCGACGACCTCACGGGCATCGGGCCGTATTCGATGTTCCCGAGATCGTCCGGGGTCGAGTGCAACCAGGTGCTCAACCTCACGGGAGGCCCCTACAAGCACAAGGAATACCGCGCCCGGGGCACGGTGGTGTTCCAGAACAAGAACATGATGTGCCAGTACCGCGCCGTGGGGCACCCGATCGCCGTCGCGGTCGCCGAGCATATGGTCGACCAGGCGGCCGCGAAGCTGGGTATCGATCCTGCGGACATGCGAAAGAGAAACCTCATTCCCGACGACGCCTACCCGTACAAATCGGCCTCGGGCATGCGTTTCGAAGCGCTGTCGCATCACCGGTGCATGGACAAGCTGCTCGCGCTGATGAAGTACGACGAGCTGCGCCGCGAGCAAATCGACCTCAGAAAAAAAGGCGTCTACCGCGGTATCGGGCTCTCTTCTTTCATCGAGGTCACCAACCCCAGCCCGATGTTCTACGGCGTGGGCGGCGCGAGGATCGCCGCGCAGGACGGCTGCACCATCAAGCTGGATGCGAACGGGGCCGTCGTCGCCGCCACCGGCGTCACCGAGCAGGGGCAGGGGACCGAGACCATCATGGCGCAGATCGCCGCCACCGCGCTCGGCGTGGAGATGAGCTGCGTGAAAGTGCTCACCGGCGACACCGACAAGGTGCCTTACGGCGGCGGCACCTGGGCTTCGCGCGCCGCGGGGATCGGCGGCGAGGCGGTGCTCCAGGCCGGGCTCGCGCTGAAGGCGAACATCCTCCAGGCCGGCGCGGTGATCCTCAAGACGAGCGCCTCCGATCTCGACATCGTCGACGGAAGAGTGGTGAAGAAGGGAACCGAGCAGGGCATCACCCTCGCCGAGCTCGCGCGCATCTGCTACTACCGCGGCAACGAGCTGCCGGTGGATTTCCAGCCGGAACTGGTGGTGACGCGTCACTATCGGGTGAAGGATTACGCATTCGTCTTCAGCAACGGCGCTCAAGGCTGTTCTCTCGAAATCGACCCGCAAACCTTCATCGACCAAATCGTCATCAATCCGTTTTGCAAGCCTTGGTTCGTTGATGCGGTGACCGGGATCGTCGAGCACTACGGGTTGGCAGGAAAGCTCCACACGTCGGCGTTGTCTCGGTCTGCCTTTTATGACGCAGCGAAGTAAAATTGCGCGATCTCGCGGCGGTTGTCACACCAATGACGATAGGAATATTGGCATGTTCCTTGATGGTTCTATCAACGTCGTGTTGACGGCAGCCAAGGTCAGCTACATTTTCAAGAACGCCGATTATCCCGACGCTTATGGTGTTGCAGAAATTTCGGGTAAGGCGTCGTTGTTTCACTATACCGACGCCGAACCGTCGGCAGAAAAATTCAATATATCGCTAGAAATCCATGGCCGATCGGCATCGCAAATGCGGCAAGCATACGAGAAGGAAAGTCGACGACCATTTCCGATGAACGATCCGATAAACGAAATAACAGACGACGTCATCGGCATTCTGGTCAAGGTCACAACCAAGACTGGTAGATATACGATGCTCCAAGGGTCGCTATTTCTAAACCCCGCTCAATTTGACAAACTCGTCGGCAATCTGGCGACCGGCATGGAAATGATGTTCTATTTTCGACAGAGCATCCAGTCTCAGTCCTACCTGATAGGTACGGTTGAATTTTGCTCGATGAATATTGAGCCGCAGTTGTAAGAGTAGCCGCTCGATCCTTGTTTTTGATCGTCGCTGCAGCCATCTAAGGAGCGCTGTAAGTTTCATCGTCGGGAGAGCGAGAGCATTGCGAATGCTCCGCATCACTTCGCGGCCTGACGCTGCTCGGCTTCGGCAAGCGCGGCAAGCGGGTCGAGACGCGCCCGGCTGGCACGTTCTCGTGGTGTGTTCATCCTAGCACCCCGATCAGATCCATCGCATGTTCCAGCGACGTGCCGCGTCTGCCGCTGACCGGAACGGTTCGCAGCGCAAGGCCCAAGATCGCCGTCGGTGCGCAGTCGGCCCTGTGTTCACACGGAAGATTCTGTTGTTGGGCTGTCCAAACGGCTGCCGATTCCTGTCTCTCGACCTCAAGCAACTCGGTTTGTATTTTGGCAGCAGCCAAGGCGCGCGCTTCCGCACTCAATGCGTTTTTGTCGTCGCTGATGCGATCTATCTCGGCGTCGAGCTTCGCGATTAGCCGCTTCGGATCAACTTTAATGCTGAATTTTTGAGGCATCTGCGTCACTCCGCTTGGTGGGCCAAGACATTTGCCGGCCGCCGGTCGTGCTTTAAAAACCCAGGATTGAGCCAGCATGCGATCGTCGAATAAGCCGGGGTCGAGCGGGGTTAGCCAGCCGCTCTCGATCGCTTGGCGCGCGGCTTTCACCGGGACGCGCCCGCCGCCGGGCCGCAAATAGAAAATGGTTTCAACGTTGCGGCTGCCGGCAGCGAATATGAGCGATTTCTGCAGGCAGGCACCGTTCCAGCAGGATTTGACGATGGCGCGCGCTTCGATGCTGATCATGGGGAATCCCTCGGATCTAGAAATCGACCGTATGGAAGAAGATTTCGGCGCAGCACGTCGGTGGCCCTGACCTCAAGCGCATCCGCGGTTACGTTCGCCAGCAAATTGCACAAAGGCCAGAGATCGCGGTACCTGCCGACGGTGATCGGCTTGAGGCCGCTGCTAAGAAAGCACCGGGACGCAGCGAACTCGTGAAGGGCTTTGCGCAACCAAAGCAAATTGGTTTGACGATCGGCTACCTAACGCCACCGCGCCACATCTCGACTTATATGAGGACGCCGCTGTCAAGGGTATTTCGGTGGCGTTTAGCGGTCTTGATGGCTTCTGGTTACGGATTTAGGCGCGCGGTCAAGTCCCGCAGCCGCGAAGCGGTGCGCCGAAGGCGCAGGGCTTGAGGGTGCGCCTAAATCCGTAACATCATCGAAGAGATCGCAAATATTTTGTACTCTGTCGCTCCTCATTTGTTTGAGCTTCGTTCCGATCCAAGGCGAGCCCTTTGCGTGCGTGCGGCGCTCGCCGCACTAACTTATATCCGGCCGGGTACAACCCGTCCCAAGGTCCCTCATGCGCGTTGCGAGGGCGCGGGCTCCAAGGGGGATGGGACCATTCTCTACCGCGGCGTCTTTCAGCCATGTCGAGATCCGGTCACACATCCACCTTGGATCTCATAAGCTCCTTTTATCGGTATTTGGTGTTCGTTCCTCACCCCTTGAGGACGGCACCTCGTGGCACCAGGCCAGTTTCAAGATAACGCCATAACGCCACCAGCAGCTTGCGTGCCAACGCCACGATGGCGATGCGACGAACGCGGCCTTTCAAGGCTCCGACACGCGCCCGGAACCAGACGCTCAAATCGCTGTCGGGCTGATAGCGAAGCCACAGCCAGGCGAGTTCGATCCCAGTGGTTCGCCCCTTGCGGTTGCCGGCCTTGCTGATCCCTTGGTCATGGGCCACGTTTCCGCTCTGAAACGGGCTCGGCGCGTAGCCGACGTAACTCGCCAGTTGGCGGCGATTGTTGAAGTCACGATGGAATACCTCGCCAACCAGCACCGCGGCAAACTCAGGGCCGATCGCCTTGAGCTTATGGAGATTTTGGATTTTCTTGGCGTTGACATGCGTTGATGCTTCATCCTCAACAATCGCGTCGCGCTCCGCCTCAAGAGTGGCGATCATCTCAACCACCAGTTCCAGCCGTTGCAATTCCCGCTTGATCTCAGATGTTAGCCGGGGCGGAAGTGAGAGGCCTTGTGCCGTGCGTAACTGCTCCAGACGCGCCATCGCCTGCGGGCGCAACGGCTGGTAATCGTAGATGCCGTGGAGCGCGCAAAGCCCTTTAATGCGGTTGACGTGTTGAACGCGTTCCGAGACCAAACGATCACGCTCACGATGCAGCCGCCGCGCGTCCTCTTCGGCAATGCTGGGCACCCGCACTACGCTCCAAACTTTCGGCTCGCTGCGCAAATATGCCATCAGGGAGCGCAGCAACCGCTCGGTGTCGATCCGATCCGTCTTCACTCGCCGCATCCGCCGGTCCACCTGCAGGCTTGCCGGATCAATAACGTAATTGCGTATGCCATGCGCTTCGAGTAGCCGGTGTAGCCAGAAACCATCATAACCGGCCTCGTAGCACGAGATCACATCCACCGCCCGACCCGTCTCTCGGCTGACACGTGCTCGCACCTCCTCGATCAACTCGAGTAGACCTTTCCAATCGCCTCCACTCAAGATCCGGCGGCTGATCTTCGCGGAAAGTGGCGTAATGAATCCAATAACCCAGCTCTGCTTGCTCAATTCGATTGCAAACAGACACCGCGCAGTCTCAACATGCATTGCGGCGGGTAGGTTGCTTACTGTTCGGGCCGTCATCAGGCTCTCCTATGCATTGGTGGTGGGGTTACACCGAAACGGTATCACCCCGCCCGCCGCGCCTGCATAGGATCTCTACCATTCGCTTCATTTTGACCGTACACCGATCACTTCCGGTCTACCCCGATTAGCAGACATTTTCAGAGACCGTCGGCACGTCTCAAAGGTGCCAATTTCGGAGGTGAGCGCACTCATTCGATCACCTCGTTGGCGAGCGACAGTAATTCTGGGTGAACCGCAATGCCTAGTTCTTTAGCGGTCTTGGGATTGATCACCAGCCGGAATTGCGTAGGATTGTTGCCTGGGAAGATGTGCTGGCTGCGTATTTTCTATTCAGAGTGTTGTTGGATTTGACTTCGATCAAGCCGCTTCGGCTGCTTCCAAAGATGATAATTGACTTCCGGTTATGCTGGAGCCAACGAACTTGCCTTTAGCTGAGACAAAAACATGATGCGGTCGTTGCTATTCGTAGCGATAGCAATCCTTTGCGCGTCATGCAGGACCGACACTCAGCTTGACCCAATTCAGACCACCACCCCCATTATTGACGCGGCCGAAATCAGCGTTCGGGAAGACTGCCTATATCGAGAGGTCGACCGACTTTTGGAGCCGAAGGGGAGCCCTCCCACCAGTCTTCATAATGTTGCAGTGGCCGCCACTCGATTTTGTAGCGAAGCCGTAAGATCAAGATTCCAGAGGGCTTCAGTTTCAGCTCTCGATGCGCAGAACCTCGCGAGAGATGATCAAGCTAAGACAGAACAACGTGCCTTCGCGATAGGTTTGGAACTACGCGAGAAACGGACAAACATCGGAGTTGGTGGCGAACTGACGGTCTGGGACAACGGAGGCCGCCCTGGTGCCGCGAAAGTCCCCTCTACCCCGGACGCAGGCACAAACAAAATTGATCCAGATCATTTCTACTGGGCAGCGGGAGTGTAACCTTTCCAAATTCGTTGGAGGTCAGGGGAAGCTCAAATGACACCGATTCCGTCACTTGGTGAGGTGCGACCAACAAGGGGCCAGAAACGTGCCATGAGGACGATGCTAAGAACCCTCTTAGGCAGGTTCGATTTCGACAGGCTATGTCTCGGAATCAAAGTTGGCACCGTTGACGACGATGTTCTGGAAGTCTTGGTTCCGGCCGAGAATTGTGCCGTCGACATCAAGCTGCACCATTCGGACGAGATTGCTGTCGCCGCCGAGTACGCGCTTGGTCACCCCATTCGGAAGGTGAATGTCTTGTCAAAGGACTAGTCCCCTGTGTGTACCGAAAATCTAAATCCGGACGTAGTGGTGATGAAGTCCGCCAAGGATGGGGAACGGTTTGATGCTTCCAGTTCGCTGAACCGGGCGGAAGACCGGCGCATCCTTGTTAAGGGATCGATGAGTTCTGACGCCGTTGTAATAGTCCGCATAGGATCGCAGGATTCGGCGCAGATGCGCCTCGCCCAAGATAATGATGTGGTCCACACACTCACGTCGGATCGATCCGATCAGCCGTTCGGCAAAGCCATTCTGCCAAGGCGAAGCTGGTGCGGTAGGCTTGTCCCGGATGCCCATGGCGCGCAACCGGCGTGTGACGATGGTGTCATAAATGCGATCCCGATCGCGAATGAGGTGTTGTGGGGCCCCGTCCCAAG
>Ga0137403_10009566_pt1 | contig 10768 bp, 9 predicted proteins | sample CZOMad2_1_16fung_FD_122057 | JGI IMG/M metagenome (GOLD analysis project Ga0137403, IMG submission 122057) | Vadose zone soil fungal communities from Angelo Coast Range Reserve, California, USA - CZOMad2_1_16fungal (Hybrid Assembly) | ecosystem: Environmental > Terrestrial > Soil > Vadose zone... | reverse complement strand
CGCGACGCGAAGATCATGCAGATCTACGAGGGCACGAATCAGATCCAGCGCATGATCATCGCCAAGGAGCTGCTGGGTGCGTCACCTGATCTATAATTCGCGACCACTTCGAGGAGGCTCTTGATGACGAGGCATCGAGTGACGCGTCGGAGGTTCCTCACAACGACCGCCGGTGGCGTCGCCGTCATCGGCTTTCCGCTCCCGCTCCGCGCGCAGCCCAAGACGCTCAAGATCGGCGCCATCCATCCGGTGACGGGCGCGCTCGCCGAGCCGGGGCAGGCCTGCCGTCTCGGGGCGCAGATGGCCGTGGACGCGATCAACGCGGCGGGCGGCATCAAGTCGAAGGGCGGGCTCAAGCTCGAGCTGATCGTGGGCGACACGCAGACCAAGCCCGAGAACGGCCGCGTCGAGGCCGAGCGCGTCGTGAGCCAGGGCGCCCAGATGCTGATGGGGTCGTTCGACTCGGGATCGACCAATGCGATGGTGTCGGTCGCCCAGCAGCGACGCGTGCCGTTCCTGATCGACATCGCCGCGGCCGATCCCATCACCGCGAACGTCGCGAAGTCGGTCAAGGAAGGCCAGCAGAAGGTGCAGTACGTCTACCGGAACTTCCCCACCGGCTCGAGCTTCGGTCGCAAGGCCGTCCAGTACTTCATCGAGATCTTCAAGGAGGCCAATGTGTCGCCGAAGCGGGTCGTCCTGATGTACTGCAACGACCTTTTCGGCCAGACCCAGGCGCGCGGCTTCCAGGCGGCCCACAAGGCGGCCAACCCGTCGTGGGACATCGTCGAGACCATCCCGTGGCCCGAGCCGCCGTCGGACCTCGCGACGGAGGTTTCGAAGGCGAAGGCGGCCAAGCCCGACGTGATCGCGCCGATCACGCGCCCGGCGTCCGCCCTGCTGCTGCTCCCCGAGATCGCCAAGCAGCGTGTCGAGATGATGGGAATCGTCGGTCCCGGAGGCCCCGGTCTCTACGAGGCAGGGCAGTTGGCCCAGCTGAAGCAGGATCTCGAGTACGTGCTGACGAGCGTGCCGTGGCCCAACTTCAAGAACCCGAAGACCAGCACCGTCGCCGAGGAGTTCCGGAGGCGCTCGGGCGGCAAGACCTTCGACACCAACTCGGGCTACTCGTACGACGCCGCGTTCGTCATCGCCGACATCCTCGAGCGCGCGACGAGCCTCGACGACCCCGACGCGATCGCCGACGCCATGAAGAAGACGAACTTCGCCGGCGGGCTCATGCAGTACAGCGGCCCGGTGGTCTTCAACGAGCTCGGCGACAACCCCAACGCGATCCCGACCATGATCCAGATCCTCGGCCAGAAGCCCGTCGCCATCTGGCCCAAAGAAGCGGCGTTGCAGAAATTCGTCTTCCCGCGCCCCAGGGCCTAGGACGACCCAGGGCGGCGGCGGGCGTGTGCGGGAGGGGTCGGTCGGACCACGCGGTACGCGTGCGCTGCTCCGCGGCGGCTGGGCTCCATCCGGGCGCGCGACGTCCGTCGCATCGTTGGCGGGAACGGGTCCGCTCGACCCCTCCCGCACACGCCCGCCGCCGCCCTGGGTCGGGGTAGTCCGTGGATCTGACGCTCGTTCTGCAGGGGTTGCTCAGCGGACTGCTCTTCGGCGGGGTGTACAGCCTGATGGCCGTGGGGCTCACGCTGATCTTCGGCGTGATGCGCGTGGTGAACTTCGCCCACGGCGACATGATGGTCTGGGGCATGTACCTGGCCTATCTGCTCGCCGCGCGCGGGGGGATCGATCCGTATCTGGGCTTCGTCGCCTGCGCGGCCGCGCTGTTCGCGCTGGGCTTCCTCGTGCAACGGGGACTCGTCGACCGGATCGTCGACTCGCCGCACGAGATGCAGATCCTCCTGATGCTCGGGGTCGCGCTCGCGCTCGAGAACCTGGCGCTGGTCGCCTTCGGCCCCGAGCCGACGCGGGTGCGGTCGCCCCTGGCGGCCGCGACGCTGTGGCTCGGACCCATCTTCGTGGACGTCGCCCGGCTCGTCACGTTCGTGGTGGCGGTCGCGCTCACCCTGGCGCTCTCGCTGTTCCTTTATCGGACCGACCTCGGCCGGACGATCCGGGCCGCGGCCGACAACACCTACGGGGCGCTCGTGATCGGCACCGACGTACGGCGTGTCTACGCGGTGGCGTTCGGCGTGGGCGCGGCCTGCGTGGGCGCCGCCGGCGCCCTGGTCTCCCCGATCCTCCCGTTTCAACCGCCGACCGGACTCTCGCTGTCGGTGACCTCGTTCAACATCGTGATCATCGGCGGTATGGGCAGCCTCCTCGGCGCGTTCGTCGGGGGTCTGCTGGTGTCGCTGGCCGAGTCGCTCGGCGCGGTGTTCCTCAGGCCGTCGCTCAAGGAGCTGCTCAGCTTCTCGCTCCTGATCGTGATCTTGCTGTTCCGGCCGGCGGGCCTCTTCGGGCGCCGACCGTCGTGAGGTGGGCGCTCGTCGCGGCGCTCGTGGTGCTGCTGGCCCTCCCGGCGGTGCTGAGCTCGTACGCGGTCACCCTCTTCATCCTGATCTTCTTCTACGGATTCCTCGGGCAGGCGTGGAACATCGTGGGCGGCTACGCGGGCCAGCTGTCGGTCGGGCACGCCGCCTTCGTCGGGGTGGGGGGCTACACGGCGGCGATGCTGTCGATCGAGACCGGGCTGACGCCGTGGCTCGGCATGCTCGTCGGCGGCGCGCTCGCGGCGCTGCTCGGCGCGATCATCGGCTATCTCGGCTTCCGCTTCGGCCTGCGCGGCTTCTACTTCGTGCTGCTCACCGTGGCGTTCGCCGAGATCTGTCGCATCGCCGTCTCGAACATCGACGCGGTCGGCGGCCCGCTCGGCCTCTACATCACCTTCACCGGCGACCCGCGTCAATTCCAGTTCCAGGACAGCCGCGTCTACTACTACATCGCGCTGGCGCTCATGCTGGTGGCCACCGCGGCCGCCTGGGCGATCGAGCGCCGGCGCTTCGGCATCTATCTGGCGGCGATCCGCGAGGACGAGGCCGCCGCCGAGGCGCTCGGCGTGAACGCGTTCAAGTACAAGATGCTCGCGATGATCGTATCGTCCTTCCTCACCGGGCTCGGCGGCACCTTCTACGCGTTCTACCTTTTCTCGCTCCAGCCCAACACGCTCTTCGGCATCCCGCTGTCGGTCGAGATCATCATCCGGCCGATCGTGGGCGGCGCCGGGACGCTGCTCGGACCCATCCTGGGCTCCTTCATCCTGACGCCGCTGGCCGAGCTCTCGCGGCTCTATCTCGGGCAGGGGGGACTTCACGGCGCGCACCTGATCGCGTACGGCGTGCTCCTGATCGGCGTGGTGCTGTTCCTCCCGGAGGGCGCCTATCCGCGCCTGCGGCGCCTCCTCCAACGGAGCCGGCCCCCGCTACAATCGGAACCGGCTCGCATCGTTCTCAGGCCACCCTCGGCCCAAGCCGGCCTCACGGCCCCCGCTACAGTAACCCTGCTGGAGGCGCGCGGGCTGTCCAGGCGCTTCGGCGGCCTTCAGGCCGTGGCCGGGCTCGACCTGACGGTCGCCCCCGGAGAGATGCTCGGACTCATCGGCCCCAACGGCGCCGGCAAGACGACCGTCTTCAACCTCCTCTCGGGATTTCTCACGCCGGACGCCGGCGACGTCCGCTTCCGCGGCCGCTCGATCGTCGGGCTTCCCCCCCACGCGATCTGCCGCCGCGGCCTGGCGCGGACGTTTCAGATCGTGCGGCCCTTCCCGCGCATGACCGTCCTCGAGAACGTGCGGGTGGGCGCGCTCGCCCTGCATCCGCGGGCGCCCGAGGCGCTCGCCCGCGCCCGGGACGTGGTGGCGCGCGTCGGGCTCGGTGCCCGGGAGCGTGTGGCGGCGGGTGCGCTGACGCTGGCCGAGCGCAAACGCCTCGAGCTGGCGCGGGCGCTCGCCACCGGGCCGGCCCTGCTCCTCCTCGACGAGGTGATGGCGGGGCTGAATCCGACGGAGATCGAGACGATCATCCAGCTGATCCGCGGCATCCATGAATCGGGCGTGTCCATCTTGTTGATCGAGCACAACATGCGGGCGGTGATGGCGCTCTCCCAGCGGATCGTCGTGCTGAGCTTCGGCGAGCGGATCGCGGAGGGCACGCCGACCGACATCGCCAACCACCCGAAGGTGATCGAGGCCTACCTGGGCGACGAGTATGTCCACGCTGCTCCGGCTTGACGGGCTCGAGGCCGGCTACGGCGACCTGACCGCGGTGTCCGGCGTCTCGCTCGAGGTGCGACAGGGTGAGGCGGTGGCGCTGATCGGCTCGAACGGCGCCGGCAAGACCACGACGCTGCGGGCGATCAGCGGGCTCCTGCCCGTGCGGGCCGGTCGTGTCGAGTTCGACGGCGCGCGGCTCGACGGTCTCGGGTCGGCCCAGATCGTCGCGCGGGGCATCGCCCACGTGCCGGAGGGGCGCCAGCTCTTTCCCACGATGACGGTGCGAGACAACCTCGAGCTCGGCGGGCACGCCGCGGACCGGCGACAGCGGGACGACGCGCTCGAGCTCGTCTTCACGCTCTTTCCCCGCCTGCGTGAGCGCGAGCGCCAGCTCGCCGGCACGCTGTCGGGCGGCGAGCAGCAGATGTGCGCGATCGGGCGCGGGCTCATGGCGCGCCCGCGGCTCCTGCTGCTGGACGAGCCGAGCCTCGGCCTGGCCCCGGTGACGGTGAAGCTCATCTTCGAGACCCTCCGGCGGGTCAACGATGGCGGCACGACGATCATGGTCGTCGAGCAGAACGTGCCGCGCGCGCTCCAGCTCTCGCACCGAGGCTACGTGCTCGAGAACGGGCGCATCGTGCTCGAGGGCTCACGGGAGAGCCTCCTGGCCAGCCCGCACGTGAAGCAGGCGTACCTCGGTCTCTGAGGGCCGGCCCGCCCGAATCCCCCGATAGCCGAGGTCCTTCCTCTCCGGCTCCGGTGCGATACTCTGGGAGCCCAGTCGCAGGAGAGGGGGCGTCCGGCATGACCAGTCCGATCATCACCGAAGCGATCCGGGTCGTGATCGACCGGCGAGACCTCACGCGGATCGAGGCCGCCGCCGCGATGGAGGCGATCATGACGGGCGCGGCGACGAACGCCCAGATCGCCGCCTTCCTGACCGCCCTCCGGATGAAGGGGGAGACCGTCGAGGAGCTGATCGGCTTCGCGCAGGTGATGCGCGAGAAGGTGGCGCGGGTCCTCACGCGCGGCGAGGAGACGGCGGCGCTCACCGGCACCGACCGCGAGATGCTCATCGACACGTGCGGCACGGGCGGCGACGCCTCCGGCACGTTCAACGTGTCGACGGCCACCGCGTTCGTGGTATCCGGCGCCGGGCTCAAGGTCGCCAAGCACGGCAATCGCTCCATGTCGGGCCTCAGCGGGGCCTCGCTGTGCGGGTCGGCCGATGTGGTCGAAGCGCTCGGCGTCAATCTCGAGCTCACGCCCGAGCAGGTGGGGCGCTGCATCGCCGAGGCCGGCATCGGCTTCCTCTACGCGCCGCTCCTGCATACGGCGATGAAGCACGTCATGGGGGCCCGGCGCGAGATCGGGATCCGGACGGTCTTCAACCTGCTCGGCCCGCTCACGAATCCGGCCGGCGCCAACGCGCAGATCATCGGCGTCGCGGCATCGACGCTCACCGAGCCGCTCGCACGGGTCCTGGCGGAGCTCGGCACGTACCGCGCCTTCGTGGTGCACGGGGCCGACGGCCTCGACGAGATCTCCAACACCGGCGAGAGCCGCGTCTCGGAGGTCCGCGAGGGCGTCGTGCGTACCTTCACCGTGCGCCCCGAGGACTTCGGCCTGCCGCGCGCCTCGATCGGCGATCTGCTCGGCGGCGACCGCGAGCAGAATGCCGAGATCATCCGGGTCATCCTCGGCGGCGAGCCCGGCCCGCGGCGCGACATCGTCCTGATGAACGCCGCCGCCGCGCTGGTGGCGGGAGGAAGGGCGCGCGACCTCAAGGAAGGCGCGGAGCTGGCGGCCCGGTCCATCGACACCGGCGCCGCCCGCGGCAAGCTCGAGCGCCTCGTCAGCCTCACCCAGGAGCTTTTCCGGAAGACCTAGGCGTGCGGCCGCGTCCTTGCGAAGCCCACGCCGGGTGACCTACAATGAGTTGTTACGGCACGCCCAAGTTCCCCTCGGCGTTGCCGTTCCTTTCCCGAGCTCGGCGCCTCCGAGACCGGTCTTTGGTGAGAGAGTTCTAGAACACTGAGGGTCTATGAACGGTGTCCGGATGTACGGCAAGCTCAACGGTCGGGTCCCTCGCTACCACCGCATCGCCGAGGCGCTGCGCGAGCGGATCCGAGAGGGGGAGCTCTCACCCGGTGCGCGGCTCGACAACCAGCGCCAGCTCGCGAAGAGCTTCGGCGTCACGCTCATGACCCTGCGCCAGGCACTGGAGCTGCTCGAGCGCGAGCACCTGATCACGCGCCGTCACGGGCTCGGGACGTTCGTCGCGGCACCTTCGATCGACTACGACATCCTCCAGCTCCGTCGCTTCGCCGGCGACCTCTCGGCCAAGGGTGAGCACGTCGCAACCCGGCTGCTGGGGACGCGGTTCGCGGCGTCCGACCGGCGTGTCGCCGCGGCGCTGAGGCTCCCCGGTCGGGCGCGCGTGCTCGTGCTCGAGCGCCTGCGGCTGGTCGATGATCACCCGATGAGCCTCCAGCGGTCGTTCCTCCCGTCCCCGCTCGGCGACGAGGTGGTACGGGCCGATCTGGCACTGACGCCGCTCCATCAGGTCCTCGAGCTCAAGCTCGGTGTCGTCGTCACGCGCGCGAGTGAGACCGTCTCGGCGGTGCGTCTCGGTCGGCGGGAGGCGCGCGAGCTCGGATGCCTCGCGGGCGAGCCGGCGTTCGAATCCGAGCGCATCTCGTACGACGCCGGCGGCGCGCCGGTCGTCTTCGATCGCGTCTTCATCCCGGGCGACCGATTCCGGATCACCCGCGAACTCCATTACGAAGGAGCGACGTCATGAAGATCCTCGTCACGATCAAGCAGGTGCCGGATACGGCGACCCAGGTGAAGATCGCCGCCGACGGAAAGACCATCGACGCCACCGGCATCACCTGGATCGTCTCGCCGTACGACGAGTTCGCCGTCGAGGAGGGGCTGCGCATCAAGGAGAAGCGCGGCCAGGGCGAGGTCGTGGCGGTGTCGCTCGGTCCCGACCGCGTGAAGGAAGCGCTCCGCTCCTGCCTGGCGATGGGATGCGACCGCGCGATCCACCTGAACGACGCCGCGTGGGCGGCGGCCGACACGCTCGCCACCGCGAAGGCGCTCGCAGCGGTCGTCAAGCAGGAGGCGCCGCAGCTCGTCCTGTGCGGTCGGCAGGCGATCGACGACGACATGGGCGCCGTGACGGCGCAGCTCGCGGAGCTGCTCGGCTGGCCGTGCGCCTACTGGATCATGGAGGAGACCATCGACGCCGACGGAAAGGCCGTCCGCGCCGCCCGTCAGGTCGAGGGCGGGCTCGAGGTCTTCGATCTCCCGCTGCCCGCGGTCCTCGCCGCCCAGAAGGGGCTCAACGAGCCTCGCTATCCGACGCTGAAAGGCATCATGGGCGCCAAGAAGAAGGAGATCAAGGACGTGAAGGCGGCCGACCTGGGATGGGCGTCCGAGCCGCCGCAGCTCTCCGTCGTCGGGCTCGAGGCGCTCCCGCCACGCCCCGCCGGGCGCATCATCCAGGGCGACGTGCCCACCGCGGTGAAGGAGCTCGTCCGCGCCCTGCGCGAAGACGCCAAGGCGATTTAGGGGGATCGGGACAATGGCCGGAGCGTTCTGGTGCATCGTCGAAGATGATCGAAACGGCTCGCCGAAGAAGGTCATGGCCGAGGTCATCGGTGAAGCGTCGCGGCTGGCGCCGGGTCGGGTCGAGGCCGTGTGGCTCACCGACAGGGCGAGCGAGGCCGGACTGAAGCAGCTCGGCGAGTGGGGCGCCGCGCGCGTGCTGCTGCTCGAGAACGCGGCGTTCGCGCCCTACCGGAGCGAGGTCTGGACGGCGGCCGCCGCCGACCTGGCCGCCAAGGAGGCGCCGGCGGCGATCTTCGCGCCGGTCACGAGCCGCCAGCGCGAGTTCGTCGCCCGGCTCGCCGCGCGGCTCGGTGTCGGCCTCGCGGCCGACTCGGTCCGGTTCGCGCTGGACGGGGACAAGCTCGTCGCGACCCGCCCGATCTACGCGGGCAAGCTTCTCTCGAAGGTGACATGGGCGAAGACGCCGTGGGTCGCGACGCTACGACCCAACGTGTTCCGTCCCGCGGACTCCCAGCCCGGGAAGACGGCGTCGGTCGAGCGCCCGACGGTGGCCGCTCCGGGCGCCCAGATGAAGTTCATCGAGCGCCGCGAAGAAGTCTCCACCGGACTGCCCGAGCTGACCGAGGCGGAAACCGTCATCTCGGGCGGGCGCGGCATGAAGGGGCCGGAGAACTACGTGATCCTCGAAGAGCTGGGCCGGGTCATCGGCGCCGCGGTGGGCGCCTCGCGCGCCGCGGTCGACGCCGGCTGGCGGCCGCACCGGTTCCAGATCGGGCAGACCGGCCGGACGATCTCGCCGAAGCTCTATCTGGGCTTCGGCGTCTCGGGCGCGATCCAGCACCTGGCGGGGATGCGGACCTCGAAGGTCATCGTCGCGGTGAACAAGGATCCGGAGGCGCCGATCTTCAAGATCGCGGACTTCGGGATCGTCGCCGACCTCTTCGAGGTGGTGCCGGAGCTCACGAAAGAGTTCAAGAAGCTGTTGGAGAAATAGGGCAGAACGACCCAGGAACCATGAAGTTCGATCTGACCGAGGAGCAGCAGATGATCCAGGCGACGGCGCGGGAGTTCGCCGACTCCCAGATCAGGCCCATCGCCGCCGAGATCGACAGGGAGGCGCGCTTCCCGCACGAGACGGCCAAGCGCATGGGCGAGCTCGGCCTCATGGGCATGGTGATTCCCGAGCGGTGGGGCGGGAGCGCCGCCGGCGCGGTGGCGTACGTCGTGGCCCTCGAGGAGATCGCCAGGGTGTGCGCGAGCCACGCCGTCATCATGTCGGTCAACAACTCGCTCTACGGCGACCCGCTGTGCCGCTACGGTACGGACACGCAGCGCGAGCGCTTCCTGAAGCCGGTCGCCTCGGGCCACGCCCACGGGTGCTTCGCGCTCACGGAGCCGCAGGCGGGCTCCGACGCGACGAACCAGGCCACGCTCGCGGTGCGCGACGGCGACCACTACGTGCTCACCGGCCGCAAGCGCTTCATCACCACCGGGCGCGAGGCCTCGTTCGCCCTCGTCTTCTGCCAGACCGACCGCGCCAAGGGGCACCGCGGCATCTCCGCCTTCATCGCCGAGAAGGGCACGCCCGGGTTCACGGTCGGCAAGACGGAGGACAAGCTCGGCATCCGCGCCTCCGACACCGCCGAGCTGCTCTTCGACGACTGCCGCGTTCCGGCGGCCAACCGGCTTGGAGAAGAAGGGCAGGGGTTCAAGATCGCGATGTCGGCGATCGACGGAGGGCGGATCGGGATCGCGGCCCAGGCGCTGGGGATCGCCGCCGGCGCGTTCGAGCGCTCGGTGGCGTACGCCCGTGAGCGGAAGGCGTTCGGCGTGCCGATCGGCGAGCACCAGATGGTCCAGTGGATGCTGGCCGACATGGCGGTGTCGATCGACGGCGCCCGGCTCCTGACGCTGAGGGCGGCCGCGCTCAGAGACGCCGGCCGGCCGTACCGGACCGCCGCCGCGATGGCCAAGCTGTTCGCCGCCGAGACGGCGATGAAGGTGACGACGGACGCGATCCAGGTCCACGGCGGGTACGGGTTCATCAAGGAATACGAGGTCGAGCGTGCCTTCCGCGACGCGAAGATCACGCAGCTCTACGAGGGGACGTCGCAGATCCAGAAGCTGGTGGTCGCGCGCCACCTGCTGCGAGGTGACCATGACGGAGCGTGAGCGCGGAGCGGAGCGCCCGGCGCGCTTCGAGACGCTGTCGGGTATCCCGATCGAGCCGCTCTACACGCCGGAGAGCCTGCGCGACTGGTCGCACGACGAGAAGCTCGGGCGTCCGGGCGAGTATCCGTTCACCCGCGGCGTCTACCCGACGATGTACCGGGGTCGGCTCTGGACGATGCGGATGTTCGCCGGCTTCGGGCGGCCCGAGGACACCAACGCCCGCTTCAAGTACCTGCTCGAGCAGGGACAGACCGGGCTCTCGACGGCGTTCGACATGCCCGCGCTGATGGGCTACGACGCGGATCATCCCAGGGCGCGCGGCGAAGTCGGCAAGGAAGGCGTGTCGATCTCGACGCTCGACGACTTCGAGCGGCTGTTCGCGGACATCCCGCTCGGCGACGTCACCACCTCGATGACGATCAACTGCACGGCGTCGGTCGCGCTCGCCATGTACCTGGCGGTCGCCGAGAAGCAGGGGGTGTCGTGGGACCGCGTCGGCGGCACGATGCAGAACGACATGCTCAAGGAGTTCATCGCGCAAAAAGAGTGGATCTGCCCGCCCGAGCCCGCGGTTCGGATCGTCGTCGACATGATCGAGTTCACCGCGAAGCACGTTCCGCGCTTCAATCCGGTCTCGATCTCCGGCTACCACATCCGCGAGGCGGGCGCGACCGCGGTGCAGGAGCTCGCGTTCACGCTGGCCGACGGGCTCGGCTACGTCGAAGCGGCGTGCGCGCGCGGGCTCGACATCGACAGCTTCGCGCCGCGGCTCTCGTTCTTCTTCGACATCCACAACGACTTCTTCGAGGAGATCGCCAAGCTCCGGGCGGCGCGGCG
>Ga0137403_10009563_pt1 | contig 10770 bp, 13 predicted proteins | sample CZOMad2_1_16fung_FD_122057 | JGI IMG/M metagenome (GOLD analysis project Ga0137403, IMG submission 122057) | Vadose zone soil fungal communities from Angelo Coast Range Reserve, California, USA - CZOMad2_1_16fungal (Hybrid Assembly) | ecosystem: Environmental > Terrestrial > Soil > Vadose zone... | reverse complement strand
TAGCCCATCGACTGGGACAGGTCGCCGGAGCCGATGAAATACACATCCACCCCCGGCACGGTGACCAGCTCCGGCAGATTCTCGATGGCCTCCACCTCCTCCAGCATCAGGCACACCAGGGTCTGGCGGTTGGCATCTTTGGCGTAGTCCCCGGTGGTGCCCTGAAAGCCATAGTTGGCTGGGCGGCCGCCGCTAAAAATGCCTCGGTGCCCTTCCGGACCGTACTTCACCGCATCCACGGCGGCGCGGGCTTCTGCCGCGGTGTTGACGTGGGGCACCTGCACGCCCCACGCGCCCCGATCGAGGAATGGCGCGATGATCTCCGGCTTGTTCCCCACCGGGCGCACGATCGGCGCCATGCCGCTCAGTTCGGCGGCGGCGATGCAGCTCTCGGCGGTGTCCACTGTGATAGAGCCGTGCTCATTGTCGAGTAGAATCCAATCGAACCCCAGGTAGCCTAACATCTCCACTACCGGCGGCGACGGGAAGGTGCACATGACGCCAAAGGCCGCTTTCCCTGCATATAGCCGTTGCTTCAGGGTGTTCTCGCGCATGATCGCTCCCATGTCTCATTCAACGTAGCGTTCCCACGATTGCCCGGTGCGCCTCCCCTCTCCAGCCGGGAGAGGGGGGCTTCCTCTGTCCCAGGCGCATTGTTTTGATCAGCGGTACTGAGCGACTAAATACCCAGCAGCTTCTCCAGGTTCTTCCAGAGGATCGCCTCTTTCTCTTCTTGGCTCAGACTCTTCAAACTTAACACCCAGGACACCGGCCAGTCGATCGCCATGTCGGCGGGCCAGTCAGTGCCGAAGATCACCCGGTCGACACCCACGGTGTCGATCAAATAGCGCAAGGCTGGCTCGCTGTGGGTGAGGCAGTCGTAATAGAACTTGTTGAGATAGGCGCTGGGCGGCTGCTGGATGTTGGAGCGAGCCTCGGAGCGCACCTGCCAGCCTCGGTCCATGCGGCCAATACCGTAGCAGGTATAGCCACCGCCGTGCGCCAGACAGATCTTCAAGTCAGGGCACTTATCCATGACGCCGCCAAACACGAAGGAGGCGAAGGTCACCGCCCGGTCCACGAGGTTGCCGATGGTGTTGGGCAAGTGGTAGCGGTTGAGACGCGGGGTCACCAGCGTATCTCCTCCCTGCTGGTGGATGAACATGAGGGCCCCCATCCGTTCGGCCTCTTTCCACAGCGGCAAAAACTCTGGCTCGTCGTAGGTACGGCCGTTCGCGGTATCGTTGATCATCGCTCCCACCAGACCCAACTGGTTGACCGCCCGGTCCAGTTCGGCGATGGCCACCTTGGGGTCCTGCATGGGAATCTGCGCGAACCCCTTGAAGCGGTCGGGGTGGTCAACGGTCATCTGACGCACTTCGTCGTTGCACTCGCGGTGCATGGCCGCGACCGTCGCGGGATCACCATCGTAATAATAAAATGCCGCTCCCGTCGAGACCACATGCACATCCACACCGAGCGAGTTCATGTCCGCAATGCGTTGTTCGGGGTTCCAGATCGCCCGGGGCGCTATACGCATCGTCCCAGGCTGAATGCCATGCCACGATTTCCCGGCCTGCATAGCGCGGATGAAACACTGAGGAGTCAAATGAGCGTGAATATCAATGCTGCGCATGTCTCCCTCCGCAAGTGTTCTTGCTGCTGTTCGAACCAGAGTCAGATGAGATGAGCCCTGCCCAGCCCAATGCTGGACTTGGCATACGAGAAAGAATCGATGACGGTTCATAGCACATCATGCATTCTTTTTCCAGCGCTACCGGAAAGCAGGCGCGCTGGGTCCAGCGCACTCGACCCAGCGCGGTTCACATCATCCCCTCAGGTGGTTGTTGAAGAAGATGGGGTCGCGCCTTATGGCCGTCAATGATGTGGTGCCAGCTTGGCTCGAAAGAAACGATGAGCGGTGTCGATCGCGGGGCGGCTTGTTCGACTACCCATCGAAAGGAGAGGACGCCATGCAATACATGTTGATGATCTAGTATGACGAGGAGCCGTGGGCGCAGATGCCGGGGTCAGCGTTTCGAGAGGTCATCGATCTTCACGCCAAGGGCGCAGGCATGACACGCTAGCACGTCTAGGCCCTGTTCGAGAGCGCGACTCTGCTGCGACGCCTGCCGAGGTGGCGAACGCGGCGGCCTCCTTGGCTTCCGATCAGGCCAGCGCGATGACGGGAACCGTCGTCAACCTGACTTGCGGCGCCATCGTCGACTAGAAATGACTCGGCGGTAATCGGTCAGACGTGACAGCGTCAATCGAAAGGAGAGAAAGCGATGAAGACAATCGAGACACCGATGCCAGGCCGCAAGGTCGTATCAAGAGAGCAGTGGCTCGAGGCGCGTAAGGCACATCTAGCCAAAGAAAAAGAGCTCACCCGGCTGCGCGATGAGCTCAGTCGGCAGCGGCGGGAGCTGCCCTGGGTCAAGGTCGAGAAGAACTACGTGTTCGATGGTCCGAACGGCAAGGAGACGCTCGCCGACCTCTTCGATGGACGCAGCCAATTGATCGTCTATCATTTCATGTTCGGTCCAGGGTGGGAGGAGGGTTGCCCGAGCTGCTCGTTCCTGTGCGATCACATCGACGGCGCCTCGTCCATCTGCACGCGCGGGACGTGACACTGCTGGCGGTTTCACGAGCGCCCCTGCCCCAGATCGAAGCCTTCAAGAGGCGCATGGGCTGGCGCTTCAAGTGGGTGTCGTCATTCGCCAACCACTTCAACTTCGACTGTCACGTGTCGTTCACGAAGGACGAGATGGCAAAGGGCCAGGTATACTACAACTACGCGATGACCGAATTCGGCAGCGAAGAAGCCGGCGGCGTCAGCGTGTTCTACAAGGACGAGACCGGCGACATTTTCCACACCTATTCCAGCTACGCACGCGGGTTAGACATGTTGCACGGTGCGTATAATTACCTCGACCTCGTGCCGAAGGGCCGCGACGAAGACGGGCTGACCTTTACCATGGCGCGGGTGCGTCACCACGATCGGTATAGTAACGGCGACGTCGACCCGAAGGCGCCGTACTCGCCCCCGAAGGGCTCGATCTGCTCGCATGGACCGGTGGAGGACCATGCGTGAGCGCTTATCAAGGCATGGCGATCACATTCCCTCGAAGCAACGCGGCAATAGCGATCATATGGGTATAGGTGTCTTTATTGTGGTTCGCAGGGATCGTGGCGGCCTTGATGATGAGTTTGTTTCCAGGACGGCATTGGGAGAACTGATCATGACGGAAGAGTTTGGAACGGAACGGCTCGGCGACGTCACATGCTCCAATGCACTATCGCGCCGCGCCATGCTGCGAGCAGGCGTCGCAACTGTAATGGCCGCGACCGGCTTGGTGAGGGTAGGGAACGCACTCGCGCAAACAGCTCCCGCCATCACGCCATTCACATATGCCACGCCCGAAAGCGAGCTCGAAGATCTGCGGCAGCGTTTGATACGTGCTCGTTTCCCTGAGCGTGAGACGGTAAATGATTGGTCGCAAGGCGTTCCACTCGCCAAGCTCCGGGCGCTTCTGGAGTATTGGCGGACGGGTTATGACTGGCGTCGCTGCGAGGCGATGCTGAACGGCTTTGGTCAGTATCGCACAGAGATCGACGGCGTCAATATCCATTTCCTGCACGTCCGTTCGCGTCATGCGAACGCGCTGCCGATCATTATTACTCACGGCTGGCCCGGTTCGGTGATCGAATTCTTCAAGATCATTGAGCCTTTGGCAAATCCGACGGCGCATGATGGCCGCGAGCAGGATGCCTTCCACGTCGTTGCGCCATCATTGCCGGGTTTCGGATTCTCCGACAAGCCGACCGAGCGCGGCTGGAACTCGGCCCGCATCGCCAGAGCCTGGGCCGAATTGATGCGGCGGCTTGGCTACAGTCGTTATGTGGCACAAGGCGGCGATTGGGGCTCAGTCGTCACGACAACGCTGGCTCAGCAGCGGCCAGCCGGCCTCGCAGGTATCCATCTCAATATGCCGTTCGTGTTTCCTGATCCGATCCCTACCTCAGGACTGTCTGCGGCCGAGCAGCGAGCCGTCGATGCGTTTAAACGCTTTCAAACCGACGGTTTCGGCTACTTCCTTCAGCAGTCGACGCGCCCGCAAACCATCGGCTACGCCCTCGCAGATTCGCCGGCGGGACAGGCCGCCTGGATCTACGAGAAATTTCACGCCTGGACCGACAACAACGGCGATCCGGAATCGGCGCTCACACGCGACGAGATGCTCGACAACATCACGCTCTATTGGCTGACGGACACCGCGGCGTCTTCGGCGCGCATGTATTTTGAGCATGCGGGAATCGTCGACAAGAATAATAGCGGCGTGGTCGATCTTCCGGTGGGATGCAGCATTTTCCCTCGTGAGATTGTCCCCGCGCCGCGCAGTTGGGCCGAGCGCTTTTTTCCCAAGCTCATTCACTGGAACGAGCTCGATCGCGGTGGTCATTTCGCGGCGTTCGAACAGCCGGCGCTTTTCACACGAGAGCTACGCATTTCCTTTCACTCTCTGCGCTGACCCTGGCGCATCTCCAACTTCAGCGAGGGCGAAACAATGCCTGTGCTTCAACACCCGAATGCGGGGTTAGAGTGACACTATGCCGAGCGCCATTTCATGATCACGCCCCGACCGTTCTCGCGGCCTTTGTCATCTCGCTCTGACCTTAATTCTGAGAACGCCTGTGGTGGGGAAGGGAGAAAGTCTTGAAAGCATTCAGCGCACAAGCAACGAGAGCCTGGGTCTTTGCGCTCGCGTCAGGGAGATCGAACCATGCAGCACAACCGCATCGTATCGCAAGATGCGTGGTTCGCCGCGCGCAAACGTCATCTCATCAAGGAAACGGAGCTCACGCGACTGCCTGACCAGTCGTCGCTCGCGCTGGCGATCCGCGGCGGGGCGAGGGCGCGGCGATGAAGCTCTTCTACGGCTGGATCATCGTTGGCGCGGGGATCGTCGTCACGTGCGTCGGGTTCGGGGCGATGTTCTCGCTCGGAGTCTTCCTCCAGCCCATGTCCGCGGCGACGGGCTGGTCGCGCACGGGCATCTCGACGGCCGCCATCCGTTGCTGCGGGCTGGCCTCTCGATCGAGGTACGGCCGATCAGGGAGGGGCCGCCGCGGTAGCCGGTCGCCTACACCCGGTCGCCCGGCGGGGTAGCTTTCCCACCAGGCGGCTATGCGCAACAAAGAGGTCTTTCGCGCGCCGCACGGGCGCCTCCTCGGCCACGCTGATCTGCCTCCTCGGCGCCGACTATGCTGCCGTCGAGCGATGCGTGTCTGGCCAGCCTGCGCATCATCGGGTTAGGGTTGGACGCGCATGATGCCCTACGAGCGTTAAAGCGTCCATGGGAGGATACGGCCGTTCCCGGCATACGGTAGGAAGCGGCGCTATTGGCAGCACTGTGGCATAATAACGTATGAATTTGCTCCACGGCCAGTGTGGCGACAGGGACGGAGGCTGCTGCAGCACTTGCTCAGCAGTGGGCGACTGGGGGCGGGTGCCCATGGACAGCCGTGGCTGCGGCACTTTGATCTGTTGCTGTCCGTACCGCTGATGCTGGAGTACGAGAAAGTGCTCAAGCAGGCGGACATACGGGCACAGAGCCACCTGACCATGGAGGAGGTGGATGTCCTTCTCGACATGCTGGCGGCCGTCGGAACCCCACACACCCCCTCTTTCCACTGGCGCCCCCAATTGCCCGATCCCGACGATGAAATGATCTTAGAGCTAGCCGTGAATGCGCGCGCCGATGCCATCGTTACCATGAATACCCAGGACTTTCTCCCGGCTGCCGGGACCTTTGGGGTGGAGGTCCTACGGCCAGGTGAGTTTCTACGGAGGCTACATTCATGAGCCAGTGTGCCTTAGAGATTCCCGAGGCCCTCGTGCAGGCAGCATAGGAGGTGGCGCAAGCCCAGCAGACGTCGTTAGATGACTTTGTCTGCGTGGCGATTGCCGAAAAGATCGCCGCCTCCCATACGGCGCAGTATTTCCGTACCCGCGCCGGCCGGGCTGACCCACAGGCGTTCCTTGCGGTGCTGGATCGCATTAAACAGGCAGCCGGACCGGTAGTTGAGGGCGACGAGCTGTAGCAGGGCCACGGCACAAGGCCGCAGCGGGGTTACGCTGGAGAGGTGAGCGCCTCCAGTGACCCAATGGCTTCAGACCACGAGCTTCAGAGGAGACGACATGAACGACGACGACCGAGCCACGCAGGCAGAGGAGCTGATCTCGCGCATGAAGGCGGCGCGCGGGTACATCTATCCCGAGTGGGAACTGGCAGCCCGGACGGATCCCGACTTCACTGAAGCCTACAACCGAATCTACGAGCTGGCCTTGGGCGAGGGGCGCCACGTCTCGGCCAAGGTACGCGAATTCGTCGCCATCGCCCTTCTGGCGTTCCGGGGCGCGGACCATGAGGGTCTAGTGGCTCACATGCGTCGGGCCATACGCCTCGGCGCCACCAAGGAGGAATTGTTTGAAGTCCTTGAGGCCACACTAATTCCCGGCGGAGCCCCCACGTTCCACCGCGGGCTGAGCGCCCTCCTCGACGTCGAGTAGGCCGGGCGTCCGTGGCAAGAGCCGGCCGTCCTGGCGCGGGTCGCTCCTGGCGCAGGGGCGGGCGCCTCGACGTGGGGCACGTCGCATCGCGCCAGGGCCGTCTATTCGGGAAGGCGGGTGGATTGCCAGGCCACCATTTGCCACTGTTCGCCGTTGTTGACGTAGACATCGGTAAAGCGGACGCCAAAACTATTGGGCTTCCCGTTGGACATGACGTGAATGCGGGCCGAGCCGGTCAAGACCACCGCATTGCCCAGGTCCTGTGCCTTCACATCGGAAGGCTCGACCCCCGTATAGACTGTTCTCCCGGATTCCATGGCCTCGATCAGGCTCTTCTTGGTGTCGAGCCTTGCCGTCGAATGGGTGTAGACCAAGTCGTCGGACAGCAAGGCGTTCAGCGTGGCGAAATCCTTTTGGGCCATGGCGTTCATGCGTTTTCTGTCAAGGTCGATGATCTTTTGCCCGTTGTCAGTCATCGGTTTCTCTTCCTCTCATGAGCAGGTCGCGGGTTGTCTTGGAAGTTTTCTGACTCCTGATGGCATGTTCAGGGCGCCTTCGCGCCCCGACATGGATCAGCGGACCTCGAGCACCAGCTTGCCCCGCAGGTGGCGTGATTCGCTCACCCGGTGTGCCTCGGCCGCGTCGGTGAGCTTGTAGCGGATGATATCTGGCGGCCATACCGCGCCGGCATCCAGGAGCTCCAGCATCCGCTCCAGATGCTTGCGGTCACGGGCAACGCCCGGGCGCAAGACCTTAACATCACTGCGGGGTGGCTGAGAGCCCTCCGGCGCGGCCGCGATCCAGACCAGTCGGCCGCCCGGCTTCAGCACGGCGTAGGAACGAATCTGAACATCGCCGCCGACTGTGTCGAACACCACGTCGCAGTCGCTAACAGCCTTGGTGAAATCCTCGGCGTTGTAGTCGATCACCCGGTCCGCGCCGAGGCGGCGCACATAGTCGTGGTTATTCGCGCTAGCTGTTGTGATCACCGTGGCACCGATATGCTTGGCGAACTGGATCCCAAAGCCGGCCACGCCGCCAGCACCTCCCTGGATCAGAATGGTTTCACCAGCTTTGAGCTGCGCCGTATCCTCGAGGGCCCACAGCGCGGTGAGGCCGGTCAGCGCCATGGCAGCCGCCTCAGCATGGCCGAGGCGGTCGGGCTTCTTGGCGATGATCGCGGCCTTGAGAGCGATTTTCTCCGCGTATGCTCCTTCGATGCCTTGATCGCAGACCCCGAACACCGCGTCCCCGACGGCCAGGTCGGTGACACCCGGGCCGACCGCGCTGACCACGCCCGAGAAGTCACGACCCAGGATATACGGGAACCGAAGATTGGAGCGACCGCTTCCCAACCTCACTTTGTAATCGGCCGCGTTGACGCTGGCCGCGTGAATGTCCACCACCACCTCGCCCGACCCGGCGGTCGGGTCCGGCGCCTCGCCGTAGCGCAGCATCTCCAGCCCACCATGGTTTGTTAACAGCACCGCCTTCATGGCCTCTCCTCCCCTTTGCAAATGCTCGTTGGCTTCACGCATGGATAGATGAAATGCAAGGGCGAGCTCCGCAGCGTGGTCGCCGAAGCGCCCCATGAGGTCAGCTCGGTCATCGCCGCCTGTGAAGGCAACCAATCATAAACCATGATGTGATAGACGTCCATACAAAGCATAGAAGATGCATGACCCTGGCGTTTTCCAGGGCACTCTCCATGAGCGCCAACGCCAGGGTTAACTGGGCAGCTACCCGGCGGCTGGTCATGGGGTCCGCCGTCGAGCACACAACGTGCGCATTCCCCATGCAGAGGGTGCCGCCACGCACCATGGCACTCGCCAAAGAGCTCTCGATGGAGCTTGGCCCGCTGCACATCCGGGTGAACAGCGTGGCCCCAGGCCGCATCCAAACCGCCCGTGGCGATCAGCTCTTGGAGGCGACCGCGCGCACCCAGAGGACGTCGTCGGACGCCATCCTCGGCCAACTCATCAAGACCATCCCGTCGGGCCGAGTGGGCACGGGCGACGATATCGCCGACGTCGTGTGCTTCCTGGTTTCCGAACGGGCAAGCTACGTGAATGGCGCCGCGTTGGTGGTCGACGGGAGTAAGTCGCTCGTCATCTAGCCACCGCACCCGGTCGATTGGTGGCTGGTAACGAGACGGTCCGATCGTCTCGCCGGCCCAGACCGTGCGGGTCTTTACCCCGTTCTGCCAGGGCGGTGCGCTCGGTCGTGTCCCTGTTGATTGGCCTATATTGAGCGTGTTTCGTTAGTTAGTGCTCAAGGCTCAGGAGTATCTGGGCGTTGTGATTGAGGATCTTGTCAACGTCCTCGGCCGGCAGGCCTGATTCTTGGATGTAATGGAAGGTCTGCCGGTACGTCTCGAACGAGAGCAGGACCGGGTAGTCGCTCCCCGCCACAAGGTGGTCGGCGCCGAATGCCTTCCACGCACAGAGCAGCGCCGCCTGTGAGCCGTGGCCAACGGTGTCGTAATAGAAGCGGCGGGCGGTCACGCTCGGGCGCTCCGGCAGGTCCTGGTGCTGGCTCGGGGCCTGATTGTCGAGCCGCTGGAGCAGCATCGGGATGATGCCGCCGAGATGGGGGACGACGTATTTGATGTTCGGGTAGTGCGTCGGCACGCGCCTGGCGATCAGGTGCAGGACGATGGCGCTGTCCTCGAGCGAGGCGCCGACGGAGACCGTGAACCGGTAGTCGTTGATCATGGGCGAGCAGATGCCGTTCTGGATCGGGTGGTAGTTCAGCACGGCGCCGCGTCGGTTCATCTCCTCGTAGAGCGGCTCGAACTCCGCTTCCGCCGTGGAGCGGTCGAAGCAGGAGCAGGTCATCGCCACGCCGAGCATGCCGAGCTGGTCCAGCCCGCGCTCCATCTCGCGCAGCGCGGCGTCGATGTGGGGCAGCGGCAGCGACACGAAGGCCGCGAGCCTGCCCGGGTACTGCGTCGCGAGCTCGGCGTAGCCGTCGTTGATGAGCCGCGCCGCCTCGACGGCATCGGCCTCCTTTTCGGCATACGGCGGGCTCGCGGCCGGCGAGAGCACCTGCATCTGCACCTCGGCCTCGTCCATCTGCTGCAGGCGCGCCGGGATTCGCGCGGGGTCGTCCTCCCGCATCGGCCTCGCCGTGCGCGGCCGCGCCGCCTCTGGCAGGCTGCGCCCACCGATGCGCAGGAGGAGGTCGGTATACGCCTTCGGAAAGTAGTGGGCATGGATGTCGACGATCATCGAGACCTCCTTGGAGAGACGCGTGCCGCGCGTCAAGTCAACAAATCAAACCGACTTGGATTTGTGCCGACAGCACGGGATCTGCTAGGTGCAGAGGGTAGCCATCCGCCACATCGCTGGCACATGCGCACAATGATACCCTCGTGGCGGTCATCATGCAGGTCGAGCCTTATGAACATCGCGCGTCCTGTGGGCATGCGCCCACCGATGAGCAGGAGGAGTGGCTCGTCCACCGCACCAGTGATAGAGGCCAACATAGACTGCCGATCCCTGTCGCTTTCCACCTCTGCCTAAAGCATCCATATCGACGCTGAGTATGGCTGATAGCGGGGTAGAAGGCAAGGGGAAGAAGGTGTTTGCGGCGGGACACGCGTGTGTTTGCAATCCGTTGAAGAAGCCGCATTATCCCAAGGACTGGTATGCTACACTCTCTTCCCTGGTTTCCATTTTTGGATTGTTAGAGTAGAGTCGAGCTGACGAGATCTTGGAACAGGGTCCCAGAGAACTGCGCGTTTACAAGCCAACACTCCACCCCCGACATCGCCCAAACTACCGGCCCTGACCCGGCCGTCGGCCCCTTAGGCTTCATGAACGGCGGCCTACAAGTCGTAAACCCCTCCAAGGCCGTGTACGACCTGATCCTCGCACACATGGAATCTGACGCCGCCATCGACATGGAGAGCGACTTGATCCCGACATGAGGGCGCCGCCGTGACTCCGCGTTCGTTTGGGATAGAAGGCATTACCGATGAAGACCGCGCGTACGCCGGTTCGCGCTTCTCCGACGTACGCGAAGCGCTGTTCGCCAATCCCTACCAAAGAACATGGGGGGCGGCCGGGGAGCCGCCGCTGCCGGTCCACCCCGTCACGCTGAGCAGTTTGCTCTACGGCATCTTGCCGGGTGGTCCGCCCTACGCCTTTCGCCAGGCCACCGCGCGCGCGGTTGATTCCGCCGCCGACCTGCGT
>Ga0137403_10009561_pt1 | contig 10770 bp, 6 predicted proteins | sample CZOMad2_1_16fung_FD_122057 | JGI IMG/M metagenome (GOLD analysis project Ga0137403, IMG submission 122057) | Vadose zone soil fungal communities from Angelo Coast Range Reserve, California, USA - CZOMad2_1_16fungal (Hybrid Assembly) | ecosystem: Environmental > Terrestrial > Soil > Vadose zone... | reverse complement strand
GAGCCTGAGCGTGATGCTCCGTATGTGCAGCGTTTGCTGGAACTGCAAGTTCGCGGGGTGATGATCCTGACGACGGAAATGGATCACTCCGTGATTGAGCGCCTGTCATCCCGGCGAATCCCCGTGGTCTTCCTGGACATCGGCAAGGTGGGACCACATACAAGCAATATTCGCGTGAATTATGAAAAGGGAGTCCATCAAGCGGTCGAACATTTGCTTGAACTGGGCCACCGGCAAATTGCCTTCATCGGCGGACCGGAACACTTCAAGTCGGCGCAATACAGGCGTCAGGCCTTCCTCAGAACGATGAAGAAGCATAGAGCGTCCTTGCACACAGAGCCGGTAATCTGCAAAGGCGATTTCAAGCTGGAGAGCGGACAGCAGGCGGTCAGGGAACTCCTGGCATTGAAGAACAGGCCGACGGCGGTGATCGCCGCGAATGATTTGATGGCGGTGGGAGCTTTGCGCGAACTGGGACGTGCGGGACTACAAGTGCCAAAGGATATTTCAGTAATCGGATGCGACGACATCTGGCTGGCGAAACTTACCGATCCACAACTAACGACGATCATGATCCCGCGAGCGGAAATCGGAGCGGCTGCCGTTGAGGCGGTATTGCACACCAATGCCGGAGAAGGGCGTTCCGGCCGCGAAATCAAAATCCGCACGGAACTTTTGGTGCGGGAATCCACGGGTGCCGCGCCGCGTCTGACGTAAGTAAACGACTGGCACGAAGGGCGAGCCGTGCACGAAGGTGGTTCCGCGCGGACGAACGCGCAATGACAGATTTCCGAAGCCGAAGCTCGTTTAGTATTCCTCAACCAAAACTTTAGAATTTCGGGTTTGACATCCCTGCCTGACTGCTCCTAACCTCCGCGCACAAGAAGCAATTCGAATTACAGATAGTAGCCATCGAATAGTTGGTTCAGTTTGCGGGGGAGTGCGGTTCTTCGCCAGTTCCGGACACCGAAGAAAAATCGTGTGTTCGAATCCTACCGCACGGGAAGGGTCCGCTTGGCAGGGAATTGATTAGGTTGTAAGCGGCAGCTGCCAGAAGGAGAGGCGCGACAAGAGCGATTAGAAAAAGCGATGGTGCAGAGCAAATAAATGCATTTTGAGCTTGACAGAGGAAATGGCAGTGGAATAATGCAAAACCATTAGAAGCACGTAAGCGGTTACGTCAAACGCTTACGCGCAAGGGGTGGGGCCTTCCAGCAGTTGATATTGGGGACCTTGCTACGAAGTCCAACCGCGAGGTGAAATTCATGTTCGCAAAAGAAATCGGATTGAAAAATTTTGGTCTAGGCATCCTGTTCATCTTCTGCCTGGGTTTGTTTGCATGCGCCATTTCAGCGCGGGCACAGGGCCTTAACGGTACACTGAGCGGCGCTGTGACGGATCCATCGGGAGCCGGCGTGGCGGACGCCGAACTGACGCTGACAAACAAGGCGACCGGGTTCGAATTGAGAGCCACTTCGAACGAAAGGGGCGAGTATACCTTCCGCAATTTAACGCCCGGCAATTACGATTTGAAGGTCAGCAAGACAGGGTTTGAAAATTACATCCAAACAGCCATCGTCATCACGATTAATGCCAGTGCTCACGCTGATGCAGTTCTGAGGGTAGGCACGGCAACGGAAACTGTAACGGTTGAGGGTGGCACTACCTTGATCAACTCCGAGAACGCAACGTTGCAAGGAGGCATCGAGCCAGAAACCTTAAAGAGCCTTCCGCTTGTCGTTGAGGGGAAGTTGCGTTCCGCGGCAAGTCTGGTACTGCTCCTTCCTGGTGTGACCAGCGGCAATGGCGCTCAACCTTTCTCGGCGCGTATCAACGGCGGTCAGGAAACCGGCGATGAGGCTCTTCTGGACGGCGCAAGCATGCAGCAGGGTTTCATGAGCCAGAGCGGACTAATTTCGATCCATCAAGATTTCACGCAATCGCCGGACATGGTTCAGGAAGTTAAGGTGATCTCGTCGGATTACGAGGCCCAGTATGGGGGAACCACTTCAGCGGTAATTGCGGTGGTCACCAAGTCTGGCGGGAGCCAATATCACGGCGCAGCGTTTGAATACTCGCGGAACACAGCGCTGAATGCCAAACAATGGGGTACACCCAAGCGCTCTGTCGATATCGAGAACGACTACGGCGTGAACGTCGGCGGCCCCGTCAAGATTCCGCACTTGTACAATGGGACCTCCATGCACAAATCCTTCTTCTATTTCAACTATGAGTCCTATCATCTGGCCGGCGGATCTTCGGTCCCTACTATTTCAATTCCTTCGGCCTTGGAGCGAAAAGGGAATTTCACGGACTGGGGGTTCCCCATCTACGCTCCGAGTACTTTCGCGCCTGGCTCTGTGGCCACGCAGACAACGGGACCTCAGTCGACGGCTTGCAAGAATGCGCTTCCAGCGGGGTTTGGACCTGGACAGCAATTCCCCGGGAATATCATACCCACGGCTTGCATTAGCCCGATTGCCGCAGCCTACCTGGCGTTCATGCCGACGCCAACGAATTCGCTAGCAACCAACAACTACACGTTGTCGCGGCCCGTACCGGATACACTCACCGCAAACAGCAACTATTATATGTTCCGTATTGACCATAACTACGGGTACAGCGACCACTTCTATTTCTCGTACTGGCGACAGTACACGTCACCGAATCTCGCAACTACTCTTCCCCGTGAGATCGCGAATGACAGGTTCACTCCGCTACAGAATTCACCGATCATGCGGTTCAACTGGGAGCATATTTTTTCAACCAAGATGACGAACCACGTCACCTTGGGCTACCTGAATCGCAACGAAGGCGATTCGACGCTCAACCTAGATCAGATCGGCAAACTACCGGGAATCGCAGGCGTGGCGGGCAATAACACGCTGCCATCCTTCAACTTCAGCGACGGTTTCCAAACGATCTCAAGCGTTGCGGCCAACAAGACCACGCGCCCGACGTGGGTCCTCAATGATGTCGCCAGCCGGGTGATCGGCCATCACACGGTAACGTTCGGGGCCGAATGGCGCAATGTCGGCGGCAATATCAACTTCCTAGAAAACCAAGCAGGCACGTTTAGCTTCGACCGTAAGACCACCAGCTCGCCGGGCGTCGTCAGCGGAAGTCCGATCGCCGGATACTTGCTCGGAGCCGTCAGCACCGGCACGGTTGATTTTCGTTCAGTCCCCGCTTGGTATCCGCGGCAGAAGGTTTACGTGGTGCACGCGAACGACACCTGGAAAATTACGCCCAAGCTGAGCTTGAATTATGGTCTGCGGTGGGACTATTTCTCTCCTTCGCGCGAAAAGCGCGAACACTATGCGTTCATTGATCCGGTGGGAGCCAATCCTGCTGCTGGCGGACGGCCGGGCCGTTTGGCCTTCGCGGGTACGGGTTACGGCTCAGCCAGTTTCGGCAGGGACTTCCCTGAGGAGCCGTGGAAGAAGGGATTTGCGCCGCGGTTCGGCATCGCTTATGCGTACAACCCGAAAACAGTAGTACGCGCGGGCTATGGCCTTTTCTTTTCCCGGACGTTCTACCCGGGCTGGGGGGGAGGAATGGCGCTCGACGGTTTCAACCTCAAGGATACCTTGAGCCTGACGGGGCCCGCAGGTATTGATCCGGCACTTTATCTGGATACAGGATTTCCGTCCCCCACTGCTACGCTTGGTTGTGCCTTAGGCGCTACCTGTATTAATTCGGGTTTCGACAACGGTCGGTTTCCTCGTGCCGGCAACGGTAACGGGACGGCTTACCGCACGATTGATGGTAACCGCCGGCCATACTCCTCGCAGTGGAACCTGACAATTGAGCGGGAGCTCCCCCAAGAAGTTTTTGTGAGCGTGGCTTACGTGGGAAACAAAGGAACACGCCTTAATTCGAGTTTGCAACCGATTAACGTCCTGAATCCCTTCGATCCGCAGGTTAAGGCCTTGGAGGCGAACACTACTCCCATAGCTCCCTCCTGCGCCACGGGCACTCCGGCCCCCGGCGCCAACTGCGGATACGTCCCCGAGCTGAATGCTGTCTTTACCTCGGATAGCCAGACGCTTTTTGGCGTGAAGTCCCCGTACGCGGGGTGGGTAGGGCAACTGAATAGTGCGGGCAACTGCAGCCCTACCGTCGCCCAAGCGCTGCTGCCCTTCCCGCAATTCTGCGGTGCTCTCCCCGGATTGAATGAAAACCGCGGCAATTCGATCTATCATTCCTTCCAGGTCAAGATCGAAAAACGTTACAGCAAGGGCCTGTACATGCTTGTGTCCTACACGAACTCGAAGCTCATTTCCGACGCCGCGGACGGTCCCCAGCAAGCTGGCGCCGGGGAGGCCGGTGGCAATTGGAACGCGAGCCAAGGGGTGATCTCGCCATTCGAGAAACGCCGCGCTCGCTCGCTTTCGGGCGATGACGTCCCCCAGGTGTTGTCGGCAACCTTCGTTTACGATTTGCCCTTCGGCAAAGGCAAGCGATATGCGAGCCAGGGCGGCGCCGTCAACTACTTGGTAGGAGGCTGGCAAATCAGCCCCGTCATCCGCTACTCGCGCGGAACTCCAATGTGGTTCCGCTCGAGCAACTGCCAAGTGGTGCCCCAATTCCGGCAGAACTGTCTGGTGGGTCTAGTCAAGGGCGCGAATCCCTTCTTGCAAGATCCAAATAGCTTCGATCCGAGCAAGGGCCCGCTGCTCAACGTTTTGGCATTCGAGCCTAAGGGGGCATTCCAACCGGCAGGGGCGTGTCCCACCTGCACCGGGGTGTTTGGATACACGGGCGTAGGCCCGCGCATTAGCAACCTGCGAGGCCCGAACTACAAGAACCTGGACTTTTCATTGACCAAGAACACCCGGTTCGGGGAGCGCGTGAACTTCCAGCTTCGCTTTGCGTTCTTTAACGCCTTTAACGCTCATTACTTCGTCAACAACGGCGTGAACAACGTGGGCTCAAGCTTTGCGTTCAACAACTTCGTAGATACCGGAGGTGGCAGCGGTTTCGGCGTCTGGAACGGCAATGTCAGTCCGCCACGCACCATTCAGATTGGCGGGAGGCTAGAGTTTTAAACAAGGCAACCCAAACAACCACCCCACCAGCGCCCCGGCTCTCTTGACCGGGGCGCTGTTTTTTTGTCGGGATGAGAAGACTTGCTTTGCGAAGGCTATCTCGGTGAGGAAGGTGAATTCGCTACGGGCGGCGCTTCACTGGCCTTCTTCAACTCCTGGAATCGGCCAATTTCCTTCTTGGAAAGCTGGTCTTCCCCCAGGCGGTGATAGATGCGGCCCAGGAGATAGTGTGGCTCGGGATAGGCCGGATCCAGTGCGATGGCTTGATTCAGCGACAGAACGGCTGCCTGGTAGCTCCCCTGCTTCTCCAGGACGCGGCCGAGCTGATAATGCGCTTGCGGAAGGCGGGGGTCGAAGCTGAGGGCTTCGCGCAAGTGCTTCTCGGCGTCCGCGAGTTGATTCACGGAAACGAGCGAACCAGCAAGATCCACGTGAGGCCAAGGCGAGGGCTTAGATTGGAGGCGATTCAGCTCGACGGCACGGTCAAAGTTCTTGATGGCTTCGTTGGATTGACCAAGGTAGTCATAGCAAAGCCCCAGGCTGTCGTAAGCGCGCATCATCGTTGGATCCAGTCCAACGACCTTTTGCAATCGGGAAATGGCCACTGCGTAGTTGTGCGCATCGTAATCAAGGCGGGCGAGCCAGTAAAGGTACAGCGGATCTTGAGGCTGCGCGGCCACAAGCTTCTCCAGCTCCGGGCGCGCCCAGTCGCGCCGGTTGAGCCTTACGTAAGCCATTGCCAGCGTGAACCGGCTGCGGTCATCGAGAGGAGCTATAGCTTCCGCCTTTTTCCAGGCGATGGCGGAATTCAGGTATTGGCCGTCCAGAAAGAAGATCGCGCCGGCCATGGTGAGCATTTTTGAGGTTCGAATGGATTTGGGATCACGCGCGGCTTCCTCGACGAGGATCGTTTCCGCGCGTTTGTAGTCTCTGTGCTTGAGGGCATCCTGGAGCTCGAGCCGGCGCGGTTCGCTGAGCTGCAAATCAGTTAGATCAGGTGGCACGGTTGCGGGGGCAGGACTCTCCTGGGCGCCAGAGCGGTCTTGCGCGGACAAGAGAAACGGCAGGCATGAGCCGAACAAAGAGCAGGCAAATATGAAAACAGTTTTCTTCATCGCTCTTTCGACATATTCCCCTGGGTAGGTCCTGCGGGCAGCATGATTTCCGCGCTTCCTCATCATGAGCGCTTCCGCGGGCAGGAGAGTCCGGCAGCCGTATACGCAGAATAGCGCGATGGCTAAGGCGTTGAAGCAGCGATCGCGGCCTCAATCCTCGCTCTTGCATCCAGTGCGGCCTTACTCTCCGGCACAAGCTTTAGTTCGAGCTGGACTTCCCCGAGTGCGTCGTCGAATTTTTTCAGTTCCAGCCAGATCAGAGCCATGGCCAGATGAATCTCCGGCAGCGTGGGATCGGAGCGCGCGGCTTGCCGGTAGGCGGCGATGGCCAGATCATACTTTTCCTGGATGACGTATTCTTGCCCGAGAGCCTGATGCACGCGTGCGGAATCGGGATTGATGCCGGTGAGTTGGCCATAGGACCAGCCGGAGAGCTTCGCCCAGGCGGTGCCCAGTTGGTACGAATATTCCGGTTCTTGTGGAGCCAACTGCACAAGCTTCTGGTATTCCTGGACGGCAGCTATCCAGTTGTCCGAGACCTTGTAGGCTTTCGCCAACTGCAGATGGGCTTGAGGCTCTTCCGGCAACAGGGCGACGGCGCGCTTGAGTTCGCGCACGGCCTCGGCATTTTTTCGGAGCGCCAGGAGGCTGGAACCGAGGAGCAGGCGGGAAGGGCCGTAATTCGGTTGAAGAGCGAGGGCTTGACGAAATCGCGTGACCGCATCGGGATGCTTGCTGCGCAGTTGCGCGATAACGCCGAGGTTGTGGTAGAGGAGAGGATGCTTGATTCCCTGCCGCAGGGCATCGGTGAACACTTGCTCAGCGGAATTCAGATCGCCGGATTTGAGAGCCTGGACGCCTGCGGCGATTTTTGTTTCAAACGAAGGCGGCAGGTTTTCCTGTGCGAGGGCATGCGTGGCGATGCAGAAGTACAGCAAGAGAAAGATTCCAAAGCGTGGGGCTCTAGAAGGACACACGCCAGGGCGCGGGGGCTTCGCCCAAACACTCGAAGGGGGACCAGTGGATGTAAGTCCGGCACTTTGAGCAAATCGGTTCGAGCGCGCGAGATTGGTAAGGGCGGCCACGAGTAGTTTGGATAGAGAACGGTGGATAGTATAAAGGAGTGCGAAATTAGGCCGCATAGTAATTATTTAAGCGCTTACGTATAATCGTGCGGGCGAGTATCTGGAAGTTCCCTGAAAACAGGCTCAAATCCTGGTTGATGATGCGATTCCGCTGGCCGATTCCCGCTGTGACCCTATGCATTTCCTTGGGTGCTGCGCATTTTGGCCCTGCCTATCCCAAACAGGACTACTCGACCGAAAGAGATCAAAAAATTCTGCAGATTCAACAACTGATTCAGGATCACGATTTGGCGGAGGCCAGCCGCAAAATCCTTGAAGCGGCAAAACAGTATCCTGCAGACGCCGGGCTGGACAACTTGCGGGGCATCGTCGAGGCGCAGCAGGGGAACTACGCCGCTGCGGAAAAGAGTTTCAGCCGGGCTCTGAAGAGGGAGCCGAAATTCACGGGTGCTTCCTTGAATTTAGGGCGGCTTTATCAAGAGAACTTTGCCGGCGATGCGCAGGCGCGGAGAAAGGCGCTCGGCGTTTACCTGGGAGTGCTGGCCTACGACCCCAAGAACGCGGAGGCGAATTACCAGAGCGCGGCGCTGTTGTTGGAACAAGGCAAGTACCAAGATTCGCTCGATCGCGTTTCGCGGCTCTCGGAAGAAAGCCAAACGGGAGCGCAGGTATTGTCCATCGTGTGCGCGGACTACGCTGGGCTTGGCGATCGAAAACAGACGGACGCTGCAGCGGCGCGCCTGCTCGCTGACGCAAATTTTTCCGAGGCGGATGCGCAGCAAGCGTTGCTGGGCCTGAGAACAGGGAAACGAGACGACCTGGTTGTAACGCTACTCGAGAGTTTGGAGAAACGTCAGGCGTTGTCGCCGGAGCTGCTGCGCGCGCTGGGCTTGGCTTACGAAGGAGCGGACAGACTGGTGGAGGCGCGAGCGGCGCTGGAAAGATCCATCACGCCGGAAAGCCTTACAGTTGGTTCGTTACTGGAGTTAGCGCGGGTCGCGCGCAAGCAGAAAGATTATCAGGGCGCGCTGGGATACTTGGCGCACGCGCGAGATCTGGAGCCGAAGAACGCGGGCATACACTACTATTTTGGGTTGGTGTGCATGGACTTGAGCCTCGTCGCGGAAGCGCGGAATTCCTTCGAGAAAGCCGTGCAGATCGAGCCTGAAAATCCGAACTACAACTATGCGATGGGGGTGAGCACGACTTTCCGGCATGACCCCGGGGAGGCTGTGCCGTATTTTGAGAAGTACCTAAGGTTGAGGCCGCAGGATCCGCGAGGAAAGCTGGCGCTGGGTGCAGCTCTTTTCCGGGCGAAGGATTATGAGGCAGCGGTTCCCCGACTGGAGGAAGCAGCCAAGACTGCCGAAACCGCGACGGCGGCACATTACTACCTTGGTGCGATCGCACTGCAAGAACGACGGCTTGAGGAAGCTCACAACGAATTGGAACTTGCTTTGAAAAGCAAACCAGATTACGTGGATGCACTCGCGGAGCTGGGCCAGTATTACTTGATGCAGAAAGACTACGCGCAAGCAGAAAAGCAGATTCGGCGGGCGTTGGAGCTCGACCCGGAACACTACACGGCAAATTTCTACCTGCTCACGCTGTACACGCGGACGCGGGATGCGCGCCAGGAAGCACAGGCGAAACACTTCGAGGAACTCAAGAGGCTCCTGGCGGAGAAGACGCAGGAAATCCTGCGCATCGTTGAAGTACGGCCGCTTGAAAACCCATGAAGATGCTTCGCGACACGTCTCGTTCTGCTGCCTTCCCTTCCCTACTGTGCATTTTTTGTTTCCTACTGCTGGTGGCCACTGCGGGCGGGCAAACGTGCGGACAATCTTTGGCGCTGACCGAAAGCACCAAAGCGTTCTATCGCGGCGATTATTCGCGGGCCGCGGAACTGGCGGAAAAGCATCTGCGGGCTTACCCAAAGGATGTGCCGGTCAGATTGATTCTGGCGCGGGCGGAGCTTGCGCAGGGGAAATTCCAGCGAGCATTTGAGGGGCTTCAAAAGGTTCTGGCATCCGATCCGAAGAACATAGATGCGCTTTATTACCTATCGCTTATTGCGCGGGAACTTTCTCATCGGGAATATGAAAGACTTTTTTCGATTGCACCGGACTCCGATCGTGTCCACCAGCTTCTCGGCCAGGCGGCGCTGGCGGCGGAGAATAAGAACGAAGCGGAGGTGGAATTTCAGAAGGCACTGAAAGCCAATCCTCGATCCATCGAAGTGGCCATGGAACTGGCGGAACTGAAGCGCTCGCAATCCAAATTTGATGAAGCGATCGACTATTACACGCAAGCGGGACAGATCGGCCCGCTGAGCTATGAAATTGCGTATGGTTTGGGCGCTTGTTACACCTACAAGCAGGAGTATCCGCGAGCGATCGAATGGCTGCGCAAGGCTGTCGATTTGGCTCCGGATTCCGCGGCGGGCCGGTTTGCGCTTGGAAACGCACTGTTTCAGAATGGCCAGCTCGAAGCAGCCGTCCCGGAATTAAACGCTTCCCTGCAATTTGAGCCACGGATGAAGCAGGCGTATTTCCTGCTCGGACGTGCTTATTCGAAGCTCGGGCGTCAGGACGAGGCGAAGGCGGCGCTAAAGAAGCTAGACGAACTGAACCGTGCTGAAATACCGGGGCAGGACAAAAATTCCGCTGGCGACACGAATCCAAAACCGTACAAATAGGAAGAACGGCCCGTCTCAGAAGCCGGGCCCTGCACTGGCACGGAGGCAGACTGCATGATTTTAGAAATGCGGACTGCGGCCCCAGAGTTTCCGTCGCAAGGCTATTTGGAAACTTTCACCAGCATTACGCCGTGGGTCGGCACATCGGCCGAGTAGGAATTTTGTATCGTGCCGAGATCCTTGTGATCCAGGAGATCTCGGAGTTTCGCAGAGGCAGGCGCGCCGATGGATTTAAAGTCGAGCGTCATCTTAGTGGCCGATTCACTGCGATTGAAAAGCCCCACGGCCTGACTCCCATCGGCGAGCGGCTTTACCCAAATTTCCAGCGGCCCTTCCTGCCACACGCGACGCCCCTGTGCGCCTTTTGCGTCCTGATCGACGGCAAGAATCTCGGAATTCATGAGCAGCTCTTTTGTTTCGGGCGACATACTTCGCAAATCGTTTCCCGCGAGCAGAGGAGCTGCAAGGATTGCCCATAGCGCCATGTGAGTGCGGTATTCATCGCGCTTCATACCGCCATTTCCAACCTCCAGCATGTCCGGGTCGTTCCAGTGTCCAGGACCGGCAAACTTTTCCAGACCGTTCTGCCCGAATCCGATCAAGGTCATGCGGTCGTACGTATCATTGATGTCTCCGGTGGTGCGCCACAAGTTGCCGGTGGTGGGTCCCCAGCGCCAGGGCGTCTTCACTCCCCAGTTACAGATGCTGAACACGATGGGGCGGCCCGAGTGCACCAGCGCATCGCGGAACTTCGCGTACTGGACTTCCGGATCGAGGCCTTCCGAATTGCACCAGTCAATTTTTACGTAATCGATTCCCCA
>Ga0137403_10009560_pt1 | contig 10771 bp, 9 predicted proteins | sample CZOMad2_1_16fung_FD_122057 | JGI IMG/M metagenome (GOLD analysis project Ga0137403, IMG submission 122057) | Vadose zone soil fungal communities from Angelo Coast Range Reserve, California, USA - CZOMad2_1_16fungal (Hybrid Assembly) | ecosystem: Environmental > Terrestrial > Soil > Vadose zone... | reverse complement strand
TCAACGCGGCCGGTCGGATTTCGTTTTCGGGACACGATCACAGCGCGGTGCTGCAGCGCGCGTTGTTGTTGCGTGAAGGCGTGCGGTTCGCGCCGGGCGGGGCAGGAGCGGTGAATCTGGGGACGTATGGCTGGCCGGCGGAAGCCTACGACAGCGCCGTCGCCTCCCACAAGCGCGCCGCCTCGACGCGGAGATCGCGCAGGTTGAAAGGCTTGCGCACGTAACGCACGCCGAGACGCGCGAGCGTCTCTTCCGTCGTCGGGCGCACGTCGCCCGTCGCGACGATGATCCGATCCCGCAGCGCCGGCATCCGCGTCACCAATTCCTCCGCCAGCAATGTCCCGCGTTTCCCCGGAGCCATCGCGCGCGCGTCGGTGATCACGAGGTCGAAACCGCCGCGCTCCGCCAGATCGAGCGCGTGCTGCGGATCGCCCGCCACCTCCACGTCATGGCCGTCGCGCGCGAACAGCGCCTTGATCGTCCGCTGCACGGCGGGATCCGCATCGACGAGCAGAATCGTGCGCTTCACCGTCGAGCCGGCATTGAGGGCCGGCGTGCCGTGAACGGGCGTCAATGCCGGCCGCACGGCATCCGCCGGCGCCGGAGGGAGGTCGACGCGGAATGCCGCACCGCCGCGCGGGCCGCGGGGTTCGAGCGTGATCTGCCCGCCGTGACTCTCGACGATCGAGTACGTGATCGAGAGGCCAAGCCCGGTGCCTTTGCCGGGTTCTTTGGTCGTGAAGAACGGCGTGAAGACACTCTGGGCCACGTCGTCGGCAATGCCGGGCCCCGTGTCCGCGACCCGCAAGTGCACCTGGCCGTCGAACCAGGTCGAGACGGTGATTTCGCGCGGGCGCTCCCGCGGATTCTCCGCCACCGCGTGCGCCGCGTTGGTCACCAGGTTGAGCACCACCTGCTGCAACCCGTGCCGATCGCCGAACACGTCGGGCAGGGCACCGCTCAATTCCCGCTCGACCGCGATGTCCTTGAGCTTCAAGTCGTATGACGTCAGCGACAGCGTCCGGCGGATCACGTCGTTCAGGTCCACCGGCACCCGCTCGGCGCCGCCTTTGCGCGCGAACGTGAGGAGATTGCGGACGATCCGGCTCGCGCGCTCCGCCTGTTCCTGAATCACCTGCAGGTGGCCGCGATCCTTTTTGCCGAGCTCCTTCTGCTCGAGCAGGAACTCCGACAGCCCCGCGATCGATGTGAGCGGATTGTTCAGCTCATGGGCGACGCCGGAGACGAGCTGGCCGACAGCGGCCAGCTTTTCACTCTGCACCAGCTGCGTTTCGAGGGCCTGCTGCTCGGTGACGTCCTCCACCATCACGACGATGCTCTGCTCGCTCGCGGCGCCCGGAATCCGAGCGGCATTCACCCGGACCGCGCGCCCCAGCCGTTCGGAGCGCGCTACGAGCGGGGCGGGCCGGTCGCCGCGCCGCGTGGCGACAAGCAGATCCTGCAGCGCGTTCGGCTTCCCCAGGAGCGCCTCGCCCAGGGGCGTGCCAACCACGTTCGGCAGCGGGGTGTTGAGCAGGTCCGCGAGGGCGCGATTCGAGCGCCGCACGCGTCCCTCGTCGTCGACGACCGCGATACCCTCGCTCAATGCGTCGAACGCCGTCTCCCATTGCTCCTTGGCGCGCCGGACCATCTCGAAGAAGCGGGCATTCGCGATGACAACGGCGGCGTGAGTCGCGAGGGTGGACAGCAGACGGATGTCCTCCGGCACGAACACGCCTTGTCTGGGATCGGTGATGACGAGTGTGCCGATCACGACCCCGTGCGACCGGAGCGGCACCGCGGCCGCGGCGGCGGCATGAAAACCCTTCACGATCTCGGTCGGCTCAGACCCGGAATTCCGGATCAGCTCGAGATGCTCCCGGCCGGTGGAGCGGGCGAGCAGCCCGGCATCATCCCCCTGGATCTTCTGACCGCGGAGCGGCGCCAGCGTGCCCTCGGCCGCGGCGATCCGCAGGGGATCGCTCGGCGCATCCCCCAGCAGCGCCAGCAGGGCGCCCTGCGCGTCGAGAAAGCGGACGGCGTAGCGCACGACCTGCTCCACGATGCGGTCCAGCTCGAGCGAATCCGACAGGACGTAGGAGAGCTCCTGCAGCGAAAACAGCTCGGAGAGCCGGCGATTGAGTTCCTCGGCCGCGCGGCGCCGCTCCTGCTCGGAGCGCAGCAAGCGCTGCCGCAACCGCCACAACACGACGCCGGCCCCCACGAAAATCAGGGCGACGGCGACCGTCGCGAACTGCAGTGCGTGTTGTCGCAGCTGGTCCATGGGCATCTATATTCAACTATCCATCTTGAGAATCAATCTTCTGCTGTGCGTGAGCCTCGCGGGATGCGGCGCCGAGCCGGCGCGCTCCGCGGTCTCGCGCGTGTGGCCCGAAATGGGCACGATGATGTCGGTGGCGGCGTGGGGAACGGATAGCGTGCGTGTCGCGCGGGCCTTGGACGCGGCGCGCGATTCGGTTGATCGCATCGATTCACTGATCCAACGACACGCCGCGTTCGACGCCATCAACTCCATGCGGCGTGAGATTCGCGGCCGCACCGGGGGCCGCGTCGCACTCATGGTCGACAGCATCGCGCCCGGGTACGCGCTCGATCGTGCGGCGCTGGCGCTCGCCACTGAGGTGGATAGCGCACTCCTGGATTTGGGCGGGCAGTATCTCTGGGTCGGTCCGCCCGCGCGTCCCACACACCGCGCCGTCGGCATACCGGATCCCGACAATACGCTGCATACGCTGGCCGTGGTCGATCTGCAAAGCGGATCCGTCAGCACGCAGTCCCAGCGCAACGCGCCACACGGTGCGGCACGCTCGGTGACGGTGCTGGCCCCCGACGGTCTGACGGCGAACGCCTGGGCGGCTGCCTTGCTCGCGATGGGGTGCGAGCGCGCGCTCGCGGTGGCGCAGGGGATGCACGTCGTATGTGCGGACTCGGCGGGCGTGCGGTGGGCTACCGGTCTCCAGAATCGCGTTTCGCTTCCAGCTGCGCGCGCGCCCTGACCCGGGCGCGTTCCTGATCGAGCAGGCGGAGCGCGTGGCTCCACGCGTCGCTGGACAAGCCCTGGTAGCTGATGGTCAACTGCTCGCGGACGCTGATGTCCGGCTCGAAGAGGTAGATCGCGGCCGCCTGCTGCCGCGCGTCGAGCTGGAATGAGCTCCACGTCGGCGACAGCGCCACGACGCCGATGGGGCGAAACAACCGGCCGCGGCTCGTGATGTTCAACTCTTCCGGATTGAATCGCGCCTGCGGCACGACCCCCAGAAACGTCACCATCACCAGCGTCGGATTCTGCGTCGATCCGCGGGCGGCAGCATCTGCGAGATCTGCGGCCCGGCTCTGCACGAGCTGCGTGAGGGAGCGATAGGTGTCGGGGGCGAGCAGCCGGATGACCTGTTCGTCGAGCGGCAGCACCTGGACCTCTATGGTGCCCGTCGCGAGGCGAACGGCGATATCGTCGCGGCGGAGCGTACCGTAACCGGCAGGCACCGTATCCTGTGCAATGAGACACACCAGCAAGGCGATGATCACTGCGCCACTCCTGAAATCAGTCCGGCAATCGCTTCCTTCAAGTCGGCGATGCCCGCGCCGGTTTTCGCACTCGTCACCGTCACCTGATCCTCCGGCAGCCCCAGCTCTTCGCGCAGCTCGCGCTCTCTCGTGCTGCGTTTTCCTGAAGAAAGCTTATCTCCTTTCGTGAGCGCCGCGAGCACTTGCGGTTCTTCTTCCGCGAGGGCGTCCTGCATCGCCTGGTCGTCCGTGGACAGCGCGTGGCGGATGTCGAGCAGCCAGACCACGCCACGCAACCGCTCGCGCCGCAAGGCGTGCTTCACCAATCCTCGGAACGCGGCTCGCTGCGCTTTGCCCGCGCGCGCATATCCATACCCGGGGAGGTCGAGAAAGTAGTGCGAGTCGTCGATCAGGAAGACGTTCAGCGCGCGGGTCTTCCCCGGCGTGCCGGAGGTTTTGGCGATCCGCCGCCCCACGAGCGCATTGAGCAAAGAGGATTTGCCGACATTCGATCGGCCGACAAACGCGACTTCGGGAAGTGGAGGATCGAGCAGCACATCAGCGCGTGGAAACGAGCCGATGAAGCGAGGGTCGCTCAGGCTTCTTTCTTCTGGCGGGGGCGCTCGGTGACGAGCAGCGGCGCACGGCCGGACGTGACGCATTCCGCGGTGATCGCCACCTCGCGGACGTCATCGCGGCTCGGCAACTCGAACATGATGTCGGTCATCATTTCCTCGAGGATGGCGCGCAGTCCTCTCGCGCCGGTGCCGCGCTTCATCGCCTTCGCCGCGATCGCCTTCAGCGCGTCCTTCTCGAGCGTCAACCGCACGTCCTCGAGGTCGAACAGCTTCTGGTACTGCTTGGCGAGCGCGTTCTTGGGCTCGGTGAGGATCTTGATCAACGCGTCCTCGTCGAGCGCGTCGAGCGGCACGGTGACCGGCAAGCGGCCGACGAGCTCGGGGATCAGGCCGTAGCGGAGCAGGTCGTCCGGCTCGACGTCGCCGAATGGGTTCTTCTTGACCTTCGCGGCCAAGCCCTCGGCGACTTCTTCCTTGGTAAAGCCGATCTGACGTCGGCCGGTGCGGGACTCGATGATCTTCTCGAGCCCGTCGAACGCGCCGCCGCAGATGAAGAGGATGTCCTTGGTGTTGACCTGGATGTATTCCTGCTGCGGATGCTTGCGGCCGCCCTGTGGCGGCACGCTCGCGACTGTGCCTTCCAGAATCTTGAGCAACGCCTGCTGCACACCTTCGCCCGAGACGTCGCGCGTAATGCTGGGGTTCTCGGACTTCCGCGCGATCTTGTCGATCTCGTCGATGTAGACGATGCCCCGCTCGGCCTCGGAAACGTTGAAATCGGCGGCTTGCAGCAGGCGTACCAGAATGTTCTCTACGTCCTCACCGACGTAACCGGCTTCGGTGAGCGTGGTAGCGTCGGCAATCGTGAACGGCACGTCGAGAATACGGGCCAACGTCTGCGCCAGGAGCGTCTTGCCGACCCCCGTTGGGCCGATCAGGAGGATGTTGCTCTTGTCGAGCTCGACCTCGTTATCACGACCCGAGTGGGAGTTGATCCGCTTGTAGTGATTGTACACGGCGACGGCGAGAGTCTTCTTGGCCCGGTCCTGCCCGATCACGTATTGGTCCAGCACATCCTTGATTTCCGCAGGCGTGGGGACCTGCGTGATGGCTTCGGCGACTTCGCGCTCTTCGTCCTCCGCCAGAATCTCGTTGCAGAGCGCGATGCACTCATTGCAAATGTAGACCGACGGTCCGGAGATGAATTTCCGGACGGAATCCTTGGATTTACCGCAAAACGAGCAGCGGAGATGCTTGTCGTGAGACATCGTATCCTAGTATGGGAAGGCGCTTCTAGTGGCGCAAGGGATCACTTCTTTGCCTTCCCATCTTCCTTGATTTCCTCGAAGTTCGAGATCACGTGATCGATAAGGCCGTACTCCTTGGCCTCTTCCGCGGACATGAAGCGGTCGCGGTCCATGTCCTTTTCGATCGATTCGACGGTTTTGCCGGTATGCTTGGCATACAACTCGTTGAGCTTGCGGCGCAGGAACAGGATCTCCCGCGCCTGGATCTCGATGTCCGACGCCGTGCCCTGCGTGCCGCCGGAGGGCTGGTGCATCATGATCCGGGCGTGCGGCAACGCTGACCGCTTTCCCTTACGCCCGGCGGTGAGCAGGAACGAGCCCATCGACGCGGCCATGCCCATGCAGATCGTGTTCACCGGGGCACGCAGGAACTGCATCGTGTCGTAAATAGCCATGCCGGAGGAGACGAGACCACCTGGGGAATTCACGTACAGGTAAATATCTCGTTCCGGGTTGTCGGCGTCCAGGAACAGCAGCTGGGCGATGATGATGTTGGCGACATCGTCCTGGATCGAGGTGCCGAGGAACACGATGCGGTCCATCAGCAGGCGGCTGAAGATGTCATAGGTGCGCTCGCCACGGCTCGAGCGCTCGATGATGTACGGCGGATAGATGTGGCTTTCGAGCTTCGTCACGCTTGCTCCACGGTGGACTGCGACAGGAGATAGGCGAACACCTTCTCCTCGGTGATGCTCCGCGCGACATCACGGAGCCGCTTGGCCTTCTCCAGCGATGCGTACAGCTGCGCCGCCGGCATCCCGCGCTTCTCGGCGAGCTCCTGGATGCGCGCATCCAGCTCGCCTTCGGTGGCACGCAGATTCTGCGACTCGACCACGTAGTCGAGCACCAGATCGCGCCGGACCTGGGATTCGGCGATCGAGCGGAACTCCTCGGCGAACTGCGGCCAGCGCTCCTCGGGGATCTCGTACGCCTGAGCGTACATCCCGAGGACACGCTCGACCAGCGGGCGCGGCGCCACGACGTTGTTCGCTTGCACGATCTGCTCCACTAGCTCCGAGCGCACTTTGGAGTCGGCCTCTTTTTCCGCCTCTTTCCCAAGGTCTGCGGCAACCGCGGTCCGGAGAGCCTCGAGCGACTCGAAGTCGCCCATCTCCCGCGCGAACGCATCGTCCAGCGCGGCGAGCTCCTGGCGTTTCACTTCCCGCAGGGTGAGCTGGATATCGCGCGTCTGCCCCCGCTTCGCTTCTTCGGCGAAGTCGTCGGGGAAGCGGACGGTCGCATCGACGGAGTCGCCCGGCGTGAGGTTCATGATGCGCTCCTCCACGTCGGGAATCGCCCGGCCTTCGCCAAGTACGAACTGGTAGGGCTGGGGATCCTTGACCTCACCGTTCTCGCGCGTGGCGATCATGACGTCCACGAGATCCTTGGGCTTCGGCTTTTCGCCCGTCACGGGTGTCCATGGCGCGCGCTGTTCTCGCATCGCGTTGAGCTGCGCGTCGACCTGGGCGGTGCTGACCGCCGGCACCGTTCGCGTGAGCCGGAAGCCGCCGAGACGCTGGAGCTTCAAATCGGGCTTCAGCTCGACGTGGAATTCGAACGTGACGGGAGCGCCTTCCTCCCACTTCAGGTTGTGGATGTGCGGGTCGGCGATGGGCTTCAGCTCTTCCTGCTTCTGCGCGACGCGCCAGCTCTCCTGCACGAGCTCGCGCAGCGTCTCCTGCCGGATGTCGTCGGCGAATTTCTTTCGGACCACGGCGGCCGGCACCTTGCCCTGCCGGAAGCCGGGGAGCCGGGCGCGCTGCTGGTAGACCTTCGTCGCGCGCTCTTCGGCCGCCTTCACGTTATCAGGCGGGATCGTTACTTCCAGCGACGCTTCGCCGGGTTCGTCCCGAGTCTTCTTGACGAGGATGGTATCAGGCATGCTGGGGTAAAATCTAACCCGGCGGGGAATGGGGAGGGGGAATGGTGTCACCAATCCCCAGTCCCGGTTCCGATGCGACCGGAGGGACTCGAACCCCCACGGGTTGCCCCACCAGCTCCTAAGGCTGGCGCGTCTGCCAGTTCCGCCACGGTCGCGAAGCTTTCGCGAAATGTATCTTTCCCGGGTCCTGTTGTCGTCCCTTCAATGCCTGTAGGAGCTTGCAGATGAATCATCCACGCGTCGGTATTGTCGCTCTCTCGCTTGCCCTTGGCGTGTCCGTCCCCGCCCGCCCCGCCGCCGGTCAAGCGGCACAGGACAAGGATCGAGTCTGCGCTCAGGTCCAAAACCGCACCCCCCCCGTGGGAAGCTGGGCGAGCTACAACTGGACTGGTGGCCGGTCGAACGGCACCACCATGCGGATGGCCGTCGTGGGTCAGGAGCCGCAGGACGGGAAGACCTATTTCTGGTACGAGGTGACGATCGCCGATCCCAAGCGGCCTCGGGAAAAGATGATCCTGCAGATGCTCGTGGCGGGGCTGGGGACGGGCAACGTGCGGACCATCGTGATGAAGAGCGGGCAGCAGCCCGCGATGAAGATGCCTCCGCAGATGATCCAGATGGTCAACTCTTCTCCCGGGATGAACATGGCGGCGGATCTCGCGCGCCAATGTCAGACGATGGAAGTCGTCGGCTGGGAGCCGGTCACGGTCCCGGGAGGCGCGTTCCGCGCGCTTCACCTGCGCAATACGGCCTCGGGAATGGTGGCCGAGGTGTGGCTGCAGCCGGATCTGCAATTCGCGATGGTGAAATCGGTCTTGAAAGACGGCGGGGTGATGGAGTTGGGCGCGCAGGGCACGGACGCCAAGTCATCGATCACGGAGACGCCGGTCGAGATGCCGGGATTACCGGGCCGCACGCCGCCCAAGTAGTCGCGTTGACGCGCTGCGGGGCGCCGTCTACTTTGACGCCGTGCCGTTAGTACTCGCCCTCCTCCTGCTCCTTCTCACCGCGTGCAGCGGGCAATTCCCGCAGTCGGTGTTCGCTCCTCGATCCGATTTCAGCACCGAGCTCGCGGGGCTCTTCACGAATATCTTCTGGTGGGCCGTCGTCGTCTTTGTGATCGTCGAGATGCTGCTGCTGATCGCGCTCGCGCGGTTTCGCGCGCGACCCGGGGCCGCTCACCCCAAACCCGTGCACGGCCACACGGCGCTCGAGATCGGGTGGACGCTCGCCCCCGCCCTGATCCTCGTCTTCATCGCCGTCCCGACGATGCGCGCGATTTTCGCGACGTCGGGCCACGCTCCGGAGGGCGCGCTGCGCGTCGAAGTCATCGGCCACCAATGGTGGTGGGAATACCGCTACCCGACCCTGAACATCAGCGCGTACAATGAGCTGCACCTGCCGGTGCGGACGCCCATTCAGGTCGACATGACCTCGGCGGACGTGATTCACAGCTTCTGGGTGCCGCGGCTGGGAGGAAAACGCGATCTGATTCAGGGACGTACCAATCGCATCGCCTTCCGCGCCGACTCGACGGGCGAATACTGGGGCCAGTGCGCGGAGTTCTGCGGCGCCTCGCACGCCAACATGCGGCTCAGAGTCTTCGTGGAGTCGGACTCCGCGTTCCAGCGGTGGGTCGATCAGCAGCGTGCGGCGCCGGCGACGCCGGCAAAGGGCTCGCCGGCCGAAGCCGGGCTGCAGGTCTTCCGGCGCAGCGCCTGCATCGGCTGCCATACGATCGCCGGCGTCGCGCAGGGCAAGGTTGGCCCTGATCTGAGCCATGTGGGGGGCCGGGCCACCGTCGCGGGGGCGCTCTTCCCCAATACCACCGAGACGCTGCACCGCTGGATCCTGAACGCGCCGTCGCTGAAGCCGGGTGCCTTGATGCCGCCGCAGAACGTGTCGCCCCAGGATCTCGACGCGCTGATCGCCTATCTCCAGAGCCTGAAATGAAGAGCTGGCTGACGACCACCGACCACAAGCGCATCGGCCTGCTCTATTTCTGGACCGCGTTCGGCTTTTTCCTGATCGGCGGGCTGGAGGCGCTGATCATCCGCGCGCAGCTGGTGCGCCCGGACGGTGGGCTCGGCGTGAGCGCCGAGACCTTCAATCAGCTGTTTACGATGCACGGCACGACAATGGTGTTCCTCGCGCTGATGCCGCTGTCGGCCGCGTTCTTCAACTTCATCATTCCACTGCAGATCGGGGCGCGCGACGTCGCGTTCCCGCGGCTGAATGCGTTCAGCTACTGGGTGTTTCTGCTGGGCGGCCTGTTCCTGAATGCCAGCTTCATCGCCGGGCCGCTGTTCGGTGCGGACCGGCTGTCCGTCGCGCCCGATGCCGGCTGGTTTGGGTATGCCAATCTCACCTCCCGGCAGTTTTCGCCAGGACCGAACGTCGATTTCTGGCTCCTCGGCCTGCAGATCCTCGGGATCGCGTCACTCGCCGCGGGCTTCAACTTCGTCGTGACGATTCTCAACATGCGCGCGCCGGGCATGCGCATGCTGCGCCTGCCGGTGTTCACGTGGATGACGCTCGTCACGCAGTTCCTCGTCATCACGGCGTTTCCGGTGATCACGGTCGCGCTCGTCCTCCTGATGTTTGACCGCTTCTTCGGGACGCATTTCTTCCTGCCGGCGGGCGGCGGCGATCCGATTCTGTGGCAGCACCTCTTCTGGATGTTCGGCCATCCCGAGGTCTACATCCTCATTCTGCCGGCGATGGGCATCGTGTCGGAGGTGCTGCCGACGTTCTCCAAGAAGCCGCTGTTCGGGTACACGGTGGTCGTGTACTCGGGCGTCGTGATCGCGTTCCTCGGGTGGAGTGTGTGGAGCCACCACATGTTCTCGACCGGGTTGGGTCCCATCGCTGATTCGGTGTTCGCCGGCACGACGATGCTCATCGCGATTCCAACGGGCGTGAAGATCTTCAATTGGATCGGCACACTCTGGGGCGGGCAAATCCGGTTTACGACGTCGTTGCTGTTCGCGGTGGGCTTCATCGCCATGTTCATCATCGGCGGGCTGTCGGGTGTAACGCACGCCTCCGCGCCGTCGGATCTGCAGCAGACCGACACGTATTACGTGGTTGCGCACATCCATTACGTCCTGTTCGGCGGCACAATCCTGGGACTGTTCTCGGGGATCTACTATTGGTGGCCGAAGATGACCGGTCGGCTTCTGTCGGAGTCGCTCGGGAAGGTGCATTTCTGGCTGACGCTGATCGGGATGAACCTGGCGTTCTTCCCGATGCACTTCTCCGGCCTGCTCGGCATGCCGCGGCGGATTTACACCTACCCCGCAGAGCTGGGCGTCACCCGCTTCAACCAATTGTCCACCATTGGCGCTTTTCTCATCGGGATCGCGACGCTCATCTTTTTCTGGAATCTGCTGCGCACGCGCTGGCGGCCGGCGAACGCACCCGCCAATCCGTGGGGCGGGGCGACGCTGGAATGGGCGATCCCATCGCCGCCGCCGGTC
>Ga0137403_10009559_pt1 | contig 10772 bp, 9 predicted proteins | sample CZOMad2_1_16fung_FD_122057 | JGI IMG/M metagenome (GOLD analysis project Ga0137403, IMG submission 122057) | Vadose zone soil fungal communities from Angelo Coast Range Reserve, California, USA - CZOMad2_1_16fungal (Hybrid Assembly) | ecosystem: Environmental > Terrestrial > Soil > Vadose zone... | reverse complement strand
GTCAGCTCATAGGTGTAGAAATTCGTGCCAAAAACGGTGTAGGGATTATCCAACGAATTGACGACGCCATCGCCGTTCGTATCCGTCAGATCGCGCTGGAAGGTATTGCCGTTTTGCTTGACCCAGTCGACCGATTGCTGCGCGCTGTAGCCTTCCGAGACGACCAGGCTGTTCTTGTTGGCCGAAGCTCCGACGCTCAAGTATTGGTACTCGCTGATCGGATAGGACCATTGCATCGCGCCGGTAATCTGCTTGGTTGAAAAGGCCGATGATGCCGCGACGAATTGCGTGACGTCGCGCAATGTCAGCGACGTAGTGCGCGAGACGCCGTCGATCGTGGTGTAAGGGTCCGTATGGGCAAAAGTGTAGCTCTTGCTGTACTTGCCGGCGTTGACTTCCAGCGCAATACGATCGCCGGTACCCATGAAGTTGCTGTGCACGAAATTGCCGTTCAAGCTGAATTTCTGCGACTCGGAGTAGCCTATGCCGCCGCCGAACTGGCCGGGCAGACCTTCCTTGATTTTGAAGTCGACATCCACCAGGTCGGCGCTGCCCGCCACGGGCTTGTTCTCGAACTCGACTTTTTCAATGTATGGCAGGCGCTGCAAGCGTTCCTTGGACCGCTCCACCGCCGAATTCGACAGCCATCCGCCTTCCAGCTGGCGCATTTCGCGGCGCAGCGTCTCATCGTTGATGGAGGTGGTGTTGTTGAAGTTGATGTGGCGCACGTAGACGCGATTGCCCGGCTCGATGAAGAAAGTGATCCCGACGGTTTTCTTGTCGTTGTCGGGCGTCGGCACCGGATCTATCTTGGCAAACGCGTAGCCGTCGGCTCCGAGGCGGTAGCTCATCAGCTCCTGCGAACTCGTCACGGCCTTGCGCGAGAAGATGTCGCCGGGCTTGATGAGCAACAGCGCGCGCAGCTGCGACTCGGGCACCACCATGGTGCCGGCGAGCTTGATTTCGGACACCTTGAAAACGTCGCCCTCGGTGACGTTCACCGTGATGTACATGTCGTCTTTTTCAGGCGCTATGGCCACCTGCGTCGACTCGATCTGAAAGTTCGCGTAGCCGCGGTCCATGTAGTAGGAACGGAGTTTCTCCAAGTCCCCGGTCAGGGACTCGCGCGAATATCGGTCGTCCTGCTTGTACCAGGACAGCCAATTCGGCGTCTTCAATTCGAAGCTGTCGAGGATGTCCTTTTCCTTGAACTTGGTGTTGCCGACCAGGTTGATCTGTTCGATCTTCGCGCGCTTGCCTTCCTTGATGTCGACGATCACATCGACCTTGTTGCCCGGCAGATCCGTGATCTTGGTGTCGACGCGCACCGCATACTTGCCGCGGCTGAAATATTGATCGGTGAGGTACTGCTTCACTTCGTCGAGCACCGACCGGTCGAAGGTCTTTCCGGTTGCCAAGCCGACGTTTCGCAGACTTTTCTGCAGATCCTCGGTCTTGATGTCCTTGTTGCCCTTGAGTTCGAACTTGGCGATCGAGGGACGTTCGATGACCACCACCAGCAGCGTGTTGCCGTCGCGACGCAATTCCACGTCGCGGAAAAATCCCGTGGCGTAAAGCGCGCGCATGGCCTCGCCGATCCGTTGCCCGTCGAGATGATCGCCGATGTTCACCGGCAGATAATTGAACACCGTGCCTTCCGAGATTCGCTGCAGTCCCTCTACACGAATGTCGCCGACGGTGAAGGATTCCTGCGGAGCCGGAGCCGGAGCCGGCGCCGGCGCTTGCGCCGAGCTCCCCAGAGGCTGGATGGCAAGCGCCACCAAGCCGAACAACCTGAATTCAAGCCGCACGCGACAACGACCGACTGCAATCTCGATGAATCATGATTTCCCGTTAATTCAAATGTCTTGAAATATCGTTATAAAACGCGAGGCTCATCAACACGACCAGCAAGGCGATCCCGACCTGCTGGCCAAAATTCTGCGCACGCTCCGACAGCGGGCTGCCCTTCACCGCTTCGACCAACTGATAAACGATCTGTCCGCCGTCCAACAACGGCACCGGCATCAGATTGAGCACCCCCAAGCTCACGCTGATGATGGCAAGGAACGAGATGAACGCCGTCAGCCCGAGATACGCACTAATGCCGGCGAACTCGGCGATGCTGATCGGCCCGCTGATGTTCTTCGCCGAGACCTGCCCGGTGACGATCCGCCAGAGCATCTGCACCGTCAGCGAGGACATGTCCCAGGTCTTCACGGCGCCTAGAACCATCGCATCGACGGGCCCGGAGCGGCGCATCGCCAACAGACCCGGCGGCCACGCCCGAGTGCCCTCGGCGAGCATGACGCCGAGCCGGCCCACAGGCCGCCCCTGCTCCATGACCCGCGCCACGGCCGCTACGATACTCAATCGCGACCCGCCGCGCTCCACTTCAATCGAAATATCGCGACCGGGGGCGTTCGACACCATGGACTGGAAGTCCATCATGTTGACCACCGGCTGCCCGTCCACCGACAGGATTCGATCGCCCGGGCGCAAGCCGGCCCGGCCGCCGGCGCTGTCCGGCGGCGCGTCCTGAATCACCGTCTTGGCGCTCCACGTCGCCAGTTCGAAGCCGAGACCCGGCATCAGTCTGCCCGGCTCGGTCAATGCAACCCGGTCTTCGGTCACGCGCAGGACGACGGATTTCTCGCCGCCGGCGCGCATCACCGTGAGGGGCACCAGGCCGTCGCCGGAAAAGCGGCGGATCAGTGCGATCTGCAGATCCTCGACATCGTCCACCTTTCGATCGCCGACCCTCACGATCTCGTCGCCGCGCTGCAATCCCGCCGCGGCGGCGGGGCTGTCGAGCCGCACCTGTCCGACCACCGGCTTGACCACCTGCGCTCCGACCATGGCCAGAACCGCGTACAGCACGGACGCGAAAATCAAATTCATCGCCGGGCCGGCGAGCAGGACGGCAATGCGATGCCAGACGGGTCTGCGGGTGAACGAGCGATGCAGCTCCTCCGGGGCGACGTCCCCCTCGCGCTCATCGAGCAGCTTCACGTAACCGCCCAAGGGAATCGCCGCCACGCAATACTCGGTGCGGTCGGCGTCCCGCCCGACCCGCATCAGCAGCGGCTTGCCGAACCCGATGCTGAAGCGCAACACCTTGAATCCGAGTTTCTTCGCGACCCAATAGTGGCCGAATTCGTGGACCGCGACCAATATCCCGATAGCCACCAGAAAAGCGGCAATGAAAATCATAATTTTCATGCGAAGGCTCCAGCGCTAGGCTCAATCAAGGCAACCGCCAGGCGTCGCGCGGCGGCATCGGCGGCGAATACATCCTCCAGAGCCTTGACGGAGGACGAGCTGAGTCGCTGCAATACCTTGTCAATGACCGTCGCAATGCCGGTAAAGTTCAAGCGCCGCTCAAGAAACGCCTGGACCGCAACCTCGTTGGCGGCATTGAGCACCGCCGGCGCGGTGCCCCCGGCACGCGCCGCCGCTCTCGCCAAGTCAAGGCTGGGGAAGCGCACATGATCCGGCGGTTCGAAGTCGAGCCGTCCCACGACGGTCATGTCGAGCGATTGTACACCGGAAACAACACGCTCCGGCCACGCCAGCGCCTGGGCGATCGGCGTGCGCATGTCCGGTGCGCCGAGCTGCGCCAGCAGCGAACCATCGGCGTATTCGACCAATGAGTGCACCAGGCTTTGAGGATGCACGACGACTTCGACCCGCGACTCGGGGAAGCCGAACAACAGCGTCGCCTCGATGACTTCGAGCCCCTTGTTCATGAGCGTCGCCGAGTCGACGGATATCTTGCGGCCCATTTTCCACTTGGGATGATTGCACGCTTCGTCGGGGGTGACATGCGGCAACAGCGACAGATCCGTGACGCGAAACGGGCCGCCCGAAGCGGTCAGGATCACACGGGTCACGCCGTGCGCCGCATGCCCCGGCAGGTAACCCCCCGGCATGCACTGAAATATCGCGTTGTGCTCGCTGTCGATGGGAATGATTTCGGTGCCGGCGCGATGCACCTCATCCATCAGAAGCTGGCCCGCCATCACCAGGGCTTCCTTGTTGGCGAGCAGTACCCGCTTGGCGGCGCGGACCGCGGCAAGGGTCGGCAGGAGTCCCGCGGCGCCGACGATCGCGGCCATGACCACCTGCACGTTGTCCCCGGTGACGGCAACGCTCAGTGCCTCGACGCCGGATTCGACCCGCGTCTTCGATCCGGAACGTTGCAGCGCCGTCCGCGCCTCGTGAGCGGCCTCAGGGTCGACGAGTACGACGACATCGGGTTCGAACCGCAGCGCCTGTTCCACCACCGTCTGCCAGCTGCTGTGAGCCCCCAGCATCGCCACGCGAAAGCGGTCCGGGTGCAGGCCGATGACGGCAAGCGTGCTGCGCCCGATGCTGCCCGTGGAACCCAGAATGGCGATGCCGCGGATGGTGCTCATTCGATGACTCCCGATCCGAACAGTCCCAATGCGTACAGCGGCGCGGCGGCTGTGACGCTGTCGATCCGGTCGAGCAGTCCACCGTGCCCCGGCAACAGGTTGCCGCTGTCCTTCAATCCCGCGCCCCGCTTGAACATGCTTTCGGTGAGATCCCCGATGACGGAGAAGACCCCGACCGCGCAGCCGAACATCACCCCGGCGGCGACAGGCAGGCCGAAATGCAGGCAGCCGATGAGAGCCACGAGCGCCACGGCTGCGAAACCGCCGACGGCGCCCTCCCAGCTCTTGCCCGGGCTCACGCGCGGCGCCAATTTATGCCGGCCCAAACTGCGCCCGGCAAAATACGCGCCGATATCGGCCGCGAACACCAAGAGCAGCATCCACAGCACCATCTCCGGACCCCGCGCGAAGCCGCGCACCGCCGCCAGCACCCGGGCCAGAGCGATGAACGCCGGCACCAATACCGGCGCGCCGCAGAAAAGCGCCAGCCCCGGCCGATGCAGTCCCGGAGCAACGCACAGCCACAACAAGGCGATAATCCACCACACGCAAGCCGCCTTCAGCAGAATCACCAAATGCGGGGGGTCGCCGCTCCAGCGCCAGGCGGCGGCCAGCAGCGCTGCCATGGCCGCGGTGTAGGCGATTCTCGAAGCGCGGGTGCGCAGCGCGCCGAAGCCCGCCCATTCCCAGGCGGCCATGGTGAAAACCACCGCAAAAACCATCACGGTCCACGGCGTGGGCAACACGAAGAGGCTGAAGAACAATGCCGCCACGAGCACCGACGCGGTCAGGATGCGAACTTTAAGCATCGGCTTCGGCGGCGAGTTGCGCGGACGTCTTGCCGAAGCGCCGCTCGCGCTGCGCGAAGAACTTGAACGCCGCGTCGAGATGCGTCGCGGTGAACTCCGGCCACAGGACGTCGCTGAAATACAGTTCCGTGTACGCGAGATTCCACAACATGAAATTGCTGATGCGCTGTTCGCCGCCGGTGCGGATCAGGAGATCGGGATCGGGAACTCCCCCGCACCCGAGCCGAGCCGCGATATGCGATTCACCGATCTCGGAGGCGAGCAGCACGCCCGCGGCGACGTCGGCTGCGAGCGAACGGCATGCCTCGGTCAGATCCCAGCGCCCCCCGTAGGCCAGCGCCACGATCAACACCAAACCGGTATTGGCCGCCGTCAGCGCCTCGGCATCGACCATGCGCCGCGCCAGCGCGGTGCCCAATAGGTTCCGATCCCCCATGAAACGCAGCCGCACGCCGTTACGGTGCAGGTCGGCGACCTCCCGCTCCAGCGCATCCAAAAAAAGACTCATGAGCATTCCGACCTCGTCGGGAGGTCTGCGCCAGTTCTCGCTGCTGAAGGCGAACAGCGTCAAATACTCGATTTTTCGGCGGGCGCACTCCTCGACGACCTTGCGCACGACCTTGACGCTGGCGCGGTGGCCGGCCGGGCGCGGCAGGCCGCGCAGACGCGCCCATCGACCGTTGCCGTCCATGATGATGGCGACGTGTTGCGGCGATTCGGCCCTGGTGTTCACGGGAAATGCGGGTTTTGCATATAGGAATGCGGAGACAGGTCCTAGACCTGCATCAATTCCTTTTCCTTGTCCGCCATAGATTGATCGATCTCCGCCACGTGCTTGTCGGTCAGCTTCTGAATGTCATCCTGCGCCCGCCGGTCCTCGTCCTGCGCGATGAGCTTTTCCTTGAGCATCTCCTTCAAGTCGTTCATCACTTCGCGGCGCACGTTGCGCACCGAGACTCGCGCAGCTTCCGCTTCGGAGCGCACGACCTTCGTGATGTCGCGCCGCCGCTCCTCGGTGAGCGCCGGCATCGAGATGCGGATCAACGTCCCCGCCGTGTTCGGAGTCAAACCCAGATCGGACTTGTAAATTGCCTTCTCGATGATGGGGACCATGGCCTTCTCCCACGGCGTCACCGTGAGCGTCCGGGCGTCTTCTGTCGCCACGTTCGCCACCTGGTTCAGGGGCATCTCCGATCCGTAGTAGTCAACCTTGATGTGTTCGATCAGGCTGGTATGCGCCCGGCCGGTGCGCAGCTTCTTGAGCTGGTCTCTGAACGTGGACACGCACTTCGCCATGCGCAGCGCGGCGTCTTTCTTCAATTCGTCTAGCATGGTGCCCCCCTTATCAATTGGAAAAACCGGCCTGCGGCCGTTTTTCGGACATCAGCTCCGTTACCGCCGGCAAAAGGCGCGACTTTTGCCGGCTGGGCGGTGCCATGATTTATGCTCCGCAAGCCCGGAAGTCTCTTAAGGCCCGGCGGAGACGACGGTGCCGACGTCCTCGCCCTGAACGATTCGCATGAGGTCGCCGGCATTGAACAGGTTGAATACCTGCAGCGGCAAGTTATTTTCCCGACACATGACGATGGCCGTGGCGTCCATCACGTTGAGGCGGTCATTCAGCACCTTGTCGAAGGTCAGGTGCGTGTAGCGCTTCGCGTCGGGATTGAGATTCGGATCGGAATCGTAGATGCCGTTGACCTTGGTGGCCTTCAGCAGGATCTCGGCATTGATCTCGATGGCGCGCAAGCTCGCCGCGGTGTCGGTGGTGAAGAAGGGATTACCGGTGCCGGCGCCGAATATGACGACGCGCCCCTTCTCCAGGTGGCGCACTGCCCGGCGCCGGATGTAGTCCTCGCACACCTCGTTGATGCGCAGCGCCGACATGACCCGCGCATAGATGCCTTGAGCTTCGAGCGCATCCTGCATCGCCAGGGCATTGATGACGGTGGCGAGCATGCCCATATGATCCGCGGTCACGCGATCCATTCCGGCGCGGGCGAGGCCGGCGCCGCGAAAGATGTTGCCGCCGCCGAGCACCACGGCCACCTGCACGCCCATCTGCGTCAGGTCCCGGATTTCGCCCGCAATGCGCTTCAGGATCTTCGGATCGATGCCGTAGTCTTCGCTTCCCAGCAGCGCCTCGCCGGACAATTTGACCAAAATTCTGCGGTAGCGTGCCGGGGCGTTGGCAGAAGCGTTAGGTTTGGTCATGGTCCGGTACCCTACTATAAAAGACCCCGCATGCGCGGGGTCCCTAAGTTCATCCAACAAGGGTGCATGTAATTGAGTCTCAGTGTTTTTTGGGAAGGTCGTCGCCCGTGGTGTCTTGGGCCTTGTCCTTCTCCTGGGCCTTGACCTGAGCCATGACTTCGCCGACAAAATCATCCTGTTTCTTCTCGATGCCCGCACCCACTTCATAGCGGACGAACTTCACGACTTTGGCGCCGGCCTTCTTCACCAACTTCTCCACCGTCGTATCGGGATCCTTGACGAAGGGTTGCCCCATGAGGGTGATTTCGGCCAGGTATTTTCGCAATCGGCCTTCGACCATCTTGGCGATGATATCGGGGGGCTTCTTCTCGCCCTTGGTCTGCTCGGTGAGGATCTCGCGCTCCTTGTCGAGCACCGCCGCAGGCACCTCGCTCGCGTCGATATACGCCGGGTTCACGGCGGCCACATGCATGGCCAGATCGCGCGCCAATACCTCATCCCCGCCTTGGAGGGCGACCAGGCTGCCGATGCGGCTGCCGTGGATGTAGGTGCCGAGGGCCCCGGGGGCGCTGACTTTGACGAATCGGCGCACCGAAATGTTTTCGCCGATCTTGGCGATCAATGCCCGGCGCTGGTTCTCGAAACTGCCCGCGGTATTGGACGACGCCAGCAATGCCTCGAGAGTGTCCGGAGAGTTCGTCAGGGCCGTCTTGGCAAGCTCCCGCGCGAACGCCTGGAACTCATCGCTGCGGGCGACGAAATCCGTTTCGCAATTGACTTCGACCAAAGCCGCGCTCTGACCGCTGCGCTCGGCCGCGACAGTGCCTTCGGCCGCGACCCGTGCCGCCTTCTTATCGGCCTTGGCGAGCCCGGTCTTGCGCATGAGTTCGGCGGCGGCGTCCAGGTCGCCCTGGGTTTCGACCAGCGCCTTCTTGCACTCCATCATGCCGGCGCCGGTCCGCTCGCGGAGTTGTTTGACTGTGTCTGCGGTAATGTTCATGGTGTTCAACCGCGTCTCGGGGCTCCCGTGCTGCGACCCACGGGCCGCCGTCGCGGCGCACTGGCCGGCCGGGTCTCGGCCGGGGCGGCATCGGCAACGTCGACGTCGTCAATTTCCACGTCCTCCGCGGCAACAGTCGCGGCGGCAACGCCCGGAATCACGGTCACCGGCACCTTGCGACGCGGCGGCGGCTTGCGGCCGCCACGGGCGGGGGCCTGCGGCGGACGGCGTCCACCGGAGGCAGCGCGCTTCTTCGGGTTGCCCTCCTCATCGAGTTCCACGAACTCGTCCTCTCCGACCGGAACTTCCGGCAGCGAGGCCTTCCCTTCCAGCACCGAGTCGGCGACCCCGCCGGCGTACAGCAATATGGCGCGCATCGCGTCGTCGTTGCCGGGAATCACGTAATCGATGCCGTCCGGCGAGCAATTGGTATCGACCACGGCGACCACCGGGATGCCCAGTTTCTGCGCCTCGTGGATCGCGATCTCCTCGTGACCCACGTCGATGACGAACAACGCATCGGGCAGCGCCGTCATGTCACGGATGCCGCCCAAGCTGCGCAGCAATTTGTCCATCTCACGGCGCAGCATCTGCGCCTCCTTCTTGCCGCGGCGGTCGAGCGAACCGTTCTGCGCCATCTCGTCCAATTCGTTCAGCCGCTTGATGGACTGCCGAATGGTCTTGAAATTCGTGAGCATGCCGCCCAGCCAGCGCTGGTTCACATAGGGCATGTTGCAGCGCGCGGCCTCTTTTTGGACGGCATCGCGGGCCGACCGCTTGGTGCCCACGAACAATATCTTGCCGCCTTCCGCGGCAACGCCCTTGATGAAGGCCGAGGCCTGTGCGTACAGAGGCTGGGTCTTCTCGAGGTTGATGATGTGGATCTTGTTTCGTTCTCCGAAAATGAACGGAGCCATCTTCGGGTTCCAGAAGCGGGTTTGATGTCCAAAATGGACGCCCGCTTCCAGCATCTGTCGCATAGACACGCTGGTCATCGTTAAATCTCCTGGTCGGGTTGAGCCTCCGCGCATCCCAATCGGCAACCCGCCGAACCCTTGAAATGGCCCAAAAAGGCCCACACCGAAGGGAAGCGCCGGGCACCCGGCCGATTGTGACGACACGCGTGCGGGGTTGTTAAAAATAGCCGCGCTTTATACCATGAACGCCCACCGGAAATAAAGCTCAAGGCTGCCATGAACGTGACCATCAAATCGCCCGCGGAACAGGACAAAATGCGGGCCGCGGGCCGGTTGGCCGCCAGCGTGCTCGACATGATCGAACCGTTCGTCCAACCGGGAGTGACCACCGAGGAGCTCGACAAGCGCTGCCACGACTTCATCGTCGACGAGCTCAAGTCGATCCCGGCCAACCTCAATTATCGGGGGTTTCCGAAGACTATTTGTACCTCCGTGAACCACGTGGTCTGCCATGGCATCCCCGGCGATAAGAAGCTGAAGAGCGGCGACATCGTCAATATCGACGTCACCGTCATTCGCGACGGCTTTCACGGAGACACCAGCCGAATGTACTTCGTGGGCTCCGCCCCGATACTCGCCCGGAGACTCTCGGAGGCCTGTCACGAAGCCATGTGGCGGGGCATCCGGGAGGTCAAGCCGGGCGCCCGCCTGGGCGATATCGGCCATGCGATTCAGACTTACGCCGAAAGCAACAACTTTTCGGTGGTGCGCGAATACTGCGGACATGGCATCGGCCGGGTTTATCATGAGGATCCTCAGGTGCTGCACTATGGCAAGCCGGGTACCGGCCTGGAACTCGCGACGGGTATGACCTTCACCATCGAGCCCATGATCAATGCGGGCCGCCGCGACGTCCGGCTGCTGCCCGATGGCTGGACGGTGGTGACTAAAGACCAGTCGCTGTCGGCCCAGTGGGAGCATACGATTCTGGTGACGGACAGCGGATTCGAGGTGCTCACCTTAAGCGCGGCCGACGCGCTCCCCGCCGCCGCGGCGGCCTCTTGAGCGCCAGCAACACCTTCCTCGAGCCACCCGCCGACTGGGACTACCTGACGGCCGCGCCCGACGCCCTGCACGACGAACAATTCTCTCCGAACATTTTTCGCCAGGTACTGGAGCGCGGCACCGAATTGCTGAAGGAACGGTTCGTCGCCGATGAAGCCGTCGAAGATCTGGTGCGCGACCGCGCGCGGCTCGTCGACATCGCGCTGCGCGCCGCATGGATCCGACACGCGGGCAAATTCGCGGACGATTTGGCGCTCGTGGCGGTGGGCGGCTATGGGCGCGGCGAACTGCATCCGAGCTCGGACATCGACATCATGGTGTTGCTGCCGAAAAGCGATTCGGCGGACTG
>Ga0137403_10009558_pt1 | contig 10772 bp, 12 predicted proteins | sample CZOMad2_1_16fung_FD_122057 | JGI IMG/M metagenome (GOLD analysis project Ga0137403, IMG submission 122057) | Vadose zone soil fungal communities from Angelo Coast Range Reserve, California, USA - CZOMad2_1_16fungal (Hybrid Assembly) | ecosystem: Environmental > Terrestrial > Soil > Vadose zone... | reverse complement strand
TCAGGGAAAGTAGCGGACCGCGCCGTTATCGCTTCGGCAAGACCGTTAGTTATGTAAGTCGGAGCGGCAGGGTCCTGGATGAAAGTATGATAAGAACGAGAGTGAAAGTGGGCGTCCCCGTCCGCGTTCACTACGTCGGGACAGGCGACGACATGATGGTTGATCGCGTGATCCTCGACGAGGATTAAGAGCTAAACTCGTTTGTCTCCATCGCGCCTTTCTGTTCCGCCTACCGGTGGAACAGCGAAGGCGCGTTTCGTTTAATAGGCGGCTAAGTCGATAGCCGTCTGCTCGCCGAAGAGTTACCGAGCGGCCGGATCTCCCCCGTCACCTCCATAATGACCGGATAACCTTCGATCGATTGGGGAACTTTGCGCGACTCGGCCGTTTTGCGGGCAAGCATGACTCTCAGACATGGCGTACGGCGATCTTCAAGAGTGCCAACATATACGCCAACCACGCCCGGTATGGCGAGCAGTTCTTTGTCATGCGCCGCCAGCACGGCATTAATGTCGCGCTTCGAAGAGGACGAGCGACTTTGGGCCATATTCTGCCGGCAAGCGAAAAAGAGAGTTAGCGAGACGAACACCACGCAGGCACCAAATCGTCGCCAGAAGATTCGACAGGATTGCATTTTGCGAAAACTACATTGCAAAAAATGCGCGCACGCATGCAGACGAATGTGCCGAGATATTAGTTTTGCAAGTGCGATTTTATTTCCCCACTATGCTGACGCCAAGGATTCGCGAACGGGTTGTACTGTTGCCAACAAAGGAGCAAACCAATCGAGCGCGGATTTGTGGACGCGCCCTGAACCGGCAACGATCCGGATCACTAGCGGTCATAAATTCATCCCGTAGTTTGCGACGAGAATTTGGACCTAGGTTTGTAGACCGCGTCAGTTCCCCACCATTGTTGCGTTTAGGAAACCGAGAACCTGGCCGATCGGATTCGCGATCGCACTGGTGCTGCTGCCGGCAAAAAGTAAACCAACAGCTCGAGGGTTCGTCCCCACGTCTTGGCCTTTGCATCTCCTCTCCGCCCGTGTGAGTTCCTCCAAAAATTACATGCTCAAGTCCGCGGCAGCGTTGAGGAGACAGCCAAAAAAAGCGACCACTACGATGGAATTGCGTGAGCCCAGGACTTCGCGTCGCGGTTGTCGCCGTATTGCTTTCAAGCAATATCCTGTCAGCAGAAGCTAGGAAGAAACCCGCCACCGAAAAGACACCCAGCAAGGCCAATGTCGAAGCCGCTACTCGCCTGCAGATCTTTCTCGATCGAGCAAACTTTAGCCCTGGCAAGCTCGATGGACACTACAATGATTTTACTCGAAAAGCGCTCTCGCTTTATCGCGAATCCCGTGGAGAGCAACCGCAAGCCCCGCCGCCACAAGCCAATGCGAAATCGAATGTTGCGCCGGACACTAGCGGCCTTGATCTCGCGAGCGTCGAGCCCGTGTTCATTCCGTACGCCGTTACCGAAGCGGATCTCCAAAGTGTTGGACCATTGCCAAGCAATGTGGCTGCGCAGGCAAAGTTAAAATTTCTCCCGTATCACGATGCAGCCGAGGCTGTCGCCGAGAAGTTTCACTGCGACGTTCATTTTCTCGAACAACTCAATCCCGGTAAGCTGAAGACAATCAAGCCCGGCGACCAGCTCATGGTCCCGAATGTCGAGCCGTTTGAGCTCGCTTCGGTAAAAGACATTAAGCCAGGCAGCGAAATCGCACCAAAGGCCACAAATGACAGCGACGACCAACCTGATGCGCAAGCCGGAAATCCGGACGAAAACAGCCGGGCAGCCGCAACTGTCGCCGTGAAAATCGACACCAAAGCGAACATGCTCGGCGTACTGCAGGAGGATAAGCTCATCGCAGCGTATCCAGTTACGATTGGTTCCGCGCAGACCGCCTCACCTATCGGCGAGTGGAAGGTGCGCCGTATCACCAAGATGCCAACTTTTCGTTATGATAAAGAAATGCTTCGACATGGCAGACGCAGCGGTAATTTTTACCTGCTCCCAGCTGGCCCGCGGAATCCTGTCGGGATAGTGTGGATTGCGCTCAATAAAAAAGGCATCGGCATTCATGGCACCAACACTCCCGATTCGATTGGCCGCGCCGCAAGCCACGGGTGTATTCGTTTGGCCAATTGGGACGTGGTGCGGCTTGCCTTGAAAATAAAAAGCAGCGACAACGTTTCCATTCATTAAAGTCATAGGAATGAGTGAAACGCTCGCTTCGCGCGCATTAAATACCCTTCACGAGTGGGTCCAATCGGAAAGCCTGCGGAAACACTGCTATGCCGTCGCCGATTCGATGAAGTATTTCGCCAAACTCCGCGGTGAGGATGTCGATCTTTGGGAAGCGGTAGGACTGCTGCACGACATGGATTACGAGCGCCATCCCAACCATGAGCAAAAGCCGACCGATGGCCACCCAAGCGTTGGGGCTGCGTGGCTCCGCGAGCATGGTTGGAGCGAGGAGGTGTGTCGTGCGATTCTTTCGCACGCGAATTACATGAACGTCGCACGCGAGACGCCGCTCGAGCGAACCCTCTGCTCTGTGGATGAATTGAGCGGGTTCGTCATCGCGGTAGCGCGCGTCCGTCCGACCAAGAGCATCTACGAAGTAGATGTGAAGGCGGTGAAAAAGAAGATGAAGGACAAAGCGTTCGCGCGTGCTGTCAATCGCGAGGACATTGTACGCGGCGCAGCTGAATTAGGAATGCCGCTGGACGACGTGATTGCAAACGTCGTCGCTGCGCTCGGAAACGACGCCCAGAGGCTCGGGCTCGCAGGAATTACGTAGAGGCCTGACAGGCGGCGCGCCGGTCACTACAGTTTTTCTGCGACGATCTCCAGCACGAGTGGGGTAATCATCAACGAATTTGGATTTGCTTCTGCCCTCGCCAAGTCGGCGCGTACTTTGTCGGAGAATTCCCCATCAATCCGTCCCATTTCGATGAGCCGGGGAAGATAAATTTGGATGAACGTGGCAGGCCACTGCCACATGTAATCATCTGGTCGTAGGCAAAAGACATGTGGCCGTGCTGAGCGAATCATAAAGCCGCTCTCCACCAGCAGCGCAGGCAGCCTAGCCGCGCCGTCCGGTTCGCCACCGGACTCGCGCCATGTCGCAATTACGTGTTCGCGGAAACGCTCTTGCATCGGCAGTCGCGGGAAAAAACGCCAAGTCTCGTAGTGCCCGTACTCATGAAAGATTGATAAGCTGCCTTTTGGCACAACGCGGCCAAGTTTTTGAATGAGCAACGCAGGTTTATTAACGAAGGAGACCACCCAGCGGCACCAAGCGAAATCGTAGTCTCCCTCCGGTAATTCATCCTCCATCAAATCCAGCTCGTGAATCTTCACATTTGTGAGCGATCGCGCGCGGCAGGCGTCTCCCATCGCCTGGATGAACTTACTCGAACGCTCGATCGCGACCACCTGCCCTGTCGACCCAACAATTTCTGCAAGATCGACAGTTGCGTAGCCGGGGCCCGCGCCGAGGTCGAGCACGCGGCTGCCCACAGTGATACCGGCTTTCTTCCAGCAATCCAAGACCACGGAACGCCAGACTCGATGTTGCAGACCAAGTCTCGCCAGCTCCTCATCATGCGTGCCGAGAACATAGTCGCGTTCCTTATTCATAATCTTTTGTCCATTGCCCAAGCCAAAGTGAGGATTTCAGATTGATTCGGTTTATCCCAAAACTCACCTGCCACCCTTGCAAGGGTAACCGTCCTCAAGGAAAAAATATCAGCAATAAAAACACAGTGAATAACAGCAGGTGAATGCAGCCTTGGAGGATATTGGTTCTGCCGCTGCTGAACGTGACAACGCTTACGGCCAGTGTAAGCAGGAGCAATGGAAAATTGCCGCCTTGCACACCAAGCGCCACTGGTCGCCTGGTGACCAGCCCGATTGTCACGACGGCTGGAATGGTCAGCCCGATCGTTGCGAGCACTGAACCAAGCAGAATGTTTACAGAACGCTGAAGCTGATTGCCCAACGTCGCGTGAATGCCGCTTAATGCCTCCGGCGAGAGAACCAATGCGGCGATAATCGCTCCCCCGAGCGCCTGCGGCATGCCAAAACGCTCGATGCCGTTGTCCAACGGAATGGCGAATTTCTCGGCCAGCAAAACCACAGCAATGAGATAAACAAACAACATCACACTGTGAAAGGCGGTGGATCGTATTTGCCTTTGGTGGTGCTCTCGATTCGGCACCGCCGCCACATCCTGCGACCCAATGAAATACTGGCTGTGCCGCATGGTCTGGATGAGCAGAAAAATCGCGTAAAGCCCGAGCGATGTGACCACAAGAAAAATTTCCTGCGGCCAGGAAAACCTTGGTCCGCTCATAGAGGTGGTGAAGTTGGGCAGGATCAAACCGAGCACTGCCAGCACCATAATCGTATTAAGATAGGCGTTAGCGCCTTGGAGGTTGTATTGCTGCTCACGATGCCGCAATCCGCCCAAGAGCAGAGATAACCCAACGAGCCCGTTGAGCGCGATCATAATCACGGCAAACATCGCATCCCGCGCGAGGGTTGGATTATTCGCACCGTGTAGCATCGCGGCGGAAATCGTCATCACTTCGATGCTGATGGCCGAGAGCGTCAGGATCAGCGTGCCGTAAGGCTCGCCCAATTTTATGGCAATACAGTCGGCATGGCGGACAACGGAAATTGCAGACCACAGAACAGCGCCAAACAACCAAACAAACATGATCGCCAGGAGAAGCGGATGGGTGACATCTTCCACCAGCTGGCTTCCAGCTCCAAAAAAGATTGCCGCGGTTCCCAAGCTGACGATCAGTGCAAATTCGACGCGGATGAAACTGCGAGAACCGATGACGCCTGTTGGATCCGCCTTGAATTCCTTTCTCGGGAACATGAGCGCGAGCATATCCAGTGCGTCCGCGTCATGCAATCGGATCGACGGAATCTCCTGTAGAAGCTTCTTTGCCATTTAACCCTCGCCTTTATTGGTCGAATTTGATCTTCTTCTCGATGCCCGGCTCGTGGTTCGGCGCCAAAAATCCAATTAGAATGAGTATCGTTGCAACAGTGGAAAGCCTTTGGCGTTATCCGGTCAAAAGTATGCGCGGCGAGGAGCTGGACGAGATGTTCGCGGGGTACTCGGGATTTTACGGTGACCGTCTTTTCGCTTTCAAGAGTTCGGCCAGTCCAAAAGGATTTCCTTACCTCACCGGACGAGAACAGCGCCAGATGCTGCGATATCGACCGCGATTTCGTGCCCCGGATAAGGCGGCGAGGCCGATCAATTTGACTGAAGCGGAGAGCCTGAGCGCGAATCCCGTCTCGGCCGATCTTGCAGACTTAATGGTCGATGTTGAGACGCCGACGGGAGAAACTGTCGCGATTGATAATCCCGCTCTGATCGACATGCTCCGCGCCGACATTGACGAAAAGCATCAACTCACGCTGATGCGATCAGGGCGTGCGATGACCGATTGCCGTCCCGTGTCGATCTTTAGTTTGCAATCGGCGCGACAATTGGCCGAAGAGACAGGCACGCCCGTGGACAAGCGCCGTTTCCGGGCAAACGTCTACGTGGATTTAGCATCCTTCGAAGGCTTCGCCGAGAATGAGTTCGTTGGCCGATCCCTGCGGATCGGACCGAAAGTAGTCGTCACAATTCTGGAGCGCGATCCGCGCTGCATGATGATCACCCTCGATCCAGATACCGGAGAAAAAGCTCCAGCGATACTGAAGAAGGTGGCGCAAGCTCACGATGGAATGGCCGGTGTTTACGGTGCGGTGATGGTGGAGGGCATGGTGCATAAGGGCGATTCGGTTGAATTGCTGGACTAGCGCGCGTTTGTTGTTCGCTTGGTGCTTGTGACCTCTAATTTTCACTTTTTCGATGTCTACTTCCTGGTCAAGTCTGTGCCCTGACGGCTTGCCACTGGTTATTTCGGACAGCCCGGGTGCAAGTGAATCCTAGTCTCGAGGTTTAAGACGCAGGCAACTGGCTCTAGTATATATTTAGACGGTCGGCGAAGCTTACGACACCTTTTCGACATATGGATTATGTGATTCGGCCGCTCACAGCTGCGGATGAACCCATTCTCTGGGAGATGTTATATCAGGCGCTTCACACCTCTGAGGGCGCGCCCCCGAGGGAAATCATCCGGCAGGCCCAATTCGCCCGCTACGTCGAAGATTGGGGCCGTGCGGGCGACACGGGCTTTGTTGCACACGATGCGAACGAGAGCGAGTTGCTGGGTGCGGTTTGGTTCCGCTCGACGACCGGCGGTCACAAAGGGCGTGGTCATGAAGAAAAAGTCACGCCCGAACTTGCTTTCGCCGTCAAACCGGGACATCGGCGACGTGGCATTGGCGCCGCGCTACTCACGCAATTGGTCAAAGCGAATCCGCAACACTCAGCCATTTCGATACGCGCATCGACGAAGAACCCGGCGGTGCGTCTTTACGAGCGATTCGGGTTTAAAATTGTGCGGCAGAGCGCCGAGTCCGTCACGATGCGAAGAGACGCCTAAGTGCGACTTGTTTAATCACGTATGATTAAAGGAAGCGAAATTCGCAAAGCAGACTTTCCCATTGAGCAGCTGCTCCTCGACCGCTGGTCGCCGCGCGCAATGTCCGGCGAAGAAATTTCAGAGGAGGAATTGATGCGACTCTTTGAGGCCGCGCGATGGGCACCATCCTCATTCAATGCTCAACAGTGGCGCGCACTCTATGCTCGTCGTCGTACCGAGCATTGGCCCGTCTTTTTTGACTTACTTGTCGATGCAAACAAATCTTGGGCGAAGAATGCGGCTGTCCTCGTCGTTTTCATTTCGCGGAAGACCTTCGATCACGACGACGAGCCATCGAGAACGCATTCGTATGACACGGGAGCCGCGTGGGAGAACTTTGCGCTCCAGGGTTTTCGACAAAGTCTCGTGGTGCACGGTATGGAAGGCTTTGATTATGAGCGCGCGAGAGTACAGTTGCGCATTCCCGATGAATTCCAAGTGGAGGCAATGGCAGCAGTCGGCAAGCCTGCGTCAAAAGAGGTGCTACCAGAAAAGCTACAGAAGCGTGAGAGCCCCAACGACCGGCGTAAACTGACCGAAAGTATCCGCGAAGGGCCGTTTCGATTTTGAATTGCGCATCCGTCCAACGGTGCGCCCGGGTCAGTCTTCGTGCTTCTCCAGCCGCCGCGCGATCCTAGGGTCGGGAATCAACCAGAGGAACGCGACGAACGCATACAGTCCGCTAGCGATCCATGAGTTCACGAAAGCGAGCGGGATGGCGACGAGATAGAGCACTGGTGAAAGTTTCCCTTTCCAATCTTTGCCAATGGCAAGCGCGAGAAGCGAGCCGCGGCCTTCCCGGGCGATGATGGTGCGTTGCAGAACATAGTAGGCGATCGCCGCCATCAATAGAACAAAGCCATATACGGCGGTCGGCGTGGAAGCGAGATGGTTCTCGCCCATCCAGCCCGTGGTAAAAGGAAAGAGCGACAGCCAAAAGAGAAGGTGCAAGTTCGCCCAGAGAATACCGCCGCTAACTTCCTCAGCGGCTTGAAAGAGATGATGGTGATTGTTCCAATAGATGCCGAGATAGATAAAGCTTAGCATGTAGCTCAACAAAACAGGGAGCATCGGCTTTAATGCCGCCAATTCGACCGCGTGCGGCACTTTCAATTCCAAGACCATAATCGTGATAATGATTGCAAGGACACCGTCGCTGAACGCTTCGAGCCGGCTTGTTTTCATCTTCGTGCGCCTCACGGCTTAAGTTCCTCGAGCCAGTGCCGCGCTGTTTTGACGTCGGCCTCGGTCAACGCGTGGCTTGCATTTGCAAAACGAATCGTCACGTCTGCGCCAGCACGGCGAAGAAGGTCCGCCAGGCGCTGAGCCTCGGATGCCAGAATAATTGGGTCTTGATCCCCCGCGCCGATCCAGACGCGTACAGATGATAGGTCTGGCAGATTTTCGGGCACGAGCGGAACCATGGCGCGAAATAAAATGGCTGCGGACAATATTTCCGGACGAAGCAATAGCATGCTCGCGGCAATATTAGCGCCGTTGGAGTAACCGACGGCAACGATTTGATCAGCTGCGAGCTTGTAATGCTTCGCTGCCGCGGCGACGAAATCCGCCAGCTCGTTCGTGCGTTGTTTCAAATCTTCCAGGTCAAACACACCTTCGGCGAGCCGGCGGAAGAATCGCGGCATTCCATTTTCGAGGATCTTGCCGCGTGGACCAAGCAATGCGGCATTTGGATCCAGCTCGCGTCCAAGCGGGATGAGGTCGCGCTCGTTGCCGCCCGTTCCATGCAAAAGCAGCAGTGTCCGGTCCGAATTGCCAGGAACGAATTCGTGAATGAAATCCGGTTGCGGCCTCATTGTTGGCCCGGAATTTTTATCGGCGGGAGAACTTGGTCGATTTGGGAACGGGCGGCTTCCATCCACGTTGGAAGGCGGAGTTTGGAGCCGAGCTCGTCGATTGGTTCATCCAGTGTGAAGCCTGGCGGCTCGGTCGCAATCTCGAAAAGAATGCCGCCGGGTTCTCGGAAGTAGATCGAATGGAAGTAGGTGCGGTCCATCACTGGAGTCACATTGTAACCGAGTTCGACGAGATGCTCGCGCCATTGCAACTGCTCGTGATCATCCTTTGCGCGGAAGGCGATATGATGCACCGATCCGGCCGCCACGTGTCCAGCCCGACTGTCTGGCATGCAAAGCAAATCAACGATTCTACCTGGACCGGATTCGCTCGGCGCGACGAAACGAAAACGATTGCCTGATTCTTTAGCCAGGTCGTAGCCAAAGCTCTCTGTTAACAACTGCGCTGTTCGTTCGTAGCCTTCGAGCGCGGCCGAGACGCTGTGAAATCCGCGCAGCGAATGTTCGGCCGACACAGGGCCGGTAGTCCACGATTCCACCTTACCAGGCGAATCGGCGGCGATGAGTTCGAGTAACAATCCGTCTGGATCGGTAAAGCGAATTACTTCTTCGCCGAATCGCTCGGACGTTTTTTCGGCGGTTACATGTTGCTCCTTGAAACGATCCAACCAGTAGCCGACTGAATCTGGCGAGATTGCAAATGCCGTTGCCTCGATCTGCCCGACGCCGCGATGTCCGCGCCGCGCGCCCGGCCAGGGAAAGAATGTCAGGATCGTCCCCGGAGTGCCACGCGCGTCGCCGAAATAGAAATGATATGAAGCCGGATCATCAAAGTTAACCGTGCGTTTCACAAAACGCAGCCCAAGAAGCCCGACGTAAAAATCCAGATTGCGCTGTGGATCGCTCGCAATCGCGGTAACGTGATGAAGTCCGGTGATGGATAGATTCATGCTGTCTCCGTTTTTCGCCTGTCTCTGATAAAAGTTTCTTCTGAAATCAGGTTCTCTCCGTCTCAGAAGCACCCGATTGCGCGATCGTTACGGCGTGAGGAAAATTTTGTCGGTGTAAGGATCCTTCACTTCAGTCCCACTCGCAAAACCACGAACGTCAACGTACCCCCCGTTCGGCGCGAACGGACTCGTAACAAAGCCTGGTTTGTTTGGAACTGGAATTCCGTAAGGAGCGTCGCGTTTTCCGCCTTTGGCTGCCGGTGCCGCTGTGGCGGGTCGTATCAATGGTTCCGTTGTTGGAGTCGCGCTTGGACTCGGACTGGCAGCGGCGGGTGCGTCGCGCTTGATAGCGTCTTTATGGGTCGCGCTCCGCGGAGGCGGTTTCTTTTGCGGATGCGCGATCGAGTTGCCCAGCGCCTTCAGCAACTCGCCGAGCGAACGGGCTTCGACGACGCCGTTAATCATCAAAAATCCTGAAATGGACAATGTTAGGATTAATCGAGTGAGACGTTGGTTCATGCGGTGACGACTATTCTGTCGCATATGTCAAATCCTTCAATTCTCTCGGCGCGAGACAAAGCACGCGGCAGGATGTCACGGCACTGGCCGATCAGTCACAAAAGGCGACGGCATCACAAACAAACGTCGATAATTCCATCTGCGAAAGGCGGGCGCTGCGATTGAAAGTAAGGAGCACATCTCCATTCATGAGCAAATCGCGCAAGAAATCATCGAAGGCGCGCACGCGCTCGAAAAGCCGCCGGTGGTCTGGTGCGGTCACGCGGCAAAGCAATGCACTGGACCTCGAGTCAAAGGTTTTTAGATCAACCGATCCGCGCCGGATCGCGCTGTCATTGAAGCGTTCGGCTCAGGCCAGCAAGAGGCGCAAAGGCACGCCTTATCAATCGGCGATGTCGATGCTCAACTTCTACATCAATCGCGCGGGCAAATCGCTTCCGAAAAAGCAGAAGCGTGTTCTGGAACACGCTAAAGACGAATTGCGGGACGTGTTTGGTCGCGCGTAAAGGTTCGCGTTTACTTTTCCAGCCACCCGACTTAATCGCCTGATCGATCTTGCTCTTGCCGCGAGATCAGAATCAATCCAGCGAAATAATCCGTAAAAAATGTACTGGCCATCGACATGCCCTATTAGATAAGCAATCGCGCCGGCCATGCTTTTCAATTCGCTTACGTTCGTCGTCTTTTTTGCAGTCGTCCTCACTGCCTACTGGAGCATGCGCTCGTGGAACGCGCGGAAAAATCTTCTCGTGGTTGCGAGCTACGCCTTCTACGGCGCGTGGAACCCCCCGTTCGCCGCCCTGCTCTTTTCCACGACGGCAATGGATTTCTGGCTTGGCAGACGAATTGCCAAGGCCAAAGGACGCCAGTCGCGGCGTGCCTGGTTGGTGGGCAGCGTCTGCATGAACCTGAGCATG
>Ga0137403_10009557_pt1 | contig 10772 bp, 8 predicted proteins | sample CZOMad2_1_16fung_FD_122057 | JGI IMG/M metagenome (GOLD analysis project Ga0137403, IMG submission 122057) | Vadose zone soil fungal communities from Angelo Coast Range Reserve, California, USA - CZOMad2_1_16fungal (Hybrid Assembly) | ecosystem: Environmental > Terrestrial > Soil > Vadose zone... | reverse complement strand
GCGGAGGATGTTCGGACGGGAAAATACAAACAAATCCGGACGCGCTTTCCTCCCGAGCCGAATGGTTATCTGCACATAGGCCACGCGAAATCTATCTGTCTGAATTTCGGGATCGCACGGGAGTTTGCCGGCATCTGCAATATTCGGATGGACGACACGAACCCCACGAAAGAGGAAGCGGAATACGTTCGGTCGATCATGACTGATGTGCATTGGTTGGTTGATGGCTGGGCGGATAATCATCTCGGCGGCGCGCCGTTTTATGCGTCGGATTATTTCGAGCAGTTTTATCATTACGCAGTGAATCTCGTGCGCGCAGGCAAAGCGTACGTGTGCGACATGACACCGGAGGAGACGGATGCGTATCGCCGGCTCGGAAAAGCGAGTGGCTTTCGCGACCGCTCAATTGAGGAAAATCTCGATCTGTTTGCCCAAATGAAATCGGGTGAGTTTCCCGACGGTGCGCGAACGTTGCGTGCAAAGATCGACGTGAACGCTGCGAACGTGTGGCTGCGCGATCCTGTGCTCTATCGGATCCGGCACGCGACACATCATCGCACCGGCGACAAATGGTGCATTTATCCGATGTACGACTGGGCGCACACGCTCAGCGATTACATCGAAGGCATTACGCACTCGATTTGCACGCTGGAATTCGAAGTGCACAGGCCTCTTTACAATTGGATTCTCGACGCGCTCGAACTGCCGGAGCCGCGCCCGCATCAGTACGAATTTGCGCGGCTTAATCTCACCGACGCGGTGGTGAGCAAACGCAAACTCATCCAGCTTGTGAACGAAAAACTCGTAAACGGCTGGGACGACCCGCGCATGGTCACGATTTCGGGATTGCGCCGGCGCGGCGTCACTCCAAGCGCGTTGCGAACGTTCGCTTACAACATCGGTATCACGAAGTATCCAAGCCTGACCGACATGGCCCTGCTCGAACACACGATGCGTGACGAATTTAATCGGATCGCCACGCGCCGGCTGGTCGTGCTGCGGCCGATCAAGGTTGTCCTGACAAATTATCCCGAAGGAAAAATCGAAGAACTCGATGCGATCAACAATCCCGAAGATGCAAATGGAGGAACCCGCAAAATTCCATTCGGTCGCGAGCTTTACATCGAGAGTGACGATTTCATGGAAACGCCGCCACCAAAGTTTTTCCGGCTGCGTCCGGGTGGCGAGGTTCGGCTCAAGTACGGTTACATCATCAAGTGCGATGAGGTGGTGAAAGATGACGCCGGAAAGGTGATCGAGCTCCGCTGCACAGTGGATCTCGAGAGTAAATCAGGCGGGCCGACTGCTGGCCGCAAAGTGAAAGGGACGATTCACTGGGTGAGTGCCGCGCATGCGAAGGATGCTGAGGTGCGGTTGTACGATCGGCTCTTCACTGTTCCCGAGCCTGACGCAGCCGGCGACTTCAAATCATTCATTAATCCCAATTCGCTGGAAGTGGTAGATGCGAAATGCGAAGCCGCTCTTGCAGATGCACGTCCCGAAGAGCGGTACCAATTCGAGCGCCTCGGCTATTTCGCAGTCGATCCTGATTCCACGCGCGAAAAACAAATCTGGAATCGCACGGTTACTCTAAGGGATACGTGGGCCAAAGAGGCGAAGAAAAGCTAATCCGAGTAGCCCCGAACCACGGCTTCGCGTAATCGTGTAAAGTGAATCGAGATCTTATACAAGAACAAGTAAAAACCATAATCGCTCAGTGTGAAAAGGCGACCTCGCAATAGCTCGGCCGTATCGAGTTGATCCATTCTGTGGTGCACTATCCTATCCAGAAGCGCAATACGTTCCTCCTGCAGTCGCATCCCTGCAGGCAAGTAGAACATTGAGGAACATTCTTGCCGCCGAACCGACTCAACGTGCGAATCAATTCTTTCAACCTGATCTGGGTAAGCTTGGATCAAAGATTCGCGATATCCCTGTAAACGAATGAGCGGACAATACATGATGCGAGCAGGTACGAACCTGCTGTGATTCTGAGCAATGTCGCACGTGTTGGAAATCACGATAACTTTTGCATAATACACGTCGGTTGACGGCAATTCGATGAATGGTAACGCTGAAAGCCCGTCGCCCTGAAAGATGACGGGATCACCGTCCAGCTTTGAGGTGTATAAGCGGTTGTGGATGTTTTCGGGGAATTGGGCTAGTTCCTCGAATAGTTTCGCCTGTTCGGGCGGAGAAAGATACTTTGGAAGGTACTTCTCTATATCCTCAAGCATTGCAGCTAGAGAAGTTCAGGAAGCTTCGCGTCAATGACAGAGGCAAAATCTTTCGGTAAATCGTATGTGGTCTGAAGAAGTTTTTCAGCGAAGGATATCAGTGCTTCGAACTTCTGCTCGTCAGTTAATTCCAGAGGAGTTTCACTGCCGAGAACTGTAGAGAGCAGCTCAATTTGATCTTCATCTCTTGAGTCTTTGAAGATTGGAAAGCCGCGATCTGCAGCGCTGACACGCGATGTGAAAATATTTGAGCCAGATAATTCAACTTCCTCGGCTCCGGGTGACAGATACGGAAGTGCGAAAAGGAGCGAAATTGTACCGGCAACTGTCGGATTTGTCGTCATCTACTTGTCGTAGATTGGATGCAGTTCATTAAGAAAGTCAGGTTGCAGTAGTTCAAAAAACAACTTTTTAGCGATCTGATGGGCGTCATCAATAAACGTTGTTAGACTTTGGAGATCAAGTGCCTGCGTTGCAGACTGGGACACGTCAATATCAACGACCGTGCCTATGCGTTTGAAATCCGGTGGACGTTTCACTGTTTGATCTTTCGAAACCTGTAAAAGTACCTTGCTGCCGTCTCTTTGCAGGAGCGTGCGAAAAAAAGTTTTTGCGCCCTCCAAAGGCTGTCCGCTCAATCGCGTCTCAAGTGTTAATCGGCGAGTGACGTCGCCTTCGAAGGCATTGACATAGCGTATCCCTAACCTCTGTAGCTGTTTTACGACTGGTTTGCTGGCGAGGGTTTCGAACACAGATATGAGCTTACCTCGAAACGCAGTCCATCCCGGGTACGGCATGTGAATTCCGACCGCGAAAACTTTGGCGCCGATGGAAATGTAATATTTTTCACCTCGAAGCCTGTAAGTAGGCTGGAATCGCAACTGAGGATTGAGATTCCGAATCTGTGGCGGCAATTGGAGTGCGGGAAGATTTTCCACTTTTTGGAAATCCTTTGATAGCGGTTCGTAAAGAGCACCGAAAACAGCCTCGTCCGGCAGATTCGGTATGAATCGCGCCTCTACTAACGCGTCCACAATTGGACAGGGTTCAATCGAGTTCGGTAGCGACAACACCGAGAGTAGATACGCACGTTTCACGCGCGCAAGCGTTTTTCGTTCAAGAATAAAATTCGCTAAGACTGAGCAAGGACACGATCGATTCTAGGAAGAACTTTTTCCTTCCCGAGCACTTCAAGCAGTTGGTACAAACCCGGACCAGCGCTGCGGCCGGTTGCAGCGACACGTGCGGGGTGAATGAGATCACCGGTTTTCACGTTACGCACACCCGCAAGCACTTTGAGCGTAATTTCCAAACTTTGGGCATCCCATTTTTCCAAAGCTGCAAATGCCGACCGAAGGGCGCGGAGATTTTCTAGTGCGAAAGGCTTTCTGAGTGTCTTGTCCACCGCTGCCGAATCGATTTCAAAATCTTCGTTAAAATAGAAGCCGCAATAGGCGGGCAGCTCGTCGAACGTGTTTATCTTGCCTTTGCAGGTTTGCAATGCCGCACCCACATATTCTTCCGGAAAGTTCTCAAGCTTCACACCACTCGCCTTCAGCCTTGCGACGGCAAGATCGCAAAACTCGGCGTCGCTGAGTTCGCGTGCGTATTCGCCGTTCAACCAATGGAGTTTGTCGGGATCGAACGTTGCCGAGCTGCGTCCAATGTTTTTCAATTCGAAAATTCGGATGATTTCATCGAGGTCGATCTTCTCCCGGTTGTCCTTTGGCGACCAGCCAAGCAGACAGAGATAATTGCGGACTGCCGCCGGGAGATAACCGCGCCGGATGTAATACTCGACGCGCGCGCCTTCGTCGCGTTTGCTCATCTTTGATCCGTCACGGTTAAGGATGAGCGGGATGTGCGCGTAATGCGGCGGCGTCGCGCCGAGCGCGCGGAAAATCTCGATATGCTTCGGCGTGTTGGAGAGATGATCTTCGCCGCGGATCACGTGCGAGATTTTCATTTCCAGATCGTCGATCACGTTCACGAAATGAAAAATCCATGAGCCGTCCGGGCGCCGGATGGTCATGTCCGGATGCGTGGCCGGATTGCTGAGGTCGAAATCGATTTTCCCGCAAACGATATCATCGACGACGACGTGCTCGCGAGGCGAACGAAACCGCATCGCGCCCTGGTCTTCAAAGATATGACCGGCGTCCTGCAGTTTTTTCAGGTAACGCTCGTAGAGTTCAGTGCGTTCACTCTGCAAGTACGGTCCGAAATCGCCGCCGACGTGCGGGCCTTCGTCCCAGTTCAGGCCCAGCCATTCCAAGCCTTCGTAGATCGCGGCCATCGCTTCCTCGGTGTTTCGTTTGATATCCGTGTCTTCGATGCGTAGCACGAATTTCCCGCCGTGATGCCGCGCAAACAGCCAGTTGAACAGCGCAGTGCGCGCCCCGCCGATGTGCAGATAGCCGGTAGGCGAGGGCGCAAAACGAACGCGAATATCAGAGACCATTAGACACAGATTACACCAGCCTTCGCCAAGGCTTCGGCTTGGCAAGCAGATTTTCGCTGACTGCTGTAGCCGCTTCGCTGTGCGAAGCGCGGCACTGGAGTGCTTCGCACACGTACGTCGCGTCGCCCACAGGGCGACGGCTACAATTTACTCGATGAAAATCTTCCCGGCGCGGCGGCGTGCATGGCGATCTCGCGGGAGATTCACTTTCGCGATCGTAACTTCTCGATCGGCGAGTGAACGGACGCGTTCGATAACGTCAAAGCCAACTTCGGAAATGCTTTGCGTGCGCAACCATTTCATGATCGCACGGCGCTGAAGTGCAACTGGCAGCGCGCGAAGTCCTGGCACTGAAAGATGCGCATTGGTGAAATCCGGCGCTTCGTTATCGATCCATTTCTCTTCTTCGGCGGCAATCATCGCTGTCCGCCAAATATTCTGGCGGATGTTTCGGCCAAGGATTTTCTCCAGATACGGAATGATACAGTTGCGAATCCGATTGCGCGTCGCCGCGAGGTTTTTGTTTGTAGCATCTTCGCGAAATTTCAGATGATATCCACGAACGTACTTGTCGATGTCGGTGCGCCAGACTGAGAGCAACGGGCGCACGATCGTCAGGTCCACGCCATCAAAGTGTCGGGTGGAAACTTCGCGCATTCCGGCCAGACCAGTGGGACCTGCGCCTCGGATCAGGTTTAACAGGAAGGTCTCAACCAAATCGTCAGCGTGATGCGCGAGAAACATCGTGTGGCAACGATGGCGCTTCGCGGCTTTGGCGAAGAACGAATAGCGTGCCTCACGCGCCGCGGTTTCGATCGACATCTTTTTTTTCTTCGCGAGCGAACGAACGTTCGCCCTGCCCAGTTCAAAATCGATGTGGGACATCTTCGTTGTAGGGGATGCGCTCCGCTTGCCCTTCTGCTGACCCGGCAGGCGGAGCGCCTGTCCTATAATTTTCTCGTTGGACGTGGCGACAAGTTTTTGCACAAAACGCGCATCGGCGTCGCTCGATCGCCCGCGCAACTGGTGATTTAAATGACAAACGATCAGTTTCTTGTAACCGAGACTGATTAACCAGTACAGGAGGCTAACGGAATCGCGTCCGCCGGACACGCCGATGAGATAGCGCGCATCAGGCGGAAACCTTGGCAACAATTCGGTTTTTATTTGAATCCAATTCACGGCGGCGTTGCATCCAACGTTCAAAACCAATCATGAACGAACAACAAACCTTAGACAAAGCGGGAACTCCGCGGCGTCTTAAAATTATGAAGAACGAAGCTCAATCGACATACGCGCTCCTAGTCGGCTCGGAAGAGAAGGGCAGGGGCATGATGGAAGCGGTGGTCTACGCGCTGTGCGTTTTGAGTGCACTGGCAGCGATTTGGCAATTTATCGGCCAACCGGCGCCGGTTTCTTATGAAAGCCTCGGAGCGCCAGCCCAATCTGTGCCGGTTGCCTCGCAACACGCCGTGGAAGCAGCCTTGAATACCAAGTCTTGAAGGGGCGTGTGCATGGCAATGCTGGGGAGCACAGGCTGCCAGCCTGTCCTTTTCGGCAGCTTGCCGAAAATTTCTGAGAGCCGTTCGATTGCACACCTTGCTACGACCCACGGGATGTCGTCGGCAGGCTGCCGACGACTGCAGGCTGGCAGCCTGCGCTCCCCAGAGGAGTGCTCCCCGAAACCAAGGATTTGGCAGGTCCCGATGAACTTGCTTATGTGAAGATCTCATTTTATGCGTCGTAGGATTTGACAATGAATGAACGTTCATTCATCTTGCAGACCTATGTCACAACCCCAGATAGAATCTTCCAGTCCCGATCGACGTTCACAAATCCTTGATGCCGCTTTGGTCTGCTTTGCCAAACGCGGATTTCACCAGGCCAGCATGCACGACATCAGTGCCGAAGCCGGCATCAGCGTCGGGCTGATCTATCGCTATTTCGAAAACAAAGAGGCGGTCATTTCGGCGATGGCGGATCGCCACAAGGAAGAAATCGGCGACATGCTGGAACGCGCGCGCCAGGCGCAAACGCTGCTTGAATCGCTCGAAATTCTGTTCACTGCGCATTGCTGTGAGAACGAGCCGCGAGTGATTTCCGCGTTCGTAGTCGATCTTTATGCCGAAGCATCGCGCAATCCACCGGTGGCGGATCTGGTGCGCGATGTCTTGCAAACAGCCATGGACGGTGTCACCGAACTAATCGCGCGCGCCCCTGAAACTCAAAACGCCACGCACGGTCTCTCTCCGACCGAATTGGCAGAACTAATTTTCGCCGTTGCACGGGGAATGTTGATGTTCGATGTATTGCGCCCCCAGCAGATGACCGCTGCGGAACGGCGCGAGCGACAACTCGAAGTGACACGGAGGCTCTGGCGCCTGTTGTTCAAACCAGAGGCAGAAGTCGCTTATGCATGATATTGCTAAGCCGGTCAAAACACAGATGAAATCGAAGCTCAGAACGATGGGCGTCGCGGTCGGCGGCTTGATCGCTCTGGTTGTTATCATTGTCGGTATCAAGGCGTTGCAAATCGGCAAGATGATGTCCACGCCGATGGTGATGCCGCCGACGACGGTATCGAGCGCAACTGTGAAGGAAGAAGATTGGGCGCCGGCGCTCTCGGCAGTCGGTTCCATTTCGGCGGTACAGGGCGCGGTCGTTTCTGCGGAGCTAGGCGGCGTTGTCAGCCAGGTCGCATTTGAAAACGGCGGCGTCGCCAAAAAAGGCGATCTGTTAGTGCAACTCGATGCATCCGCCGAAGAGGCGCAATTAAAATCAGCCGAAGCCGATCTTGAGCTGGCGCGCGCCGATCTCGAGCGCTCGCGCGACTTAGTTAGCCGCAAAGTTATCTCGAAAGCCGAGATCGACGCGTCGGAATCGAAGTTCAAACAAAAAGAAGGCAGTGTTGAGCAAATGCGCTCGATGATCGCGAAAAAAACGGTGCGCGCCCCGTTTGACGGCCAGCTCGGGATTCGCCAGGTAAACGTCGGGCAAATGGTCAATGCGGGCCAACAAGTGGTGCCGCTCACTTCACTCGATCCAGTATTCGCTGATTTCGCATTACCGCAGCAATATCTTGGTCAGTTAACACCGGGCTTGGAGGTGCACGTGACGACGGATGCCCTTGCTGGCCGTGTGTTCAACGGAAAGGTGACCGCAATTAATTCGATGGTCGATTCGAGCACGCGCAACATCACATTGCAGGCGACCTTGGAAAATCCGGATCACGCCCTGCGGCCCGGAATGTTCGCCAAAGCAGAAGTGACTTTGCCCGAAAAACACAAGACGCTTGTCGTCCCGGGATCGGCAATCTCCTATGCGCCGTTCGGTGACTCGGTTTTTGTGATCGACAAAAAGAAAGACGAAAAGACCGGGAAGGAATCGCAAGTGATTCGGCAGCAATTTGTGCGCGTCGGTGAAGCCCGCGGCGATTTCGTTGCGATCACCCAGGGATTAAAGGCCGGCGACATGGTGGTGAGCACAGGAGTTTTCAAACTGCGAAACGGAATGACGGTGACGATCAATAACGATCTCGCGCCGAAACCGCAGGTAAATCCGAACCCAATAGATTCGTAACGATCGAAGATCGACATGAAATCGTTCACTGACCTTTTCATCAAGCGCCCGGTGCTGGCGTTGGTGGTCAGCTTTGTGATCCTCATCGCCGGTTTGCAGGCGATGAAGACGATCAACGTGCGCCAATATCCGCGCAGCGATATCGCGGCGATCACGGTGCAGACGGTTTACGTCGGCGCAGATGCCGAGCTGGTGAGAGGATTTATCACGACGCCGCTCGAGCGCGCGATCGCGGCGGCCGATGGAATCGATTACATCCAATCGCAGAGCAAACAAGGCCAATCGCTGATCACCGCGCGTCTGAAGTTGAATTACGACGCAAACAAAGCGCTCTCGGATATCAGCTCGAAGGTGGACGCGATCCGGCGCGATCTGCCGCCGGACGCGGAGATTCCCGTCATCAGCATTCAGGCCGCCGATTCACAATTCGCGTCGGCGTATTTGAGTTTCACTTCCGACATTCTTCAGCCTAACGAGGTTACTGATTATCTCGTGCGATTGGTGCAGCCACGTCTCACCGCGGTCGGTGGCGTGCAGAAAGCGGACATTCTCGGCGGGCGCACGTTCGCGATGCGCATCTGGATGAAACCCGACCGAATGGCGGCGTTGAATATTAGCCCGGCCCAAGTGCGCAACATGCTTGCGAGGAATAATTTTCTCTCGGCAGTTGGGAGCACCAAAGGCTCGCTGCTGCAGGTCAATCTCACCGCGAATACCGATCTGCACACGGTCGACGATTTCAAAAAACTGGTCGTGCGCCAGGAGAAAGGAAACCTCGTCAGGTTGAGCGACATCGCTGACGTCGAGCTCGGCGCGGAAGATTACAACACCGAAGTGCGGTTCTCCGGACAGAAAGCGGTCTTCATGGGCATTTGGGTTTTGCCAAACGCGAACTCGGTGGACGTGATCAAGCGTGTCCGCGTGGAGATGGACCAAATCCAAAAGGAACTGCCAGCCGGCATGAAAGCCGAAATCGCTTACGACGCCACGGCTTATATCAACGACGCCATCCACGAAGTCGTAAAGACGTTGATCGACACACTCCTCATTGTGATGGTCGTGATCTTTTTGTTCCTCGGCTCCTTCCGCTCGGTGGTGGTGCCGGTCGTCGCGATTCCAATTTCGCTGATCGGCGCGTTATTTCTCATGCAGGTGTTCGGCTTCTCGCTGAACTTGCTCACGCTGCTGGCGATTGTGCTTTCGGTTGGATTGGTCGTCGATGACGCCATCGTCGTTGTCGAAAACGTCGAGCGACATTTGCGCGATGGAATGTCGCGCATGAACGCGGCGCTCGTCGGCGCGCGCGAATTGATCGGGCCGATCATCGCGATGACAATCACGCTCGCCGCAGTTTACACGCCGATTGCACTTCAAGGTGGATTGACCGGCGCGCTCTTCCGCGAGTTTGCGCTAACTCTTGCCGGCGCGGTCTTCATTTCGGGAGTCGTCGCACTGACGCTTTCGCCGATGATGTCGGCACATCTTTTGCGGGCCGAACACGTCGACAAGGGATTCAGCGGCCTCGTCAATCGCACGTTCGATCGTTTCCGGGATTGGTATGGCAGCCATCTCGATCGCACGCTGAATGCGCGGCCTGCGGTTTACATTTTCTGGGCCGGGATTTCGCTCCTCGCGCTCTTGATGTTCGCGGCGATTCCCAAAATGGCGACCAAGGAATTGGCGCCAAAAGAAGATCAAGGCGTGATTTTTGGCATTATTACCGCGCCGGCGAACGCGACTATCGACGATACGATTCGGTACGCAGATGCTGCCGGGAAAGTTTTCCAAAACATTCCCGACACGCGGTTCACGTTTCAACTTACATTCCCGGACAACGGATTCGGAGGAATGGTTTTGAAACCGTGGGGAGTTCGCAAGACGCCGACAAAGGCGTACCTGCCGCAAGTTCAAGCCAAGCTGGGCGCGATTCCCGGCATCCAAATGTTTCCGATCATGCCTTCGGCGCTTCCCGGCGCGGATAATTTTCCGGTCAGCTTCGTGATCACCTCGACCGCCGACCAGGAACGCATTCTCGAATTCGCGAAACAGATTTTCGCGAAAGCAATGCAGGCGCATATTTTCCAATTTGGCGACATCGATACGAAAATCGACCAGCCCCAAGCGGCGATCAATTTCGATCACGATAAAGTCGCGGCGCTCGGTCTCGACATGCAGCAAGTGGGCGCCGATATCTCGGCGAGCATCGGCGGCAATTATGTCAACCGGTTCAACATCGAAGGGCGCAGTTACAAGGTGATTCCGCAAATCAAGCGCGTCGATCGCTTGAATCCTGAGCAGTTGAAAAATATTTACGTCAGCGGACCGAACAACCAACTCATCCCGCTGAGCACGGTCGCTTCCATCAACCACAAAACCGTCGCGCGTTCGCTCAATCGGATGCAACAGCTAAACGCGGTCACCATCAGCGGGGTTCCGGCCGTTTCGCTCGATGCTGCTCTGAAGTTTCTGCAGAATGAGGCAAACAAGATTCTGCC
>Ga0137403_10009556_pt1 | contig 10773 bp, 8 predicted proteins | sample CZOMad2_1_16fung_FD_122057 | JGI IMG/M metagenome (GOLD analysis project Ga0137403, IMG submission 122057) | Vadose zone soil fungal communities from Angelo Coast Range Reserve, California, USA - CZOMad2_1_16fungal (Hybrid Assembly) | ecosystem: Environmental > Terrestrial > Soil > Vadose zone... | reverse complement strand
AGCACCTTGCTCCTCACCACCGCGTAGAGCGCGACGTTGAGGAGCAGCCCCGAGAGCACCGCCGAGATCGGCGTCGGGCCTTCGGCGTGCGCGTCGGGCAGCCAGTTGTGCAGCGGCACGAGGCCCACCTTGGTGCCGTAGCCGACCAGGAGGAACACGAACGCGAGCGAAAGCACCGTCGGCTCGAGCTGGCCGCGCACCTGGTGCAGATGCGTCCACAGGAGCGAAGTGCCGCCCGGCCCGAGCACTTTCTCCGCCGCGAAGTAGAGCAGGATCGTGCCGAACAGGGCCTGCGCGAGGCCGACCGAGCACAGAATGAAGTACTTCCACGCCGCCTCGAGGCTCGCCGGCGTGCGGTAAAGGCTCACCAGCAGCACGGTCGAGAGCGTCGCGGCTTCCATCGCCACCCACATCACGCCGACGTTGTTCGAGAGCAGGCACAAGAGCATCGTGAACGTGAACAGCTGGTACATGCTGTGATAGAGCCGCAGCCGCGCCGCGTTGACCCGGCCGTGGTCCTGCTCGGTGCGCATGTAGGGCCGCGAGAACAGCGCCGTGGTGAATCCGACGAAGGCGGTGAGCGCGACCAGGAACACGTTGAACGGATCGACGAAGAACTGTTCCCTGAGCAGTCCCGCCAGCGCCGCCAGCAGCGCGTTGGACGGATCGACGAACCCCTCACCCAGCCAGACCATGGATCCACCGGCGATGACCCGGGCCGTAAGCAAGGTCGTGGCGAAGAAGGTCGCAAAGCTCATGGTCGCGTTCAGCTCGGGCGCCCAGCCCCGGTGGCCGGTGAGCGCGAGCAGCAGCGCGCCGAGAAGCGGGAGGCCGAGGACGATCGCGATTTCCAAGCTAGTCTTCCTTCAGCTTTTCCATGTGCCGGATATCGAGGCTGTCGAAACGCTCGCGGATATGGAAGAAGAAGATGCCGAAGATGAAGGTGCCGACCAGCACGTCGAGCGCCACGCCCAGCTCCACCACGAGCGGCATCCCATAGGTCGCGCTGGTGGCGGCGAAGAAAAGCCCGTTTTCCATCGCCAGGAAGCCGATGACCTGCGGCACCGCCTTCTGGCGCACGATCATCATGAGGAAGGAAAGCAGCACGCTCGCGAGCGCGATGCCCAGCGTCGAGCGCGTGAGCGTGGTCGCCATCTGCGAGATCGGGGTGGCCAGGGCGAAGGCGAAGATCACCAGGCCGATCCCGATCAGCATGGTCGTCGGGATGTTGATCAGGGTCTCGATGTCCCAGCGCACGAACAGGCGGTCGATCAGCCGGTGCAGCACCCAGGGGATGAGGATCACCTTGAGCAGCACGGTGAGGAGCGCCGAGTAGTAGAGGTGCGTCTGGCCGGTCGACCAGGCGACGATGGCCGTGGAGGCGGCGAGCGCCGCGCCCTGCCAGGCGAGCAGCTTGATGAGCGTCAGCACGCGCCGCTGCGACAGCATCGCGAACGCGATCAAAAGGAGGAACGCGGCGAGCACGTTCACCAGCTGGGCCAGGATCGGGATACCCACGTCAGCCTTTCACCAGGAAGTGCGTCAGCATGCCCAGCACCGCGAGCAGGAACGCGGTGGACAGGAACTCCGGCGCGAGAAAGAGGCGCAGCTTCGCGAGCAGCGCCTCGATCAGCGCGAGACCTGCGCCGGCGAGCGCGAGCTTGCCCGCGAGCGCGGCAAACGCGTAGGGCAGGGCCGACCAGTCGCCGGCGTTCGCGATGCCCCAGGGGAGGAAGAGCGCGATCCCGATCGTCATGTAGGCGAAGAGCTTGATCGCGACCGCCCACTCGATCAGCGCGAGGTGCCGCGCCGAGTACTCGAGGATCAGGGCTTCGTGCACCATGGTGAGCTCGAGGTGGGTGGTCGGGTTGTCGATCGGGATGCGGGCGTTCTCGGCGAGGAGCACCATGAGAAAAGCGACCGCCGCGAAGGCGAGGCTGGGGTAGAGGGCGAACTCGCGGTGCGCGAGGGTGTCGACGATGGTGGTGAGCTGGGTGGAGCCGCTGATGAAGGCCGCGGTGAACAGCGTCATCAGCATCGCCGGCTCCGCGAGGAAGCCGATCAGCATTTCGCGCCGCGCGCCCAGGCCGCCGAAGGAAGTGCCGATGTCCATCGCGGCGAGCGCCGAGAACATGCGCGCGAGGGCGAATACGCCGACCAGCGCGATGATGTCCGCTGCGGGCGCGAAGGGAAGGCCGGTGGCGAGCACCGGGACGATGCCCGCGGCGAGCCACATGCAGCCGAACAGGATGTAGGGCGTCCAGCGGAAAATCGGCGATGCGTCGCGCGCGAATATCGCGTCCTTGTGGAAGAGTTTAGCGAGCGTGTAGTAAGGCAGGAGGATGGAAGGCGCCGAGCGGTTCTGCAGCCAGGCGCGGCACTGGTTCACCCAGCCCGTGAGGAGCGGTGCGGCGAGCACGACGAACACCGACTGCAGGATCTGGAAGGCGATGCCCTGGGCGCTGTTCATCGCACGAACACCAGGAGCGCAATCAGGGTGATGAAGCTGTAGAGCAGGTAGATGCTGATCCGGCCCTGTTGCAGCAGCGCGATTTTCGAGGAGACGAATTCTGCGGCCCGCGCCACGGGCATGTACAGCCAGTACCAATGGCGGTCCTCGACCTTGAGCGTATATCGGGGCTCGGCATCGTCGGGACCGGGCAGCCGGCGTTCGATGCGGTAGATCGGTCCGAACACGTGGCGGATCGGCTGACCGAAAGCATCCGCGGTGTCCTGCATTCGCGAAGTCTGCTCGGGATAACCGCAGTCCCATGGGGCCGCGAAGCGCACGCGGCCGTGGTAGAAGCGCCGCACCAGCAGGAACGTGAGCAGGGTTGCGGCCGCGATGACCACGAGAAAGATGACGGGCGAGTAGCTCGCCTGACCGGCCGAGGTCGGCACCAGCCACAGCCAGCCCGAACCGGCGAGGGCCTGCTCGGACAAACCCTGTCCGGTCAGCGAGACGCCGACCCGATTCAGGATCAGGAGAAATGAAGTCGGGAAGAGCCCGAGCACGAAGCAGCCGGCGGCGAGCCAGGCCATTCCATAGCGTTCCATCCTGCCGGCGTCCCCGGCGTGCGGCAGAGGCGAATGATCGGCCGGCTCGCGCGGCCGGCCGAGAAAGGCGATGCCGTAGACCTTGACGAAGCACATCGCGGTGAGCGCGCCCGCGAGCGCGAGCGTGGCGGCGAAGAGCGGCAGGAGGCTGCGCACGACGCCGTGCTGGAGGATCGTCGCCTGCAGGGCGGCCTGGAAAGTCAGCCACTCCGAGACGAATCCGTTCAAGGGCGGCAGCGCCGAGATGGCGAGCGCGCCGATCAGGAAATAGAACGCGGTCTTCGGCATGCCGCGGATAAGGCCGCCCATGTCGTTCAGGTTGCGCAGGCCCGTGGAATGCAGGATCGAGCCCGCTCCGAGAAACAAGAGCCCCTTGAACACGGCGTGGTTGAGCGTGTGGTAGAGGGCGGCGATCAGAGCGAGCACGCCGGCCGCCGGGTGGCCGAAACCGATGAACACCATGGCCATGCCCAGGCCGAGCAGGATGATTCCGATGTTCTCGACCGAGTGATAGGCGAGCAGGCGCTTCAGATCGTGCTGCATGAGGGCGTAGAGCACGCCGAAGAGCGTCGTGGCCCCGCCGACCGCGAGCACGACCATGCCCCACTCCCAGCGCACGTTGCCGATCAGGTCGAAGATCACGCGCACCATGCCGTAGATGGCGGTCTTGATCATGACCCCGCTCATCAGCGCCGACACCGGCGAGGGCGCGGCCGGGTGCGCCTCAGGCAGCCACGCGTGAAGCGGAAGCATCCCCGCCTTGGCGCCGAAGCCGAAGAACGCGAGCAGGAACGCCACGGTCGCCCACGCGGGCTGCAGCTGAGCGGCGCGCAGCGCGTCGAACGTGTAGTCGCCGCGGCCGCCGTGCAGGACGCCGAAGCAAAGCAGGATCGCGATCGCTCCCAGATGCGCGATCAGCAGATAGAGGAATCCCGCGCGGCGGATCGCCGGCAGCTGGTGGTCGGTGATGACCAGAAAATACGAGGACAGCGCCATCGTTTCCCAGGCCACCATGAAGAGATAGGCGTCGTCGGCAAGCAGGACGAAGGCCATGCTCGCGAGGAACACGTGGTACTGCAGGTTGATCAGGGTGAGGCGCCCCGAGGGCTCTTCGCGGAAATAGCCCGCGGCGTACACGGAAATGCCCGCCGACACCGAGCCGAGCAACATCAGGAAAAATCCCGCGAGCGGGTCGATGCGCAGATGGAAGGGCATGTCGGGCAGCCCGAGCGGCAGCGTCAGGGTCTGCGCCGGAAGCCAAGCGGCCTGGAGGCCGAATGCCGCGAGCGCGACGCCGGCCGCCGCGCCCAGCGGAAAAGCGAACCGCCTGGCGAAAGCGGCGTTCCCGGCGGGAACCAGTCCGGCGACCGCTATTGCAAGCCAGGCAACCGCGACGGCGAGCGAACCCGCGAGCGGCGACGACAGTACGCCCATCCCTACTTCACCTTCATCCCTGGCTGCGCGCCGCTGTCGGGCGAAAGAATGAACACACCCGGCCCGTCGCCCGACGCTGCGAGCACCATGCCTTCGGACACGCCGAACTTCATCTTGCGCGGCGCGAGATTCGCCACCATCACCGTCAAGCGTCCCTCGAGCTTCGCCGGATCGTAGGCCGACTTGATGCCGGCGAACACCGTGCGCGTGCCGTTGCCTGCGTCGAGCGTGAGCTTCAGGAGCTTGTCCGCGCCCTCGACGTGCTCGGCTTTGACGATTTTCGCGACACGGAGATCGATCTTGTTGAAGTCGTCGATCGAGATCAGGTTTTCTCCCTCTCCCGCCTTTGCGGGAGAGGGCTGGGGTGAGGGTGCGGTCATGGTTGCTTCCTTGCTGACATCGAACAGCGCGTCGAGTTGTTTTTCTTCGACGCGGGTCATGAGGTGCGAGTAAGTGGCGATACGATGATTTTCAGGAAGAAGCGTCTCGGCATCCTTCCATTGTAGTGAAGCGACGCCAAGAAACCGCTCGACGTGAGCAGCCAGATCCGGAAGGATGGGCTTGAGATAAATCGTAGCAAGCCTGAACATTTGTATGGCTTCCGAGCAAACCCAGTGAAGCGTCCGCGTATTCGCCTCGTCGCTTTTTTTTGCGAGCTCCCATGGCTTTGCGTTGTCCACGAACTGATTCACTTCGTCTAGGCATAGCATCACTTCGCGAATTGCAGCGCCATACATGCGACGCTCGTACAGATCGCGAACAAGGGTGCCGTGCTCAACCAGCTTTTCGAGTGCTGGAGTGGGGGACCTGCCTCGTGCAATTTTTGCTTCAAAGCGCTTAGCTAGAAATCCGGCACTACGGCTGGCTACGTTAATGAACTTCCCTATCAGATCGCTGTTGACTCGCGCTAGGAAATCGTCCGGATCGAAATCGATATCCTCGACGTTCGCATTGAGCTTGGCCGCAATGTAATACCGCAGCCACTCCGGATTCATCCCGAGCTCGAGATAGCGCAGCGGGTCGATCCCCGTGCCGCGCGATTTAGACATCTTGTCGCCGGAAACGGTGATGAACCCGTGTACGTTCACCTGGTCGGGCGTCTTGTAGCCGGAAAATTTGAGCATCGCCGGCCAGAACAGGGTGTGGAAGTAGATGATGTCCTTGCCGATGAAGTGGATCATCTCGACATGGCTGTCGGGCCTGACGAAGTCGGCGAACGCCAGGTGCTTGCGCTCGCAATAATTCTCCAGGCTCGCCAGGTAGCCGATCGGCGCGTCGAGCCAGACGTAGAAGTATTTTCCGGGCAGGTCGGGGATCGGAATGCCGAAGTACGGCGCATCGCGCGAGATGTCCCAGTCCCCGAGCGCCTTGTCGCCTTCCGCGTCCAGCCACTCCCAAGCCTTGTTGATTACTTGGGACTGCAGTCGGCCGGGTTGCTCCAACCATTCTCGCAGGAAATTCACGCACCTTTCGTCCGACAACTTGAAGAACAAGTGGTCGGAGGAGCGCAGCTCGGGTTTGGCGCCCGAAAGCGTGGAGTAGGGGTTGATCAGCTGCGTGGGCGAGTACACTGAGCTGCAGTTCTCGCAGGCATCGCCGTACTGGTCCTTGGTGCCACACACGGGACACTCGCCCTTGATGTACCGGTCGGCGAGGAACATGCCTTTCACCGGATCGAAGAACTGCTCTATCTTCTTCGAATAGATCAGCTTCGCGGCTTTCAGCTTGCGGTAGATGTCCTGCGAGAGCTCGGTATTTTCCTTCGAATGAGTCGAATGCCAGTTGTCGAACTCGATGTGAAACCCGTCGAGGTATTGCTTGCGCCCCTTGGCGATTTCGGCGATGAATTGCTCGGGCGACTTTCCCGCCTTCTCCGCCGCGAGCATGATCGGCGCGCCGTGCGCGTCGTCCGCGCCGATGAAGGTCACGTCGTGGCCCTGCATGCGCTGGAACCGCACCCAGATGTCGGCCTGGATGTATTCCATGATGTGGCCGATATGGAACGGGCCGTTCGCGTAGGGAAGAGCCGTGGTGACGAACAGCCGGCGGGACATGCTGACTTTCAAAAAACCGTCATTTTACCGTCTCGCGCCCTCTCCGGCGCAGCGTTGCGGTTACAGCAGCACGATCGCCGTCGCGATGATCAGCGCGACGACGACCGTTGCCGCGAAGATCATGGTTTCGCGCTGCCCCCACTGAGGCTCGCCGGAACCCAGCGCACGGTCGCGCGAGATCGACGTCGCGGAGATCGACTTGGTCGACACGAACTCCATCGTCCCGTCCGCGCCGATCTGGCGCATCAGCCGCTGGGTCGCTTCCTGCGAATCGAACGCGCGCGATATGCCCTTGGTCGGCGAGGGCGCCGTCGAGATTTCTTCGTCCGGTTCCCTCTCGGGGTCCTGTCCGCTCGGCGCGGCCGCGGCCTGGGACGCCAGCGGAATCGGCCGCGTCGTTGCGAGAACGGGGGCAGCGCCCGCTTGACCCGTTTCCAGCTGCGATTTGCACTCGCGCAGATCGTTCGCAAAATCGGCCGCGCTCTGGTAGCGCGCTTCCGGGGCCTTGGCGAGCACCTTGGCGATGATGTAGTCGAGCATCACCGGCACTTGCGGATTGGCCGCGCTGGGCGGCGCAGGATCGTGGTTGGTGATCTGATACATCAGGGCGCTCAGGCCTTCCCCGTTGAAGGGAGTGGCCCCGGTCAGGCATTCGTAGAGGATGATCCCGAGCGAAAAGATGTCCGAGCGGTGATCGGCGCGCTTTCCCACGACTTGCTCGGGTGAAATGTACTTGGGAGAGCCCAGGATCACGCCGGTCTGGGTGCGCGTTTCGCTGGAGCGCATCCGGGCGATGCCGAAGTCGGCGATTTTGGCGCGCCCCTGCGCGGTGATCATGATGTTGGCGGGCTTGATGTCCCGGTGCACGACCTGGTGCTGGTGGGCGTAGGCGAGACCCTCCGCGACCTGGGCGGCCACGTCGACCGCTTGCACCACCGCCAGCGGCTGCGCCTGTGCGAGCAGCTCGCGCAGCTCGCGGCCCTCGATGTACTCCATCGCCATGTACACGAGGTGTCCGCTCTTGCCGATGTCGTAGATGATGATGATGTTCGGATGGTTGAGACCGCCCGCGGCCTTCGCTTCGGTGTAGAAGCGCGCCTCGTACTCCGCCATGCCCTCGTGTCCGGCCTCCTCCGTGTTGATGGTCTTGATCGCCACCATGCGGTTGAGCATGGGATCGTTCGCGCGATACACCACTCCCATCGCGCCCTTGCCGAGTTCGGCGACGATCTCATAGCGCCCGAGCAGCCAGGGTTCGGTCATCGTCCGGCTATTTCCTTGCTTTCACGCTGCGGAATACGGGACCCCAGGTCGGGTGTCCGGCCTCGTCGTCCCGGAGGTCGAACGAGGGGTCGATCTCAAGCACCTTCCTGAATTCGTCGCGGCACTGCTGCACCTGGCCGGCCGCGCAATGGATGAAAGCAAGATATTTATGGGCCCTCACCCGGTTGGATGTGCCGCGCAGGCCGGAGTCGAGGCTCGCCTGAAGTAATCTCGCCGCGTAAGGATGTTCGCCGTCCTCGTAGGCTTTTATCCCGAATCCGAGTTCCGTCTCGCCCTTGCTCGAGAACGTCCCGCATCCGGACATCACCAGGCAAACGAGCAATGACGCGAGAGAGCGATGAACGGCCATAGCCCCTTTTAGCGGCGGAATCGGTGCGTGATGCTGAGCTCCGCGCCCGGCTTCAGTTCGACCGTCTGGACGTAGGCCGGGAATGACGTATTGCGCAACTCTATCCGATGCTTGCCGGGCCTGAGGAAGATGGCTCGCAGCGGAGGAGTGACCCCCTGCCGGGTCCCGTCGACGAAAACCTCGGCCCAGGGCAGGGCAACGATATTGAGCGTGGCCTCGCGCGTCGAGGAGATGGGGGCTGTCGCGACGACCTCCGATTCCCTCGGATTCGGCAGCGCCCCGGGTTCCTGCGCCTTGGGGCCGGCTTCGGCCGGGTTCGCTTTCGCGGCCTGGATGACGGGGCCGGCTTTCGGGGCTGCGACAGCGTCCTTCACCCTGCGCGAGCTCTTGGGATCTTCTGCTCTTGGCGGGACCTTCGGCTCCTCGGCCCGCGGCGCGGGTTCCCCTGCTTCACTCCTGGCGGGCTCCACGCTGGGCGCTTCCCCCGGCGTCGCCACCAGGTACACCGTTTTCGGCCCGCCGTCCGTGTTCCGGTGGCTGCGCGCAATCACTCCCGTCCCGACGATCAGCGTGAACGCGAGCGGCGCAGCCACGAACAATTTGCTGTTGACCGCCCGAGCCCCCGGCAGGCTTCGCAGGCTCAGCTTCGGGAGCTTGGGCAGGCGCAGGCTCGGGAGACGCAGGGTCTGCTTCGGTGCCGGCAACGGGACCGTGCGCCGCAGATTGCTCGGCGAGGAGCTGATCGCGTAGACCTCGTGCTCGCGCACGTGTTTGTCGGTCTTGGCTCCCTCGTAGTGGAACAGTTTTCCGTAGTCCTCGGACAGGCGCGCCATCACGTCGTAATAGGAGCGCGAGACGAGGATTTGCCCAGGCTCGGCGAAGCTCATGACGCGCTGCGCGACGTTGATTCCGTCGCCGATGATGTTGGGCTGGCCGTTGATGTCCTTGACGAGCCTCACCGGCCCCAGATTGACTCCGACGCGAATCTGCAGGCGTGGAGGACTGGAGACGTCCTGATTGGCAACGGCATCGCGCAGGCTCATGCCCGCGAACAGGGTATCTTCGGGATCCCCGAGAAAGCTCACGGCCGCCCCGTCCCCGGTGTCGAGGATGATGCGGTCGTCGGTGGCGACGCCCGCGATCGCCTCGCTCAGGACGGCGTTGAACCGTTCCTTCAGCGCGATTTGCTCGGCGACCGAGCGCAGCGAGTAGTCGACGATGTCGAGAAAGAGCACGCTGCAGATGAATGTTCGATTGGTATGCTCCGCCATCTTTGTCCGCCGCAGTCTGCCTGCGCGGCTTCCGCACGTCTGCGGCCCGCGTCCTCCTTGGGGCTCCATTCTACCGCGGCAGGGCTCGGCGGGCACCGGAAAGTTGCTAGAATATCAACCCATTGCCAGCCGGTAGCTCTCCCGCGCGACGGAAATCGCGCGGACCACCATGCCCGTGACTCAGGAACAAGTTCACAGCGCCCTCAAGGAAATCCTTGACCCGAATACGGGCACGGATTTTCTCGCCACCAAGTCGGCGAGAAACATCAAAGTGGAAGGCGGCAGCGTCTCTCTCGAGATCGAGCTGGGCTATCCGGCGAAGACCCAGCTCGATCCGATCCGCAAGCTCGTCGCGGGAAAACTTCGCGGCGTGCCGGGTGTGAGCGCCGTGAACGTCAGCGTCACGAGCAAGATCGTTTCCCATTCGGTGCAGCGCGGGGTCAAGCTCATTCCCGGGGTGAAGAACATCGTCGCGGTGGCATCGGGCAAAGGCGGAGTGGGGAAATCGACCACGGCGGTGAACCTCGCCCTTGCGCTGGCCGCCGAAGGGGCGAGCGTGGGCGTGCTCGATGCCGACATTTACGGACCTTCGCAGCCGATGATGCTCGGCATCAGCGGAAGGCCCGAGTCCAAGGACGGGAAGACGCTCGAGCCGATGATGGGCCACGGCATCCAGGCGATCTCGATCGGCTTCCTCATCGATGTCGACACCCCGATGGTTTGGCGCGGACCGATGGTGACGCAGGCCCTCGAGCAGCTCGTGAAGGATACCCGCTGGCGGGACGTCGATTACCTCATCGTCGATATGCCGCCCGGCACCGGAGACATCCAGCTCACGCTCGCGCAGAAGGTGCCGGTCACGGGGGTCGTCATCGTCACCACCCCGCAGGACATCGCGCTCATAGACGCCCGCAAAGGCCTCAAGATGTTCGAGAAAGTCGGGATCCCCATCCTCGGGATCGTGGAGAACATGAGTACCCACATCTGCTCCCAATGCGGCCACGAGGAGCACATCTTCGGACAGGGTGGGGCGGAACGCATGTGCAAGGAGTACGGCACCGAGCTGCTCGGCTCCTTGCCGCTCGACATCGCCATCCGCGAGCAGGCGGACTCGGGCAAACCGACCGTGGTCGCCGACCCGGACGGTCGGGCGGCGGAGATCTACCGGGCGATCGGGCGCAGGCTCGCGGTGAAGATCGCGGAGTCCGCGAGGGACATGACCTCGAAGTTTCCGAACATCGTCGTCTCCAAGAACACCTGAGGGGGCCGAGCGCCGATGAGCGTCAAATCGGACAGGTGGATCCGCCGCATGGCGGCGGAGCAC
>Ga0137403_10004545_pt1 | contig 10773 bp, 10 predicted proteins | sample CZOMad2_1_16fung_FD_122057 | JGI IMG/M metagenome (GOLD analysis project Ga0137403, IMG submission 122057) | Vadose zone soil fungal communities from Angelo Coast Range Reserve, California, USA - CZOMad2_1_16fungal (Hybrid Assembly) | ecosystem: Environmental > Terrestrial > Soil > Vadose zone... | reverse complement strand
CCGACTTCTTCAGCAGATTCTCCAGGTCCGCCACCGTATTCACCTTGGAAAATTCCCGGTCGCCCAGATCGACTTGATAACGGTTTTCAATCGACGCCATCAACTCCACCCGGTCCAGCGAACTCAGGTTCAAATCATTTTCCAGATGCGCTCCCGGCTTGAGTTCAACATGCCGTCCTGCAATGTTGCTCACAAGTTCCTCCAGCGTGCCATCCCCCGCACGGTTGCTCGTTGCCGTCACAGCCGTGGCGGCACTGCCATTCAGTTGGATTTCCGCCGCTCGGCGAATCAACTCCAGCTTCGGCTTCTGCGTCGATGTGCGGGGAAAATCGTCATCGGGCCACACAAACCAACGGCGTATTTTCTGGAAGTCGGCCAATGTCTGGTTGGCATTGGCGATCGCAAGGTTTCCGGAATCGCCGTTGTTGAGCAGCAGCACGGCGCACGCTTCGGCATTTCCGCCTTTGGCTACTCCAACCACTACCACATCGCGCACCTGCGGCTGCTTGCGTAATGCCTGCTCCAGGTCTTCCGGGTAAATCTTTAACCCCGCAGGCGTTACAATCACATTCTTGCTGCGGCCCTTGAAGTACAGATTGCCTTCTTCATCCATGGAGCCCAGATCGCCGGTGCGAAACCAACCTTCCTCGCCCGTTACCGGCTTCAGCCCTTTGCCCTGCCAGTATTGCCGTGCCACATTCTCTCCTCGGACCAAAATCTCGCCCATTTCCGGATCAAGCTTCATCTCGCGCCCAGGCAGCACTTTGCCAATGGATCTGCGTCCCACTTTGAAGGGATGATTCAGGCTGATGAGCGAACTTGTTTCCGTCAGCCCGTAGCCTTGCACCACCACATAACCTAGACGACGCCAGAACTCTTCTGTGTTTTGATCCAGCGCGGCCCCGCCGGAAATAATCGCCCAGAACTTCCATCCGAACCGCCGCCGGATTTTCCTGAATCGCCACCAGCGTTTCAAGAAGTGCTCTTTCTCAGCGCGGTCCCAGTTTTCGTCGATATACGCACCCAGGTCGTCACGCAGCTTGTTTTTCAGTGACTCCACCACGCGCGGCACAGCCACCAAAACTGAAATGCGTTCGCTCTTGATCGCCGTGATGATGTCGGTGGGTTTAAAGCTGTCCTGAAAGTGCACTGTGCCGCCGAGCAGCGTTGGGATGAACATTCCCATGAATTGCCCGAACACATGGCTGAGCGGGAGCAGTTCCAGAAAACGAATGGGATGAAACAGCCATTCAGACCGGCGGTATTTGGGAAACTCGCGCTCAATGGGATCGACGCTGGCCAGAATGTTGCCATGCGTCAGCACCACGCCACGCGGTTCCGCTGTCGTCCCAGACGTAAAGACGATTTGTGCCGTATCGTCGCGGCTGAACTCGACCGGAGCATAAGGCTCTGCCGAGAGCTGCCCCAGCGCTTCACTCAGATTTTCAAGCTCCAGATATGGTCGGGCCGCCGCATGGACCGTTAAAGCGCTGGCGCAGACGATGAGCTTCGCGTCCACATCAGCCATTACGCGCTGAGCAAAGTCGGGCGCGGCGATGCGGTCCATGGGAACCGCAACAACCCCGCGCAGCATGCAGCCAAAGAACGCCCCTACCCATTCCGCGCAGTTATCGCCCCATAGCAGCACTCGGTCGCCCTTGCTGATCCCTCGGGCTTCCAATTCGCGGGCAAAGCGAAATGCCAGTTCGGCAACCTGCCCATAAGTCCAGCGAAGCGTGCGGAACCCGCGACGGTGAACGTACGCGATCTCGTTCCTGCGCGCCAGGTGCAGCTGCGGATACTCGGCTAAGGTCTGAGGCATCTGTCTCTAAAATACCTATTCAGAGAACCAGACGCAAAGCGGCAAAGCGCGGCAAAGAGCACCTTCTTCTAAAATCCCTCGCTGCGCTCGGGACTTCGTAAAAGCTAACTGCTGTAGTCCGCGTTGATCCGCACATATTCCGCCGTCAGATCGCAGGAAAGAAACTCCAGCCCGGCGCTCCCGGCGCCCAGCGCAATGCGGATTTCATAGACCGGCTCCGACATATAAGCGTGTGCGCGATCGTGGTCGAAAGGGCATGCAGCTCCGTGCCGGCAAATCTGCTGTTCACCCAGATAAATGTTGATGCGCTCCGGATTGATCTTGATCCCGGAATAGCCGATCGCAGCCAGAATGCGTCCCCAGTTGGGATCCGCGCCGGCCCATGCGGTCTTTACCAGCGGCGAATTCGCTATGGCACTTCCGATCTGCCGCGCTTCGCCTCGCGTCCGTGCCTGTTCGATGTTCAGCCGCACAACGTGCTTCACGCCTTCACCGTCGGCCACGATCTGGCCTGCCAGCGACCGGCAGACCTTCGTCAGTGCCGCCTGGAATTCGTTCCGCACTGACTTGAACTGAACGCCGCTCTTGCCGCTGGCCAGCAATAGCGTCGTGTCATTCGTGGAGGTGTCACCGTCGATGGAAATATTGTTAAAGCTCTGGTCCGCCGCTTCTTTCAGGCATGTCTGCAACTCGCGCGGGCTCGCCGACAAATCTGTGAACAGATAGACCAGCATGGTCGCCATGTTGGGATGGATCATGCCTGCACCCTTGGCCACTCCGGCCAGGATGACCTGAGTTTGATTGAAAGTAATCGATTGCGTTGCGACCTTCTTATGCGTGTCTGTGGTAAGGATGGCGTTGGCGAACTGGTCGAATGCATGCTCGCCTGCCGTAGCCGACCTGACCAACTGTGGAAGAGCGGTATAAATTTTTTCCACCGGCAATTGCACGCCAATGATCCCTGTGGAAGAAGGGAAGACCTGGTGCGGACTGGCCTTGATCTGCTTTGCTAGTCCGGCGCACACGCTGGCGGCGGCTTTCAGTCCTTGCTTCCCGGTCGCGCAGTTGGCATTGCCGGCATTTACAAGCACTGCGCGCATCAGCCCTTGGCCCCGCCGCATATGCTCGCGTCCCACCGTAACGGGCGCAGCAACGATCTGATTGCGTGTAAACATTGCGGCTGCTGAAGCGCCTTCTGGAACCAGCGCCAGCGCCAGATCAGGCTTGCCGCTGGCCTTGATGCCTGCGGCGCATGCGGAAAAAAGAAATCCCTGCGGCGGATTTGTGCTCACACGGTCAGCTTAACCAGCGGTTTGGGGATCTGCAAGTCGCGCGCTCCGTTGTGCTTGGGAATCTCGCCGCGATACATGGCGATTTCGTCGCACGCGTTGAACGCGGGGCAATGCACGCAATCTTTGTAAATCTTGTCCGGGAGGTCGTCGCGTCTGGCCAGGCTGAATCCCATGTGGGCAAAGAATTCCGGGATGCGCGTGAAGAGGCAGACGCATGTGACTTCGTGCCGCTTGGCTTCCTTCAGAAGCGCTTCCACCAGCTTGCGTCCTGCGCCATAGCCTTTAGTCGAAGGCGTTACGGCGATGGAACGAATTTCGGCCAGGTGCATGCCGTAAAGATGCAAGGCGCCACAGCCCACAATCTTGCCATCGTCTTCCGCCACCACGAAGTCCCGCACGTTTTCCCGCAACTCCGCCAGCGTTCGGGGCAGCAGCGTGCCGTTGCCCGAATAGGCCCGGATGATCGCATGGATTTGTTCCACGTCCGGCAGAATGGCGTTACGCGTGCGTACCATGGGCCTCCTGCATGGTAGCCAGTTTTTCCCGGGCGGTTTTGAGCGCCTGCTGCACACGATGCGCCGCCGTCCCGCCGGGGACATCATGGCAGGCCAGAACATTTTTCACGGTAAGGTGCTCGTAAACGTCGGCTTCGAATGCCGGGCTGAATTCACGCAGTTCTTCCAGCGAGAGCTGCTCCAATTCGCAATCCTGCAACACGCACTTCTGCACCGCCCTGGCCACCACTTCATGCGCCTGCCGGAACGGCACTCCACGTCTCGCCAGATACGTAGCTGCCGCCATGGCGTTCATGAACCCGCTTTCACACGCAGCTTTCATGCGCTCCTCGTTGAACTTCACCTGGCGCATGAACCCCGCAGCAACTTTCAGGCAATGCCCAGCAGTTGCGACGGCTTCAAACAATGGCTCCTGCGTCTCCTGCATATCTTTGTTGTAGGCAAGAGGCAGGCCTTTGATCGTCGTTAGCAGCGCGACCTGATTGCCGATAATCCGTGCCGATTTTCCGCGAATCAGTTCCAGCGCGTCAGGGTTCTGCTTCTGCGGCATGGCGCTGCTGCCCGTCGAGTAAGCCTCGGGCAGCGTGATGAAGCCATATTCCTGTGTGGCAAAGAGGATAAACTCCTCCGCCCAGCGGCTGAGATGGACTCCCAGCAGAGAAAGCGTATTGACTAGTTCCAGGGCAAAATCGCGATCGCTGGTTGCGTCCATGCTGTTGGCCGTTGGGCGCGTGAATCCCAAGGCTCGACTCACCAGTTCACGGTCGAGCGGCAACGTCGCTCCGGTGACCGCGCCTGAACCCATCGGGCATTCATTTGCTCGCTCGCGGCAATCCAGCAGTCGCTCGCCGTCGCGCAAGAACATTTCAAAATATGCCAGCAGCCAGTGGGATGTCAGCACCGGCTCCGCCCGCTGTAGGTGTGTATAAGCGGGCATAACCACCGTTTTAGCTTCGTCTGCACGGTCCAGCAGCGAGTCCAGCAGATCGCCCAGCAACGCGCGCAAATCGTCCACCGAATCGCGAACGAACAGCCGCAGGTCGGTAGCGATCTGCTCGTTGCGACTGCGCCCGCTGTGCAGCTTCTTGCCGGTCTCGCCGATCAGTTCCACCAGCTTCTTTTCTACAAAGTGATGAATGTCCTCGGCTTCAGGATCATCGAAGTAGCCCTGCTGCTGCTCACTGGTCTTGCCGATCTCGTCCAGCGCCGCCGCGATTAGAGCGAGCTCTGCCGGCGTAACGATGCCTGCGGCCTTCAGGGCCTGTGCGTGTGCGCGACTGGCCGCAAGTTCATAGCGCAGCAGCTTCTGGTCGAAGGGAAACGACCTCTGCCACTCTTCGAAATGCGGGTCCAGCGGCTGCCGGAACCGGCCTGACCACATCTTCACTTCGTGATCTCCTCTTGCTTCTGCTTCAACCGTGCCCGCGAGCGCGCGGGGAGGCCAAGAATGCGGATGAATCCCTCGGCATCCTTCTGGTCATAGCTCTCGCTCATAGTGAACGACGAGAGGTCGGTGCGGTAGAGCGAGAATTCCGACTCGCGTCCGCCGATGGCGATGTTTCCCTTGTAGAGTTTCAGCGTGACCGTGCCGGTGATCTCCTTCTGTGTCTCAGAGACGAATGCATCCAGCGCTTCACGCAACGGCGTGAACCACAGCCCGTAGTAAACGATTTCCGCATACTTGAGCGCCATGAGTTGCTTGTAGTGCATGAGTTCGCGCTCCAGGCATAAAGCTTCCAACTCGCGGTGTGCGGTCAGCAGCAAGGTTCCGCCGGGCGTCTCATAGCAGCCGCGCGATTTGATGCCTACGAAGCGGTTTTCTACCAGATCGATGCGGCCAATCGCATTGCGTCCGCCAATTTCGTTCAGCAGTTCCACCAGCGCCACAGGGTCAAGCTTTTGTCCATTCACTGAAACCGGCGTTCCCGCCTCATAGCCGATAGTGACGGTTTCCTCGCGGTCAGGAGCGTCCTTCGGTGAGCGCGAAATCTGCCAAGTGGAATCGAACGGGGCGTTGGCTGGATCTTCCAACTCGCCGCCTTCATGGCTCAGGTGCCATATGTTGCGATCACGGCTGTGAATCTTCTCGCGGCTTGCCGTAACGGAAATGCCGCGTGCTTCTGCGTAGTCGAGGCAGTCCTCGCGCGACTTTAAAGTCCATTCGCGCCACGGTGCAATTACCTTCAGGTCTGGCGCCAGCGCCTGAAAAGCGTGTTCGAACCTGACCTGGTCATTGCCCTTGCCGGTGCAGCCGTGTGCCAGGGCGGTAGCGTTTTCTTTCAGTGCAACTTCCACCTGGTGCTTGGCGATCACTGGCCGTGCCAGTGAGGTTCCCAGAAGATATTTGTGCTCATACTCCGCGCCTGCGCGCAGGGCGGGGAAGACGTAGTCGCGCAGAAATTCCTCGCGCAGATCTTTTACGATCACTTTCGCTGCGCCGGTCTTATTGGCTTTTTCCACCACGGCGTCAATGTCTTCGCCCTGGCCCACATCGGCAATCATGGCGATCACGTCACAGTTATAGTTTTCCTTGAGCCACGGAATAATGATCGAGGTATCGAGCCCCCCGGAATATGCTAGTACTACCTTCTCACGCATGATTGCTCCTTGTGGGCGAGGTGCGCATACCGCTGCCCAGCAGTAAAAGTAAGATTGCTTTCTGAATGTGCATGCGATTTTCTGCCTGGTCAAACACGATGGACCTGGGCGAATCGATCACGCCCGCTGTAACTTCTTCTCCGCGATGTGCCGGCAGGCAGTGCATAAACACTCCGTGCGGCGCCGCGTGGGAGAACAGCTCTTCATTCACCTGGTAAGGCGCGAAGATCTTGGCCCGCTCGGCGGCTTCTTTTTCCTGCCCCATGCTGGCCCACACGTCGGTGTAGATGGCATTGGCGCCCCTGACAGCTTTCACGGCATCATTCGTAATGTCGATGATCGCGCCGGTGCCACGACCAATCTTTTTGGCGGCCGCGATCACTTCCGGCAAAGGCTCATAGCCTACAGGCGTTGCGACGGAAATACTTGTACCCAGCGCCGCTGCGGCCAGCATCAGCGAATGCGCCACGTTGTTGCCATCGCCAACATAAGCGAGGTGCACCTTGCTCAGGTCGCCAAACTTTTCTTCCAACGTGAAGAAGTCGGCAAATGCCTGGCAGGGATGTTCCAGATCGCTCAACGCGTTGATCACGGGTATGCAAGTGTGGCGCGCCATCTCCACGATGGTCTTATGCTCGAAAGTGCGGAGCACTACGGCATCGACCCAGCGCTCTACGTTGCGCGCGATGTCGCACACCGGTTCTCGTTCGCCCAGCAGGGAGCGTGTCTGGTCCATGAAAAGGGAAGTGCCGCCCAAGCTGGCCATGCCGGCCTCAAACGTCAGACGCGTGCGCAGGGATGCTTTCTCAAAGAACAACACCAGTTGCTTGCCCGCGAGCGCGCCTCGGAAATCTGCCGGACGGTGCTTGATGATGTGCGTCAGCTCAAACATTGACTTCGTCTCTTCCGGAGAAAAGTCCTGTGCCGAAACCAGATCGCGGCAAAGTACCGGTTGCTCCACTGGCGCTTTCATGGCTGTGAGGTCGTACATTCTCGCTGGCATCATGGTTATTTAGTCCTCCCGGCTGTGGCCGCTGTCATTTTGCTTTTTGTCAATACCTGATCAAGCTGCAGTACAGCTGTGTCGATGTGCTGTTTCTTGACGATGAAGGGTGGCAGGAACCGTATGACGGTTTCGTCCGTGCGGTTCACGATTGTGCCCAGCTTCAGCATTTGTTGAAAAACCTGTTTGGCCGAATCTGCGGATTCAAGTTCCATTCCGATCATCAAACCCTGACCGCGCACTTCAACGATGGCCTCATGTTTTTTCTTGAGCTTTTGCAGTTGCTCCATGAAGTAATCGCCGACCTTCTGGACGTGTTTAAGCATCTTTTCTTTTTTCAGGACCGTGATCAGCTGCAGCGCGACGGCGCAGGCCAGCGGTCCTCCACCGAACGTTGTGCCGTGCATGCCAGGATGAATACACGCGGAAACTTTTTCGGTCGCCAGCAGCGCGCCCAGCGGCAGCCCGCCGGCAATCGGTTTGGCCACAGTCACCAGATCGGGCTGAATGTTGTAATTCTGGTAGGCGAACCAGCGGCCGGTGCGTCCCATGCCACTCTGTATTTCGTCGGCGATCAGCAACGCGTTGTGCTTGCGCGCAAGCTTGTGCGCGGCGTCAGCAAACGCCTGGCTTACCGGACGGATGCCGCCTTCGCCCTGCACAAATTCAAATCCAATGGCGCAGACGGTGGAATCAAATTTGCTTTCCAGATCGGCAACGTCGTTGAAGCGAACGAACTCCACGCCCGGTACGCCAGGCGCAAAAGGAGCCCGATATTTTTCTTTGTGCGTGGTGGCCAGGGCCCCGAACGTCCTGCCGTGGAAAGCATGTTCAAGGGCCAGAATCCGCCACTTCGGTTCCTTCCCGTCACCGCAATTGGCCTTGGCATAAGCCCGGGCCAGTTTCAGCGCGCCTTCCCATGCTTCTGTCCCACTATTGGTGAAAAAGGCGCGGTCCATGTCGGAAATTTTTGTCAGCGCTGCGGCCAAGCGGCCTTGATACTCGTGATAAAAGAGGTTTGAAGTGTGAACCAACAGCTTTGCCTGCTTGGCAATCGTCTTGGTCAGCGCCGGATGCGCGTACCCCAGAGCATTCACGCCAATGCCGCTGAGCAGGTCAAGATATTTGCGGCCCTTGTTGTCATACAAGTAGACGCCGCGCCCTTTATGCAGCAGCACGGGATAGCGGTCGTACGTCGAGACCAGCAGTTTAGATTCCAGTTTGGTTACCTGCTCCAGGTTCACGCGACCAGCACCTCCGTCCCTGAGTCAATCTTGGCGAAATAAAATTCCGGCAGAACTTCCACTTCAGTTGCTGGAAGAATGCGTACGCGGTTTACACCGTGCAGCAGCGCATCTTTGCAGGCTTGCAATTTAGGCAGCATGCCGCCGACGATGACGGATTTCTGCGTCAGGGCCGCGGCCATGCCCAGGTTGAGCCAGCGAATCACGAGCCCATCAGCGTCCTTTACGCCCGGAACATCGGTGAGAAAGATGAGTGCATTTGCGTGGCAGGCCACGGCGCAGGCTGAAGCCATCTGGTCGGCGTTGATGTTGTAATACTGGCCATCACTTCCCAGGGCAACGCTTGAGATCACGGGAATGCAGCCCTGCTGCCAGATCGTTTCAATCCAGCGCGGATCGACCGAACAAATCTCGCCAACAAATCCCAGATCGTGGCCATTGGTCACTTTCTTTCGCGCGCGGAAGGCCTGGCCATCGCCGCCGCAAAGTCCCATGGCGGACTGGCCTACGCTGCCCAGCGCCGCGACGAGCTTTTTGTTCATGTGTCCGGCGAGCACCATGACGGCGAAGTCGCGGGTCTCGGCGTCGGTCACGCGCAGGCCATCAATGAACTCGCTCTGCTTGCCCATCTGGGCCAGCATGCGGGTCAGAGCAGCGCCGCCCCCGTGGACCACGGCAACCTGATGCTCCGCGGCCAGTTGCTTTACCGCGATCACCGCACGTTGCAGAAGCGCTGCATCTTCCAGAGTAGCGCCACCGAGCTTGACCACAATCTTCATCTCAGGCCCTCCTCTTCATTCCAGCCAAACATCACGTTCATGTTCTGTACCGCCTGCCCCGCCGCGCCCTTCACCAGGTTGTCGAGACACGAGACGATGACCAGCCGCTTGCCGTCGGGCGCCAGAGTGAAACCGACGTCGCAATAATTGGTGTGCAGTGAATACTGAATCTGCGGCAGCTTGCCGGCAGGGAAGATGCGAACAAAGGTGGAGTCGGCATAAAACTTGCGCATGCAGCCTTCAATGGCTTCTGCCGTCATTACCGAGTTCAAGCGGACATAAATCGTCGATAAAATCCCCCGCGGGATAGGAAGCAGGTGTGGCGTGAAGATGAGCTGTTCAGGCAATATGCCAAGCTGCTCCAGAATCTCGCCCGTGTGCCGATGATTGAAGACCGAGTAGGCGGAAAAGTTCTCGGCCACTTCCACAAAGTGCGTTTTTTGTGTGGGCTGTTTGCCTGCCCCGGAAACGCCAGACTTGGAATCGCAGACCACGCCATGATTCAGGTCAACCAGTCCTGCACGGACCAGCGGCGCCAGCGCCAGGATGATCGACGTGGCATAGCAGCCGGCATTGGCCACCAGCGCAGCTTCCTTCAGTTCGTTGCGATGCAGCTCCGGAATTCCATACACTGCCTGCGCCATGAGCTGAGCGGCAATCGCAGGATTCTGGTCTTTGAATTCGTAGATCGCGCGATATTCCGGCGTCTCAAGCCGCCACGCGCCGCTCAAGTCGATTACATGAACGCCCTGCGCGATTGCTTTGGGTACCCACTCCCGCGAAATCTCATGCGGCGTGGCCAGAAAAAGCACGTTGACGCCTTTGGCGCGCAGAGTTTCCCACCGAAACGGCTCCATTGGATAGCCGCCATTGCCGCTGACATGGGGATATAACTCATCAAGCTTTGCAGTTGTGCCGGCCTCACCATTGCGGGTGAAGAGCACCGGCTTTTTTGCGTGAGGATGGCGGGCAAGCAGGCGCGCCAATTCAAAACCGGCGTAACCGGTTGCTCCAACAACCGCGGGCTGGATTGTTTGCGGCATCAGGCGCGCATGTCCTCAAGGCGCGTCTGCAGCTTTTTGGCACTTTTATTATCGGGCGTGATGATCAGGACCGTGTCATCGCCGGCGACGGTACCCACAACTTCGTCCCAACCTTCAGAGTCCACGCCCAGCGCGACGGGCTGGGCAGCGCCGGAGACGGTCTTGATCACCAGCAGGTTCTGCGCGCGGCGCACTTCCACCACGAACTCCCGCACGACACGGGACACGGCCGGCGTAGGATCGGGACCTGCGTCGCCATTCGGCAGCGTGTAGCCTTCCGTGGTCCGCACCAGCCGCAGCTCATTGATGTCGCGCGAAAGCGTTGCTTGCGTCACAGGAAATCCCCTGCGCGCAAGCACCTTCACCAGGTCCTGCTGGTTAGGCAAGGGGCCTTGGTGCACGAGTTCGACAATCAATTGCTGTCTGGCTAATTTCGTCATATCGAATAATTATGCAATGAGATGTATAATTATGCAG
>Ga0137403_10009553_pt1 | contig 10774 bp, 8 predicted proteins | sample CZOMad2_1_16fung_FD_122057 | JGI IMG/M metagenome (GOLD analysis project Ga0137403, IMG submission 122057) | Vadose zone soil fungal communities from Angelo Coast Range Reserve, California, USA - CZOMad2_1_16fungal (Hybrid Assembly) | ecosystem: Environmental > Terrestrial > Soil > Vadose zone... | reverse complement strand
TCCGAGAGCTGGACCTACGGCTACTCCTTCTCCGACGAGATCCTGCGCGAGTGGGAGTGGAGCGAGCACTTCGCGGCGCAGCCGGAGACCCTGCGCTACTGCAACTTCGTCGCCGACAAGCTCGATCTCCGCCGTGACATCGAGTTCAATTGCCGGATCAAGGTCGCCGCCTATGACGAGGCCGTCAACCAGTGGGAGATCGAGAGCGAGGACGGCCGGCGGACGCGGGCGCGGTTCCTGATCACCGCGATCGGGCCGCTGTCGGCACCGACCATGCCGACCATCCCGGGCGTGGAGAGCTTCCGCGGCGAGGCCTACCACACCGGCAGGTGGCCGCATGAGCCGGTGAGCTTCGTGGGCAAGCGGGTCGCGGTGATCGGCACCGGCGCGACCGCCGTCCAGGCGATCACCGAGATCGCCAAGACCGTCGGCCACCTCACGGTGTTCCAGCGCACACCGAACTGGTGCGCGCCCCTGCACAACAGCAAGATCGACGCGGTGTCGCAGGCGCGCATCAAGGCGACGTATCCGGAGATCTTCGCGCTCTGCCGTGACTCCTTCGGGTGCTTCATCCACCAGGCCGACCCGCGCAACGCGCTCGAGGTGAGCCCGGAGGAGCGCGAGGCGCTCTTCGAGAAGCTCTACCGCGAGCCCGGCTTCGGCATCTGGATGGGCAACTTCCGCGACGTGCTGATCGACAAGGACGCCAACGCCACCATCACCGAGTTCATGCGCCGGAAGATCCGCGAGCGAGTCGTGGACCCGAAGGTCGCGGAGAAGCTGATCCCGACCAACCACGGCTTTGGCACTCGGCGCGTGCCGCTGGAGAGCGGCTACTACGAGGTCTTCAACCAGGCGAACGTGCGCCTCGTGGACATACGCGAGACGCCGATCGAGCGGATCACGCCCGCCGGCGTCAAGACCAGTGACGCCGAGTACGAGGCCGACATGATCATCTACGCCACCGGCTTCGACGCCATCACCGGGGCGTTCGACCGCATCGACGTCCGCGGCCGGGGCGGCCGGCGGCTGAAGGACAAGTGGTCGGACGGGCCGCGCACCTACCTCGGCCTGCAGATCGAGGGCTTCCCCAACCTGTTGACGCTGGTCGGGCCGCACAACGCGGCTACCTTCTGCAATATCCCGCGCTGCATCGAGCAGAACGTCGACTGGGTGACCGCGCTCATCCGCCACATGCGCGAGAAGGGCTACGCCCGCGTCGAGGCCACCGCCGAGGCGGAGCGCGGCTGGACGGAGCACGTGCACGACACCGGGCGGCGCATGCTGTTCACGCAGGTCGATTCCTGGATGATGGGCATCAACTCCAACGTGCCCGGGAAGCAGAAGCGCACCTTCATCGTCTATGCGGGCGGCGCTCCGAAGTACCGCGAGAAATGCGACGAGGTCGCCGCCCGCGACTATGTCGGGTTTGCCTTCCAGTAGTTTCCCGCGGATGCTCCCCGAGGCGTCGAACGGCCCGCTCCGGGGGCCGGTCGCCTAGGTTCGTTTGGCGAGCATCTCGACGGCTTTGTACCAGCTGGCGCCGGCGTCCATGGAAATCTCGGAGCGCCATCGGAATGAGTCGCGGGTGACCTCGCTGAAGATCCAGCGCAGGGCCATGCCGTTCGAGCCGGTGCCTTCCTGAAAAATCCCATCGTCCTGCGCGCGACCGACCAAATCCGCGCGAAAGTCGGCGCAGGGATCGATCCAGGTGACACGCCAGGCGTCGAGCTTGGGATCGTAGACGCGCAGGCTGGTGCCGTACTGGTGATCGAATGGACCCCACCGCTCCGATTGACCGGCGTGCACGCCGTGGCGGGGCGGCGTGATCCAGACGTCCTGGATCGCGCGGCCTTCCAGCACCCACTCGAAGTGAATCTGCCAGTAATGCCGGCGGACCGCGCCGTCGGGCAGGAATGCCTTGGCGTCGGCTTCCCAGCTGCCGACGAATTGCCCGTAAAGCTTTAGCTTCTCGGCGTATTGCGACATCGCATCGGGAGCGATGAGCGCGCGAGTAAAGGCTGTCATCGGTGGCTCCTTGCGGTGGGCGAAATAGTCTTGCCTACACCGTGTAAGACCCCGGCAAGAAGCACTTGTGAAACCTAGGCGCCCGCGAACAGGCTCTTCTTGATGATGGCGTGGACGCCCCAGTTACCGTCCACCACCTGCGTCACGCCGAAGTCCACGGCGACGGACATCAGCGAGATCGCTTCGTCCTCGGTCAAGCCCTTGGTCGTCATCAGGAAGTGCCGCATCTTCCGGAAGGCATCGCGCATCGCCAGATCGATCGAGGATTTGCCGTAGATCTGACTCTGCGCGTCGGGGCCGAGCTCCGCGAGATAGTTGGCATAGCTGAACCCGTGGAGGACCCACTCGTCCTGGGTCTCCAGCAGCGGATAGTTGAGCCCCGCCAGCGCGGTGCCGGTCAGGCGGTCGCGCTTGTGCACGATGAGCTGGAAGGTGCCGGTGAGCGAGCACTCGATGGCGGTGCCGCAGAGTTCGGAGTCACCCTGCGAGGCGTGGGAGTCTCCCGCCGAGAGCAGCGCCCCCTTGACCGCGATTGGATAGTACATCGTGGCACCCTTGCCGATGCGCCAGTCGTCGATGTTGCCCCCAGTGTAGCTGGGCGGGATGGAGTCCACGATGTCCGCCTCGGCGGGCGCTAGGCCGAGGACGCCGAAGTGGGGCCGGATGGGTACCCGGATATTCTTGAGCACCCCTGGGTTCTCCTGCACGGTGCGATGGTTGACCGCGACGCCGGGATAGTCGATCGTCTTGTGCACGACACCGGAGGGATCGGTCTGAGGCGTCCAGCGGAAGTTGTAGACGCCCTTCGCCCAGTTCCGCTCGCCGCTCGCATCGACCTCGTAGATGGTGATCACCTCGCGCGGCTTGGGATCGGTCAGCAACTCCTTGTAGTGGAACCCCCACCAGGCGGCGGCGTTGCTCCCGAAGCTCTTGCCCTTGTACTGCGGATTGGCGCACGGTCTCGGCCGGACGTCGATGATCCGGACCTCGAGGATGTCCCCAGGCTCCGCCTCGCGGACCGCGACCGGCCCCGTGCAGATGTGGACGCCGAGGCCTTCGCCCGCACCCCGACCGAAGAGGGTCGGGTTCATCGGGCCCGCTCCGCGCCGATCCACGCCCTTGCGCTGCTTGTCCCAGTAGAAGACGCTCTCCGCGCCCGCATCGCCCTTCACCATCCGCTCGGCGTCGTCGTTGGCGTGATGCGTGAGCACCTCGATCGTGACGAAGTCTCCGGAGCTCACCTCGACCTGGGGCTTGAGCAGCTTGCTGAAATACCCCCAGTGCACCGTCTTGTCGGTCGCGGGCACGTAGTAGTGGTTCTTGGTTCCCGGGACCATCCCGGGCTGCGCCTGGGCCGTCGTCACCGAGGAGAGTCCGGCCACCGCGAATGACGCCGCCGCCCCTCCGGCCGCCATGGCGCCCTTGAGGAAGCCCCGGCGCCCTTCGCTCACCCGATCGCCAGAGCCGTCGCGCTCGCTGTCGCCCGTGGCACCTTCACCAGTCCCGCCGTGAGTAATCCTCGCCATGTGTTTCCCCTTCTCTGGACAGGCCTACAGTTGAGAGGTATGGGAATCGCCACAGCGTCGTCGCTCGCGCTGGCCCTACCGTGGGCACGTCTGCAGTCCTTCGTGGACTCGCAACCACGAGGGACAATACCAGGACGGTCCGGACTGCTCAAGGGCCTCGGCGGCGGCTGGTGCGTGAGTTCGAGAAGCGCCGGCTCGGATGGCGAGCGCGGCCGCGCTTGACTCGCGTGATCGGCCACGCCTACTATCTCCGCAACCGACCTCGCGGGCCGACAGGCCAACCCCAGGAGGGCTCCCCATGCGTCGAATGCTCCTGACTGCGCTGACCGTTCTTCTCGTCGGTGCGATGCCGACGCTCGCCCAGCACGACCAGCACGTGGTGGTGATGCCCGACACGCTGAAATGGGGCGACCCCCCGACCTTGCCGGGCGCGAAGCTGGCCATCGTGCACGGCGACCCGGGCAAGGAAGGGCTGTTCGTGTACCGCGTGAAGGTCCCCGCCAACTACAAGGTCCCGCCTCACTTCCACAAGGCGAGCGAGAACGTCACCGTGCTCTCCGGCGTGTTCTACGTGGGACTCGGTGAGAAATTCGATCAGGGCGCCGGCAAGGAGCTCCCCGTGGGCGCGTTCGTCGCCATCCCGCCCAAGCATCCGCACTTCGCCTGGTCGGGCAGCCAGGAGACGCTCATCCAGGTTCACGGCTTCGGCCCGACCGACTTCACCTTCGTCAATCCGGCCGAGGACCCGCGAAAGAAGTAGCCGAAAGCGGCGAGCCCCAGGTCGCGAGCTGGAGCCCAGGCTCGCGCTGCGCGTCAAGGACTCGATCCTTGGACCGCTAATTTGGTTCAGATGGTCAGGACGATCTTCCCCGCGACGTGTCGGCTGCGACTGAGTTCCAGCGCCTCCTTGGCCTGTACCAGGGGAAGAACCGTCTGAACGACGGGCCGGAGCTTGCCGTCGTCGATCATCTTCCCGATGTCGGCGAGCCGCCGGCCGTCGGGCTTGACGCCGATCATCGTGGCGCGCACGCCCTTCTCGCGGGCGAGATCTTGCCGGGGCTCGTCCGTCAGCGCCACGAGGATCCCGCCCTTCTTGAGGACTCCGAACGATCGCCTCTGCGAATCAGCGCTCACGGCGTCGAGCACGACATCCACGTCGCGCACGTGATCTTCAAAGCGCGTCGCCTTGTAGTCGATCGCTTCATCGCAGCCGAGTGCTCGGATCAGATTGATATGTTCGGCGCCGGACGCGGTGCCGAGCACTCGTGCACCGCGCGCCTTTGCGAGTTGCACCGCCATCGACCCGACTCCGCCCGCGGCCGCGTGGATGAGCACCGTCTGCCCCGCGCGCAGGTCCGCGGTGTCGAACAGCGCCTGGTACGCCGTCAGCGCGCCGATGGGCACGGCCGCCGCGCTGGGGAAATCGAGGGTCCCGGGCTTGATGGCGAAAGCACTCTCATCCCCAACGGCAAACTCCGCCGCCGCGCCGTCGCCCGACAGATCGATCATGCCGAAGACTTCATCGCCGGGCTTGAGCCGGCTGACATCAGCCCCCAGCTTCTCGACGATTCCCGCCAGCTCCCAGCACAATGTCAGCGGCAGGCGATGGTCGAGCCACGAGCGGGCCTTGCCCTCGGCGACCATCCAGTCCAGCGGGTTCACGCCGGCTGCTTTCACGCGGACCAGAACCTGTCCGCGCCCCGGCTCGGGTCGGGGAGCCGGCACGATCTTGACCCCGGTGGGATCGCCGTACGAGTAGATTCGCGCGGCCAGCATGCTGGCCGTCGGATGCTCGGGCGAGCGTTTTCCGGGCGTCGCGCTCTCGGACAGCTTGCTGAATGGCGTGCCCCGCTCGCGCCACCGGCCCTCGACGGACGGCGGGCATTGCGGCTCGCGCTCTGATTCGAGCCATCCGCCGGCGAATCCCGCCTGCCGCAATCCGCGCCAGATGTACGGGGAGCGTCGCATGAGGTTCCATGGGAGACCCGTCCGTTGGTTCTCGATCATCATGACCACCGGACCCAGATCCAATCCGTAGTTCAGCGGGCTGATCCAGTCGCCGAAGGTCGGATTCAGGCTGGTGCGCAGCCCGTATTCGCTGCGCAAGCTGGGGTAGGCGCGAACAAGCTCTCGCAGGGTGTCGGCGACCAGCTCCGGCGCAAACGGCAGCGAGGCGGCGACGGCGCCGGGTGCCAGCGTGCCATCATCAGGTCCGTCGGGTACCCCCCGCGCTCTATACATCCAGAATTCCCGAGTGACGTTGTCGATGATCTTCGTCGCCGGTCCGGGACCGTCGCTGGCGCTCAGACCCCAGCCGAACGGTCCATACCCGCGAAACTTTCGCGGATTCTCTTGGGCGTAGCTCTGCTGCACGCGCACCGCCCGGCGACTGTTCTCGAAGTAGTCGAGCCCCTTGGCTCGCATGAACTCATCGCTAATTCCGCGGAAATCGAGCCACCCGTGACTGAGCTGGTGAATGAACAGGGGACCGCTGTGGAGGTATTCGATTCCGTATAGGTTGCGCCAGTCATAGGTCTTCTGCCACGCGCGGTAACACTCCGGCGGCAGCGGGAAGGTGGACGAGCCAAGTCCCAGCACGTGCATCAGCAGTGATTCATCGTATCCCTGGTATCGATAGCTGATGAAGCCGTTCTCCGGGGTGCCGCCGTGGATGATCGTGACCTCTTCCACATTCTCGGTCGGCCAGCCGTTGGCGTCGCAGGGAACGCCGTACAGCGCCCACTGCCAGTCGGCGCGGCGAAAGAGCGCGTCAGCGGTCTCGCGGATCTCGCGCTCGGCGGGCGCCTCCGCATCAAAGAACATTCCCACCGCAAGCATGCCCGCCAGCAGAAACGCGCTGTCAACCGTCGAAAGCTCGCACCCCCCGGCACGGCGGCCGTCTTTCATTTCCAGAAAGTGATAGTAGAACCCCTTGTAGCCCGTCACGTCCGGCTCGGGTCCTTGCGGACTCTGCGCAAAGAATCGCAGCGCCGTGAGAACGCGCTCGGCCGCGTCCCCACGCTGGAGCCAACCATTCGCCACCGCGATCGGATGACAGCTCAATCCCAGCCCCGTGGCCGCGATGCTGCACGGCGAATCCTCGCGCGTGTTGTCGGCCACGAGTCCGTTCTGGCCATTCGTATGGTCCACAAAATAGCGAAAGGCCATTCGCTGAAGCTCGATGATCTCGTCGGGCAACTCCGTCATGCGATGCTGATACCTTCCTATCCTCGATCGGGAAGGGTCGACCGGACGTCGTGCTGGAGAAACTCGACGACCGCCTCGGAGAACGCATCATTCTGGTCGCCCGCCACCATGTGAGCGGCACCGCCGACGTCGACGAGCTTGGCGCCGGGGATCTGCGCGAGAAACTCCTGCACACCCTCGTCGGTCACCACGTCGCTGAGCTTGCCCCGCACGAGCAGCGTGGGGACGTGGATATTCCGCATGGCCACCTGGAAGAGCGCCTCGAAGTCTCGACGTGGAACCTCGGTGCGTCCATGGTCGAGGAGCCTCGGATCCCAGTGCCAGTACCAGCGTCCGTCCCGCTTCTGGCGAAGGACCTTCATGAGACCGGGCGGGTTCATCCGCTTTGGACGATGCGGGGTATAGGCCGCGATCGCGTCCGCGGCCTCCTCGAGGCTGGCGAAGCCGCGCACGCCCGAGCTCATGAAGTCGCGGATCCGCTGCACGCCGGCCGGATTGGTCCGATGGGTGACGTCGACGATGACGAGCCCGGTGGATACCACACGGTCCGAGCCGCCTTCCGCGAGCATGGCCGTCACGCCTCCGAGGGAGGCTCCGACCAGCACCGGGGGCCGGCCGAGCTGGTCGGCGACGGCCACGCAGTCCGCCGCATGGGCCGTGAATGAGTAGTCGCCGTTGACGGCCCATTCGCTGTCGCCGTGGCCGCGCAGATCGAGGGACACGGCGCGCCACCCGTGGCCGGCGAGCACTTCTGCCGTGTTCCCCCACGCATGACGGGTCTGGCCGCCCCCGTGCATCAGCAGCACGGGCCAATCGCGGTCATCCCCCCAGACGTCGGCGACGAGATGAATGCCCTCGAATCCTTCGAACCGCACGATCCTCGGATCCACGATGCTCACCTCCCGTGACAGCGGCGGCGTTCAGATGGCGGGCGGCGGCGGCACCTCAATCACCCGATGGCACTCTTCGAGTTTATCGCACGCTCGGCTAGAAAAGACGTGATGGGGCGGCCTCTCGAGGGAGGCCCCTCCGAATCGGGTGAATGCCGGGCGCCGCGCCGTGCATCCGGTAGCCTCGAGTCTACCGTGCTACTGCTTCAGGGGATGTCGTTCGAGAAGCGTGACAGGCGAAAATATTCCAGTCTGTGTAACACTGGAAGGACATCAAGGAGCCAGCGCCAAGCACGCGTCTCGGAAGGCCGCTCGACAATTCTCGGGTTTGGGCTGTTCGATATGCCAGAGGGGGAACCGATGAACACACGTCGCCAAGTCCTTAGCGCGCTTGGTGCAGGAGCATTGGTCGCTGCCCTTCCCGCCATTGCACAGCCATCGCGGTCCCGAGTCAGCTGGATGTCCCCGACACGGATCGCCGATGGGTCACCCTTCCTGGACGAGTTGCGCCGCGGTTTGCGCGAACTCGGCTATGTCGAAGGCGGCAACCTCCTTCTTGAAGCGCATTGGGGCGAGGACTCCGCGGAACGAATCGAGAAGCTCGTCGCGGAGGTTGTCGCGTCGACTCCACATGTCATCGTGGCGCAAGGGGGGACCGCCGTGGCGTTGCGCCGGGCGACCACAAGCATCCCAGTCGTGTTCGGCTACAGTGGAGACCCGGTGGAGGCCGGATTGGTGGAGAGCCTATCCTGGCCGGGCCGTAATCTCACGGGAATCTCGTATCTCACCCTGGAGCTGGTCGGCAAGCGGATCGAGCTGATCAAGGAGGTATTGCCGGGTCTGAAGCGTGTCGCCATTCTCGCCAACCCGCAGCACCCCGGTGATCAGGCCGAACGGCGTGTGTCGCAGGCCGCCGCGACAGCGCTGGGACTGTCGCTCGCGTATTTCGAGGCGCGTAACATGGAACAACTCGTGGACGCGTTGGTCGCGATAGAGAGGTCCGGCAGCGGGGCGGTCGTGATGTTTCCGGTTCAGAACGTCATCAGAAATCGGGAGCGGATTGCGGCATGGGCGGTCAAGAATCGGTTGCCGGCAATCTCTGGATGGGCCCAATTCGCGGAAGGCGGCAATCTCATGTCCTACGGGCCCAATCTGCGCGAGTCGTCCCGTCGGCTCGCGACATATGTGGACAAAATCCTCAAGGGCGCCAAGCCTGCCGAAATCCCCGTCGAGCTGCCGGCCCGCGTGGAGCTGGTGGTCAATCTCAAGGCCGCTAAGGCGCTCGGCGTAACGGTTCCGCAGATCGTGCTGCTGCGGGCGGATCAGGTGATTGAGTGAAGCCATCAACGCGGCACCCCGAGGTGCGGGTCCAGCCCCGTGCTGGCCTTCAGTCGACGTAGAGCTGGCCCGCAACCTCATGGCTGCCGTCGGGCGCACGCCGCAGGACAACAAACTCGCCCATCCGGATGCTGAGACCAGTCAGGTCGGAAACCACGCTGCCGTGTGTCACCAGGACCAGCGCCGGTCCACTACGGTGTCCAGCGATGGCTTTCTTGATCTCGGCAAGCTGGCCCTGACGGCGTTCCGTGTCGTTGAGCGCGCCTTGCAAGACATCCCATGGCTGCGCCTGCCCGAAGGCCAGACGGGCGGTGTCCAGACATCGGCAGCGCGGGCTTGACAGCACCGCGCCGACCGCGACGCCGTTTTGCCGAAACGCGTCGCCAATCCGCCGGGCTTGCGCCCGCCCACGTTCGTCCAGGTTGCGCTGGGTCGAGCAGTCGTCGAGCCTGGCGTCAGGCGGATCGAATCCACCGGGCGCAAAACTGTGGCGCAGGACCACTACGCTGCCGGTCGCGCGCGAAACGTCCCAGATAGACTCCGCGGCCTGCGCGACGGATACCGCCCAGGCGCACAGGACGACCGTTGTTAGCCGTCGAATCAGGACCGTTGGGCTCCTCCGCATATGATTTCGAGGTCAGGCTCTGGCGCGAGCCGCTTTGCCACTCCTTACTTGATGATCTCCACCAGTTCGTCCACCGCGGCGGGATGCCCAGAGATGATGAGACTGTTGTGCTCACCACGATCCTAGCACCGGCGCCTGCCCATCCACACCGCATCGGCGCGTCGGCAGACACCCTAAGAGTAACAATCTGGACCATACTAGGGACGCCCAGGAGGATACAGGAGCGCAGGATCAAAGGGATTCAGAGTGAGAGAGGAGCCCCATGCCCCCCGAGCTCGTGATCTCCACCGCCGACGGCCGTGAGTGGACCAAGCGTCTGCTCAAAAAATACGGTACGACTGAGGTCTCGCCGGTCATTTCGTTAGTCGACCATCCGACCGCGCCTACCTCCCGTTTCACCGAATTGGCCGAACAGCTCGACGCCAATCGCTCAAAGTTTCTCCACTGGTTTCAGAACTACGACATCATCCTCACACCCGTAAACCGCACGCCCGCCGAACCCTGGCCTGAAACGCTCACACCACAAGCGCCCACCCCAGGGACCTATGCGCACATGGGCACCTTCAACAACACCGGTTGGCCTGGCACCGTGGTCCGCGCCGGAACCTCGCCAGAAGGCCTGCCCATCGGCGTGCAGTTCATCGGTCGCCCCTGGCGCGAAGACTCGACCCTCGCAATCGCCCGCTTCGTCGAAGCCAGCATCGGCGGTTACTCGAAACCACCGATATGACCAGAACGAATACAAGAGGAGTCAGGATTCAGGAGTCAGGAGCCAGGAGGCCGAACAAAATCCACTTCAACTCACCTCTCCCTTCGAATCTGTCTTACCCGTGACGATCATTTCCTGCAAACCGTTTTATCAGTCTCCCATTCCGATCCCTCCAAATGCTCGTTGCCTTACCTCCGCGATCTCCGTGACCTCCGTGGCAAAACGGCTCGATGATCGAGTTCCCCTTTTCATTCTCCTGACTCCTGCCTCCTGAATCCTGACTCCTCTTCATTCTCATTCTCCGCCATGAAAAGCGCCTCACTGTCCCGCCGCGATTTCCTCTCCAAATCGGGCGCCACGTCCGCCGGCGCCCTTTTGTCCGCCTTGCCTCTCGCGTTTCTCTCGTCGGCCAAAGCCGCCGAGGCGACAACTTACGCCACCTCCTCCGATC
>Ga0137403_10009551_pt1 | contig 10776 bp, 8 predicted proteins | sample CZOMad2_1_16fung_FD_122057 | JGI IMG/M metagenome (GOLD analysis project Ga0137403, IMG submission 122057) | Vadose zone soil fungal communities from Angelo Coast Range Reserve, California, USA - CZOMad2_1_16fungal (Hybrid Assembly) | ecosystem: Environmental > Terrestrial > Soil > Vadose zone... | reverse complement strand
TCAAGTTGGCATCGACCTCGACTCGAAACCCGAGCTGTCTTGCCAGGTCGGCCGCTGCTTGGATTGCGTTCGAATTGTCGAGCACAAGCATGGTGATCGGCCGAGACGCGCCGGTCCGCCAGTCCCCGCTAAAGCGCGGAGAAGACTTTTGCTGAATCACTCTCACGACCGAATCGGGGAGCTTGTCCATCAGGTTGAGTCTATGCACTACATCAATAGACTCTTCATCTCCAGCCTCCTCTGGCAAAAGGGGGTTTGAGGCAATCGACCGCAAATCCCCAGGGTTGACGTCCGATAAGTACAGTCCAACATACTTCGAATTCCGGGCAAGCTTTCCGAGCCGCCCGCCTTTAATCCACGACAGACTCTTTCTGACGACGTTTATCTCGCGGATTGTAGCTCCACAGCCGACCAGAACTCGATTTGTTACTCTCAAATCTTCGAGCGATATGGACCGCGACAGAGGCAGTTCCACCAGCGAGGATCCTCCGCCGGAGATCAGAAATATTATCAAGGCATCCTCGCCGCACGAACGCACAAGTTCGGCAATCCTTTGTCCAGCGATCAGGCTGCCGGCATCAGGCAATGGATGCCCAGCCACAAAAACCTGGGACCGCACCTCTATGCTTGAGCGGCGGTCAGTCACCAGAATCCCTCGTTTGATCCGGTCGCCGAGAAGAGTCTCAACGGCAGCTCCCATCTTCAGACTGGCCTTACCCATTCCGATCAACACGACTTCGGTGAAATCGTCGAGCGGAATCTGCTCGCCGACGAGGCTGAGGGTGTTACCATCGATCCGCAACTTTTGTTTTATTATCGAGCCGGGTTCGATGGCTTTCAGGGTTCCAAGGAATACACGTTTTGCGGCTTCTTTGAGATCCATTCCAGGAGTCAGGCCCGGAACTGCAAGCCCGACGACGTTGAAGGCATCAATTCTCGACTTCAGACGAGCTGATATTATAAGTCTGCATGAGCTTCAGCACGTCCTGTCGTACGGAGTCCCACCTTGCGGCCAGGGAGTCCGCCGCACGGCTCGTTGTTGTGGAGATCACGCGATCAGTTCGTCTCGCTTGTCGTGCCATCGCCAGAGTTGCTCCACGCATGCTTTGCCTGTCTCGAAGCGAACTTGTCAACCGCGCATAGAGCTGCGCCGAGTTCGCGAAACTGTCTATCGCGAACAGCAATTCTATTTCTGCTTCTTTGTACTGCGAAGCGTTGTCGACTTCGACACCAGTGCCGGTCAGCCTAACGCCGTATACTCTCTGATACTCAGCGAGCAGCTCCTCAGCCTTGCGCTGCAAGCTGCTTGCGGAGGAAGCCGAATTTCCGGTGGGCGCGTTCGGTTCCAAGCCGGCATCGGTTCTTCCTCCCAACGAAATCAGCTGATCACCTCCGGCCGAGTGAATAACCACTCGTCGTACGTACTTCACGCCATCCCTCACCGTGAGCTCGATTCGTCCCCGGGTTAGCGCTTGAGTTACCATCCCGGTCGGCCTGACTGCCTTTGCGTACACTTCAAGCGTGTCGCCGTTGACGACCTGTTCGCCGAACCAGCGCCACCCGCCTGTGTTCGCCTGCGTATTGATCAAGACTAAAATTGCACCCTCTTGCGTTCTGTTAGCGCTCGCCGAAAGTACGGTTGCCATAACGGTATCCGAGGGCACACTGTTTGTCCTTGTGTCTCGCGGGCGCTCAGGAGTTCGCTGGCGCTCAGTTTCTCGTGGGCGCTCAGGAGTTCGCTCAACACTTGTGGCACCCACAATTCCGAGCCTCTTCGCTGTCTGTGGGTCCAGGTCACCAGTTTCTTGAAGATTGTGCTCCCGCTGATACGCTCGCAGCGCGCTGGAGGTTCGCGGGCTCATTACACCATCAGCCTCGCCTTCGTAGTACCCCTGTTCTTTTAATGCCCCCTGAGCTCTGCGCACCATTTCAGGCGATGAGAGCGGAAGCTCGGGTGCGCTACCGGTTGACGTGTCGACCTCAGTGCGCATTTCTGGCTCCGCACGGCCGGCAATGGGTCGATCGGGGTTGTCTGTTTGCGATCCAACAGCCTCTCGCCTGTCGGGCCGATCTGGCAGCTGATCCGCGGGTTGATCTGCGGGTTGATCTGCGGAACGATCCGCTACCGGCGCTCCCTCCGAGATGACGCTCTCCCGGACAATCAGCGGTTGTTTGATCTGAATGCCAAACGGAGTCCCCGACGGTACCTGAGCTTCCTCACCCTTGGACAGCAGAATGGTCGCGACGCCAGCGCCAGCGCCAGCAACGCCTCCGAGCACCGCGCCCTTGCCTCCACCGGCGATCCCGCCGAGCACAGCGCCAATGGCACCTCCACCACCAATAAAGACGGCTGGACGCTTGCTGCTTTGACCCGACACGCGGCTCTCGTCGTCGATTCGCCGCCGAGTTTGAGGATCATCCGACGTCAGACTTCCAACAAGGCCAACCCGACTGCCATTCGGAAAAACGAGGTCATCGAAATCGATTCCAATTGTGCCCGACCGGCTCATTCTCTTCGCCGGCGTTACCTGGGTGACCCGGCCTTCGACAATTGTACCGGCCGGTATCACAGTACGGCCATTCGCATAAACCGGTATGGTTACCGTGGCTGTGAACTTGTCGCCAACCCGCGCCGTTCGCGAACTGAGAGTGCCGTTCATCTGTACGCTGATGACAGTGTCGGGAGGCAATGTCCAGGTTTGTTCAGCGTACTGCGCCGAGTTATAGCGCGGCCGGGTGTCTTGAGCGCTTGCGTTATCGCTCAACACCGCAACCATAGCGACTGCCATCATGGCGCTCGCGGTTCGTATCAGACTTCTATTCAACTTCATCGGACTTACCTCCCAGACTTCTGGTCTCTGAAAAGGGGGACTTGGTTCATCTGCTAAGACGATTAACAGCCCCAATTGTGTTGTCCGCTTCAACGAACTTAGTGAGAGGCAGCCTCACCGTCGCCGTCGTTCCCGCGCCAGCCTGGCTAGTCACGCTGAGGTCGCCACTATGCAGTTCAGCTATTTGCTTAGCGATTGCCATGCCTAGGCCGGTTCCTTTCTCTTTTGTCGTGTAGAACGGCTCAAATAGCCGCTTCTGCGTCTCGGGGTCCATGCCGGACCCATGATCAATTATGTCGACTAATACATCCTGATTACCGTTGAGGCGCGTCCGAAGCTCTATCGCGCTTAGCGGCTCGCTGGCCTCGACTGCGTTAATTATGAGGTTCAGAAAAAGCTTTTTCAATTCGGTGTCATCATAGTAGCCGGTCGGGATGTCGGAGATGTACTGCTTAGCTATCTGCATTTGCTTTGCCGTCAGTCGATCGGCGACCATCGGGAGCAGATCATCGAGTAAGTAATTCAAATTCGTTTCAATCCGATTCAACTTCTTGGGCCGCGCGAACTCTGACAGCTCGGCACAGATTAAGGCCAGATGGTCGACGCTTCGCTCGATTACTTGAATAGTGGATAAGGCATCCGCGGGGTTGGTCGCTCCCTGGCGCTTTAGGATCTCAGCGGCGAAGCGGATGCTGCCGAGCGGATTCTTGATCTCGTGAGCGATCTGCGCCGTCATTTGCCCAACCGCCGTCAGAGCATAATTGCGTCGCAGCTCGGCCTGCGCGCGGGAAGCTTCAGTGATATCAACGAACACCAGAATCACTCCGTGCCGCTCCCCCCCGACGATCAACGGCGAAGTGAAGATATCAAACAGATTCACACCGACATCGACTCTGCCGTAATAACGGCTGTTCGCCGTAGGGTGGGAGAGTTCTTCTGAAACCGCCGCGGCCAGCGAAGCGTTGTTGCGAAACAGATGCGTATAACTTTGGCCGCTTCCTAACTCGGCCCCGGCGCCCGGTAGTCTTCGAAACGACTCGCTGACCGTCTGCACAGTCCCTTCCTGATCGATGACCACCACCCCCGACACCAGGCTGTCCAGAAGTGACTGAAGGTAGTCTCTCGATTCCGCGCTGGCGGCGTAGGCGCCAGCGAGTCGCTTCAGGTTCTTACGAATCTCATAAAACGCCAGTGCCGCCACTACTACTCCGACCAGCAGGACCGCTACGGTCGCGGCTACAATTCGATTGCGCGCGCTCACGCTCATCTGGTGCCCTTTGATGTTGTTTTCTTCCCGCTCCCTGTCAACCAATTGTTCGAGCTCCTTTACGGCCGGACGCATCTTATCTCGCTCGTCGTGCCAGTCATCCGAAGCTGGACCGAGCTTCTCCATTGCGTTCCAAAAACTCTTGTTCGCTACTTCAAACTGCGCCCACTCTTCACTATCGGCGAGCGAGCTCATCCTGGCTCGTTCGATCTCGCTATCGATCTCCCTCTTGTAATCTTTGAGCCGCTGCTGCGCCGGGAAGCGCAGACGATCATTCGCTTGGTTCGCGACCACGGTACGGGCCTCGGAGGCTATCTTGCCCGTAGTCTCTGAAATGTCGAGAACGAGGCGAAGATGGTTCTCTTCCGTTTGGTCGACCCGAACGCTCTCCTTCTCCAACTGCTCCAGGCTCTGTATGCTCCGATATCCAACGCCCGCGACAAGCAACAGGAGTAGTAAAAAGCCAAGGGCCAGGACGTTGCGAACCAGGGATTCGACAGGTCGGGGTGGCCCGAGGACCAGTTCTCGAAGCTTTCGCGTGCGAGCCATCATAAATTGTAAAGCTCTACCGCTGACTTTCGTGCAACCGTCTTCCGCGTCCTAACGATTAGTGGATCACCTTCGTAAGGACATCGTGACCCTGAATGTTATCACGTGCTGATTGCTTTCGAAACTTCAGGCAATTGCCGGCGCAGCCCTTTCAATTGAACGCCGGGTTGGATAGGAGCGAAGGATGCCGTCCTGCGTCAAGTTCCGCGATGTCGGTGTTGATTCCCGCCGATGACTATGTATAAGATACCTCCCGAGAACCCTCCCGATGCTGCCTGGCCGAGGCGCATCCTCGCGCGCCGCCTTCGTTCAAGGCTCGCATTCCGTCTCGGCTGATAAAAGAAGAAATGGTGAGAGAATGGCGATCGTCCTGGTGATCCTGGCAGCCGTATTCGTCGGCGTTCTCGGCGTGCACGGTTACAAGCAATTCAAGATCAGACAGCAGCGGCAGATGAACGAGAACGAGTACAACGCCGCGGTCACTCTCTGGGAGTTCGCGCGGGTGGTTAAGGAACACATCGATGGCGCAATTCGTCAGGGCACTGGGGTCCTCGACTTCACAAGGATTACTGTCCCGCACACGCAGGGTTACGAGATTTCGCTTGAACTGATCGGCGCGTATTTTCGCGTCTACGCCGTACCAGCCCGGTACAACAGGACCGGCAAGCTCTCCTTTTTGACTGACAACACACTAAGCGTGAGAGCTTCAGATCGAACGGGACAGCCGGCTACAAGTGAAGATGGAGAGTACAAGGGCGATGCGGAGCTGTGATCACAAAACCGCGAGTCGGAACTCTTATACATTTGCCTCGTTATGAAATTCGGCGCAGTCGAAAACAAAGCTCGCTTGGCGATGCTGGTTCTCATCCTGTCGCTACTGTCGCTGATCGCCCTAAGCCTTGCGTTATTCTCGCGAACCGGCAGCCAGCGCAGGGCTTCGCCCATCCTCATCTACGTCTTCAGCTATCAAAGTATCGCGCTCGTATTGGGCATCGGCCTGGTCTTCCTGTTGATCCGCTGGCTGCTCAGACCTTACAGGAGGATGGTTGAAGCTGCGCGAGGGAGCCCGGTTCGCGCATCGTCCGCAATTAGCGAGGGCGAGTTCGTAGCTCAAACATTTCAAGCTCTCGTCGAACAGCTTCAAGCAAACGAAAGAGAGCTCGCACAGCTTCACGAGCTCGAGCGAAGGCGTGCCGAGCGATCCGAGCGATTTAGCGAGCGCTTGATCGCTAACATTCCCAGTGGATTGATCACCATAGACTCCAAGGGAATCGTCACGTCGGTCAACGCGCACGCGATGAAGATATTCCTGAATGAGCCCAGCACTCGCTCCATGCAAGCGAGGCAGATCCACACCGGTGAGCTCTTGACACCCATTGTCGACTACCATTCGTTCTTCAGTTCGTCTCCGCGAATGACGGCGATGATCTCTGAATGCCTCGACAAAGCTACAACGTTTCGGCGTGAAGAGATTGCCCTCTCCCTTCCCGGAGGTCGCGCGCGCCGGGTCGGTTTGAGCGTCTCTCCCATCTGTGACGCCTCGCAAAACGTCGAAGGCGCGTTATGCCTGATGACCGACATCACTGAAGTGCTCGAGCTTCGCGAGCGAATGAAGCTAAAAGACAATCTGGCGAGTCTCGGAGAGATGGCAGCGGGTCTCGCCCACGAATTCAAGAACTCGCTGGCCACCATTCACGGTTACGTTCAACTGCTCGAAGCTCAAGCGGTGGGGACAGCATCCGCCGCCGACCGTCGAGTCACACTTGACTCGTCTTTGAATGAAGTCAGATTGTTGAGCAAGCTCGTAACCGACTTTCTCAATTTTGCGCGCCCGCAAGATCTCAATCTTGTGACAGTCGACTTGCGCTCGATCATCGAAGCGTGCGCTCGTGAAATCAGACCTCAGCTAGCTAATAACGCGATAGAGCTGACGGTTGAGGGGAAGTTTCCGCAGCTCGCTGGAGATGAATCGCTTCTACGGCGCGCTTTCATCAACCTGCTTCGCAACGCCGCCGAAGCCATCGATCCGCACTCGCTCAAGAAGGTGATCGTTATCACTGGAGTAATCGACTCCGGACCGGATCGCCGTTACACACACGTAAGGATCGCCGACACCGGTGGCGGCATTTCGCCTGAGGACCTTCCTCGAGTATTCATTCCATTCTTCACGACCAAGTCGCGCGGCTACGGCATTGGTCTGGCGCTTGTCCAGAAAATTCTTGTTGGTCACGGAGGTGACGTTTCTGTGGAGAGAAGTGATAGCGCGGGGACCGTCTTTGACTGCCGACTGCCGCTGTTAGACCCAGAGTCAACTGTGAAACCGGGGTAACATGCCGTAGCGCAAAGTTACACCATTATCACCCCCAGCCAACCCCAGTCCGAGCCGCGCCTCAAAGCCTGCGCTTTGCAATGCTTTATGCCTCTAGGCTACGTGGCAGCACAATTGCTAGCCCTATAGCGACTGTTCGGTTCGCGATCCCCAAAATCGGAGGTACACTTGTGAGCACTTTCTCGAAACCAACGTCCGGTCGTCACCGGGAGGCGGGCCTCGGGTTGATGGAAACCATAGTCGGCCTTCTCGTCGTGCTGATAGTCGGCTCAGTGCTCTTGCACCTTGGCCGAATGGGATTCGCAATCTACAGGCTGAACGCTGCGACCGGCGGCATCACCGAGGAACTCGAGCTTGCGCGTGGCCAGGCCATAGAAAGGCGGACGACCGTTAGCGTAATCTTCGACGCCAAAGAGAAGAAGTTCGGCCTCGATCGGAACTCCAACGGCCGTCTGGATAGCGTCGAAGCTGAAGAGTTGCCCGCAGGGGTCGACATCGCCGAAGACGCAATTGTTATCTTCGCCCGATCAGGGAATCTGGCGCCCGGCTCCAAACAACCTGACATCATCATCAGCAATACAGCGAAATCTCGCCGCGTTAGCGTTTCAAAATCCGGCACAGTCGAAGTCGATTAGCCTGTAAGGAAGCCGCTCTTCATCGAAAAAGGGATCTGTCGTTGCAGACTAGTCTCGTCCTCGTCGTGCGTCTTGTTCCCCAGTTTTTCCGTTCGAGTCCACCCCGCGTTTCACCTGACAACAAATCACTGCTAAGATGGACCCGCCTTCAAGTGCTTGTCCGAGCAACAGGGATTTTCGATGAGAATCGGGGTCATATCTGACACTCACGGACTATTCGATGAGTCGATACGTTCGATTTTCGACGACGTCGACGCGATCATCCATGCTGGCGATATCGGTAAGCTCGAAGTGATCAAAAGACTGGAAGAGATCGCCCAAGTGCTCGCAGTCAAGGGCAACAACGATAGTCTGGGCACGTTTCCGAACGAACGTATGGAAGAATTGGCCGGACACCGAGTGATGATTCGCCACATCTTTGGCGAGTTGCATCAGCTTAGGCAGAGTGACAGGCGAATGGTCGAGGACGTTCAACCACACGTGGTCGTGTTTGGCCATTCTCATCGACCGTATCAACAAATGCTTGGGAGCACGATGTTGTTTAACCCCGGAAGCGCGGGTCCTCGCCGGTTTTCGCTCCCGCGCACCGTAGGAATCTTGTCTTTGAAGCCCTCGGGTCCCGAGGCCCGGATTATCAGCCTTGATTGATTCAGCGATTCAGCCCATCATCAATCTTGTTCGCACGACGGATCGGGGAGAGATGCTTAAGCCGGAAAACCTCGTTTCAAATCAGGGCGGTTCAAGCCGAGACCCGATCGAGAGAGCGCTCTCGCAACGCGAGGGTTCAGCCCTGGAGCCTCGCCCTCGCCCGCCAATCGACCAACATCTCGAACGCATCGCTCGGCTGATGGACAGATCCATCCGAATCCCCGGCACCGGCCTAACATTCGGCCTGGACCCCGTGATCGGATTTTTCTTTCCGGTAGCCGGAGACGCGATTGGCGCAATCGTCTCGGCATACATAGTCTTCGTGTCTGTGCGCTACGGATTGCCGAAGATCGTGATTGCAAGGATGGTCTTCAATATCGCCGCCGACTTCGTTGTAGGCAGCATTCCTCTAGCCGGCGACGCCGTCGACTTTGTCTGGAAGGTCAACACGCGGAATCTTCGCCTGCTGAACAAGTACGCTTCGGGTAAAAGGGGCTCATTCTGGAGTGACTGGGCGTGGGTGTTTATACTATTCGGAGCGCTGTTCCTACTGATCTTCGGCGGGATCGCGCTGATCTATTACGCAATCAAAGCAACAGGCATGGGTCTGATCTAGCGCAAGATCGAGCCTGCACTCAACCCGCCGCCCCACTCAGGTGTCAGGCTTCACGTGATTCGCATTGGGTGCCTTTTGGTCCTGAACGGCAAACACGATATTACGCGACATTATGCGCAGTTGGGGCAATCCGGAGAGGATACTGGTGAGGCTTTCGGTCACGCGATCGCTGAGGTATTCCGCATCGGAATCAACACTCGCAAACGCAAATGGCACAATTGCCAAAGAGATGATCGTAGGCTCAAGACTCGTAGTTGCCTCGCTGGTTGGGATGCCGGCGATATTGTCGTCGTGGTATTGCATCACCAAACGATCACCGACGCGCCTTGGCAAGCTCGTAGCAGCGGTAAACCGATACCCGCGCCTTGGGACAGTCTCTATGTACTGACGCCCATCAGCCTTCGGGCCCAGGATTTTTCTGAGTTTGTAAATATGCTGTGTAAGATTAGCCTCTTCGACAAAAGCATTGGGCCAGACCTGTTTCATTAGCTCGTCTTTCTCAACTATATGCCCGGTACTTTGGACTAGCACGAACAAGATATTGAAAGCCTTCAGGGTTATCGGAACAGCGTTCCCGTCACACAGGAGAATGCGCTCTCGTGTGTCTAAGTAGAACCGTCCGAAGATATAGTTTTGACCTTCGCTCACTTGCATAGCGCCGTTTGCACCTGGTGCCCGAATATCGATGGCGGCTGATTATAGTGACAACTGTACTACAAGTCTTTGGGTGACTCTTAGAGAGTTATTAGTAAGTTCTTTGCTGGAGATCAGAGGACATTGGGGTCAACAAACTGACCTAAGCATCCAGGTCTGTGCCGTACCAAGAGATGAGCTGTCATGTAGTTGTGTCATATGCGCTATAAGACCCGACGTTCTCGTGGAACGCCTTGGGTATTAGGGTTTGATCGCTTCTCCCTGCGGTTCCCAAGCGCGGGGGCCGCCCTCGCGTATCAGAGGTCTTGCTGAGTGGGCGGACTACTCACTCGATCTGGCACCAACTCAAGTCGTTCACCATCAGTCGCAAACCCTATACGCCGCAAAAGACGAACGAACCTCACGTCTGAGCGGAGTTGGTCAAAAATCGGCCACACCTTTAGCCAGATCAGTAGTCCGGAGCGCTCCTCATAAGCTTTCTCCAGCCATTCCATTGTCTGATCTGCACGGTCCCCAAAGCCGGCGTACACAACCGCGATCGTCGCACACGAAACAAATTGACGTCGCGACAGCTCCAACAATCCCTCTAGGAATCTTTCAGCCTCCGCTCTCGCGCCGAAGGAAGCGTGGCAGTGACCGAGGCCAGCCAGAGTCCATGAGTTTTCACTGATGGATCTCGCCTTTTCTAGTTCGGCGATGGCTTCTCGGTACATCAGCTTGCGCTCGTAACACATTCCAAGGTGGAGGTGCGCGCGAAAGAAATTGGGCTCCAGTTCGAGTGCACGTTTCAATTGTTCGATAGCGAGATCGTAGCGCCGTGCGAAATAGAAGTTGAGGCCAAGATTTGTGTTGATGATGAGCGAGAGCGGATCGAGATCCCGGGCTCTCTTCAGCTCTATCACCCCCCGGTCAAATAGGCCCATCGAGACTAGATACTCACCATGCCACTGGTGAGCCGTGGGATAAGTTGGGTTGAGAGAGACAGCTTGCTGAAAATCCGCCCCCGCTGCCGACCAGTCCCAATCGTAGATGAGTTTTATCTGCCCCAATGAAGCGTAGGCTTCCCCGAGAGATTCATCTAACTTGATGGCCTTCAGGGCGGCGGCCTTGGCTTGCGGCATGATCTCTCGTGGACTATACGCTCCGAATAATCCAAGAAAAACGAGGCAATCCGCTATCCCAGCATGCGCCACGGAATAGTCCGGGTCTTCAGCAATTGCCTGCCGGAAGTATTCAACTCCTTTTTT
>Ga0137403_10009549_pt1 | contig 10777 bp, 6 predicted proteins | sample CZOMad2_1_16fung_FD_122057 | JGI IMG/M metagenome (GOLD analysis project Ga0137403, IMG submission 122057) | Vadose zone soil fungal communities from Angelo Coast Range Reserve, California, USA - CZOMad2_1_16fungal (Hybrid Assembly) | ecosystem: Environmental > Terrestrial > Soil > Vadose zone... | reverse complement strand
GAGCTCACGGAACAAACGATGGGCGTCACTCCCGATCGTGTCGCCATCGAGAGAATATCTTCCAGGTTGCTGCGAAAGTGGTCATAGTCGCGTTGGAGTACTGGATCGCTGGCGCGGATTTGTTCGTTGAGCATCATCTTCATTCCCTCCCATCGCCGGAGCTCCTGTGTGCCGCCAGCGACGTGCTGCCAGAGCGTCTCCAGCGCCTGGCCCAGGCGCGTGCGCTTGGCCGCAAGGCTCGCTCGGATGAGTGACCGGGGCGGCACTTTCGAACCAAATACCGAGCCCGCGCCAAAGGGCCCGATGATTTCGTTGTTTCCCCGAAGTGCTACCAGGTGATGGACAAAACCGACCAGGCGATCGTCCACAAACGCCCCCAATGTCCAACCTCCCGCATTTTGCGACACAATAAAGTGCCGTCGCGGCGAAAGCTCGATATCCGGAAGACCAAATGCCTCTCGCTGCACTGCAATGCAGCTTTCAAAATCGTCAATCGTCGAACACTCTCGAACCTTAATTTCTGAACTCATTCCTTTACAATGTTCTCCCCAAAATTGTCTGACCCTTTACTCATGACCTCTTGAAATGACTTCTCGAATTAATTCGGCTCACGCTTGTTCGTCAGCCACAGTTCCTGTGGCCGCACCACGGGCGAGACAAGATGAACCTGTATACCCTCGACATTTGGCCGGTGGACGACTGCTGCACGACGGTGCGCTGTGAAAACACACAATGCATTCTCTGCAATCAATCTTTGTAAATCACGATAGATTGATGTGCGCTGGGCACGATTTATTATCGCTCTGGCAAAAAGCGACAACCGGTCAATATCCGGGACGACAGCAGTTCTGCCAATACTGCTCTTTCGATTTGCCGAGTGGAACAAAGTGAAGGTGTAGTTGTCAGGATCTGCATAGTCTGCATACCAACTGAACTCAGCCAGTCGTGCTCGGCCGTCGTGTGCTGCAGCCAGTAGGTCGGCGGTGTCAGTTACCTTAACCTCGCAATCAATTCCGACGGCCGACAATTGTTCGCATATCAGCGTCCCTGATTTCTCGCTGGCTGTTTGCTCCTGGAACGAACGCCATAACTCGAGGCGCAACCCCCGACTATAGCCCGCCCTGGCGAGCAACCTTTTTGCGCGCGGTGGATCATATTCCAAACCGCGATATGCGGGGTCATGCCCAATCAGCCCTGGAGGAATCGGCCCGGCCGCCGGTATTGCCATGCCGGCATATGCAACGCGTACCAATTCTTCTTTGTCAATGGCATGTGCGAATGCCTGCCTGACAGAGAGGTCGTCAAACGGAGACTGCTCGGCATCAAATACTATGCACTGCGTATGAAGTTGCGTCGCTGACACTACGCATGACCGCCAGTCATGGTCCGCCATAAGACTCGAGATTCGCTGAGCTGAATCCTCACGTATCAGATCAAGTTCCCCTTTGTTAAGCTTCTGAAAAAGTTCGTCCCCGTTATCGCTGTATTCCACGGTTAGAGTATCGACCCGAGGTTCGTCCGGTTTCCAATAGTCAGCAAATCTGTCCAGTTCGACGCGGCCCTTTTTGCGATCATAGCCAGTTAATTTAAACGGGCCGGTGCCGATGGGTTGCAAGCGAAAGCTGTCGCCATGATCAAATTCTATTTCCTCGCTTGGGACGATTGATCCATATCGCAAACAGAGCATTGGAAGGAAAAATGCAAGCGGCTCGACCAGTTCCAGTTCCACAGTCAATTGGTCTATGGCTCGGACTCCGGCGAGCTCATTGGTCTCGTGGCCAGCAAACTCCCCTGCCCCCTCGAGGCTCATGTAAACCCAGGCGCCTGCTTTGGATTCCCTTAAGGTACGTTTCAGAGAATAGACTACGTCCTCCGCTGTCACCTTGCGCCCGTTATGAAATCTGGCATTTTCTCTAAGGCGGAATGTGTACACCCGTCCATCAGCGGAGACCTCCCAGCTTTCGGCCAAAGAAGGTCGAACATCCGCACCGTTGCCCGGGCTCACAAGACATTCGTAAACCAGACTCAAAAGATCGTTTCCAGCAAGGGTCGTCGATTCCAGTGCATTCAACCCTGGAATACTCGAAGGAACTCCATAGCGCAGGTGTCCGCCACGCGAGGCTTCAGGCAAATGGAAATAATTAACAGAATCGTGCAGCGAAGCAGCCTCATGGTCCAGCAGTCCCACGGTATAGTTTATCTGCACAACTGAGGCCTGGTTTCGCTTCACAGAGTCGCGAATCACTTCCATCGCATTCAAGACATCATCAACTCCCTGATGTTGCTCGACGGTGGCGCTCCCAATCTGCTGTACCAACTCCGTTAGTTGTTCGACAGCCGTGGCAATGTGCTTCGAGGCCTCGGCCTGCTCTTCCATCGCTCGTCTTACCTGTTCGGTAAGTTCGGCCATGTGTACCGCCTGTTCGCCAACTTGTCTCGAGGTCCTGGCCTGTTCAGACGTCGCGCGTTCAATCTCCTGAGCGCGATCGCGAACCCTGCCAACTAACTCAGCAACCTGATGAGACTCTTCTGATTGCGCTGACGAAGCCTCGGCTATATTTCGAATCGACGTTGCAGAAAGCGCCGTCTTGCGACTGATTTCGTTTAATGAGAGTGCGGCCCTGTCGGCCAGTCGCGCTCCTTCGTCGGCAAGTTCACTATTCAGAGTTACCTGCCTGATTGCCGATTTTACTGACGCTTTGACCCCTTTTATCAGCGTGTCAATTTCCTCAGTTGATCTGGCAGTTCTTTCAGAAAGCTCCTTTATTTCGTCGGCAACTACGCCAAAACCTCTGCCTTGCTGCCCTGCCTGGGCTGCAAGGATACGCGCGTTCAGGGCCAACAGGCTGGTCCTTTCAGCGATTTCGTCGATCACCCGGGTAATCTCGCCGATTCGTTCAGACCGCTCCCCAAGGTTTGTAATAATTCTTTCATTTTCTTCGATACTCAGACGCGTCGCCCGCATTGAATCAGCGGTCTCAAGAACAACTTTCAGGCCTTCTTCTGCCGAGGACTGCACTTCATCCGCCAGCACAGCAGTTTCAGTCACTGCAAGGCCGACCCGTTGCGCGGACTCCTCGATCGCTCGCATTGACCGTTCCGCTTCATCGGTCGCCGATGCGAGCGATTCAGTCGCAACTGCAACGTTTCGGAACGAGGCAGCCATCTCTTCAATTGACGATGCGGTCTCTGCAACGAAAGCCGTCAATGTGTCGGTATTTGCCGAAACCTCGTCGATCGAGGCCGCCATTTCCAGCGAAGAGGTCGACGTCGTCTGGGCAAGGGTCGAAAGTGTATTCACTGCTTCGGCCACTGCCCGAGCCGACGCGCCGATCTCTGAAATCGAATTGACGGTTGCATCGACGGACGCTGCTTCGTCACCCACGGATACAGCCAGGACGCGGCCGCCGTCCAGAACTCGATTGGCAATCGCCTCGATCGAATCGGCCGCGAGACTCAGACGCGAAACCGTGCGGCGCATGTTTCTCGCCATCACGCTCAACTCCTGTAGTGCCTTGCGCTGGTACTCGTTCAGTTCGCCACGATCGCCCTGTAATCGCAAGTCGGCCCCAAGATCGCCATTAGCAATTGAAGAAGCAATTGCCGCAATCAGACCACCTGCATCTCCTTCACGTGAATCTATCGTTTCGGCTGCGCTCTGCGAGGTGTGTTTGCCCGTATTCCGGGATTTGGAAGATTCGACGTCAGTTGGGTGTGAAGAGGTATCTGTCATATCGGACTCTGCCATGCCTTCTGGAGAAATGATTTTCTGCGGTTTCGCACATCGAGATTCAATCGTCGAACCGCATGCAAAGTGAAAGCGTATTTCGGATGCAAATAATGGAATTGACCGGGTTCTGGTCAAATACCGACCAGGGTTGATTTATTCAGAGCAATTTCATCATACCACAAGGATTCCGCGGATCCTGAGAGCACAAAATCAGCGAATAAACCTTTGCATTTGGGCTTCTACTCAGACAGGAGATTTTCGAACAAAAAGTCGTAACTCTCCGATGATCGCCGGAAATAAATGAATGCGAATGGCGAAACCCGTTTGAATCCTTCCGGGGGGAAAGCGCTCCAGCAGTTAAGGCAACCCCAAAACAGGCACTATGTCGTCTTGAACTTTTGGAATCACCAGGCAAATTTTGCCAGTTTGCACGGCAGGTTACCCCTGAGGACGCATGGGAAATTCTAGTCGAACAGCCAGACCACGGGGTTCGAGGTATCGCAAGATCACCGATCCATGCAGGACATCAATTAACCGGCGGGCTATGACAAGTCCAAGCTCATTCATGTTGGCAGATTTCTCGGTTGGCAGGCTAATGTCGACCGATTCAAACAACCGGGCAACTTCTGTCACCGCTTCGCCGGTGTCTGTGATCTCCGCAAAAAAATGTTCCGGACCCGATGCGCCCCCTCTGAACGTTATCTCGGCTCCCTCGGGTGACCTGCTTATGGCGTGCATCAGAAAATTGTAGAAGACTTGCCGAAGCTTGCCCTCATCCGATACAACCGAAGGCAGGTCCGGCAATTCGAAATTAACGGTGATGCCCCGCTTGGCGGCTGGCCGAGCCACTGCTACGCAGGATTCTTTCATAGCCTCGCGTACGGAGAATTCATGCAGAAAAAGCTCTGACTGTCCAGCCTCGAGTCTCGACAAATCTACAAGGTGATTAAGGCTTGCCTGCAATTGAAGCCCTGATGATTGAATCTTTCCGCAAAAACGCCTTTGGGTTTCAGACAGGTTTTCGTGATCCAGCAGAATTTCCGCAAACCCAAGTATCGATGTCAGCGGTGTCCGCAGCTCGTGCGTCATCCGTGCCAGAAACATCGACCTGTAGAGGGCGACCCTACGCAATTCGCGATTCGCTTCCTCAAGCGCCTGGCTATGTTGTTTCAACTCGTCCACCAGGTGTTCGATTCTGCTGTGCTGTTCCAGCATATCGCTGGAACGCTTTACATTTCCAACTGCGATCGCCACGGGGGCCGCGATAAACCGAATACCCTCGATCGCTTCCTTCAGCCTATCTGCGTGCTTGCTAAATACGATAAGGGTGCCGGCTAAAATCCCCTTCGCGTGAATCGGTACTCCTACACAGCCCACGACTCCCACGTCCGCCAGCTTACTGGCGATACGCGCTTTATGGAACTCGTCAGCGACCGAGTTGCCGGTCGCCCAGAACTGAACTTCGGAATTCGTTGATTCAACCGCCTGGGCAACCAGCTTTGAAATCTCAGAAATCTTCCGCTGATCAAATCCTTTGCTGTGGTGGCTCGCGCTTTCATGTAATGTTCCTTCGGAAGATCGCAAAAAAATCGAAATTGAACACAACTGCCAATGGCGGCCGAGTATTTCGGAAAAGGCGGAACACACGTCAGCAGGTGTTCTGATTGTTTCAGGCTGAATCGTCTGGGTATAGAAGAGGTCGATGACGTCAGAACTAAGCCTGGTTAGTTCGGCAAGTCTGGATTCTGAATCCCGACCGTCGTCCGGAATTATGAAATTTGGTTTATGCATAGTTCAGCCTGCTCGAATCTGCCGACCAGCGCAGGGAGAGTGTATGGAGCTAAACCGAAGTGTAGCGCTTTTCATGTTATTAAGCGTTGTTATAAGTGTCAAAGAAGTTTGCGCAGAGACGCCTCGACCGACTCAAAAAGTCCAGAATCAAAAGTTCTGTCGAATCATCCGCTTGTCAGACCAACTGGCAAATAAAACGATAATATGCTTGCCAAACAGTCCGTAGCTGGCGCGAAACTGCACCTGTACCCAATCACCCGGATTGAACCACCAGCGCCTGACTCGCTGCTCGTGACTTCCACCCTCAGCGCCCTTTCTCGTTCCCAAGTCACTGTACTCTGGGCGCTTTCTCCTATTCACTATTGTTTTCTCGTGCGATATGATGTCCGGGCTTTAACAGGCAAAGCATTGTGCGGTGATCAGCCTTAATGAACGGCCTTCTTAGTAAGAATTCACTCGTCGAACTAATCTGGGAGATAAAATCATCGTTTATGGGTGGCGCTTTACGGCTAACCTGTGAAAAGTACAAGTGTGTCATTTACTTTTCGGAAGGCGACGTTCTGTTTGTCACTTCCAATGTCAAAGCTCACCGTCTGCGGGAGTGTCTTCTGAAATGGAATCTGGCTTCGGCTGCCCAATTGGCCCCAATTGATGAGGGACTAAGCGATTCAGATTTTTCGAATCGATTGCTGGAACTGGAACTGCTGGATGTATCCACTCTCGAACGAGCCCTTTCGCGCCAACTCGAGGAAGTCCTTAGACCCGCCCTGCTTTGGGCCGAAGGCGAGTGGTTTTATGATCCTAAGGTGCGACTTTCCAACATCGCCGGTGTTCGTTTTGATGCGTTTAGCCTGATTACGGAAGCAGCCAGGTATTTTCCGCCCGACTTTGCTGCTTCGCGATTTCCGAACAGCAACGAGCTTCTGACACCGATCGCTAAAGAGTGGCAGCATAGTGGCTTGCAAACGAAGGAGGCATTTCTTCTGACGCGCCTCAGTGCTCCAATGCGTGTTCATGAACTGGTGGCCATCAGCGGGCTGCCCGAAACAGAAACGCTCCATCTGGCGTTTTGCCTCACGATTTCGGGATATATCGAGCGGTCTGGCGATGCGCCAGTTTTCCCAAAGGAAGTGGTGGCCGCTTCGAAGACCTCCGACTCGGAAAAAACCCGGCTCATTCCTATTGCATCCGCCTCGGTTCCTCGAAAGCCCGCTCCAGCCGCGCCGCCACCGGTAGAGCCCCTGCCGCAGCATGAACCTGACACTTCCTTAAAGGACTTTGATACTCTTTTTGCGCGTCTCGCAGAGGCCAAAACGTTCTATGAGGTGATGGACGTCGGGAGGGCCGCCGACATCCAGGAAATCAAGCGAGTCTATTATTCACTCGCACGCAGGTTTCATCCGGATCTTTTCCGGCACCACGCTGACAGCAATCTCCACGGCAAAGTTGAGGCTGCATTTGCCAGGATAGCCCAGGCTTACGAAACGCTGCGAACTCCGAACTTACGTTCGGCTTACGACGCAAAGATTGGTTTCCAGCCGATGCAAAACCAGCGAAATCCTTCTCAATCCACCGAACGTGCTTTCAGACCGGCGCAAACAGCACGGGAACCATCATCGAACGTTAAAGGATCCGCGCAGGGGACTGCTACTATTTCCGGAGACACAAAGGCTGAAGAAAGCTTTAATCGGGGGCTTGAGGCCATGAAACTTGAGAACTACGCGTTTGCCGCTGCGGCGTTCTCCGAAGCGGTTAAGCTTGCGCCAAAGGAAGCTAAATTCCGCGCGTATTATGGCCAGGCGCTGGGTGCCAGACAGCAAACAAGGCGCCAGGCAGAAGCGGAAATTCAATCGGCAATCGCGATGGACAAGCAGAATCCGCTCTTTTACATTATGCTTGCGGAGTTGTATCAAAGTATAAGTTTGTATCGGCGGGCGCTGTCCGCGGCAGAACAGGCAATCTCAGTCGATCCGCGAAACCAGGATGCCCGGGCTTTGGTAAACCGGTTGACGGAACTTTCAACCCGGCCTGTTTCTAAATTGTAAGGTTTGCGCTCTATTCGGGATTTTAAAACTGATATGCGGCAGGAACAGTTTCAAAAGGACTCCTCAGTGATCGAGCTTCTCAGCGAAAAAGTGCCCGAATGTGACGCGTTCGAGGGTTATAAACATGGGCACGCGTCACGCCTGGCAGCAGTAGCCGACGAGCTGGCGCGACGCTTCAACCTTGGCTCTGAAGACAGGATCTCATTGAAACAGGCCTCGCTCGCCCACGACTTTGGTGAATTGGCGATGGCCCGCGAATATATTAAACGCCCTGGTCCCTTGAGCGATGATGAATTGGTCGACCTTCATCGTCACCCGATTTTTGGTGAACGGGAAGTGGCGCGTGCCGGCGCTGACCGCGGAGCCCAGTTGATCGTTCGGTGGCATCACGAATGGTGGAACGGTATGGGATATCCCGACGCCTTGTCCAGGGAACAGATTCCCCTGACGGCTCGGATCATGCGTGTGGCTGACGCATTTGTTTCGCTTACCGATGACCGGCCATATCGAAAGGCTTTTACGTTGGAGCAAACTCGGAAGCATCTTAGAGAGTGGGCCGGGCTTGAGTTCGATCCACATGTCGTACTTGCATTTTTTTCCATCGAATCCCAGTCCATTCAAGTCTCTTACGCACAGCCCGTAACTACAGTCGAAACTTCGGAAGAGCCGTCAACTCTGGCGAGCGCCACTAAATAACATGCATCGAAACAACGGAATACTTCCTGATGGCTGGCTTGCCTTTGAGGTTAGTGTGCTACGACGGCTGGAGTTTAATTCCGTCGCTATTCCTTTCACCGGGGAACCAGCGCTGGGAGCTTATTTAAAAGGCCTTGGAACGAGGGTTGTGACAAACGATCTCGCCTGCTGGTCGAATCTCAAATCAAAGGCTTTGATCGAAAGCAACGGCGAAAAGCTCAGTGAAGAAGACCTCGAGATCGTCCTCGACGGAGCCTATGTTCCTCGCGACTCGCTTTACAACCCGGCGCTCGTGAATTGGTTCAACGAGATTGATGCATTCTGGTTCGACAACGTGCGGGACAATATCGAGAAGCTACCCTCGCCTGTTTTCAGAGCCCAGGCCCTGACGTTGGGAATGATGACCGGCGACTATGTTTTGTCGTTCGATGACGAAACCAGGGGCCTTAGATCTCCGCTTGCGCTTTCCGATGTTTTCAGGACTTTGTGGAAGACTCAACTGTCGATTGCCCGCAACACGCAACGCAATTCCTGCTTTAATCGCGAAGCCAGAGACTTCATCGCTGAACAACACACGGATTTGATGTTCGTCAGGATACCTCGGGCCAGAACCAGAAATCAGAAACGAAGCGCGTTGACGACGTGGAAAGAGGAATGGGTCAGAGGGTCAGATGATTTCTGGAGCGATCTCGAGCACCAGCGAAGTGGCAGGCTGGGTGACTTTGTTGAAACACGGCAGCAGTATCTTCGGTTGATTGAGGAGTTTCTTCAGGCAGCGACACATGTCGAAACCTGGGCAATCGCGATGGTTGAAGATGGTTTTGTTTCCACGGCTGAACTGACCGAGTGCGTGGGCAGACTTCGCAGAATCGAAGCCGTTTACACAAAGGATTTCTCTGAACTGACCGGTGCCCGCGCAACTGTCATAGTGTCATGAAAAGCAGATATTTCTTCCCTTCCCCATTTCCCTTATATTGCTAAAGAGCCCTTGCTCTTTACGATCACCAGCGTCTGATCATCAGCCGGTTCCAGTGCGCCTGACCAGTGCTCGATCTCAGCGAAAATCGTGCGCCGCAGTTCGTCCGCCGGCAGGAGGCGATTTGCGATCACCAATTGAGCGAGCCTGTCCTCGCCATACTCTTCTCCAGTAACACTTGCCGCTTCTGAAAGTCCATCCGAAAATATCAACAACGTGTCGCCCGGACCGATACGCACAGTGTCCTGATCGTATTCTGCCCAATCAAATGCTCCGACCATCATTCCGCCTTCGGTCAGACGTTCGACCGTCCCTCCGGAACGAACCAGGATCGGAGGGTTATGCCCCGCGTTAGTATATTGCATGCTTCTGGTCTGATCGTCATAGAGCCCTACGACCAGGGTGGCAAACCGATTTGTTCCGGTACTGCCACAGAGCTGATTATTGACGTTGCCAACGATTCGTTCAGCACAGCAGTACGAATTAGCTGACCGTCCCTCAGGTACCGGCAGGGATTCAGATTGTCGAACACCAATTGTCGTCGTCGCCACCTGCATTGATTCTTTTAAACGTTCGGCCATCATCGACGACTGTGCTCGCAGTGATGCCTGCAGATTGGACATCACGAGAGAAGCCGAAATTCCTTTTCCGGATACGTCGCCGAGGGCGATTGCCACCAGGCCGGGACGTATTTCGACATAGTCGTAATAATCACCTGCCACGCCGCGGGCCGCCCGGCACTCAGCGGATAACTCCACTGACGTAAGTGGAGGAACGAAAGCAGGAAATAGCTGCGCTTGTACTTCGGCCGCAATCTCGACTTCGCGCTGCAATCGCTCGCGTTCAACTCGCTCCTTAAGCAGGAGTTCAATGTTGGACGACATCTCATTAAACGCAGACGCAAGCTCGCCAAGCTGATCGTGTGAACGAACAGTAACCCGATGGGAAAAATCGCCTCGATTTATAAATTTTGTGGCATTGTACAGCTTGTGTACTGTTCCGGTAACGGCCCTCGTCATCCAGGCTGCCGATAACAACGCAAAAAGCTCCAAAAGTAGAAATGCAACTCCCGTGATCAGCAACAGCTTCTTGAAGACATCGCTGATAATACCGCCCTCCAATATGTGCTTCTGAGCTGCTGCCCAGGACCACTCAAAGATCAGGCTCATGGTGTCCATTTTATCGCCAGTAAGCCAGTTTGTGCTGGATACAAACACTGGAGCAACTGTCCCCCGAATCGGCTTACCGGTTTGATCCGTCAAGTGGTCGACTTCGGCATCACTGTCCCCGGCTTCGTCGCCCGGCTTGCCGGACGATTCCCGGTTCCGTGTACCGAATTTGAACCCATGATGGCCGGCAACAACAAAGAAAGGCCGCACAGTCAGTCCGGTGTTCTCTTCCAGTCTGGACAAATAAGCGGGGTTCATAGGCGCGACAAGCATGACACGGAAAGGCGCGCCATTTGCCCACCCCGCAACAAACGATCGAAACGAGGGCGAGCCGAAATCCGAGGATGAATCTTCTGGTGGGGGTATAAAG
>Ga0137403_10009546_pt1 | contig 10779 bp, 10 predicted proteins | sample CZOMad2_1_16fung_FD_122057 | JGI IMG/M metagenome (GOLD analysis project Ga0137403, IMG submission 122057) | Vadose zone soil fungal communities from Angelo Coast Range Reserve, California, USA - CZOMad2_1_16fungal (Hybrid Assembly) | ecosystem: Environmental > Terrestrial > Soil > Vadose zone... | reverse complement strand
GCGCGGCTCAACTTCACGCCCTGGTGGGCCTGGAGCGTGAAATTCGCAGCTACGACCATGCCGGCGGACGGAAGTATCTCCGCGATTTCCGTGATGCTTACCGTTCCTACGAAAAAACGATCACGTCGGAACAGGTTCGCGGCGAGATCGCCAGCTCCGACATCGTCCTGGTAGCCGATTACCACGCGCTGCCGAGTTCGCAACGATATCTGGCGTCGCTGATTCGGGATCCGGAGGTGCATCGGCGTCCCGTGGTGTTGGGGGTGGAGACAATTTTTTCCCGCGACCAGCACATTGTGGATGAATGGCGGCGCGGCGAGATTGAGGAAGCGGAACTTCGCCAGCGCATGCGCTTTGACTTCGATTGGGGATACGACTGGGTGCCGTTCTACGAGTTGCTCTCCGCGGCCCGCGAGCACGCGGTTGGACTCTACGGACTCGACTGCATGCCGCGCGAGGACTTGCGCAAGATTGGCGCCCGCGATCGCCACGCCGCCGAGAAGATCGGCGAAATCCGTAGCCGCCATCCCGACGCGCTGGTTCTTGTGCTCTTCGGAGAATCCCATCTTGCGCCCCGGCATCTGCCCGCGCAGGTTCGCGAGCGTCTGCCGAAAGACCACATGCTCACTGCATTGCAAAACGTGGACGCACTTTACTGGCGCGCTGCGGGCGAACGGTCGGATCATGTGGAAGCGGTCCGCGTCGCGGACGACGTGGTGTGCGTCTTCAATGCCACGCCGCTAGAAAAATACGAAAATTATCGCCTGTACCTCAACCGCTGGGGACGCGACGATACTGGCGCCCTCGACCTGGGTCCCACGGTCTACAACCTGATTGACGGGTTGGTGCGTTTTCTCGGCATCAATCTTTACTCGCCTCACAACACTACACAGCCGCGTTTGCTGGTTGACCTGATGCCCGAAGTCTACTCGCGCAACTCGGATGTGCTCTTGCGCCGCTTGCTGTCGCGCAAAGGATTCTCGGCCAGTCAGCGGCGAGCGATGCTGCAGCGTGTCCATGAACGGGGCAGTGCGTACCTGGCTCCGCTGAACGCGTTCTACATTCGCCAGTTTCACATGATGTCAGCCGCCGAAGATGCCGCTCGCTTTCTCCATCACGCCTGCCGGGGATTGCCGGATCGCGTCAATGGCAAGATCCCGCACCTTCGGACGCCACACGACGCGTTCTTCGCGGCCACCCTGGAACATGCTTTGGCCTGTTTCGGGTCGCGCGTCCTTTATCCGGCGCGCCCAGCCTTTCGCGACGCCGACCTGCAAGCGCGTTACGAACTGACTCGCGAAGATCTCGAGCAACAGACTTCGCTGCCATACTCGGATGCGATTGAAATTCTCGACTTCCTGGCCTGGCATCGCGAGTCTGACCGCACAGCGCGAAAGCGGCCCGCGGCGCCGGATTGGACGCGAGTCCTCGCCTTCACTGGCCGGAAGCGGGAATACGTCACCGAGCAACTCGGATGCCTGCTGGGAAACGACCTCTACGACGCCTATCTCGAAGGACGCGTCGGTCCCGCCGTCCTGCGCCGCCTGTTTCTCACACATCTAGAAGAACCGGGCGCCGCCCGCGAAGCCTACGCCAACCTGAACACTCGCCTGCGCTGAGGCAGGCGCCGAGAGCAGCTGGCAGTTCGTAGCGGGCAGTTGGCAGATAACACTCCTCGGCTCCAGGTTCGCAGCTATCAGCAATGCTCAGTAGGCCCTTCCTGCCAGCTGCCCACTGCGACCTGCCAGCCTCCCGGCCTTGCTGATATCATCACCTATCGCATGCCGGAAGACTCCCAACTTCAGCGCCAGACGCCCGACTCGCTCATGCTGTTCGGCTTCTGGTACCGCGCATTGCCGTCCGACAAACTCAGTCGCGGCAAGCTGGTGAAAGCGATGCTGCTCGAAACGCCGCTCGCCATGGGCCGCGATCGCGACGGACTAGCGTTTGCTCTCCGCGATGCCTGTCCGCACCGAGGCATGCCGCTTTCGTGCGGACAACTGGACGGCGCACAGGTGGAATGTTCGTATCACGGCTGGCGCTTCGACGCGCACTCCGGACAATGTGCGCTGATTCCATCGTTGGTTGCCGATCAAAAATTGAAAGTCGATCGCATCTACGCCGGCAGCTATCCCTGCGAAGAGCGTGACGATTTCATTTGGGTATTCATTCCCGATCCCGGTCCTGCCGGCGCTGGCCTCAGCAAGGCCGCTCCCGCGCCCACACCTGCTCCCGAGATCGAGAAATTCAGCGAGCATTACAAGCTGGCTTATCTCACCGCTGATCTGCCGTGCAGCGTTGATCACGGAATCATCGGGCTGATGGATCCCGCTCACGGCCCATTCGTCCACCAGGCATGGTGGTGGCGCAGTCGCCACTCGATTCATGAGAAGCAGAAAAGCTTCGAGCCGATCCCTTACGGTTTCCGGATGAGCGCGCACACGCCCAGCTCGAACAGCGCGCCCTACAAGATCCTGCGCTTTTATGCCGACGCCGATTCCATCACGACAACCATCGATTTCATCCTGCCCAATATGCGGTCGGAGATTATTCGCGTGGGTAAATATTGGTTTTCGAGTTTGACCACCGTCACTCCTATCACGCGCAGCCACTGCCGCATCGACGTGGTAGCAGCGTGGAACATCTTCCGTTGGGTGCCGTTCGGGCCGTCACTGCTGAAGTTTGTTTTCGCAAAATTCGTAGAGCAGGACCGCCGGACGATGGAACTGCAATCCGAAGGATTGAAGCACAACCCGCACCTGATGCTGATCGACGACGCCGACCGTCCCGCAAAATGGTATTTCGGGCTGAAGAACGCTTACCTCGAGATGAAGAAAACCGGCGGGGAATTCCAGCATCCCATGAGCGGGCCGGTCACGCTGCGGTGGAGAAGTTAACAGATGGGGTACTACATCCGAGTGCTGGGGAGAAGGGACGTGCGCCTGTCGATTATTACTTTGCGCGCTTGTTTGCCAACAAGTCCCGCAGTCGAACTCAAGGAGGAAAGCTCAGATCCGTCTGGATGGTCGCAATTGATTCTGCGCCACAGCGACGGCACCGAAATCGCAGTCGTTGAGAGAAACCCAGTGATTCTGGGTGAGTTGGGCGCGGAAGAGATAAGTGAATTTGTCGACGAGGTACAAGACGCGCAGCCGGCCTCCGCCTCAAAATGGTTAGCGGAATATCTGCCATCGATCGCCGTCATTTACGCTTTTCAATTGCTGCGCGGAACAGACATAAAGGGCGGCTGGGACGCTGTTCATGCTCTCCAGAGTTGTATCTGGACGCAGGTGGGAGGAATTCTGCAGGCCGACTTGGAAGGTTTCTCGAACGAACTGGGCCACCATATCCTTTGGCAATTCAACGAGGATGTTGATGGTGAATGGAGGATGGCAGTTCTTGATCGTGACGGAAAATGGGTTGCTTTCACCATGGACCTGATTAACCCGTAGCACAAACGAGCGTTTCTCGATGGCATGGTGCCCCCAGGCGTTATCGGGATCTGAGCAAGCCCTTCACCACGTGATTTTGATGCCGCTGTACATCCTGAATTTTTCGTCAGGCGTCACCACTGCAAGCTTTTCCGATAATGCCTGCGCGATGATCTGCCGGTCGAAGGGATCGCCGTGATGAGGGGGCAGTTCAAAGAGTCGAAACGCATGCTCGCCGGTGTAGGGCAGGAAACGAATATCTAAATCTTGAACCGCCTGACGCACAATCGCGGCTGTGACTTTGAGTTTGCCCAGCGATTGCTTAATGGCGATCTCGGTTATGGAAATCGTGCTTAATTCAAGGACGTTTCCCGGGTTCCGCAAAGCAGCGGACGCGCGTTTGCTAAGCTTCTCTGGCGCTTCGACCGCATAAATCAGGGTCGCGGTATCGAGAAGCAGGCGCACGCTACCGTCCCGCGAGGAAGTCTTCGACCTCGTCCGCTGTCATGGGCTTCCACCAGTTCGGATCGAGCACCTGGATTTTGCCTTTGAGCGTCCCGAGCGTGCGCTTTTTGCCAGTCGGTTTCTTTGTGCGCACGATGTCCACCACGGGCACTCCGCGGCGGCAGATGGTCACCGGTCGGCCATCCTCGACCGCCTTAATCAATTCGGGAAGCTTGTTCTTGGCATCGGCCACGCTGACTTGCATGTTTCTCATTATAGCTATAGTAGATAGCTATGTCGAGCGATGAATTGCCCCCAGGGGCTATGCTTCAACCAGCCAGTTCATCCCTTCTTCGCGCGTCTTGAAAAGGACAATCTCGCGCTGCGAAAAGCTGTGGAAGCTCTCCATGAGAGCGTGGGGAATATTTTCGGCGCCCACCCATGCCGTTTTTTTCACGAAAGGCCGGTCGAGCGTCAGGACTTCCTTGATTCTGGTCGCGACCGTTCGGTCGATTTTGGCGCCAGTAAAGTCGGCCAGGATGAGCAGAGACTCACGCGCATGTTTTGCAACGAGGACTTGAACATATTCGAGCAACAGCAGCATCTGTTGAGGCGTAGCGTGCGAAGCGTCGAACAACAGGATCTGCTTGCCCTTGTGCTTGATGAAGTGGATACGGTCGTCCATAGGGTGCGGTTCAGAATTACAATTCCCCGCAGCGATTACAAAAGATTTCCCGCCTGAGCCTCTGTGACCTCTGTGGTCGAGAAAGAGCTTGAACCACAGAGGACACGGAGGTCACGGAGAAAATTTAAGCTAGTAGCGACTCCACGACGTTGTACACCTCAGCCAGAGCGGAGTCCAGAGCTTCGGGATTCTTGCCTCCGGCTTCGGCCAAATCAGGACGTCCGCCACCTTTGCCTCCGACTTTTTCCGCGACCGCGCCGACGACTTTGCCCGCCTGGATGCGGCTGGTCAGATCTTTCGTGACGCCGGCAATCAGCGACACGTTGCCATTGCTGGCGGAACCGACTACCACCACTCCGGAGCCCAGCTTGTCGCGAAGCTGATCGACCAGAGTTCGCAACTGTGGACGCTCAAGGTTGTCGACGCGATGAGCCAGCACTTTCACTCCGCGGACTTCCCGGACGTTGTCACTGGCCGAAGCGACCGAAGACGACGCCGACTTCATCCGCGCCTGATCGAGTTCGCGGGCAAGACGCTTGATCTCCGCGTCTCGTCTGTCCAGTTCCGCGCGCAGGGCATCGGCGTGCGAATCCGCCTCTTTGCTGGTCAGCGACGCGACCAGGCCTTCGAGTTCGTGATCCTTGCGGAAGTGCTGCAGCGAACCTTCGCCGGTTACGGCCTCAATGCGGCGCACGCCCGACGACACGCTGCCTTCTTTCAGAATCTTGATCAGGCCAATTTCGCCGGTCGCGAGCGTATGCGTGCCGCCGCAGAGTTCGGTTGAGAAGTCGCCGATCTTTATCACTCGGACTTTGTCGCCGTACTTCTCGCCGAAGAGCGCCATCGCGTGATACTCGTTGACTGCCACATCTATCGGGACGTTTTCGATGACCTCGACCTTCTCGTTGCGCAGGACCTCTTTGTTGATGATGTCTTCGATGTCCTGCAACTCTTCGTCTTCGACGCCGGTGAAGTGCGAGAAATCAAAGCGCAGATGATTGGGCGCGACCAGCGATCCGGCCTGCTTTACGTGCTTGCCTAGGACTTCTCGTAAGCCCGCATGCAGCAAATGCGTGGCCGTGTGATTGCGCATCGTGGACTGACGGATGTCGGTATTGACGACGGCGTCGACTTTTTGTCCGACGCGGATCGGCTGCTTGGCAGTGACCTGGTGAGCGCGGACGCCCTGAATCGGAGAATAGCACCCCGTCACTTCGGCGACGACAGTGTTGTGGTCGTCAGAATAAAACCATCCGCGGTCGCCAACTTGACCTCCCGACTCGGCATAGAACGGCGTGTGGTCGAGGATGATCTCGCCCTGGTCGCCGGGTTTGAGTTCTTGCGCGCCCTGGCCGTTCTTAATGATGGCGAGGACTTCGCAGTTTTCGGAGCGCGTCTGGCGGTAGCCTTCGAAGGTGGATTTTGGAAGTTGCTGGTAGGCCGGGTTGGCGGTTTGCTTGACGGCGCCTTTCCAGGATGCGCGGGCACGTTCGCGCTGCGCCTGCATTTCGCGATCGAAACCTTCCTGATCGAACTGGATGCCCTCATCTCGAGCCGCATCTCGCATGAAGTCAAGCGGCATTCCAAATGTATCGTAGAGTTTGAAAGCTGCTTCACCGTCCAGAACAGGTTCAGACATCTTGCTGATGATGTCTCCAACGATCTCGCGTCGGACGCTAAGAACTGTCCCAATCTCGTCTACGAGTAGCGGCGCTCGACCGGCGTCGAAGCGTTGGAGGTAATCAAAAGCGAAGCGGCTGGGATCAATCGTAATCTCGTAGCCAGCCTCTTTGAGGCGTTCAAGAATCTGAGTTACCCAACGAGCCCGAGAACTCAAGACTAGTTGTCCGAGCTTCTCCGCGCCGGCCTCCAGGGTATGCGCAAACCGAACCTCTTCAGCAAAAACCGCCTTCGAGACCCGGTCGGCACCCTCATCAAGTTCAGGATATGCATCATGCATCAAATCGCGAACGGCATAGACCATCTGATGGAGAAACGGTTTGGGTTGACCGGTCAACCTTCCGTTGGTAATCGCCCGCCGGATGATCCTGCGCAACACGTATCCTCGTCCTTCATTCGAAGGAAGCACACCATCGGCGATGAGAAAAGTTGCAGCACGTGAGTGGTCTGCAATCACTCTGAGGGTAACTACCTCACGGTTCAATAACTTTGGCTGTGCCCTAGCTCCAGTTAGCTGTGCGGCCCGCTTAATCAGCGGCACAAACAAATCCGTGTCATAGTTCGAAATCACATCCTGCAGCACTGAAGCAATCCGCTCCAACCCCATCCCCGTATCAATTGATGGCTTCGGTAACGGAGTCAGCTTGCCGCTGGCGTCGCGATCGAACTGCATGAAGACCAGATTCCAAATTTCGACATACCGTCCGCAATCGCAGCCGAAGGCGCAATCCGTGTGTCCCTGATCAGAAGCGGCTGGGCCCATGTCGTAGTGAATCTCGCTGCACGGACCGCAGGGGCCGGTGTCGCCCATCTGCCAGAAATTGTCTTTGGCGCCGAATTCGTAGATGCGGTCTTTGGGCACGCCTTGGCCTAGCCACAGATCGTAAGCTTCGGAATCGCGCTCGACGCCGTTCTCGCCTTTGAAGATCGTTACGTACAGCTTCTCTTTCGGGATGTTGAACCACTCGGGCGAAGTGAGCAGTTCCCAGGCGTAGGCGATTGCGTCTTTCTTGAAGTAGTCGCCGAACGAGAAATTCCCCAGCATCTCGAAAAACGTGTGATGGCGGTTGGTGAATCCGACGTTCTCTAGGTCGTTATGCTTGCCGCCGGCGCGGACGCATTTCTGGGAGCTGGTCGCGCGAGTGTAGTCGCGTTTTTCGAGGCCTAGAAAGACGTCTTTGAACTGGTTCATTCCGGCATTGGTGAAAAGCAGTGTGGGATCGTTCTGCGGGACGAGCGAGGAGGAATGGACAATCTTATGGTTCTTCTTTTCAAAGAACTCCAGAAACTTGCTGCGGATTTGGGAGCCAGTGAGCATCGAAAGTTAGATTCTAAATGAATAACCATAGAGGGCACAGGGAAGCCAAGAGCCTGTGCCGTCCCTCCGGGACTTGATCGTCTTTTTCGCGATTCCCAGCGCTGAAGCGCTGGGCTAAGTTCGGTCGCCCCTCCGGGGCTGAGTTTCGCAGTTGGACGCCCGGTTGTTTCAGCCAATAAGTTATGCAATCCTCTCTGTGCTTTTGCGGGGCGATTTTTTGCTGGGAGAAACAAAATGGCGTGCAATCCGGAAATCCTGAGACAAGTTCCCCTCTTCGCTCTACTGGACGATGACGAAACCGCGGTTCTGGCCGGACAGGTTGAGGTCAAGAACTTCGCTCCGCGGCAGCGTATCTGGAAAATTGGCGACTCGGGTGGGCAGGCTTATGTGCTCGTGTCGGGGATTGTCCGGGTGACGACTATCGACGAGGACCACCAGGAAGTGGTTATCGATGAGCCTGCTCAGGGAGAATTTTTTGGCTTCGCGTCCATGCTTGAGCAGACGGCGCATCAGTCGAACGCGATCGCTCTCGACGAAACGGTTTGCATCGAGGTGGATCGCCACGATATCGAAATTTTGCTGCAGCGCAAGCCCATGGCGGGGATGGATATGCTGACCGTCCTCGGCCGCCAGTTTCATGCTTCGCAGCATCTGGTGCGCGTCCGGGCTGCTCGCAATCCGAATGACATCATCGAGGAAGAAGAGACGATCGGCGAACGCGTCGCCGACAAAGTCGCGAGCTTTGGCGGCTCGTGGACTTTCATCACTTCGTTCGGGATCGTACTGGTTACCTACACGGCTCTCAACATCGGATTGGCTGCGCGCGCCTGGGATCCGTATCCGTTCATCCTGCTCAATCTTTTCCTGTCGATGCTGGCAGCGATCCAGGCGCCCATCATCATGATGAGCCAGAACCGCCAGGACAAGAAAGACCGGCTGCGCAGCGAACTCGACTTCGATGTCAACCGGCGCGCGGAGTCGGAGATCCAAGGGCTCGCGCACAAGATAAATCTCATCGGAGACAAGATCGGCGACGTCGAGGACCTGCTTCGCAAGCAGCCCCCCGGTAGAACGCCGGCCACGTTATAGACCAGACTTACTTCACTGCGTCTGCGGTTTTCTCGGCGCCCTTTTTCACGCCGTGGGCTGTCTTCTTGGCGCCCTTCTTGACGACGTGCCCGGTTTTCTTGGCAGCGCCTTCGGTGGCGTCCTCGGTCTTGTCGGCGGCTTTCGCGGTGGCATGACCGGTTTTCTTTGCCGCGGTCTTGGTCGCGTGGCCGGTGTCCTCGGCGGCGTCTTTGGTGGCGTCGGCTGTTTTGTCAGCGGCTTTCGCGGTTGCGTGGCCGGTCTTTTTCGCGGCCGTCTTGGTAGCGTGACCGGTGTCCTTGGCTGCTTCCTTGACGTCGTTGGCGGCATCTTGACCGTACGCAAAGGCGGCGAGAGCAAGCACTGCCAGAGAGAGTTTCAATTTCATGGTTCCTCCAGATCTGAACTTTGGGATTGGTAGAGTATGAGGGAGGATCGCCGAAGGCGCAAGTTGCCGGTCGCTACGAGTAGATTGCTTTGCGTTTTCAGAGGGCTCTCTGCGAACTTTGCGGTCAAAAGCCTTTAACCGCGAAGGGCGCTAAGGTTTCGCAAAGATCGTAAAGAAAACCATTTCCTCTTATCCGCTTACTCTCATCCCGCCTGATCCAGTGTTTCACTCTCCAGCGTGGTCAGGGTCTCGTCGTCGACGTCCCATTTCTTGAGAATCGTGAAAATCGTCTTTGAACCAAACCCCGCACGCATGAGCTGTCGGAAGATGCGCGCCGTCCCTTTCTGGTCTTTCGGCTTTTGCAAGCGTTTGCGGCGCAGGTAGTCACGGGCAAGCTTTTCTTCGCTGACGTCTTCGTAGGCGGAATCCACTGCTTTTTCAATCACTTCGCCATGAACGCCCTTGATCTTTAAGTCGGTGATCACACGCCTGCGCCCGAACTTCTCGTTGTCGCGGCGAAAGGAGGAATAGTCCGCGGCGAATTTCGCGTCGTTCAAGTATCCACGATCTTTCAGACGCACGATGATCAGTTCCACCAACGTCTTGCCGATCTCCGTGTCGGCTTCGACGCGGTTGCGCAGTAGACGCTTCAGTTCGGCAACCGAGCGCATGCGCCGGCCCAGCGCCCCGACGGCATACTGGTAGAGCTCGTCTTCGGTGTAGAGCTTCCTGGGGCGACCAAATCCCATTCTTACACGATAGCGCGGAGCGACGGGCGCGAATAGACGATTCTTGGCTGCGTGGCAGGGCTGATGGGTAGAGACGCGGCTTGCCGCGTCCCGGGCGTGTACCGGACCATGCGTCGCGGGTTAGGTAAGCGAGACGCGGCAAGCCGCGTCTCTACCAAATAAGCAAGCCGACCTGACAGGGTATGTGTCGGTTCTGACACGCCTGGGTCCCGCAGAACACGAATCCCTGGCTGCCTGGATCGCTAACCTACGTCTTTGCAATCAGATAGCTCTTGGGTCCCCGCTTGCTTTTTGTATTACGCAAGGGAGGGCAAGTCATGGAAACGATGCTGCAATTCCTGGTGATTGTAGGCGGACTGACTTTCTCAGTGGCCACGGCCGTCCTGATCGAGGAACTCATTTTCGGGCGCCTCTTCAGCGTGGTATTTGCCCGCCCCGCGGAAGTATCCAAACCCGGGCAAGAAGGCTAAGAGGAGTACCACTATGCTCTTCCTGAAATATCTGCTTGTGGGTGCGGGGATCTTGATGTTCGTGGTCGCCGCTGGAATTCTCACCTACGATTTTTACCTGTTGCTGGCGTATCGTCGTGCTCGTCTCGGCCCGTTGAGTGATGCGGCATCGGTTGCTCCGCCACCCGTCGTGCGCTGGAGAACCTCCGTCGCGCTCGCCATGCTGGCGTGGGCGCCGTTGCTGATTTCGGCGGCCATCGTTTTTGTGCCCAGCGGGACGGCGGGTGTCCGAGTCAGCCAGACCCAGGGCACGCTGGCGGGCACGTTGTATCCGGGCGTGCACGTCGTCGTCCCGTTGGCCGAACGCGTGGAACTGTTCAACACGCGAGACCAAGTGTTCACCTCCGGTCTCAGTGAAGAATCGCTCGCCAAAGGAGCGGCGAAAGGCGAGCCATTGAACGTGCAAGCTAAAGAAGGGCTGACTCTCGGGCTGGCAATCACTGTTCGGTATCAAGTCGATCCGAAGCATCTCGATTACATCCAGGCCAA
>Ga0137403_10009545_pt1 | contig 10780 bp, 9 predicted proteins | sample CZOMad2_1_16fung_FD_122057 | JGI IMG/M metagenome (GOLD analysis project Ga0137403, IMG submission 122057) | Vadose zone soil fungal communities from Angelo Coast Range Reserve, California, USA - CZOMad2_1_16fungal (Hybrid Assembly) | ecosystem: Environmental > Terrestrial > Soil > Vadose zone... | reverse complement strand
CCCGTCATTGCATGCGCCAGGACCGCTCACCTCAACCCTCTCCCATGGACATGTGGACTGAGCTTGTCGAAGGACGCAGGATGGCTGTGCCAGCCAACATCTAGAGTTCACACAGGGGAAACGACACATGCCGGCCTATCGAAAACCCGATGAATTCATCCGTGTCAGCGTTCCCGGCGGCAAGGTCGCCGTCTATTCCTACGGCAAGGGCGACGAGGTCCTGCTCTGCCTGCATGGCGGGCCCGGCTGCACCTGCGACTATGTGCGCGACAGTCACAGCTTCCTCAGCGATCACGGCTATCGCGTCGTCGTCTACGATCAGCTCGGCAGCGGCCGTTCCGACAAGCCGAAGGACAATTCGCTCTGGAACATCCCGCGCTTCGTCGAGGAGGTGGAGGCCGTGCGCAGCACGCTCGGCCTCGGCCGCGTCCATCTGCTCGGCCAGTCCTGGGGCACCTGGCTCGGCACCGAATACTGTCTCGAGCACATCGAGAACGTGAAGACCTATATCATCGCCAACGGCTCCGGCAGCGTGCCGCAGACGCTCGCCGAGCTCTATCGCCTGCGCGCCGACCTCGGCGCCGAGACGGTCGCGATGATGCTGCGCCACGAAGCGCAGGGCACCACCGACCATCCCGAATACGTCGCCGCCGTCACCATCCTCTACCACCGCCATCTCTGCCGCGCCGATCCCTGGCCGCTCGCGGTGAAGCGCTCCATGGAAGGCACCAGCAAGGACGTCTACGGCACCATGTGGGGCCCGAACGAATTCTGCTGCACCGGCACGCTGAAGGATTGGGACCGCCTGCCCGACATGCACCGCATCACCGTGCCCACTCTGATCCTCACGGGCATGCATGACGAGTTGACCCCCAACTGCGCCATGGCCATGCAACACGCCCTCCCGAACGCCCAGCTGCGTATTTTCAAGAACAGCTCGCACATGCCGTTCTGGGAGGAACCGGCGGCCTATTTCGAGGCGTTGACGAAATTCCTCGATGCGCATCGCTCGCGGCGCAGCCGATCGGCGCCAGCGAAGCGCCGGCGCTCGTGATCAATGCCGCAGCGGTCTGGCGGTCTTCACCGCGGCGTAGATCAGCAGTAAACCGAGCCCGAGCTTGAGAGCGCCGGCTGGCGCGGCCGACACGAGGGCGGCGCCGATCGCCGCCCCGGCGATCGAGCCGACACTCATCGCCGTCCACATGCGGCGAGCACCGGACCAGGTCGGCAGGGCGTTGAGGCCGCGATAGCGCAGCAGCCCCGCCGCCACGATCGGCAGCGCGATCAGCGCGCTCGCCGACCCTGCGGTCTTGATGTCCGCTCCAAACAGCAGGATCAGCAGCGGGATGAGCAACTCGCCGCCGGCCACGCCGAGGACGCTGCTGACGACGCCGATGCCGATACCAAAGACGGCGCCGGCGGCCGCGCGCCACCAGGCGGAGTCAGGAATGACCGACGCTGGCTGGTCCGATGTGAAGGCCTTGACGATGAGCAGGACTCCCAGCGCAAACAGCAGCATCGAGAGCAGCAGGTGTAGCCGCGCCTCCGGCAGCCGCGTGACCAGCCGGGCGCCGGCGCGGGCGCCGACAATGCCGCCAGCGGCGAGGCCGGCGATTTCCGCCAGATGCGGCGTCACCGCCATCAGCGACAGCGACTGGCTACGGAACGCCAGCGCCGCCGCCAGCGTCACCAGGCTCGTCGCCAGGTTGATCGGGATCGCGGCCTTGGCATCGAAGCCGATCACGCGGATCAGAACCGGCAAACGGAACTCGCCGCCACCGAGTCCGATCAGCCCGGCCAGTCCGCCGATCGGCGCGGCGTAGGCGATTGCCTTCAGAAAGAACGGACATCGCAAGGCTTGCAGCATGGCAGTCCCCGGGAGTCGGGCGCTATATCCTACCGGATATGACGCCAAATTCGGAATGTCCAGCGCATTTGCGTCGAGCCAGGAGCGCTATAGCCGTCGCCGCGATCGTCAATCGGAAATCCCATCGCGCGGGATGTTCCGGCGGCCATCACCGGCTGGGAACGGCCTCGCTCCCGTTCGCGCGCGGACTCGGCGCGCCGGTATCGGTGAGCACGCGCAAGGCGTCGGCCGGCAGATGCACCTGCACCGGTGTGCCCTGGGCGAAGGGAATCTCGTCGCCGGTGTTCTGGATGAGCACCTGAATCGCCTGGCCGGTCGCGAGGCGCACGATCAGCTGCACGGCGTTGCCGAGATAGACCCAGCGCTCGACCATGCCCGGCAGCCGGTTCTCGCCGGAAGCACTCTGCGGCTCCAGCCGAACGCGCTCGGGACGGATGGTTGCCTTGGTCTCGCCCGACACGGCCGTATCGCCGCGCGCGGCCTGCAACTCGAAGCTGTCGAGCCGGATCCGGCAGCGGCCCTGGCTGTCGGCGCCGCGGGCGGTCACCTGCATCAGGTTGGAGACGCCGAGGAAGTCGGCGACGAAGACGGTGGATGGTTCCTCATAGACCTGGCGCGGCGACGCCACCTGCTCGACCCGGCCGTTCGACATGACCGCGATGCGGTCGCTCATCGTCAGCGCTTCTTCCTGATCGTGGGTCACGTAGATGAAGGTGATGCCGACCTGCTGCTGCAGCGCCTTCAGCTCGATCTGCAGCTGCTTGCGCAGCTTCGCATCCAGGGCCCCCAGCGGCTCGTCCAGCAGCAGCACGGCCGGTTTCAGGACCAGGGCGCGGGCCAACGCGACGCGCTGCTGCTGGCCGCCCGAGAGCTGCGCCGGCTTGCGCTTCTCGAAGCCGGTGAGCTGGACCAGCTCCAACGCCTCGCCGACGCGGCGATGGACGTCGCCGCGCGCGGCCCGCTGCCGGCGCAGCCCGAAGGCGACGTTGTCGTACACATTGAGGTGCGGAAACAGCGCGTAGTTCTGGAACACGGTATTGACATGCCGCTTGTGCGGCGGCGTCCCCGTCATGTCCTCGCCATCGAGGAGGATCTTGCCCCCGCTTGGCTGCTCGAAGCCGGCGATCATGCGCAGCGTCGTCGTCTTGCCGCAGCCTGAGGGGCCCAGCATCGAGAAGAACTCGCCGCCGGGCATATGCAGGTTGATGCCGTGCACCGCGACTACCGGCCCGAACCGCTTGATCAGATCCACAACCTGGACTTCGCCGCCGCTTCGCACTCTGTCCCCGCTATGCTTGCCGCTACATGTCGAAGCCGCCCATGTCCTGCACCACCGACCGCCCGGCCTTGCCGGCCGCCCGCTCGCCGCGGGTGAGGAAGCGGAACAGGAAGTAGGACAGGACCAGCGCCGCGATGGTGAAATAGACCATGATCGCCGCCAGCGCGTTGATCGAGGGCAGCGGTGCCGCCCGCGTCGCGCTGTAGATGCGGATCGGGATGGTGTCGCAATCGGCGCCGCAGGACAGCCACTGGCTGATCACGAAATCGTCGATCGAGATGGCGAACACGATCATCATGCTGGAGAGGACCGCCGGCAGCAGCAGCGGCAGCAGCACCAGCCACAGCGTCTCCCACGGGGTGGCGCCGAGGTCGGCGGCCGCCTCCTCGTATTGGCGGCCGATCGAGAACAGGCGTCCGCGCACGATCACCACGACGTAGGAGAGCGAGAACGTGACGTGGCCGAGGACCTGGGCCGTCGTGCTGGGCTCGATAAAGTCGAAGAGATAGGCGAACACCAGCGACAGCGAGACGCCCATGACGATCTCGGGCGTCACCAGCGGGAACAGCATCAGCAGGTTGCCGGCCTCCGCTGCATAGCCGCGCCAGCGCGCGAGGCCGAGCGCCAGGAGCACGCCGAGCGGCGTGGCGATGAGCATGTCGAGCGCGGCGAGCTTCAGGCTCTGGATCAGCGCGCCCTGCAGCGCCGGATCGTTCCAGACGGAGTTCTCGGGATCGTCGAAATACCAGCGCGTCAGGGAGAAGCCCTGCCAGGCCGTGAGCGAGCGGCCGGCGTTGAAGGAGAATTGGATGGCGATGATGACGGGCGCGATCGACCAGACGATGTAGACCCAGGTGACGAGCACGAGGAAGCGCGGCCGCGCCCAGGGATTGGCGGCCCAGTCGCGCGCCCGGCGCAGCGCCGAGCGATTGGCGGGCAGCGCCAGCGATGCCGAGGCCGCCGTCACGTCCGCGCCTCCCGCGAGGCCTTGGCGACCGTGTACATGTAATAGACCATGAGCACGCCGAGGAAGGTCGACAGCACCATCGTCAAGGCGGCGCCGATGGCCGGCTGCGGGCCGCCATGGAAGAAGATGTCGATCTGGTTGCCGAGCATGCTGGTCTGCGGCGATCCCGAAACGATATTCGGCGTGTAGTAGTCGCCGAACATCGGGAGCGTGATGATCACGCTGGCGCCGAGGATGCCGGTCTTCGACAGCGGCAGCGTGACGTGGACGAAGGCGCGGAACGGGCTGGCGCCGAGGTCGCGCGCCGCTTCCAGCAGGCTCTTGTCGATGCGGTCGAGGGACGCCAGCAGCGGCATGATGAGATAGGGGATGTAGCCGTAGACCAGGCCGAGGACGACCGAGTAGGGGTTGCCGTTCAGCCAGTCCGGCGGCGTCGTCACCAGGTGCGTCCAGGTGAGGATGTCGTTCACGTAGCCGCCGGGAGCCAGCAGGTTCACCCAGGCCAGCATGCGCATGAGATAGCTGACCCAGAACGGCAGGACCAGCAGCGCCACCAGCAGCGATTTCGTGCGCCCGGCATGGCGCGAGATGTAGTAGGCGACGGGGTAGCCGATCAGCAGGCAGAGCGCCAGCGAGGCGGCGACATACTTCGTCGTGCGCACGAAGACCCGCCAATAGTCGTTGCCCGGCAGGAATCCGATCACCGTCTCCAGCACATAGTCGTAGTTCCAGTCGAGCGGGTTCCACACCGGGACCGGATTCTGGAAGATCGGATCGACCGTGCCGAAGGCGACGGCGATGACGGCGTAGAACGGGACCAGGAAGAGCAGGAGCAGCCAGACGATGCCCGGCAGCGCGAACAGCGGCCACAGGCCTCGCGGATACATACTCCTACTCCCCCCGGCCCCTGCTCTCCCGGCACGTTCCGGCGGGTCTTAGACTCCGGAAATGAACTTGGAGTAGGCGCTCTGCCACAGCGCCTGGCCCTTGGCGGTCAGGGCCATCAGCTGCAGCGAATCGCTGCCGAGATCCTCCGGCCTCAACACGACGCTCTCCAGGTTCTTCGGAATTACGCCCTTCGCGACGAGGCCATCCGCGGTGATCGAAATCTGCGGCGGCTGATAGCCGGTGAAGTTGAGGAAATTGTCGGTGGCGACCTGCTCGTCGATGATGTAGTTCAGGAAGAGATGGGCGAGCACCGGCTTCTTGGTCGTCGCCGAGATCGCCCAGCAGTCGTTCTGCACCAGGGCCTTGCCGCGCGGCGGCGTCCAATACTGCAGGGTCGAGGGATCGCCGTCCTTGGGCATGTAGGAGATGACCGCGCTCAGCATATCGCCCGACCAGACCTCGTGCAGGTAGGACGTGCCTTCCGGCAGCGTCTGATACTCGGTGATGTTCACCTTGGGATTGCAGATGGGGATCAGCGCCTTCAGGTCCGCCAGCGCCTTGTCGATGACCGCCGGGTCCTCGGTGTTGACGTCGTAGTTCTTCTGATAGAGCAGCGCCATTCCGAGCGCCTCGCGGGAATCGTCGAGCACGCCGACATATCCCTTGTAGGCCTGCGAGGCCCAGAAGATCGACCAGGGATTCTCGAGGTGGTAGATGTCCTCCTTGACCTTGTCGCTGCGCCAGCCGATGCCGGTGCTGTAGATCGTATAGGGCACGGTGTAGCGCGACTCGACGTCGTAGAACGGGCTCTGCAGCTGCGGCCAGACGTTCTTCTTCAGGTTGGGGACGTAGTCGGGGTTGACCGGCTTCAGGAGCTTGCCGGCGACGGCCTGGCCGAGCCGGTCGAGGGAGATGTTGGTGACGTCCGCCTTCACGTGCTTGGCCAGCCGCGTGATCGCGATATCCATGCTGTCGAAGGTCGTGATCTGGGTCTTGACCTTGTACTTCTTGCCGAACTCGTCGACGACCTTCTTGTCGATGTAGTCGGAGTAGTTGAAGACCGTGAAGGTGCCGCCCTTCTCCGGCTCCAGCCCGCTCTTGATCGGGTCCTCGAAGCGCGGCAGCGTCACCGGTGCGTTGGGCCGCGCCAGCGGAATGCCGCCCGGCCCCATCAACTGGTCAGCCAGGGCGTGGCGAAGCACCCAGGGCGCGGCCACGGCGGCAGCCACGCCTGAGCCCAGGATCTTCAGCGCCCGGCGACGGGAAATCCGGCTGGAACGTCGGCGGTTCAGGTTGCGATTTGGATGGACATCATCGTCTCTCATTGGTGCACTTCCCTGTTGTTTCAATGTGGGCCGTTCTCGTTGAATCCGGCGCAATCGACCCGAAGATCGGCAGCGCGCGACAGCGGACGGGCCTCGCACACACCTGACTCTGGGACGACTCGCCGCGTCTGGCAAGGCGATTGTTAACGATCCCCGGTCGATCCGGCCCGATGGGGTCAGTGTGTACCCTGCTGGAGCGGTGATCCGGAAGCGCGCGGAATCGTCGCAGGTTCAAGGTGAAGCGAGTGCGGGGAACCCGCCGGCCATGGCCCTTGATCCCCGCCCGCCGGCGCGCGACGATGGCACCATGCGACTCACCGCCACCCAGCTCGAACAGTTCAACCGCGACGGCGTGCTCGTCCTGCCGAATCTGTTCTCGCCGGCCGAGGTGGCGGTCCTGCGAGCCGAGCTGCCTTCCGTCTTCGCCGAGGAAACGCCGGCCAATTTCCGCGAGAAGGACGGCCGCAAGGTGCGCACGGCCATGGGCCTGCATCGGCGCAATCCCGTGTTCGCCAGGCTGGTGCGCCATCCCCGCCTGGTCGAGCCGGCCATGCAGATCCTCGGTGACGACCAGCTCTATGTCATGCAGGTGAAAGTCAATGTGAAGGCGGCCTTCGGCGGCGACCTCTGGCAGTGGCATTACGATTTCGCCACCCACCACCGCGAGGACGGAATTCGCAGGCCGCTGCCGCTCAACCTGCACATCCTCCTCGACGACGTCACCGAATTCAACGGCCCGCTCTGGTTCATCCGTGGCTCCCACCGCCACGGTCCCTCCCCCACGAGCTTCGACACCGTCACCACCAGCTATCCACTCTGGACCGTGCCCAACGATGCCGTCGCCCGCCTCGCCAACGAGGGTGGCATCCTCGCCGCCCACGGCCCGGCCGGCACCGGCCTCATCTTCGGCGATCTCATGGTCCACGGCTCGCCCGCCAACATGTCGCCCTGGGACCGCCGCATCTTCTCGCTGATCCTCAACCCCGTCGCGAATCAGCAGACCACCCTCAAGCGCCCGGATTACCAGCACCACCGCGACTTCTCGCCGGTGGTGCCGCTCGCCGACGATTGCCTGCTCGCCGACAGGCGTGCGGCGGTCTGAGCCCGTAGGAGCGACCGCCTCGGAACGGACACGGCCGCGCGGCCCGCGCGTCGCCCGGTTCCGATGACGAGCGGTAGTTGCCGACGCCGGGGCACGCTTGTCCGAACCGCGGGCCATGCAGTAGGTTGCACGCGGGTCGGATCGAAAGAACCAGGACCCAGCGGGCAAAAGAGCGGACATCAACTTCTAGGGAGGGCTCACATGAAGCGTTATACGAAGTTCCTGGCGCTGGCTGCGTTGGGCGCCGTCGTCGCCGGAACGGCCTCGGCCGACACCAGCGGCAAGAAGATCGCCTTCTCCAACAACTATGCCGGGAATTCCTGGCGGCAGGCGATGCTGAACAGCTACGCCCTCGTCACCAAGAAGGCGGTCGCCGACGGCATCGTCGCCGCGGCGGACGTGTTCACCACCGCCGACAAGGAAGTGCCGACCCAGGCCGCGCAGATCCAGAACCTGATCCTGCAGGGCTATGACGCGATCGTCATCAACGCCTCCTCGCCCGACGCCCTCAACGGCGCCATCAAGCAGGCCTGCGACGCCGGCATCATCGTGGTCTCGTTCGACGGCATCGTCACCGAGCCCTGCGCCTGGCGCGTCGTCGTCGACTTCAAGGACATGGGCAAGCAGGAAGTCGAGCAGATGGCGAAGTTCCAGCCCAAGGGCGGGAACCTCCTGGAGATCCGCGGTCTCGCCGGCACCTCCATCGACGAAGCCATCCACAACGGCATCGTCGAAGCCGTCGCCGCTCATCCCGAGTTCAAGATCGTCGCCTCCGTGACCGGCGATTGGGATCAGACGACGGCGCAGAAGGCGGTCGCGACCGTCATCCCCTCGATGCCTGACATCGTCGGCGTCGTCGATCAGGGCGGCGACGGCTACGGCGCTGCCCAGGCCCTGGCCGCTGCCGGCAAGCCGCGCCCGACCATCATCATGGGCAACCGGCAGGACGAGCTGCAGTGGTGGAAGGAGCAGAAGGACAAGGACGGCTACACCACCTGGTCGGCCTCGATCGCGCCCGGCGTCTCGACCCTCGCCTTCTGGGTCGCCCAGCAGATCCTCGACGGCCACAAGGATGTGCCGCACGACCTGCTGGTGCCCTACCTCGCCTTCACCCAGGCCGACTTCGAGGCCGCCCTGCCGAAGATCGAGAAGGGCAGCGTCGCCAGTCACGAGTACACGCAGGACGACGCCGTCGCGGCGATCAAAGCCAACATGAAGTGATTGCGCGCGGTGTGACGCGCCTGCATCATCGCGTCATCGGCTGAGCATGAGCGGTGATGGCTGACGCAGGCGCAAACATCATCGTGAGACTGGACGGCGTCGAAAAGCATTTCGGCGCCGTCCGCGCGCTTGACGGTGTGGATTTTGCCGTCGATGCGGGAGAGTGCGTCGGCCTCGTCGGCCACAACGGCGCCGGCAAGTCGACGCTGATGCACGTCCTCGCCGGCACGCTGGCACCGGACGGCGGCGCCATCGCGATCGGCGGCGCCCCGCAGGCCGGCTATTCCGTCGTCCTCGCCCAGGGTCTCGGCATCCGCTGCGTGTTCCAGGAATTGTCGCTCTGCCCCAACCTCACGGTGGCGGAGAACGCCCGCATCAATCACGCGGCCCTCAAGGGCCTGGGCTGGCGCCGCCGCGCCGGCGACCTCATCCTCGCCAAGCTCGACGAGATCTTTCCCGGCCACGGCATCGGGGCGGGCGACATCGTCCGCGACCTGCCGATCGGCAAGCGCCAGATGGTCGAGGTGGCGCGCGCCTTCACCGTCAGCGACGACCCCTTGCGGCTGGTCATCCTGGACGAGCCGACCTCGTCGCTCGACTCCCAGACCGCCGGCCAGCTCCTGGCGTTCGTCCGCCGCGTCGTCGCCGGCGGCGCCAGCTGCGTCCTGATCTCCCACCTCCTCGGCGAGGTGCTCGAGAATTCCGACCGCATCGTCGTCATGCGCGACGGCAAGGTGGTCGCGGCCGACCGCGCCGCCGCCTTCGATCGCGACAAGCTAGTCACCGCCATGGGCGCCGCCGGAAAGCACGCGCGCGCCGGCGCCGAGCAGGCCTCGGGGCGCCAGACCGCCGCGCCGATCCGGGTCCGCGCCCGCCCGGAACGGCAGCCGGACGGCGCTGAGCTCGTGGCGCACGAGGGCGAGATCATCGGCCTCGCCGGGCTCTCCGGACATGGCCAGACCGAATTGCTGCTGGCGATCTTCAACGGCGCCGCGCGCCGCAGCGATCGCATCGAGGTGACCGCGCCCGTCGCCCTCGTCGCCGGCGACCGCCAGGCGGACGGCATCTTTCCGCTGTGGTCGATCGCCGAGAACATCGGCATCCGCTCGATCGCCCGGCTGCGCAACGGCCTCTTGATCTCGCGCGGACGCGAGGACGCGTTGGCCGCGACCTGGCGGGAGAAGATCAACATCCGCACGCCGGACATCCGCAACAACATCCTGTCGCTGTCGGGCGGCAACCAGCAGAAGGCGCTGTTCGCCCGCGCGCTCGGCTCCGACGCCCGCATCGTCCTGATGGACGATCCCATGCGCGGCGTCGACATCGGCACCAAGCGCGAGGTGTATGAGCTGATCCGCGCGGAGGCGCGCAGCGGCCGCACCTTCCTCTGGTACACGACCGAGACCGACGAGCTGGAGAATTGCGACCATGTCTATGTCTTCCGCAACGGCCGCATCGTCGCCAACCTCGGCCGCGGCGAACTGACGGAAGAGAAGGTCATCCAGTCCTCGTTCCAGGCCGCCGGCTGAACCATGGCCTCGCTTCTCCTCGCAGGCAGCGCCCGCCTGCCGACGCTCGCGGGGATGACGCCGCGGCGCCTGCTGCGCGCCCTGCTGCCGGCCCTCTCGCTGACCCTGATCCTGATCGGCATCGCCTGGCTCAACCCGCGCGCCATCAGCTATTTCGGCTTCACCCTGATGCTCAACCTGGCGATCCCCATCGCGCTGGCGACGATCGCCCAGATGTTCGTCATCACCGGCAACGACCTCGACCTCTCGATCGGCACCTTCGTCGGGTTCGTCGGCTGCGTCACCGCGACCTGGCTGCGCGACGCGCCGCTGTTCGGCGCGCTCGTCCTGCTCGTCTCGATCGGCGTCTACGCGGCGCTGGGGGCGCTCATTCATGTCCGCAAGCTGCCTTCGATCGTCGTCACGCTCGGCATGAGCTTCGTCTGGCAGGGGCTCGCGATCCTGCTGCTGCCGAAGCCGGGCGGCCGGGCGCCGGACTGGCTGCTCCAGCTCATGGGCTTCAAGCCGCCCTGGGTGCCCTTCCCCATCGTCGCGGCGATCCTCATCGCGGCCGTCGCCCATGTCGGCCTGATGCGCACCTCCTACGGCGCCGTCCTGCGCGG
>Ga0137403_10009544_pt1 | contig 10781 bp, 9 predicted proteins | sample CZOMad2_1_16fung_FD_122057 | JGI IMG/M metagenome (GOLD analysis project Ga0137403, IMG submission 122057) | Vadose zone soil fungal communities from Angelo Coast Range Reserve, California, USA - CZOMad2_1_16fungal (Hybrid Assembly) | ecosystem: Environmental > Terrestrial > Soil > Vadose zone... | reverse complement strand
GTCCAGCGGTGCTCGAATCGTATCTCCGCAATGTACGGCTCAAGCTTTACGAGAAGGCAGGCGTAGTGATTCTGGAGGCGCGAAGATGATTCTCGAAATGCTGATCGCGACGTTAGCCGCCTTTTTCGGCCTGTTGATCGGCCTACCTTTCCTGCTGGCGTTCGCCCGCCTGCTGGGAATCTACGCGACGGTCGAGGAGCGCACCTGCCGTGTGTATGTCCTCTTCGGCCGGGTCGTGAAGACGCTCGATGAGCCCGGCCTGCACATGTTTCCGTTCGGGATCGGGCCGTCCGCCTGGATCGTCAATCTCCTCGGACGCTGCCACGTGCTCGACCTCCGGATCGATCAGGAGTACCGTCGCAGCGAGCCGGTGAACTCCGAGGAGGGCGCCCCGATGGGTATCGGCATTTGGTACGAGATGTGGATCAGCGATCCGATCGCCTACCTGTTCAGGAACACCGATTCGCGCGGCTCCCTGCGAGCTAACGTCAGCAATGCGACCGTGCGCTGCCTGAGCAACATGCCTCTGGCCGAGATGCTGGAGACGCGCCACACCATGAGCCAGACAGTCCGTGTCGAGGTGTCGAGCCAGTCGCAGGCCTGGGGCTATCAACTCGGATCTGTGTACATCCGTAAGGTGCACTTCCGCGACGCGAACATGATCCGCCAGATCGAGGAGAAGGTCGTCAACCGGCTGCGCCAGGTGACTTCGGCCATCCGGCAGGCGGGCGTTCTTGACGAGCAGGTCCATGGTTCGCTCCGTGAGTGGGTCGATTCTGTCGCAGCTTGCGCCGACAGGCTTGCAAGAGCCATTCCCAGGGCCCGCCCGGAGACCCGGATCGCCCCGCGCATGCCGCCTGGCGGGATGCGGGCCGGCACACGAGGCCAGGCCGCGACGCGCACGGACAGCGTCAGGTCACGCAGGATCAGTTGGGGATGCGGTTGTCGTGGCAGCGCAGGCCGGCCTCGCGGTTCAGCGGGCAGCGATACGGCAGCGCGTGATCAGCTCGTCGGCCACGCGCTGGATGTCGGCGCCGCCCATGGTGGGCAAGCGGCCGGTGGCTTCGAAGCAGCGGTTCACCAAGGCGTCTTCGATGACGGCCCAGACGGCGGGGTCGTGGCCGTCGTATGCAGCCACAGGGTGGTTCAGCAGCGCGCGGCGCAGCATGCGGGCCTGCACCCGATAGGCCAGCGCCTGCATGGGTTGGCGGCCGGTTTCGGCCGCTTCCATTTTGCGGGCAAGATCGTCAACAAGCAGATGTCGGCTCGACGGAATCTTGGATGATTTCACGGTAGCTCCAGCACGGTCCCACGCGGACTCACAGGGGCTACTTTAGACAGCCCAGGCCCGGTCAATCACTCGATCAACCCGGGTCAGCCGGCAGTATTCACGCAATCGCGAATTACTTGGTGCCGAACAAGCGGTCGCCCGCATCGCCCAGGCCCGGCACGATGTAGCCGTGCTCGTTCAGTGCGCGGTCGATGGCCGCCGTGTAGATCGGCACGTCCGGGTGTGCACCGTGGAAATTCTTCAAGCCTTCGGGCGCGGCCAGCAGGCACACGAAGCGGATCGACTTGGGTTTGGTTTCTTTCAGCCGGTCCACCGCGGCCACCGCCGAATTGCCGGTGGCCAGCATCGGGTCGAGGATGATCACGTCGCGCTCGTGCATGTCGTGCGGCATCTTGAAGTAGTACTCCACCGCCACCAGCGTCTTCGGGTCGCGGTACAGGCCCACATGGCCGATGCGCGCGCCCGGCACCACGTTGAGCATGCCGTCCAGAAACCCGGCACCGGCGCGCAGGATGCTGACGAACACGGTTTTCTTGCCGTCGATCACCGGGCTCTTCATCGGCTCCAGCGGCGTCTCGATGTCGATCAGCTGCGTCGGCATGTCGCGCGTGACCTCATAGGCCATCAGCATGCTGATTTCGCCCAGCAAGCGCCGGAAGCTGCTGGTGCTGCGGTCCTTCTGGCGCATCAGCGTGAGCTTGTGCTGGACCAGCGGGTGCGTGATGTGGTGGACGGGGGCTTGGGTGGTCATGGCGCGGGCTCCTGGCTGGGGTCCAGCATAACGGGTCGAAAAGGGCGCGAGACCCCCGCGCGACACCGCGTTGAGCGGCAAGGCGCCCCGCGCCTTGCCGCTCGAACGCGGCGAATTAATGCGTCGGGGTACGACGCATTAATAGGTCTTGTAGGGAAGGAACTTGCCCGACATCGTGATGCTGACGCGGTCGCCCTTCGGGTCGGCCTCGCGCTGCAGGTCCATCCGGAAATCGATCGCGCTCATGATGCCGTCGCCGAATTCCTCGTGGATCAGTTCCTTGAAGGTCGTGCCGTAGACGTTGACGAGTTCGTAGAAGCGGTAGATCAGCGGGTCGGTCGGCACGGCGCTGGGCAGCGAGCCCTTGTACGGCACGACCATCAGCCACTTCCGCTCTTCGGCACTCAGCCCGAAGATCTCGCCGATGACAGCGGCCTGTTCGGCATTCAGCGTCATCTGGCCCAGGCAGGCCGCGGTGACCCATTCCTTGCTGAGGCCGACGGTCTCGGCCACGTCGGCCCATTTCAGGCCTTGGCTGACCTTGGCAGTGATGATTTTTTCAGTGACGTCCAGACGGCTCATGGTGTGGGCTCCTTCAGTGGGTTTCGGTGGGGGTGGCTCAGGCCAGGCTGCCTGGCGAGCAGTCAAGCGAGAACCACGCCAGGCAGCGCCCAGGCTCCGCCTGGGCGCACGCCGGCATCAAGCTGCGGCCGCGTCCGAATCCTGGGGGCGAACGACCAGTTCGGCATGGCCGGTGCGGGCATCGGGTGCTCGCGCGAAGTCCCATTCGGGCAACAGCGCCAGCAGCACTTCCGCCGTGGTCCGCACGATGCAGCCGGGCGCGACATGACCCCCGACGACCTGCCCGGCCGCCGTTGACAGCGAGGCATGCAGATGCGAGCCGCCGGACCCGAGCGTCCCCGCCAGTGTCAGCAGTTCGAGGTCGGCGCCCAGGTGCGTGGCCTCGCAAGCACCGGCGTAGCGCAGGCTGGCCTCGGACAGGCTGCCGATGCCGCTGAGCACGAAGGCAGCCTTGCAGCCTTGTTCGCGCACCGCGGTTTCGAGCGCGAGGCGCAGGTCCTGTCCCGGCGTCAGGCGAAGCGGCAGCATGCGCATCGCGTGGCTCAAGCGTCGTACACCGTGTCCAGCGAACCGAAGCCCTTGACCTCGATCGGGTTGCCCGAGGGGTCGCAAAAGAACATCGTCCATTGCTCGCCGGGCTGGCCTTCGAAGCGCCGCTGCGGCGGCATCACGAACTCGGTCTCGGCGGCCTTCAGCCGCTCGGCCAAGGCCTGCCAATCCGGCAACTCCAGCGCCACGCCCAGGTGCGGCATCGGCACCAGGTGATCGCCCACCCGACCGGTGCGGGTGGTCGCAAACGGCGGGCCCAGGTGCAGCGATATCTGGTGCCCGAAAAAGTCGAAGTCGACCCAGGTCGCTGTGCTGCGGCCTTCTCGGCAACCCAGCAAACCGCCATAGAAGGCGCGGGCCGCGGCCAGGTCTTGGACGTGGAAGGCAAGGTGAAAAATGCTGCGCATGGGAGGGTCGGCGGTGACGTTCAAAGGCATGCTACGACAGTCTGCGGACCTGCACCCCCGGTTTGGCGGCAAGGCCCATGGCCGAGGCTGCGGGCCCTTTGAGGACGCAGGCCGAGACGGCCTCGGTTGAACCGCGGACCTGATCAACGATCCGCCGGGTTTCGACAGGGCAGAAGTTGCGGCGCTCGGACTGACCGGGGCAACACCGTGCCGTCCCTGAGACCTTCGTCCCGGCGCGCCATTGCCATTCATGTACCGTGTGCCTCGGGACGCGAGCCGGGCTGTGCGCCGCCATGACGAAGCCCCGGTCCGCCATCAGGCAAGTCGGCGCGAGCCGGTGTGTCACGGGAGCGAAGAAATGGTCGAAGCCCATCCTGCGGCTCCGGGTCGCTACATCCGTCACCTCGACGGCATGCGGTGTCTCGCGGTCGTGCTGGTCGTGTTGTTCCACGCCGACTCGCCCTGGGTGACCGGCGGGTTCGTCGGTGTCGACGTCTTCTTCGTTCTGTCCGGATTCCTGATGACCGGGATCCTGTACGAGAAGGCATTGGACCGCGACGGCCTGAAGTCTTTCTTCGCCGGGCGCGCACGCCGGATCGTGCCCGCCTACGCGGCGACCCTGCTGGTGTGCGCGCTCGTCTCGGCGCTGCTGTTCCTGCCGGTCCACGTCAAGAACATGGCCCCCAGCCTGCTGTCGGCACCCTTCTTCCTGTCCAACCTCGTGTTCTGGAAGACGACCGACTATTTTTCACAGGACCTGGCCTACAACCCGCTGCTGCACACTTGGTCGCTGGCGCTGGAATGGCAGTTCTACATCGTCTACCCGCTGGTCTTCATCGTGCTGCAGCGGCACCGCCGCCTGATCCCGCCGGCCGTGCTCGGGATCGGGCTGGCGTCGTTCGCCTTCGCGTACGTGTTGATGTCGCACTCGCACACCCTGTTCGCCTTCTACCAGCTGCCCGCGCGGGTGTGGGAATTCATCGTCGGCGGCTTGGTCGTGTTCGTGCCGCCGAACCGTCTGAACAAGGTGAGCGGCCAAGCCCTGAGCTTGATCGGCTTGGCCGCCATTGTCGCGAGCGGAATGCTGTACTCGTCGCACACCCCCTTCCCGGGCGTGACCGCCGCACTGCCCTGTCTCGGGGCCGCGCTGCTGATCTATGCCGGCGGCTGCAGAGGCCCGGTGCATGCGCTGCTGACGAACGCGCCGGTCGTGCGGATCGGACAGTGGTCCTACTCCATCTACCTGTGGCACTGGCCGTTGCTCGTCTTCGCGAAGTACGTCTACCCGCCGGGGGCGTTCCGCGACGCGCCGTGGTTCATTCCCTTCGTCGTGATCGCCTCCGTGCTGCTCGGTCACCTGTCGTGGAAGTACATCGAGTCGCCCTTCCGCGCCCGATCTCGCACTGCGCTCGCCGCCGACCGACCGGTGCAGGCGACAGCCGTGCGGCCGCTTCGTCTGCGCGCGTTCGTGGCCTTCTCGGTGATCTGCTGGGCGATGGGGTCCTGGATGTACCTGTCCGATGGCCTGCCGTTCCGCTTCTCGCCGCAGGTCACCGAGCTGTCCAACGCGTACAAGAATGCCGGGCAGTTCAGGGACTGCCTGTCGCGCACGCCTTCGCCCGAGGGCGGCGCGGCAGGCCTGTGCCGGCTCGGGCGCGCCGATGCGCCGGTGTCGTTCCTGATGCTGGGGGACTCGCACGGCGCGGCCCTCGCCGACGGCATTTCGAGGATGGCGGCAACGCTTGGCAAAGCCGGCGTGCTGTCGGTCTCTGACTCCTGTCCGCCGGTCTCCGGCTTTCAGGCTCTTTACGTCCCGGCGCGCACGCGTTGCGCCGCCGCGCAGAAGGCGATCCCCGCCCTGGTGTCCTCGCTGCAGCCGAAGTTCATCCTGCTGCACGCCGCGTGGCAGGTCTACTTCCACGCGGATGCACCGCAGTTCAAGGCCGCACTGAAAGAGACGCTGGACGCATTGGCCTTGGCCCACCACCACGTCTACATCGTGGGCGATACCCCGGGCGCCCGCGACAACGTGCCCCTCAACCTGGCCAAAGAAGCAGCGTTCGGCGCGAAGACCCCTCTCGTCTACTCCGTCGAAGAGATGAACCAGAGCACCGGCCCGGTGGAGGATTTTCTGAAGGACGAAGCGCGCCGGCACGGCTTCGTCTACATCAGCCTGGGACGGCGGCTCTGCGACGCGGGGTCGGGCTGCCGGATCATGCAGAACGGGCAACCGCTGTATTGGGACGGCGTCCACCTGACCGGCTTCGGGTCGCAATACGTCGCCGGCCTCATCGAAGGCGATATTCCGCTGGCGAATTGACGCCCTCGAACGGGCGCCCCGTGCGTCAGAACACCGTGCCGTCGCTGTCGATCTTGAAGGGTGGGTTGCCGTCGCGCAGCTCGCGCGCCAGCGCGCGGCCGGTGGCCCAGGTGCCGCCTTCCAGCACGCAGGCCAGCGGCATCTGCTCGGCCGAACGGCCCAGGCGCTGGCGCACCAAGGGTGCCAGTTCGTCGATCAGCGACACGGTGAGCGCGCGCCATTCGATGATGAAGTCATCGGCCGGCTTCCACACGCGCTCGCGCAGTCGCGGGTCGCGCAGCAGCACCACGCCGCCATCGACGAACAGGCCGCCATTGCGGTATTCGGGCAGGCCGGTCAATGCGTCGAGACCGGTGACGGTCACGCCGGCCCACTCGAAGGGTTCGAGCAGCGAGTACGCCAGCCACTGGCTGAGCTTGTGAAACGGCACCCAGCCAGCACTCAGGCCTTCGCCGCCGGCCCAGGCATGGCGCCAGACGTCGCCCAGCGGCTCGTTGTGCAGCTTGCTGCCGGTGAGCCAGACGGAGGAGAAGCGGTCGAGCAGCGCGCGCAGCACATCGGCGGCGCTGAGTTGCAGACGTGTGCCCTGGTCGGTGAGCGTGTCGAACAGAGATCCCGGGCGTGCCTCGCCGCCGTGTTGCAACGCGTACTTCTGCAATGTGTCGCCGAGGCGCTTCAGCAAGGCCGCGCGACCCTCCAGCCCGACCAGCGGGTTGTTGCCCGACACTTGGAACCAGCGGCGCAGCGTGTCGCCGTCGATGCGTTGCAGTGCGCTCGCGTCGACGCGCAGCGGATCGTCCGGCAGCGCGGAAAATGCGCCGCCCATGAAGGCGCGAAAGCTCGCGACGCCCAGGCCCTCGGAGCGGCTGAACGAAGCGCCGCTCTCGGCCTCTTGAAACTTCCAGTCGGCGCCGGCGCCGGCGTCGAGCAGCACGCTGACCACGCTCAGGTCGATGCGGGCACGCGCCTGCTCGGCCGTGTTGCGCTCGGCCAGCAGCGCGTCCATCTCGGCCTTGCGGTCGACGCCGCCGGTTTCGAAATGCCGCCAGCGGCTGTGGTACGGAATGCGCAAGTCGGGGTACTGCGCACGCGTCATCTGTTCGACCCGCGCCGCCACTTCGCCGAGTCGGCTGCGGTCGAGCTTGAAGTGGGCCGACCGACCATCGCCCACGGCTTGCGTGATGGACGCGCAGCGCGAACGAATGGTCGCGGGGTCGCGGATCTGCGTGACGGCATCGATCGCCGTCGGCCGGGCTGGCGCATCCCCTGGCCGAGCGCCTGGCCGCCCCAAGCCGGCCAGGCTCCCCTCGGGGGGCGACGCCGAAGGCGTCTTGGGGTCGTCATCATTCAAGGCCGCGCCCCTTGGTTGCCGCGAGCTTGATGTCGTCGGGCACGCTGCCATCGGTGAAATACCCCGCGGCAATCTTGGCCTCGATCTCGACACGCGCGTCGGCCGGCACCAGGGAATCCGGAATCTTCACGCGCTCGCCGACCTCGATGCCGCTCTCGGTGATCGCGTCGTACTTGTCGTTGCTCATCGATACCAATCGGTGAATTTTCTGGATGCCGAGCCAGTGCAGCACGTCGGGCATCAGCTCCTGGAAGCGCATGTCCTGCACGCCGGCCACGCACTCGGTGCGCAAGAAATACTTGTCGGCGCTGTCGCCGCCGACCTGGCGTTTGCGCGCGTTATAGACCAGGAACTTGGTGACCTCGCCGAGCGCACGGCCTTCTTTGCGGCTGTAGGCGATCAGCCCGACGCCGCCGGCCTGCGCGCCGCGAATGCATTCTTCGATGGCGTGCGTCAGGTAGGGCCGGCAGGTGCAGATGTCGGAGCCGAACACGTCCGAGCCGTTGCACTCGTCGTGCACGCGCGCCGTCAGCGTCAGGTTCGGATTGGCCAGGTCGCGTGCGTCGCCGAAGATGTAAAGCGTCTGCCCGCCGATGGGCGGCAAAAAGACTTCGAGGTCGCTGCGCGTCACCAGCTCGGGGTACATGCCGCCGGTTTCCTCGAACAGGTTGCGGCGCAGGTCGGCCTCGGTCACGTTGAAGCGCTTGGCCACGCCGGGCAACCACCACACCGGTTCGATCGCGACCTTGGTGACCACGGCCGAGCCGTCGTGCAGCAAGACCTTGCCGTCGACCTGGAGGCGCTGGAACGCCAGCGCGTCGCGCACCTCGGGCACATGGATGTGCGCCTTGGTCACGGCGATGGTCGGACGGATGTCGTAGCCCTGCGCGATCACGTCCTTGAACACGTCGGACACCGAGGCGCCCCACGGGTCGATCGACACCATCTTGGCCGGGTCGCTCCACTGCGGGTAGGGGCCGATCAGGTCGGTGGGCGAGGTGTCGGTCAAGTCGGCGCGGTGGCCCTTCACCAGGTTGCCCGCCGCGACGGCCAAGGCGCGGTACACGCCGTAGCTGCCGCTGTGCGTGCCGATCACGTTGCGCTGGCTGCGGTTGGTGGTGGTGCCGATCAAGGCGCCGCGTTCGACCGCCGTGGCGGCGCCCCAGCGCACCGGCGGCATGCCGGACACGCCTTGCTGGCCGGGATGCGAGGTGAGGCGAATGTGCTTCGCCGTCTTCACATCGCTGGTTTTCTCGCTGCTCATGAAACATCGCTCCTGCGGACGGGGACAGAGGCTTCAACACCCGGAGTAGCCGCCGAGCATACGCCGCGGCGCCATCACGCCAACGGGAAACGCCGGACCCGCGTGAAAGGCGGCCCCTCCTACAGGACGATGAAATCGCCGTAGCCGCTCATCGCTTGCACGCTCAGGGCCGGCATCTCGAAGCGCGACGTGCGGCTGGATGAGTTGCCGCGCCATGGCACACCCCACGGCAGCCTGTGCCTGCACGACGGCCGCATCGCCGACATCGGCAGCGGCAGGGTGTCGCTGCCGGACGCTGCAAGACCACCCGCTGGTGCGAGCCGTGTGGGTCGGGGGACGGCGTGTCGCATGAAGCCCGCCTTCGCCCCCCTACAATCGCCCGCCCTGCTGCGTCACGCTCCCCACCCATGTACTGCGCCATCGACTTTGGCACGTCCAATTCGTCCATCGCCATCCCTGCCGGCGCCGACATGCAGCTGGTGGAGCTGGAGCCGCAGCAGCTGACGATGCCGACGGCGGTCTTTTATTACGCCGAGGGCCCCGCGATGCACGGTCCGCCGCGCGCCTTTGGCCGCGCGGCGATCGCGGCCTACGTCGAGGGCATCGACGGACGCCTGATGCGCTCGATGAAGAGCGTGCTCGGCAGCCCGCTGATCGAGCAGACCACCGACGTCGGCGGTGGCCGCGGCGCACGCTACATCGACATCATCGCCGGCTACCTGAAGCACCTGAAAACGCGGGCCGAAAAACAGGCCGGCACGCGCCTGAACCACGCGGTGCTGGGCCGGCCGGTGTTCTTTGTGGACGACGACCCGGCGCGCGATGCGCAGGCGCAGGCCGCGCTCGAATCGGCCGCACGCGCGGTCGGCTTCGACGAAGTCCACTTCCAGTACGAGCCGCTGGCGGCGGCCTTCGATTTCGAGCGCAGCGTGAGCGACGAGCAGATCGTGCTGGTGGCCGACATCGGCGGCGGCACCTCGGACTTCTCGGTGGTGCGCGTCGGCCCGCGGCACGCGCTGAAGCGCGACCGCAAGGGCGACATCCTGGCGAACCACGGCGTGCACCTGGCCGGCACCGACTTCGACCGCCGCATCGAGCTCGCCAGCATCCTGCGCGAGTTTGGTTTCGGTTCGCATGGGCCGAGCCCCGCTGGGGCCGACTCCAAGGAAGTGCCCAGCGCGGTGTATTTCGACCTGGCGACCTGGCACTTGATCAACACCGTGTACACGCCGCAGCGCGTGGCCGAGCTGCGCAGCATGCGCCGCTTTTACGCCGACGCGGCGCACCACCAGCGCCTGATGACGGTGCTGACCGAGCGCCTCGGCCACGAGCTGGCGGCGCGCGCCGAATCGGCCAAGATCAGCGTGGCCGAAGGCGGCGCCACGCGCATCGACCTGAGCCCTGTGGAAGCGGGCTTGGCCGTGAGCCTGAGCGAGCAGGATGCGCTGCAAGCCATCGAAGGCGACCTGCAGCGCATCGTCGACGCCGCTCGCGACACCGTGGCCCAGGCGGGGTTGAAGCCGGAGCAAGTCGACGCGCTGTATTTCACCGGCGGCTCTACCGGCCTGCGTTTGCTGGGGCAACGCATTGCGGCGGCGTTTCCGCAGTCGCGCGCGGTACGCGGCGACCGCTTTGCCAGCGTCGCCACCGGCCTGGGGCTGCACGCGCGGCGCTGGTTCTCGCGCGGTTGAAGCCGTCAGCGGCGCTGCGGCCGGCGCGGCGAGCGCTGGGGGCGCCGCTGCGGCCCGGCGTTGGCCACCGGGCGCGCCACATCGGCCAGCAGCAGCGTGGCGCGCACCAGGCCCTCGACCGCTTCGCTCAGGTCGAGCGGCGGCTCCAGCGTGTCGATCTCGGCCAGCAGGTCGTCGGCATCTTCCAGGTCATCGGCGTCCAGGTGCCGGTACACCAGGGCCAGCGCTTCGGTCAGGGCCTGTGCGTCCAGCTGCATCAGCGCCGGAAACAGTTCGAGCGCGGTGGCAAAACCAGCCACCCACGGATAGACGGCATCGACGGCCTGCGGGGTTGCATCGTCCTCGTCGTGCCCGGCCGCGTCGCTGCCGGCGTCGTGTTCCAGCTCGAAGACCCAGGGATCGAACCACTGACGGCGTGCGATCGCATCGTTCAGCTCGGCGTGGCGGCGCTCGGCCAGCGCGTGCAGGCGTGATGCGTTGAAGCCGGCCGGCAGCGGCCGGCCATCGGCGTCGGTGACGTGCGGCAGCCAGCGGCTGCCGGGCACGCGTTGCGGCTGAATCAGCACACCGCACAG
>Ga0137403_10009543_pt1 | contig 10781 bp, 5 predicted proteins | sample CZOMad2_1_16fung_FD_122057 | JGI IMG/M metagenome (GOLD analysis project Ga0137403, IMG submission 122057) | Vadose zone soil fungal communities from Angelo Coast Range Reserve, California, USA - CZOMad2_1_16fungal (Hybrid Assembly) | ecosystem: Environmental > Terrestrial > Soil > Vadose zone... | reverse complement strand
AACGTCGGCTATATCAATCTCGGGTTCGTTTGGCAAAACAACCAGATGAGGGGACTTCCCCCATTTCCGGGCGGCAATAACGGCTTTGCAACCGGAGCCAACAACTTGGGTCAGGTGGTCGGGTGGGCGGAGAATGGCGTTCATGACCCCAACTGTTGCTGCACTCAAGTACTGCAGTTTCGTCCAGCCGTGTGGACTCTGGGACCACCGGACAACATCCAAGACCTGCCCTTAATCCTCGGCGACAGCTCCGGAGCTGCGACCGCGATCAATGATATTGGTCAGATTGTGGGCATCTCCGGTATCTGTGACCAGGCCGTTGGAAGGCACACAGCCAAGCATGCCGTGCTTTGGGAAAATGGGACTGCGACGGATATTTATCCGAATCCGCCAGCCCCGTGGTGGAATACGCCGACGGCTATCAATCAACGAGGCGATGTCGTTGGGTTTGCCGGCGACCCAGCGTTTGTTGAAGGCGACGTGTTACACGCGTTCATGTGGACCAGGGACGATGGCATTCGACAGCTGAAACCTTTGCCACACCGAACACCAGAACATGTAGACAGTGAGGCTTACGGTATTAACGAAGCCCGCCAGGTAGTCGGTGTCTCATGCGACGCAGACCAGCTTGATTGTCGTGCAGTTATTTGGGATCATGGCAACACACCAACCGATCTCAACGATTTCAAAGGCAGCTATTCTGGCGTTCTCCTCCTCGCGAGAGACATAAATAACAAGGGTGAGATTACAGGCAGAGCTCTCGACCCAACCGGCTCGTTAAAGGCGTATTTGGCGCTACCCATTGGGGGACACTGACAAAAAAGAGAAATACGGCCGCGTTCTCAGCGCACGGACGCAACTTCGCCATCGCCGAAAAAGCGCACAAATGCCGGATGCCGATTGATAGATCGCATCCGGCATTTTGTTTGGGCCGAATTAGCAGGACCTCGAGCGCCAATTTCTCGAACGATTCGGTGGACCACCCTGTCTCTCAACTTCTCAACCTGCTTCTGATCGTTTACCGTCTGCCTCCACCAATTATGCATTTATGACTGTACTTCTCCGCATTCTTCTGCTCGCCGCTCTCTGCTGTTCTGCCCGTCTGACCCAGGCCGAAGACGCATCTCTGACGAGATTGAAATATGGCGCTTGGGGGTTTGATGTGGCCGGAATGGATACGGCAACGAAACCCGGCCACGATTTCTTTCGTTACGCCAACGGAACCTGGCTCGACAAAACGCAGATTCCTCCGGATAAACCGGCGTACTCGCTCCGGCTCGCAATGACAGATCTGACTGAGCAGCGGCTGCACGAAATGATGGAATCATTCGGCACGAAACCGAATGACAGTCCATCCACGCTCGAGGAAAAAGTCGGCGCTTTTTACCGCTCATTCATGGATGAAGCGCGGGTTGAACAACTTGGCGCGAAAGCGATCGAGCCTGAGTTGAAAAATATTAAGAACGCTAAAACTCGCGAGGATTTCGCCGCGTTAATGGGCCGGACCACGACAGATTTCGAATTTTCCCTCTTCAATCCCATGATCGACGTCGATCTGAAGGACCCGCACAAATACGCGTTCTATCTGACCCAGGGCGGAATCGGTCTGCCCGATCGCGATTATTATCTGAAACCGGATTTCGCGGCGCAGCGGACTGCTTACCAAAACTATGTCGCAACAGTCTTGAAACTGTTGAACTGGCCTGATACTGACAAAAACGCCAAGAACATTCTCGATTTCGAAACAAAAATCGCGGACGCCAGCTGGACCAAAGCGCAACAGCGCGACTTCAACGCGATTTACAATGCGATGTCTGTTCAGGATCTGAAGAAGTCCGTCCCCGGATTTGCCTGGGACAGATTTTTCGCTGAAGCAAAGATGCCGAATCTGACGCGCGTCATCGTTGCCGAGAAAAGCGCATTCCCAAAGATTGTCGACGCATATTCGAAGACGCCGATCGACGCGATTCGCGCCTGGCAGGCATTTCACATTGCTGATAACGCCGCGTCGTATCTCTCCAAACCATTCACTGACGCTTACTTTGAGTTACACGCGAAAACACTTTCCGGGCAGAAAGAACAACAGGCGCGTTGGAAACGCGCGATCACAGCGGTCAGCGGCGGCGATTTTCTTGTTGGGGATCGTTTCGGAACATTTGGAACGATGGGCTTCGGAGTCGGTCAGCTTTACACCGCGAAATATTTTCCAACAGAGGCAAAACAGAAGATCCAGGATCTCGTCACCAATTTGAAAGCTGCGTATCGCGCACGGATCGAAAAGCTCGATTGGATGGGCCCGGAGACGAAGAAGGAGGCGCTTAAGAAACTCGACACTTACTCAATTAAGGTTGGCTATCCAGACCATCCGCGGGATTACTCGAAGTTGGTTATTCGCCGCGACGATTTGACTGGCTATGTCAAACGTTGCGCGCAGCTCGACTGGAATTTTTACACAGGTCGATTTTCCAAACCGGTTGATCGAACTGATTGGAGCATGACGCCGCAAACGAACGACGCCTACAACGGAAGTCTGCGGGATATTGTTTTCCCGGCGGGAATTCTGCAGCCGCCGATTTTTGACGCGGATGCTGATCCTGCAATTAACTACGGCGCAGCGGGCGGCGTTATCGGACACGAGCTCACCCACGGTTTCGACGATCAGGGCCGCAAGATCGACGCATCCGGTGCATTGCGCGATTGGTGGACGAAGAAAGATGCGGACACATTCCAGGCGCGAGCAAAGTTGCTTGGTGCCCAATATTCAAAATACGAACCGATTCCCGGCGTCCATGTAAACGGAGAATTGACGATGGGCGAAAACATTGCGGATTTAGGCGGCCTCACGCTCGCGCTCGACGCCTATCGCGCTTCGCTCAAGGGACAACCCGCGCCGGTGCTCGACGGTTATACGGGCGACCAACGCGTGCTCCTCGGGTGGGCGCAGGCCTGGCGCGGAAAAGTCACCGACGATTACGTCAAAAAGCAGGTCGTAAGCGACCCGCATTCCCCACGCCAATTTCGCGTGATTGGTCCCGCTCGAAACACAGACGTCTGGTACCACGCCTTTGAAGTCGAGCCTACCGACAAAATGTTCGTCGCACCTGAGGAACGCGTCCGGATTTGGTGACCCGCTCCGATTGCAATCTGCGACCGGCAAATTACATTCCGCAGTTCTTGTCGGGGGCATAGCTCAGTTGGTAGAGCGCCAGCTTTGCAAGCTGGAAGTCAGGGGTTCGAATCCCCTTGCCTCCAGTCTTCGCTCGCCGCGTAGTGGAGAGCGAAGACTGTCGCGCCGTAGCTTTAGCGAAGGCGGACGTGTTTGACCTTGCTACGGTGACGCAGCGAGCTACGACTCGGCAAGCCTGTGCACTACGTCTACATTCTTCAGAGCAGCGTGGATGAAAAGCGATTCTATACCGGGCTGACAGATAATCTCCGAGAGCGTCTGCAAAATCACAACGCCGGCCGCGTACGGCACACTGCTAAGTGGAAGCCTTGGCGCTTGAAGAGTTACATCGCGCTTTCCGATCGCATGCGCGCAGCCGAATTTGAGCGTTATCTAAAGTCAGCATCCGGTCGCGCTTTCGTAAGGAAACGTTTGTGAAGCAACATTATCGAATGCACTAGCAGGATTCAAATCGCCCCTTTTTGTTCTGAGCTTCGCAGCGTACGCTTCCGGCTCTATAAAGCCTACGGCTCGGAGAGAGACAGGCTCTATTCCTTCGGGAAGACCGCTAGCACTTCGACGACAAATTTCGGCAGATAAAGCCGCTGCACTTGCACCCAGGTACCGGCCGGACATTCCATACCGTAATACTCTTTCCGGATCTCTTTGCTCGCTTTGAATGCATCCAAGTCGGTCGTGAAAACGTTTTCTTTCACCACGTTCCGAAAATCCAGTCCGTGCGCAGCTAAGGTTTTCTTCAATTCATCGTACGATTCTCGAATCGCTCCCGGCATCTCTCCTGCACCGACTGAGCCCGAGATGTAGAGCGTATCCCCGATTCGCACCGCCTGAGCATAGCCAATCTCTTTCTCGATCTTTTCGTTGAGGTGAAACGGCTTTTTCGGAATGTCGGATGCGGTAGAAATCGACGTGAAACCGGCGACTACGCTCACAAAGGTTAGGCAAAGTTTCATGGCGGCTAGCCTTTCGTCACAAACTGGCTCGGTCAATCGGAATTGGTTAGTGCCAGTCGTTAGGAAATGTTGCTTTGTCGATTCAAACTGGAATCTTTCCCGCGCCATGCTGCGATTATCTTCGCTTAAATCTTTTCTCTTTCTTGCCTTCGTCGTCACTCTTCCGGCCCAGACCCCGGCCAAGCCGCAATACGGCGCGTGGGGATTTGACCTGGCCGGCGCGGACACAAAAACGAAGCCGGGCGACGATTTCTTCCGTTATGCCAATGGAACCTGGATCGACAAAACTCAGATCCCGCCGGACAAGCCGGCCTATTCTTTGCGCCTGGCTATGACTGATCTGACCGAACAGCGCTTGCACGAGATGATGGAAACGCTGGCCGCGAAAGATGTGACCAATCCCTCGACGTTAGAGGAGAAAGTCGCCGCATTTTATCGCTCGTTCATGGACGAGGCGCGCATCGAACAACTCGGCGCCAAACCCATCGAGAGTGTCTTGTCTGAGGTAAAGAAGGCGGAGACGCGCGACGATCTTGCGGCTTTGATGGGGCGCGAGTCGCTGGACTACGAATCCGCTCTCTTTTCCTATGGTATCGACGTCGATCTGAAAGATCCGAGTAAATATGCGTTCTATTTGAGGCAGGCGGGGCTGGGCTTGCCGGATCGAGGTTATTATCTGAAACCAGAGTTCGAAAAGCAGAAGTCCGCCTATCAAACGTATGTGACTACACTGCTTAAGCTCGTGGCCTGGCCGGAAGCTGAGGCACGTGCGCGAGACGTTGTCGATTTTGAAACCAAGATTGCGGATGCGAGCTGGACGAAAACCGAGCAGCGCAATTTGGATGCAATTTATAATCCCATGACGGTTGATGAGCTGGCAAAGTTCACGCCTGGCTTCAACTGGAAGGGCTTTTTGGGCGCAACAAGAATGGACAACTTGACGCGCGTGGTCATCGCGGAGAAAAGCGCGTTTCCGAAACTAGCCGAGATCTACTCCAAGACGCCACTCGAGACTATTCGAGCATGGCACGCCTTCCACATTGCGGATAACGCCGCGCCTTATCTATCGAAGGCTTTTACCGCTGCCTACTTTGAGTTGCATGGGAAAACGCTCTCCGGTCAAAAGGAACAACAAGCCCGATGGAAACGCGCCATTACTACGGTCGGCGGTGGTGACTTCGAAGTGGACGACCGCTTCGGGACATTCGGCACAATGGGTTTCGGCGTAGGGCAGCTCTTTTCGGCCAAGTATTTTCCGCCAGAGGCAAAAGCCAAGATTCAGGAACTGGTGGCGAACCTGATGGCTGCTTATCGAGCGCGCATCCAAAAGCTCGATTGGATGGATGACAAGACCAAAGAGCAAGCCTTACAAAAGCTCGACACCTATACTATTAAGGTCGGTTACCCGGATCACACGCGCGACTATTCGAAGCTGGTGGTGCGAAAAGACGATCTGATTGGAAATGTCCGGCGGGCTGCCGAAGCGGACTGGGATTTCTATAGCGGGCGCTTTAACGGTCCAGTGGACAAGACAGACTGGGGCATGACGCCGCAAACTAACGACGCTTATAATGGTTCATTGCGCGACATTGTTTTCCCTGCTGGAATTTTGCAGCCACCGATATTCGATCCCAATGCCGATCCTGCAATCAATTATGGGGCGGCTGGGGGCGTGATTGGACATGAGTTAACCCATGGCTTCGACGATCAGGGGCGTAAAATCGACGCCTCGGGCGCGCTGCGCGATTGGTGGTTGCCGAAGGATGCAGAGACTTTCAAGGCGCGCGCCGAGGTTCTGGGCAAGCAATACTCGCAATACGAACCGCTGCCCGGCGTGAAAGTAAATGGCGAATTAGCTATGGGCGAAAATATTGCGGATTTGGGAGGGCTCATCCTCGCGCTCGATGCCTATCGGCGATCGCTCGCAGGGAAACCGGCGCCGGTGCTCGACGGGTTTAGCGGCGAACAACGCGTCTTTCTGGGCTGGGCTCAGGCATGGCGTGGCAAAGTCTCCGACGATTATGTGCGCAAGCAGGTTGTGAGTGATCCGCATTCGCCTCGTCAATTCCGCGTGATTGGTCCGGCCCGGAATATCGACAGCTGGTATGATGCATTCAAAGTGCAGGCCGGCGATAAAATGTTTGTCGCGCCCGAAAACCGGGTTCGAATCTGGTAAAGCGCGCGCTCCTATTTTTGCTTTACCAGGTCAGCCCGGTTCAAATCCAGATTCGATTGAGGAATTACTTTGGTCTGCGAAAAGTTTTTCTTCAAAGGATCAACAAAAGCCGAAGCCTTACCTACAATGACCAGGCTGGACGGTGGGACGAGATATTTCTCAGCGAACGCTGTTACGTCCTTTGTCGTTACCGCATTAATCGCAGGAATAAACTTGTCCAAGGTTTCAAGCGGCAAATTATAAACTGCCAAACCCGCAATCTGACTCGCGAATCCCAGATCAGTTTCGAGGCTTCGCGCGTAGTTGCCCGTAAGCAATGCTTGCCGCGACTTTAGTTCATCTCCCTGCACGGGATCTGTTTCCAATCGTTTCAGCTCGGTCTGCAATAGTGATGCAACTTCAGCGGCCGATTCGTTCTTGGTTTGAGCGGAAGCGATAAATGCGCCTGCATCGCGACGGACATCGAGCGAGCTCCTGGCCCCATAACTAAGACCGCGTTTGATCCGAATCTCTCGATTTAATCGGGAGGCGAAACCGTTGCCTAGCGCAGCATTCGCAACCACCCCTGAATAATAGTCCGGCGAATCGCGTTTAATCGCGGGCTTGGTTAAGCTAACGGAAGCCTGCCCGGCTTCTGGCATATCGACTACTACGCTCTCTGGTTTCCAGTTTCCCGTCGTAGCGCTAATAGGGTGGAGCGCCTCTTGATTCGCCTTCCAGTTCCCGAAAAACTTTTCAGCGTACTCTTTCCCTTTTTCCAGGGTCACGTTACCCGAAAAGATCAAGGCCGCGTTATCCGGTCGGTAGTAGGTCTGGTAGAATTTCACGATGTCCGCCCGTTGGATTGCGGGCAATGTCTCCGGCGTGCCTCCGGCGGCGTGACCATATTCGCCATCTCCGTAAACAACCCGCCCCATAACATAGGATGCGACTGAGCCTGGTTGTTGCAAAGCGACGCGCAATCCGTCGAGTGACTGCTTTTTTAATCGATCGATCTCTTCGTCCTTGAAAGCAGGATGTAAAGCTACGTCCGCTAAAATGGTTAAAGCTGGTTCAGCTTTGCTCGACATAACCAGGACGCCCGCATTCGAGTTATCCGAAACACCGGACGAAAAAATTGTGCCGCCTAACGATTCAATTGCACTGGCAATCTCCGGGGCCGACATCTTTTCGGTGCCTTTGGTGAGCAACGAACCAGTCAAGCTTGCCGTTCCCGCAAGGTTGTTGGGATCAGCCTCCGATCCATTTCGGATAATTAATTCTACCGCCAGCAACGGTAGACTTGGGCGTTCCGCTACAATTACGCGCAGGCCATTTTCGAGCTTTCCTTCCTTCGGATGAGTAAAACTCCCCGAATGCGGCGCAGCCGGTGATGGGGCGGTATCGACACCACCAATGGCGAAGGAGGGTTGTCCTGGCGCAAAGCAAAACAGCGCCAGCAACAGATAAACTTGTTTGCTTCTCACGGCTTCTTCGTGTCTTCCGGTTTGCCGGCTTCTTTCTTTGCTTCAGGCAAATACTCGATCAAGACCGTCTTTTTTCCTGCTAGGTATTTGTTCAATGCATCCTTGATTTCGCTGGTGGTTACCGCCTGGTACTTTGCCAAGTCTGTGTTGATGTGGTTAGGGTCGCGATAGATCACCGCCGCTTCGCCTAAGGCGCTCGCTTTGCCATTGTTAGTCTCCCTCTCCATGAGCTTTCCCGTTAGAAACCGGTTTTTCGCTTTATCCAACTCCGCTTCGGTCACGCCCTCCTTCAAGATTTTCTCAATCTGATCATTCAGCGACTTCTCGGCTTCCGGCAGTGACTTGCCACTGGCGACAATGACACGAAATGTCAATAGCCCCAGGTCTTCTCGAAGATCGGCGTCGAAGGAGGCGCGCTGGGCCACTTGTTGTTCATAAACGAGCGACTGATAAAGGCGCGACGATTGGCCACCCGATAAAATTTCGTCTGCCAAATCCAATGCTGGCTCATCTTTACTGCGAACCGAAGGCGCCAGATAAGTCACGGCGAACGCTGGCAATGGGGCCTTGGCACTGGCCAAGACCTCATGCCGATCTTCTTTACGCGGAGGTTCAACGACGGCCACACGCGGAATCTTCGTTGTCGGCTTGGGGATCGGACCGAAGTATTTTTTGGTCCAGGATTCCAGGTCACTCGCCTTAAAATCACCTACTACAATCAACGTTGCATTGTCCGGTCGGTAGAAGATCGAATGAAACGCCTTTACTTCGGGTAACTGCGCCGCATTGAGTTCTGCAATATTGCCGATGCTCGGCCGTTTGTAAGGATGAACGGCAAAGGACTTCTGATCGATCGCTAACGAGAATTCGCCATACGGATTGGCCAGGATGCGCTGACGGTATTCTTCCTTCACCACGTCCCGCTCTGAATTGAAATTCCCATCATTGAGGGCCAGCGAAGACATCCGTTCCGCTTCCGCCCAAAGGACCGGCTCCAAGTAGTTCGAAGGAACGACCTCATGGTAAACAGTCACGTCCGGCGCGGTATAGGCGTTGTTCTCTCCACCGACGTTTTCGGTCAACTGCTCAAAAGTGCCGGGCGTCAGGTGCTCGTTGCCCTTAAACATCATGTGTTCGAACAAATGTGCGAACCCGCTGCGCCCATCGGGATCATCTTTGGACCCGACGTGGTACCAAACCTGGACAGCTACCGTTGGACTGGAATGATCCTCGATCGAGTAAATCTCCAGACCATTTTGCAAGGTAGTATGATTGAAAGACAACTTCTTTACCTCGGCTTCGGGCTCTCGCGCGAGACCTGAAGCCACTAAGGTCAAGCAAGCAGAAAAAAGAACGAGAAGCCGGCCGGCGCGCACAGAGCGCAAACCTTAGGGAGCGATTCTTTTTCGACAACCTCTTTTCCGATCTACTCGCTCTTTCAAGCCGCTCTAATGACTGAGCAGAGCCATTTCCAGCGCGCTTTTTTTGCGGAGCTTCAATGAATTGAAAATAACGTTCTTCCCGGAATCCTTAAACCTTGCCATAGAAGAATATTCTACCTCCTTTTCCCAGCGTTCTTTTGGCTGGGATTACGCATTGGTCGGTCGCTTCAACGTTGCTTTTGTCGGCGTCGTCTCGATTGGGATCAGCGCGCTTCCGTATTGCTATTATGAATCACTCTGCAACCATCTGCGCGAGCCGTCGCTCCGGCAGTGGCGCGATTGCTGCGAAAAACGTAACGGCTCGAGCCAATCAGACTGACGAACCGCTAATCGCCACGCAAAATTGTAGAGCGGCGATCTTCGCCGCCGTTTCCTTTCCTTGGCGGCAAGGACGACCGCTCTACAACGCTGTTTTGTTCCGAGACGCCAAGACGTTTCACCCATCGCGCAGCTCACGCTGCTTGCTCGTGCGAAATTCGTCCACAGACGGGACAATTAAGCTTGCCGTCCAGGTCTGTCGCGACCAGCTCCGGCGGCCAGCAGCGGGGACACAGGCTGAATCCTAATTCGCCGCCAAGCGTCGCTTGGGCCATCCGCAGATCGTTTTCGGCTTCGCAAAGAAACTTTCCCAGCCGAGCCGGCGCATCTCCCGTAGCCGAGAGGATTTCTCGCGCGGCGCGAACTTTTTCAGAAACCACTGTGATTGAAAGGAGCGCAGAATGTAGAGCGTCAATGTCCATGATAATAGATTAGACGCCTCCCGTGACGATTCGGTTGCAGTTGTGTGCCGATTTTGTGAAATCGCAATCTGAGGTGCTGGAGACTCGATTGTCGCCACTGCGAGTCGCTGCAGCGACCGGACCGAATGCTTCGCCACGTGACCGCGAGAGCGTTTTACGCGGCTGGATGCTCGGGCCGATGGCGGAAACTTATAGATGTCGCCGTGAGAATTCACGACCTGAGCCGGTCTTCAGATATTTTTCAAACGATCGAGCCTTCGCTTCCGATCTGAATGCGATTGCGCTTTCGATGCGCCACGGGCGGCATCTGGCGGTGTATATGCATGTGCCTTGATTGTGGTCGTTTAGACGAGACGGGAGGTCTTGCGTGATGCCGGTGTAGCGTTGAGTCGCATCAGCTTCGCTTACGAGAATACTTGAGAAGCTGCCGCCTGTGGAAGACGGAATCATGGGAGATCGTCTGCCAGAAAATTGCCTCGGAAGCAATACTGAACTGCGCTTGATCGGCGAGCAGGAATCTCGTTCTATCCCATATCACGCTTCATGGCTCCCGGGCTCTTGTTAAGTAGATAATTGTCTGAACCTTGCCATCGTGATTAAGAACACGATCTCTCCGCGCCCGAATTTTGCGCGCGCAGTGGCGTAGCCGGTTGCGTCCTCTTTTGCCGTGTCGCCAGTCCAGTACGGCTGAACGCCCGGGCCTTCAAAACACTGCCAGCCGCCTCGGAACGGCCGAATCTCGATGATTGTATGAGGCTGCTGCGCGGGATTAGCTGATTCTGGCATCATGCGACCAATAAAATACTGGGAAGTCATC
>Ga0137403_10009542_pt1 | contig 10783 bp, 11 predicted proteins | sample CZOMad2_1_16fung_FD_122057 | JGI IMG/M metagenome (GOLD analysis project Ga0137403, IMG submission 122057) | Vadose zone soil fungal communities from Angelo Coast Range Reserve, California, USA - CZOMad2_1_16fungal (Hybrid Assembly) | ecosystem: Environmental > Terrestrial > Soil > Vadose zone... | reverse complement strand
CAGGCTGGTCAAAAGGGCTAAGAGGCGAGGCGCGCGAAGATCGGCGAGCGGAGGCGTACTTAGTCGGTACGTTGGAGCGAGACGATTGAGCGCAACGAAGCCTATGAGGCTTTTTCAGCAGCCTGCCAGTCAGTCGCGGGCCCGACCCACCAATGGACGAATACCGACGACGCTAAAGAACAGCTCGTGAATGGCAACCTCGTGGGCCGGTCTGACCTCGCGAAAAGAGCGCGAGAGCAACAGGTAGAAGAAAAGCCGGCAGAAGCAGGAAATAGCGAAAAGGCTGAGCAGAGTATAGCCGAAAAGCGGCGGCAACCGTGAAGCAAGAAAACCTCCCAAGGAAGAGCCGAGAAAAAGCGCCACGCCGTTGATGACGTTAAAGTACGCGATGCAACGAACGCGCTTTTGTGGCGTGACGGCGTCGTAGATAAAATTGGCCGCGCTGAGTGTAACCCCGCTCCACGAAAACCCTCCCCAGATCTGAATCAGCATCAGGTAAGCTGGATCTTGAGACAAAAGCCAAAAAGCCGGAACCAGAGCGGCAAAGAAGGAGCTTAACCGGAGGACTCTGACGTTGCCGACCAGGTCCGCGTGTTTACCCCAGAGCGGCAGGGCGACCAGCGAAGCGAACGAAGAACAGACTTGCAGCGCCATATACGTGAGATAGTTCAATTGCAGGTCACGCAGCATGAAGACGGCGAAAAAAGGCGCCGACAGATAAGTAGCAAAAGTCAGACAGGCGCTAAAAACGACGAACTTGAGAAAGTTGCTCTCTCTAAAACGGGCGACAAACATGAGGAAAGTAAAATCGCTGGCGGGATCGCTTCGGTGCGGCGGCTCATCCATGTGATTGATAAAATAAGCCGACCCGTAGCGCGCTAGGGCTGCCAAAGAAAAAATAATAAAAAACCCGGCGCTGTACGAAACTTCCCGAAATAAATAGAGTATCAGCCCCGACATGATCACACTACCTAGGGCCACGGCGCCTACGGTCCTGTTGCGCCATCCGAAGTATCGCCCTCTCTTGCTGGAAGGAATGTAGTCGCTCATCAAGCTGCCCCACGCCGGGCCCGCCAGGCCGCCACACAGAGCCGCAAAAATCAGCAGAACGAGCAAAAACTCCACCCGGTTGGGCATTTCTAACCAGGGCAGGATTGCGATGCAAAGAATCAACGAAGCTTGAGACAAGACCAGACGCACCAACAATTTAAGCCGGCCGCCGACCCAGTAAATGACTCGCACGGCGAAAAACTGCGATAGGGACGACAGGAGATTCGGCAGAGCAGTGATCAAGCCAACCTGCTGCACCGTGGCGCCCAAAAAAAGCGCCAGCGGCGTCGCGTAATGATCGGTAACGCCGCCCATGAGGGAAGCAAAGATGCCGTCCTTGCACGAAGACCGGAGGCTCTCACGAACGTTGACTTTTCTTCGCCGCATGACTGTCTGGAAAAGGAAAATTGTGAGGTATTTTTGCAGAGATTACCAGGGTTAATTTCAAAATGGTTTGGTTATTCTTAAATTAAGTCACAGGCTTCTCTCCACGTGGTTTCTCTGCAACTTCTTTCAGAGAGCCGGACGGGTGTTCGCCGCTTTAACATCGGGAGCGATCGATGGAGCGATGCTTTCGGGAGACAAGAAAGTCCAAGCGGAAAAGATGGGTTTTCACGTGACTATAGACCTGAATCAACTACCCATTTACTATCCTGTGAATGGGGTCGTTGCTTCGAAGAAATTTGTCGGAAGTAATCCTGATATCGCGAAGAACTTTCTCAAAAGTTGGCTCGAAGGTATCAAAGCTTTCAACACGGACAAAATAAACGATAGAGATGTCCTGGAAAAAAGCTACGAGATCTATCGCCCCGTTTATAAGAAGGTTCCCTATGGCGACAGGCGGGCGGTGAACTTTGCGCTGGAACAAATGAGCAAGGAATTATCCGAAGCAGCCAAACTAAATCCAGATGATTTCATCGATAACCGGATTATTTCCGGGCTGGAAAAGAGTGGCTTTATCGGCCAAATTTACGCCGAATCAGCGAAGAAATGAGGAGCAACGCCATGTTCGCAAAAATCAAACAGCTCGCGATCATAAGTGACAATTACGCCCTTTTAAGCAGGTTTTACGAGGCGCTGTTCTGTAAATGAAGCGGACTAGTTGCCCTTGCCGTAGACCTTATCAATAAAACCTTCTTTCTCGATCTCACGCACGATACTATCGTCGATCAGGCTGTCCACGGTTGCCTTGGCGCCAGGACTTTGCTTCAACGCGTCATCGAGTTGGATTTTCATCCCTTCTCGGGTGGTATAAGGGACGCGCTCCAGGATTTTGACCGTCGATGCATACGACGCGTCCAAATAGGCCTTGTTCGCCCCACGGAGATATTTTGCAACGATTTTTTGTGTCGCTTCCTTGTTATTCTTAAAGAAATGGGCGGTCTCAATCAGCGCCATCACGGTTTTTTTCACAATCGGTCGTCTCTTGGCCAGAAAACTCTTCGTGGTAACTGCACAGATGAACGGCAAAGGGTACGGTTTAGGCAGATCGCCCATGTCGGCTAGAATCCGGTGCGGTAGCCCGCCGGGAATGAGATTAACGTTTCCCGGAGGAGAGGGAAATCCGGCGATGACCCCGCGGCTAAAGCCCGCCGCGCGCTCGGCAGCGCCCCCGACCTGGAGAATTTTCACGTCTTCCATCGGTCTCAGGCCGAGTCCCTTGATCAACTCGCGCGCCGCCACATCGGACACGCTTCCGAAGCGGCTGATGCCGATGGATTTTCCTTTGAGGTCTTCGGCGGATTTGACGCTGTCGAGCACAACCAGCTCGTAGGCAAGAACGTTGATGAAACAAGCCACGCTTACCGTATCCGCGCCGCGCACCACCGCATTAGCCACACCGCTTCCTGCGGCATTACCAACCTGAACGTCCTGGGAGACGATGGCGGCAACGCCGACGGTCGTGCTGCCTATATAGACAACTTCCGCGTCCAAACCGTTTTTTTTGTAAAAGCCCGCATCGTCCGCCACAGTCCAGATCGAGTTCAAAGTGTCTGTGGAGCTGTAGGCAATACGAATCTTTTCCTGAGCCTCTCCCGTCGCCAATGGGACCACGATTAGGGAGACCCCAACGATCAGAACCCGACAATAACGTCTCCAAGCTCTGCACATAAAGTCCCCTTTCACTGGACCATCTAACTAAACACTTTTGCCGGCTTCGTCAACGACCTTAACTTATCGGATCTTGCGCAGAATGTTTGCCCAAGCCCGTGAAGCGCGCTGAAAAAACTTGACATAATCTTTTCGCAGCACGACAATCGCTGTTTTAGAGACCTGCGGATAGATACGATTTCTCAGACTCAATAGCTAAAGGAGGAACGTGCCTTGTGGTGAGTCATGGTCCAGCGTGAACACGAATTCAACTACGGAGAGCCGGGCCTGTTCATGGAAATCTACGTGGCCAAGAAAGCCGAGTTTCAGCCGCTGAGGTGAGATAAGAATAGTGCTAGGCCTTGCAAATATTGACGCCGGTCTTCATAAGAAACGCAGTAGGTTCTCTAATTGGACCTTCGAAGAAACCGCCGGCTTTGCAAACTTAACAGGCCTTGACGGCTCGCGCGGTACCTGAGAGCGTTTCCTTACTGCGCCAGAAAACAATAGAACAAGCCGTCGCCGCCGGAAGCCTTCAAGTCCTCCTGGCCACAGCCGCGCGAGGCATGCGCCGAGTTCCACGATGACACGCCAGGCGAATTCCCCTCCCGGTCATGGTGCCCGACCTGGGCTGCCCCAGCGAGGTTACCGGCATTACCGACGGTCCAGTTCTGACAAGTCAGGTTGGCGCTTGCCGGATAGGCCGTGCCGTCGGGCTGCGAACCGGTTAAAATATCGTGCTTGTTCGGCTTATCGCTGCGAGCATTGACCCGGTTACCCTTTTCGTCCAGCGCAGTTTCCTTATTGAGGTTGTTGCTGTCCGAGTGCAGGTTGGCGACGTCATCGGCGACCTTGACCCCTTTCGCGTTATACCAGGGGCCTTTGCCGATGCGATCGCGCGCGTTCACGGCGGCTTTCCCATCCGCGGCGCTGATGCTCAGGTAAGCACGCCAATTACCGGTACCTGCTCCAGCAGCCGTGGCCAGCTTCTGGCAGTATGCGTCGGCCCCTGCCACTCCGCCAAGACTTGCCCCGCTGCCGGGTCCTTGGCTGGTAACGAAAAACCTCATCGCCGGCTTCTGGTCCTGAGCTGTCCCCAATCTCATGGCGAATAGCGCTAGTATGACCGCAACTAGGGCCAGTTGAACCTTCTTCATTATCATTTACCTCCTGTTTGCGGGTACCCGAGGTTCAGGAAGCCGCCACGGGCAGATATTATTTAAAGAATTGCACCCTGGCAAGCGAAAAATAGGCCTCGACGGGTACGGCGGGAGGGCGAGGTTTTTTATTTTGTCATATTGTCCCTGGTTGCATTATAATTGAGGTTATCGCTAGCGGGTTCTCAATTATCAACGGCTCGATGTTACGGACGAGTAGAAAAAAAGGCGCGGCTGGGATCAAAATAGTTTAGATCTGAGGAGAGAAATCTCCGGCCAATTTTCTCATGATGGGGGCGAATTTCGATGGCAACTGAAACTTCCTACGGCGAAGATTTTCGATCTATCGGTCAGGCTCTAGAAGCCAAAAGCGTTCGTTCATTTGAATTAAAGAGGCTTGGAGATTGGTACATCCTACAGGGCGTTCCGCCGCGGGATAGCTCGCTTCGGTCAATGCTGCACAAGTTTAAATTACGATTCCGCAGCGGATCCGACGCAGAGTCACTGACTTTAGCTCTGTCTGACGTAGAAGAGCTATCACGGCAAGGTAAGGCCAAACGTTTCATACCAGGACGGATGCCGGACTTTCGCAAGCTCTCGAATGCGCTACGCACGATCGGTCTCTATCTCGAATCCAAGCAGGCGAAGTTTATAGAGCTCAAGGTAAGACCTTTGACCGTTACTCTCTCATATAAAGATAACGACGGCCAACAACAAATGGAAGATCGCACTATTCGCTCGTTCTACAGTCTATCTCTTGACCTCTATGAAAAGCGCGACGAAGTGAAAGGCGGCTCGAAGGCACAACACTCTGCGGGTTAGACTTCTCTAAAATTGGAATAGCCGCTGCGGATTATCGGAGAGGATTTTTTTCCACTGTTTTCTCGCTGATATCACCGCGGCGCAAAATCCGTGGCGGTGACCAGGAAATGGTCTCCTGCTTTGCCGACGTCGCAATCGATGACTTGCATGAAACCCTTTTTCAAGCGCACCCAAAGCGGACTATAACGCGGGTTGGAACTCGCGGTTAACGACCTCCGAAGACGCGGACCAGGAAGCCTTCCTTCTCCAATTCACCGACGAAACGATTCATCACATAGTCTTTGGCCTGCAGATCCTTCGCCTCCGGCCTATTCCTCTTCAAGATCTGGGCGGTAAATTCTACGCCTTCAAGGGTCGGGTACGGTTTGGTGGGAAAAGTCTTGCCATAATAGCGGTAGGTTTCTTCGAGCTGTTCTCTGTCCTTCTGCGGATCCAGTCGAAGATACTTCGCCACATGTCCTATGACCACTTCCTTTTTCGATGCATCTTTCCAATAGCTGAGACCTTCAATGAGCGCCCGCAGCGTTCGCAACACCAGATCGGGATTACGCTCGATGAAGTCCTTCTGGGCCACGATCTGTTGATGAGCGTAGGGAACTCCGCTTTCCGATAAATCGATGACCTCGTTAAAGCCTAGGCTCCGACCCGCGAGGTTCAGTGGAGGACTGACGATGGCGGCATCCACCGCGCCCGCTCTAAGCGCGGCGAAGCGCTCGGTTTGTCCGCCGCCCTGTAGAATGATCACGTCCTTGTCCGGCCGTAAGTCATATTTTTCCACCGCTGCTCGTACCGCTGTATCCGAGGAGGAGCCGTACCGGCTAATGACGATCTTCTTGCCGCGAAGATCTTGAGGAGTGCGAATCTCCGGTTTCGACAAGATACTGAAGGGAAACGTATTGATCATTCCAGCGATGAAGTACAAATTTGCGCCCCGGAGGTTTGCCGTCAGGCCCAGGTTCCCGTCAGCAGTTGCGAATTGCAGATCCCCTGCGAGCAAAGATTGGATTCCCACGGTGCCGCCTGGGAAGGAAATCAGTTCTAAATTGAGCCCTTGTTTTTGAAACAGTCCGAGCTGTTTAGTCACGTAGTAGTGGCTGTTGGTTCCCGCCACCGCCTCGATACCAATTCGCACGGTCGGAAGGCTCTTTTGAGCCCACGCTTCGCGGCTCGGACCGACAATCAGCGCCCACAGCGAGAGGATCATGAAAAACTTCATTACGACTCCCTCCTGGTTGCCGCCCTTGTAGCGGCAATTTACCGGGTGTGTCAAGCTATAATAGTTTGCTGGGAGATTTCGCGTGCCCGGTTCCTCCGGGGCTCCAGCATTTTTTGAGGCTCCGGCAAGAATGCTGTTGATTCTTTTGGTGGCGTCGAACGCCGTTCATCTTGTCAAGCTAAAATTGACATAATGTTATGTTGTCGGATATATATCTGACTCACAATGTTGATTTGAGGCAAGCCCGTTTGCCCCGAAAGGTTTGCGTTGCGAAAGACCGGCTGGCACGTGCTCTTTAGGGCAGTTTGTGTGTTCTGTGTCCCGCAGGTCAAAAACAAATTTCCATTACTTTTGTGGCTCAATTGAGTGCCTGGAAAACATCGGCAAACTGAAAGGAGGCTACCATGGCTAGCAAGCGAATCACTCGACGCGATTTTATTAGGACAACGGCCGCCGGGGCACTGGCAACGGGTCTCGGCGCGCCCTTTATTGTCCCGCAGCGGTCGTACGGCGCCAGCGCCAAAAAGAGCTTGAAGATTCTTCAGTGGGTGCACTTCGTCCCCGCCTTCGACAAATGGTTCAACGAGAAATATGTCAAGGAGTGGGGCGATAAGAACAACACCGAAGTGACCGTGGACAACATCGGTATCGCCGGGATCAGCGCCCGCGCGGCGGCCGAGGTGTCCGCCCAGAAAGGTCACGACATATTCCTCTTCAACTGGCCGCCGCCGTTCTACGAGGAGCAGGTGGTGGACATGAAGGACGTCTATGCAGAGTGTGAAAAAAAGTACGGCAAACCCATCGATCTCGCCATCAAGAGCACGTACAATCCTAAAACCAAGAAATACTTCGGCTTCTCTCCTTCCTTTACGCCGGATCCCATCAACTGGCGCAAGGACCTCTGGGACGACGTCGGAGTCGTGCCTGACAGTTGGGACAAAATCCTCGACGGCGGCCGCAAGATCAAACAGAAGCACAACATCCCGGTGGGCATCGGCCTGGCTCAGGAGATCGATACGGCCATGGCTCTGCGCACCATCATGTACTCTTTCGGCGCCCACGAGCAGGACGCCAATGGGTATCTGACCTTGAACTCCAAGAACACCATGGAGGCCGTGAAGTTCGTGAAGGCCCTGTTTCAAGAGACGATGACCCCGGAAGTGTTTACCTGGGACGCCTCCTCCAACAATCGCGCCATGCTGGCCGGCACCATCTCACTCGCACTCAACGCCATTTCCATCACGCGCCAGGGCGAGAAGGACAATCCGACGTTCACAGAGAAGATCCACCTGGCCAAGGCGGCCGCTGGCCCGGTGCGCCGGATCGGCCTGGAACATGTGATGGACGTGTACGTCATCTGGAAGTTCGCCGAGAACATTGACGGCGCCAAGAAATTCCTCGTTGACTATGTGGGGAACTTTCGCCAGGCGTTTGTGAACGGTGAATTCTATGACTTTCCTTGCTTTCAGCGGACGGTGCCGGACCTCAAGCAACTCATCGCCAAGGACACCAAGGCTCAGCCGGCAGACAAATATAAGGTCCTAGAGGACGTGCTGAGTTGGGCCACCAACATCGGTTACCCTGGCTACGCCAACGCGGCCATCGACGAGACCTACCAGAAATGGGTCCTCAACGTCATGTTCGCCAAGGCCGCTCAAGGTGTGCTGAGCCCAGAGGATGCTGTCAAGGAGGCCGAGTTCGAGTGCAGGCGCATTTGGGAGAAGTGGCGCGAGCGGAAGCTGATGTAGGTGCAGTGCCGCGGCACCTAGTTTGACCCCGGAAATCAACGAGATCGCATGGCTACGGTAGAAACACGCGGGGTCAAGAAGTATTTCGGCGATGTGGTTGCGGTGGACGGCGTTGACCTTGTCACCAAAGATGGCGAGTTTGTCGTGCTGCTCGGCCCCTCGGGTTGCGGCAAGACTACTCTCCTCCGCATGATCGCGGGCTTCGAGACACCCAGCGCCGGAGAGCTGGTGATCGCCGGCGAGGTGGTGAACGACTTGCCACCGCGGGCGCGTAAAATCGCCATGGTCTTCCAGAGCTACGCCCTTTATCCCCACATGACGGTTTTCAAGAATATCGCCTTCCCGTTAAAGGCGCAGCGAGTAGCGAAAGCGGCCATCCCGCAAAAAGTGGAGTGGGCCGCTTCACTTTTCGGCATTGGCCACCTGCTTCACCGCAAGCCCCGCGAGCTATCCGGCGGCGAGCGCCAGCGAGTGGCCTTGGCCCGTGCCCTGGTGCGTGAGCCGGCAGTTTTCCTGCTGGATGAGCCGCTGTCCAATTTGGACGCGCAATTGCGCGCGTCGGCGAGAGACGAGCTACAACAATTTCAGCGGCGCATCGGCACTACGACCATTTACGTAACCCACGACCAAGTAGAGGCGATGGGTCTGGGCGATCGCATCGCCGTAATGAAATCGGGCACAGTGCGCCAGATCGGCACGCCGCAGGAGATCTACCACGAGCCGGCCGATACTTTCGTGGCCCGCTTCGTGGGGTCGCCGCCGATGAATCTAGTGCAGCACCAAAACTATGTCCTGGGGTTTCGCCCCGAGCAATTTTTACCCAAGGGAAGCCAAAACGGAATTGGCAATGTGATCACCTTTCCCTTCCGAGTTACCCGGGTGGAATACCTCGGGGCCGACCGGCTGTTATATGGAACCTTAGGCGGCGCCTTTTCTGGCCAGAAAGTCATCGCCCGCCTCCCCTCCACCATAACCATCGACATCAAGCCGGAGACCAACTACGACTTCACCGTGGAAGACAAGGAGCTAAAGTTTTTCGATAAATCCACGGATCTCCGCATCTCCGCCCGGCCGCTGTAGGCACACCGCATATGGACCCCCGCGCAGAGACCGCAACGGCCACGGGCGACTTGGCCCGCACTCCTCGTCGCTCTATTTCTATCATCGATAGCGAGCGCTGGCTTGGGCCGCTCCTGATCGGCCCGGCCGTCCTTTACGTAGTGCTGCTGGTGGGGTTGCCGTTTTTCATGGCTCTCTATTACAGCGTCAGCAACACCACTACGGGTGGCGGGACACTGGGCTTCGTTGGCCTGCGGAACTTCACCGGCGTGGTCGGCACCCCGAGGTTTCAGACGGCCCTGAAAAATACTCTTATCTTCGCGCTGCTCTCTCAGGCGGTGATCCTAGTGCTCAGCAACGCTCTGGCGCTCGCGCTACAAAGGGACTTTCGTGGTAAGCGGCTGATCCGCTTTTTCATTCTCCTGCCGTGGGTGGCACCGATCTCTATCGGAACGATCGCATGGCTCTGGATCTTCGACTCCACTTACAGCGTCTTGAACTGGACGCTCCGCATGGCGGGGTTGATCCAAGGACAGGGCTTCATGTGGTTAGGAGTGCCACACTTGGCGATGGGATCCGTCATCGCCGTTCACGTGTGGCGCCAGCTCCCGCTGGCTACAGTGATTCTACTGGGAGGACTCAGCTCTATTCCGCAAGATATCCACGATGCGGCTGCGGTGGACGGCGCCGGCTTCTGGCGGCATTACTTTCAGATAACGCTGCCGCTGATCTTACCTATCAGTTTGGTGGCGCTCCTTTTCGGCTTGATCTTCACCTTCACTGATATGGTCATCATCTACAATCTTACCCGGGGCGGGCCGTATGACAGCACGCAGGTGCTCGCCAGCTTGGCGTTCTATACCGGGATCGCAGGGGGCGACTTGGCTGAGGGTGCTGCCATCGCCTTGTTTCTCTTTCCCCTGCTCTTGGCCGTCGCGTGGGGCTTTCTGCGTATCGCGCACCGAACCGAGGTAACCTGAAATGATAAGCGAGCGGGTGAAAATTTGGGGCGCGCGGGCGGCGCGCTGGAGCATCCTCGGCACGCTAACGATCTTCCTCGCCTTCCCGTTTGTGTGGATGCTGATCACCGCGTTCAAGCGAACCGGTGACTTGTACAATCTCAAGCACAACCCCTTTCTCTTTTACGAACCGCCGACCCTCGAGCACATCCAGCGCCTGTTCTCAGAAACCCAGTATGGCGAGTGGCTTCTCAACACCGCCTTAGTGGGCGTTCTGGTGGTGATCATCACGCTGGTCCTCGCCGTACCCGCCGGCTACGCCTTGGCGCGTCTCACTGGGCAGTGGGGAGAAAAACTGGGCATCGGCATCTTCCTGACCTATCTGGTTCCACCCACGCTCTTGTTCATTCCGCTATCCCGGGTCGTGGTGAACCTTCACCTGGACGATTCTCTGTGGTCGCTGGTGCTGGTCTACCCATCGTTCACCGTCCCCTTCTCGGCCTGGCTGATGATGGGCTTCTTCAAAGCCATCCCAAAGGATATGGAAGAGGCCGCCATGGTCGACGGCTATAGCCGCCTCGGGGCGTTCTTCCGTGTGGTTGTTCCTATTTCCCTCGCCGGAATACTCACTGTCGCGATCTTCAGTTTCACACTCGTGATGCAGGAGTTCGTCTACGCTGT
>Ga0137403_10009539_pt1 | contig 10785 bp, 10 predicted proteins | sample CZOMad2_1_16fung_FD_122057 | JGI IMG/M metagenome (GOLD analysis project Ga0137403, IMG submission 122057) | Vadose zone soil fungal communities from Angelo Coast Range Reserve, California, USA - CZOMad2_1_16fungal (Hybrid Assembly) | ecosystem: Environmental > Terrestrial > Soil > Vadose zone... | reverse complement strand
ATTTTTACTCACAAGCAGAAAGGCGCCCCTGTCGACTGGCGGCCGCTTGACCCCGTCATCGCCGGCGTCGGTATTTCAGGGATGGTAACCAACGCGCCCCATCCTCATGCCGCTTTGCTCTTCCTCGATTACCTGCACTCCAAAGATGGGCAACAAGCCGCCATGAAGGGCGGCCTGAGCTCGCCGCGCAGTGACATCGGTTCCCTCGAGCAAAAATTCAAAAAGTTCTACATCGAAAGCAAGTACACGCCCGAAGAATTCGAAAAGAAAATTGATGAATGGGAAGCACTGATGCGCAAGCTCTTCATCCGCAAGCGCTGAGCCTCTCAGGACGCGAGTATGCTGGATAAATGGCGCGCTCGAATCGGTTGGATTCATCCACGGGTGAACAGCGACATCGAAATTTACGACTTCTATCAGGCCGCGCCCAAAGACGTCGTCCTGGTGATTACGCACCTCGAAGTCGTCGACTCCGCGCGCAAGGAGGAAGTCGAAGCCTCCCTGCAGCAGCTAGAGCGCGCCGTCGAGCGGCTCAGCCTGGCGAGCGTCGATTTTATCATGAAAAACGGAGCGCCGGTCCACCTGCACCATGGCAACGAAGGGCACAGAAAAATTCTCGAGCGTCTCCGCGCAGCGTCTAAAGTCCCGGTGACGACCAGCTCACAGGCGCTGGCGGACGCGTTTCACGCTCTCGGCGCCAAGACAATTTTGGTGATATCGTCTTGGCGTAAGGAGTCAGTCCATATGTCGGACAATCTCAGAAACTTTCTTAACTCCGAAGGCATCGAGATCGCCGCACTGGAAGGTATTGGCGGACGCCAGCTGAGCTCCTACGAAAAACTCGGTGTCACCCCTGCGCAAATTTTTCACAACGCGCTCGAGGCCTCGCGCAAACATGCCGAAGTCGACGCGCTCTATATTCAGTCCGGCACCATGGCGACGATGGGAATTATCGACGAGCTAGAGCAACAGATCGGCAAGCCGGTGGTCAGCTCCAACAGCGCCAACATCTGGGGCTCATGCAAACCGCTAAATATTAAAGTCGGCACCGGCTTCGGCCGCTTGCTCGCGAGCATTTAAGATTCGCCGCCTTATGACAAAGCACGTTGGCTTCTATCTGCTATTTTTAATCGTGCTTTGTAAGTATTCACCGATTGACGCGGCGCAAACATCGACGAAACCTGGCAAACCCGCCGCGACCAAAGTCCGCATCAGTCAATCCGCGGTGAGCGCGCGCTCGACCATACTCTGGATCGCTCAAGAACGCGGGCTTTTCGCCAAACACGGCGTAGAAATGGAAGCCATCTATTTGCGCACCAGCCCTTTACAAATGACCGCTCTCGCGACCGGGGAAGTGCAGTTTGCCGCCAGCGGCGGTGCACCGATCTTGTCAGCCGTTTCAAGCGGCCAAGATCTTAAGATCATCGCCAGTTCAAGCAACCGGCTTTCCTACGACCTGGTCGTGCGCCCGGAAATTAAAGAAGCGAAGGATCTGCGCGGTAAACGCCTCGGCGTCACGACCATTGGCGGCACAACTTGGATGGCGGCTTATCTCACCCTCGAGCATTTGGGCCTGGACGCCAATCGCGATCAAATCCGCATCAATGCCATCGGCAGCCAACCGGTCCTAGTCCAGGCGGTCGAGTCGGGGAATATCGACGCAACTCTCCTCGATCCCTTTTTAAGCCGCGGAACGAAGCTCAAAGGAATGCACGTGCTCGTGGAACTGCGCCACGCCAAGATTCCCTTTACGAACACCGCCATCGCCGTCAATGGCAATTTTCTGCGCGACTTTCCCGATGTCGTCGAGGCCGTGCTGAAAGCCTTGTTAGAAGCGCAAGCCTTTATCACCGCGCCGGGTAACCGCAGCGCGGTTATCCAAACCATGATGCGGTATATGAAGCTTAGCGATCCAGTTATTTTGGAAGATGGTTATCAGGACTTGCTCATTGGCCTCGAGAAAAAACCCTATGCCGCGGCCGAAGGTTTGCGCAATATCCAACGCATCATGGCAACGCTCAATCCAAAAGTCATTCGCTCAAAGATCGAAGACATCATCGAAAATCGTTTCGTTCGCAAACTGGATGAAAGCGGTTTTATCGACGGGCTTTATTCGACGCGGTGAAGCCTGATTCTACGATAAGATGATTCATGAGCGATGTCATCCGCAATTTCATTGACGGCCTATTACGTAACGCGTGCACGCCCAACGAGGAGTAAGAGCCATTAGAATCCATTCAAATGTCGGCGCGATCAGCCTCGCCTCCTTCGTGGCTCTCTCCTTTGCATTCGCGCCCGCGACTCGACTGGGCGCGCAAACAAAACAGAAAACTATCTTTGTCGGGCATGGGGTCGATTTAGAGTCGCTAAATCCTTACTGGCACAATACCACCGCGAATTACGCGGTATGGCGTCATTTCTTGGAGCCGCTCGCCGAGTACGATTTTGCAAAGAGAAAATACGTGGGCGTCCTGGCCGAGTCCTGGTCCGGTAGTGAAAAAGGATGGACTTTCAAACTGCATCGAAACGTGAAATTTCATAGTGGCGCGGAGATGACGGCTACCGATGTCATCTATAGCCTCAAGCGGTCAATGGACCCTAAGCTCAGCCGGCAAGTCAATTTGGCCAGGATCATTCAATCCATGCAGGCACCCGACCCATACACCGTGACTATCACAACGACGAAACCCGTGGTCTCGCTACTGGAGTATCTCGATAACACGTACATCCTCAGTGAAGCGGCCGCCAAAGAGTCCGGCGATGAAGCAACCCTTGGCAAGAAGCCGGTCGGCACCGGACCTTTCAAGTTTGTCGAATGGGTGCGTGGCGAAAGAGTCGTGGCCGAAAAGAACCCTCAGTACTGGCGCGGCGCACCCAAGATCGACCGCATCATTTGGAAACCTGTTGCCGAAGACGCGGCTCGAATAGCGCTGCTCGAATCCGGCCAGGCGGATCTGATCGCCAATGTCCCACCGCATGAAACCGATCGCTTAAAGGCAAATTCCACGGTTCGACTCGAAGAAGTCAGAAGCGCAAGAATCATTTTTCTGTTGCTGGACCCGGCGCATAAGCCACTCGACAACAAGCTGGTGCGCCAGGCGATTCACTTTGCGATCGACAAAGATGCTCTCGTCAAATACGTCTTAGACGGCAAAGCCTATCGCTTGGACGGTATGTTAGGGCCGCATGGCTTCGGTGAAGATCCTTCTTTCAAGCCTTATAGCTACAATCCCCAGAAGGCGAAGGAACTCTTGGCGGCAGCCGGCTTTGGCACTGGATTCGAGATCGACTTTTACACATCAACCGGTCGGTACACCAAGGACCGCGAAGTTGCCCAAGCGATAGCCGGACAGCTGGCCAAAGTCGGCATCAAAACGCGCTTTCACACCCCCGAATGGGGAATTTTCAACGACCTGCACAGGTCCGGGAAATGTCCGATCTGCTTCCGAGGTCGTGGAACCGTGGTCGACCCGGACGACTTCTTCAATGAATATTTTGAGAGCGGAGTTTCCAAGAGAATCTCTTACTCCAATCCCAAATTCGATCGCTTGCTCCAACAGCAGCGGCAGATCTTTGATTTGGAGAAGCGCGAGCCGATCCTTCAAGCCGCCATCAAGATTCTGCTCGACGACGCTCCGATCGTACCCTTGTACAATCCCATTGATATCTATGCCGCCAAGCGGCGCCTAGTTTGGAAACCTTCCGCGAAAGACTATATCAACGTTGCAGAGGCGGACGTGGCCGAAAAATAAAAAAGCGGAGTGTGTGCGATGGAAAAAACAATGATTCCGAATACGCGTTTGGAAGCCCTCCAGGCGGCGTTGGACCGGATTAGAGTCGCCCCGGCGTATCAATCCGGGAAATGGTTTGTCGGCCCGCTCAATTTTGCATCGGAGGTGCGTGGGGCGATGAGCTTGCCTGAGCGCGTCGAGATCTGCGACGTCACTCTTCGGGAAGCGTCCCAGGCCTACTTCGGAGAAAAGGAATACGTCGCCTTGGCGGCCGCTCTCGATGATGCCGGCGTTGCAGTGATTCAGTTTCTCGCGCCCAAAACCGGAGATGACAAAGACCAAGCTGTTAGAGTTCTCGACCAGCTCGGTAAATTGAGACTAAAAGCTAAGCTACAGCTGTATGGTGTCGCGTCAGAATCGCAAATGGATTTGGCCCGCGATCACGGCGTCGAGATCATTTCCTACACGATCTTTCCTTTGCCGGAATGGCAACCTATCTATGCCGCCTCCAGAAAAGGTGTCGGCGCCATCGAATCTGCGGCGCCGTCGACCGCGCCGGACACCGAACAGACGCTGCTGGAGTACGTTGAACAGACGGCAGCTGCGATCAAAAAGCGCGGCATGAAGCCCCGTCCGATCGCCAATTTTTTTTCCATGGCGTCGATCGACTTTCTGCGCAAGCTCGCCCGGACCTGTGAAAGAGTTGCAGTCTACGCCCTTAACTTTGTCGATGCCGCCGGTAGCATGGGGCCTGCCGCTTGTCGCTACGTGATTTCCGAAGTCAAAAAGGCAGCGCCGAATCTGACCATCGGCATGCACACGCACAACGACCTGGGCTTGGCCACCGCCAACGCTTTGGCCGGCGTTGAGGCTGGAGCGTCGCAAGTAGACGTCACCATCAATGGCGTGGGGGCCAGAGCCGGCAATGCCACGATGGCAGAAGTGGTCGTCGCTTTGGAAGCTCTCTATGGCGTTGCGACCGGTGTCGACTCGAGCAAATTTACAGGCCTGTCGAAGTTATTCGAGGAGATGTCAAGCTGGCCGACTCCCAAGGACAAACCGCTGGTGGGAGATTACGCTTTCACCGACGCAAGCGACACCCACAGTTTTCTGATGCAGGCCGATCCCCTGCTGTTTGCGCCGGTTAGACCGGATCTGGTTGGCAATGAAAGACGAAGCCATCTCGACCTGAAATCCGGTATTCACACTCTCAAGATGCGCCTTAGAGAGATCGGATTGATCGTCTCGGAAGAAACTCTTCCTCAACTTTGGGCGCGCATCCAACATGAGTTGGAGGTCAAGAGAAGAGCGCTCACGGAGGAAGAAATCCGCCAATGCGTCAACGCTGCGCGATTATGAGCAAGTCATTATCGTCTTGGAGGTCTAACTAGTGGCAAGCATACTGATTACCGGCGCCAACGGCTTCATAGGCTCCCACACGACACTGCTAATGGAATCCCTCGGCCATAAAGTAGTCCCAATCGATGTCGTGCCGCGCTCACCGGATTTGTCACTGCTGGGAATCAAAGCACCGAGTCACATCATGAACGTCACCGATGCCGCAACATTCCGCGCACTATGCGAAAAAGAAAAGCCGACGCATATCTTTCATGCCGCTCATCCTCCGCGCGACGAATCGCCCACGGTATTAAATTATTGCTACCATGCAATGACGAATATTCTCGAAGCAGCCAAGGAACTAAAAATTCAACGGGTGGTCTACTCCAGCTCCGCATCGATTTACGGCCAGCTGAAAAAACCAGACGGCGGTTTGGTGAAAGAAGAAGACGCGGTAACGATCTATCCCACCTACTTTTACCGCGCCGCGAAAACTGTTTCAGAATGGATGGGCGACTTCTACAAAGAGAAACACGGTGTCGACTTCGTCGCCCTCAGATATTCTTCAGTTTATGGCCCCGGTCTTTATCGAAGCATCCCGCTAGAATTGAAAAAGGGCATCCTCGGTCAACCGTGCCGGCCCTTTCTTACTCGCCCGCTCGACGATCTGATTTATATTGACGATGTCGTCGACGCAGTCAGCCGTGCGTTGTTCGCCGATAAGCCTCTTAGTCGCGCTTACAATATCGGCCTCGATAAAACCTACGTCAACGAAGATCTAACACGCGCGATTCAGAAAGCGCTGCCGGATCTGAAATTCGAGATCGGCCAACACCCCAACGCCGCCGAAGTGGCTCCACACCGGATGCGCAGCCCGTTGGATATTTCTCTGGCGAAAAAGGAACTCGGTTGGGAGCCGAAAATTTATCTGGAAGAAGGCATCGCGAGACTTGCAGCGTGGTTGATAGAGCACAAAAGGAATTTGCAGCCGTAACATTTTTTACTCACTCAAGGAGACAGACAATGGCCGAGCAGCAATTGACTTGGACTTTTACTACTCTCGTCGTCACTGTTTGTAATTTGTTTCTTGCTGCCGTCGTGCTCGCCGCAAGTGTGCCGATGTCGCCCGGACAATTGGCTCTTTACCAAGGCACTGATCGGGAAAAGATTCTTATCGAGGGTGCGAAACGTGAGGGCCAATTTACTCTGTACACATCGCACACCTGGTTTAAAACCTTCGTAAAAGAGTTCGAAAAAAAGTATCCCTTCGTCCGAGCTTCCGAATGGCGCAACGATTCCAAAAACGTCATCCGCAAAGTCCTCGAGGAAGTGAAGGCGGGCCGCATACTCGCGGACGTCGTTGAAACTACCGCCGACGGCATGGGCGTCATGAAACGCGAAGGTTTGTTCCAGGAGTACTATTCTCCCGAAGCGCGCTACTATCCGAACGAGCTCAAGCCCAAAGGTAAAAGCGGCTTCTTCTATCTACCGAACCGGGAAACCTACAACAGCTTGGGTTTCAATACGAAACTGATCCCGCCGGCTACTGCGCCACGAAATCTTCGTGATCTGCTCGATCCCAAATGGAAGGGCAAGATGGCGATCACCAGCACCACCACCGGAGCGCGTTGGATCGGCAATATTCTGGAGTCTCTCGGACGCGAGTTTTTGGATAAGCTGGCTGACCAGGACGTGAGCGTTCAGGATATGGCCCCCGCGGCTTTGATCAATTTGGTCGTCTCCGGCGAGATTCCTCTATCGCCGACGATCTTCGATGCCAACGTCACCTTGGCCAAGCAGAAAGGCGCGCCGGTGGAATGGCGTCCTCTCGAGCCCGTGGTCACGACCGTCGGCTCAGCGGCCCTGTTAGCCAAAGCGTCGAACCCGCATACAGCGCTTCTTTTCATCGACTTTCTGCTTTCCAAGGAAGGCCAGCAACTCATCATGAAGGGCGGGTTGTGGTCGCCGCGCGAGGATGTTGGCTCTTTGGAGCAAAAATTCAAGAAGAACTATATGGACGAAAAGTATTCGTCGGAAGAGATCGAAGCAAAAATCGGCCAGTGGGAAACTCTGTTGAAGCAGCTGTTCATTAGGAAACGTTAGTCCTATCGTGAATGAATCGGTTTAAGACGAAAATCAGGCAGAATTTCAAACAACAAAGAAGAGAGACAATGTCCACTAAGAAAACCCATCGAGCGAGTCCAAGCATTGCAATTCTTTTGTTGTGCCTCCTTAACGCCGCGATCGCGCTAGCTGCCAGCGCACCGATGTCGCTTTCACAGCTCGCTCTTTACCAGGGAGCCGATCGGGAAAGAATCTTGATCGAGGGTGCAAAAAAAGAAGGGCAGCTGACCCTCTATGATTCGCACACATGGTTTCGCACGTTCGTAAAAGAGTTCGAGAAAAAATATCCCTTCATCAAAGTTTCCGAATGGCGCAATGATTCCAAAAACGTTATCCGCAGAGCGATGGAAGAATTCAAATCGTCGCGCAATCTGGCCGACGTCATCGAGACAACCGCCGAAGGGATGGGTCTCATGAAACGCGACGCAATGTTCCAGGAATATTATTCCCCTGAAGCGCGTTACTATCCCGACGACGTCAAATCAAAAGGGAAAAACGCGCTCTATTATCTCGGCGACCGGGAGACTTACAATAGCCTTGGATTCAACACCAACGTGATCGGGCCGAACGACGCGCCGCGCACGCTTAAGGAACTGCTCGATCCCAAATGGAAAGGCAAAATGTCCATCGTGAGCACCTCCACGGGCGTGAGATGGATCGGCAACACACTGAAGAAGATGGGCCGCGAGTTCCTCGACAAAATGGCCGAACAGGAATTAAAAGTTCAGGATATGTCCGGAGCCGCCTTATCCGGTTTAGTGGCGTCGGGCGAAGTTCCCTTGTCGCCGACGATTTTTGACGCCGATGTGACCGTTGCAAAACAAAAGGGCGCGCCGATCGAATGGCGCCCCCTGGAACCGGTGGTTGCAACCGTCGGCTCTTCCGGATTATCGGCAAAAGCGCCCAATCCGCACGCCGCGCTTCTGTTTATCGACTTCGTTCATTCGAAGGAAGGACAACAACTCATCATGAAGGGCGGCCTGTGGTCGCCACGCCAGGACATTGGAACTGTAGAGCAGAAGTTTAAAAAAACTTATCTCGACGAAAAGTATTCGCTCGAAGAGCTGGAGGTAAAATTTTCACAATGGGAGAATTTGATGCGACAGCTCTTCATTCGGAAGAGATAGAGCGGCGGCGCTCAAAGTCGTGGATCGATCGGCTCGCTTTCCAAAGCTAACACATTCATGAACTCGGCGAAGCGGTTCATGGCGCACGAAGCGTTCCAACGCTTCGACTCCTAAGGCAAATTCTCGAATAGCCAGGTAGTGTCTCAGTTTGAATTAAAATAATTTTCCAGGCTGATGCTTCGGAGCCTTCGGGGCTTTCGGTAATGACTCAGCTTGAAAGCCTTGCCAGAAAAGCGGGCTGAGAAGCTAAGGCTTTAAAGGGGGATCACTATTTTGCAAATACGAGTGAGCAGAACTCGTGCTTGGGGATGTTTATCGCCGAATACGTCAGTGTGCGCGCGATTTGATGTTATAGGCGTATGAACGACAGTTTGATCAGGAATTTCGCGAACTTCTCCGACTCTCAACCTAATTACGGCATTATCCGTTGGGATTCTACCCCTATTGCGCGTCTTCTGTGGAGTCGCATATTTTTCCCAATCAGTGGACATTCCATCCTTAGTTGTTGGTCGATTTTTAAAAGCACCTGGAGCGATATCTCCGTTTGGCAGATCGTTTTTGTGAACACGCATCCATAGATAATCATCGTTTGGGATTTCTTCGCTCGCCCAAGAACTCACTTCATCAGCCATAGGAAGATCCATTCGGCGTCTGTAGAACTTTCGAGGTTCTTGCCGCGAATGGCATTCTTGGTTCCCTCCCCCTTATCATCCCCGTAATAGGATATAGACCCTTCCAAACGAGCAGGCACATTGATCAATAGCTCGCGATCGGCAGTCTTCCAGTGAAGATCGATGCTTCCTTCAGGACCAGGTAAAATCCTTGGGGCAGCAAAGCATCTTCTATGAGATCGCCACAATCTGAGAGCATTACTCATCAGGAAGAATTGAGCACGATTCCAAGTAGATTCAGAATACCGAACGCTTCCGGCATCATCCCAATCATCTTTCAATTGCAAGATGCTACGTGACTTGTCGATTGCTTCCCTGAGAGAATTTATCTCGGACGCGGACGGAAGAAACAAGCGTGCGATTTTGAGTTGTTGAGTTGTGTTAACAACTCGGCATCCAAACCTTTTTTGGGCTTTTGAACGTAGATGGTCGTAATATGATTCTTTGCTGGAAGACACCCAAACGGTTTTTCTTGGTTGTGACCATGTGTAATATGGTTCGTCTCGCCAAAAACCATGTCGGTCTTTATGCGCGCAAGAATCGCGGTCAGGTTTTGCAAATTCTATTTTTTCAGCTGTTCTTTCTAGCATGAGATCACTTATTCAGAGGGATCAAGAAACTCCACACCCGCTTTTTTCATCAACGGTTTAAGACTTTCAGCTTTCATTTCTGCCCGATTAAGAGCTTCTCGCAAGGTATCTATGTCTATTGAGTCCATTGCGATATACAGATGTTTGAGTTCTCCGTCTTTGTGATAGCCGAGATCAAGCATATGGACCATTACGATCGCAGTTGGAGCAACCGTTGGATCTGTTCCAAATACTGGTCTTATATCAGTGAGAATTCGTGCGCTGCAAAAAAGATTTTCGTTGCTCAGGAGGATTCCCAAAGCCTTAGCAGACACGAAAAGCGTATTGAGTTCAAAGAATTTGAGAAGCCTATCTTTAAAAGTGATTCGCTCTTTGTCTGATTTAATCGGAATGTTGGCCTCGATGGCCGCTTGAACAACCTGCTCAGCTAATTCTTCGGCTGTCGAGTCATCATGCATTCGATGACTGCTTAGACTCATAATGGTAGTAATAATTTCCGAGACATCTTCAGGAGAAACTCCTTTTATCTTTGAGATCATCTGGCTGGAGAGAATGTCAGGAAAGAGTTTTGGCCCAACTCCCTCTAACGCTGAGACCATCTGACTGAATGAATCTTCAGAGAGTTCGAGAAGCTTTACGACTCCATTTCTATGTCTCTCAGGAATTGTTAGATCTGCCATTTTCGTGAGTCTCTACAAATCTTCCTTCTTCTGTAGGAATTATACAAAATCAAAAGGGTAAGCGTAACAACTGATAAAACTTTGTTTATCGGGCAGTTGCGCGATTCTGATGATTTTTCAAAGCTTTGTCAACCCGGACCAACGTGAGACCTGGATCAATCCGCCTTAACCCGGCAAATTCGCAAGTTCGCTAAGTTCCCACACGCGGTTGGAAATTCCCGCTTCCATTGCTGGCGTCACTCTCAGAGTCTTGTGAATCCGGCAGAAATTATAGTGCATGAAGTGGAGAGCGATGGAGTGTCTGTGATTGTCAATTTTCTTGGAAAAAGCATTCGTGAGTCTGTAAAGCGTCTGTTCATCATTCGCAGTGTTAGGTTCTGGCGCTCGATATAGCTCGTGCTGATATGCACTTCGTCGGGATTCCCCATGATTGTTCTCGGGCGTGCGCCAAGACACTTGGCCGGGCTGTATCTGGTTTCACCGATTAGTTGCTCAGACCCATAACTCTTCACGAGCTGCGCATA
>Ga0137403_10009538_pt1 | contig 10785 bp, 7 predicted proteins | sample CZOMad2_1_16fung_FD_122057 | JGI IMG/M metagenome (GOLD analysis project Ga0137403, IMG submission 122057) | Vadose zone soil fungal communities from Angelo Coast Range Reserve, California, USA - CZOMad2_1_16fungal (Hybrid Assembly) | ecosystem: Environmental > Terrestrial > Soil > Vadose zone... | reverse complement strand
TAAGTCTACCTTTTTGACGTCCGGCTCTCGCAGCAACTCGGTGCTCAGTCTTTCGGCGTAGTCATGCAGTTGCGCGGGAGAAAAGCCGTCCCCCTCCAGAGCATAGAGGTCGGTATAGACATCGCCGAACTCGTCGTTGAAGTAAGGTCCCTGAACTCCCGACGGCAGGGTATAGGCGATGTCGCCCACTTTCTTGCGAACCTGGTACCACGTGTCCGGAACCTGCGCCGGCGGCGCCGCATCCTTGATGGTGAAGAACAGCGTCGACTCCCCAGGCCGTGAATAACTGCGCTGAAAGTCGACCTCCGGCGTTTCCTGGAGCTTGCGGGCGATCCGATCGGTCACTTCCTCCTGCACCTGGCGCGCGGTCGCGCCGGGCCAGAGCGTGCGGACCACCATGACTTTGAAGGTGAACGGCGGATCCTCCGACTGCGCCAGCCTGCCGTACGACAACACGCCGAACAGCGTTATCAGAGCCAGAATGAAAATCACCAGCGCTTGATGCCGCAGGGTCCAGCTCGACAGGTTGAAGCCGTCGCTCATCGCGCGGCGGCGCCGTTGGCCGAGTTCCCCGCCGCGGCGGCCGTATTGATCGAGTTCCCCATATTGAGTGCGGCGGCGTGCTCCGCAACGTCGCCTTCAGCTTCGCCGTCGAACAAGGGCCTGGCCTGCTTCACATGCTGACCCGCATAAACCGTGTGCACACCGGCCAGCACTACATTGTCGCCATCCCGGAGGCCCCCGGTAACGGTGGTGCCGCGCTCGCTATAGCTGCCGACTGTCACGGGCCGCAACTCGAGGGTCGAATCAGTCGGACGAATGACCCAGACCGCCGGGTCCTTGCCACGATGGAAAATGGCCGTTGCCGGGACCTTGAACACCGGTGCTTCATGAGTCGCGTCCCCCAGGGTCGCAACGCGCGACAACGTCGCGTCGCCGGTCATGCCGAATCGCACCACGGCCCCGGGCTCAGCCAGCGTAAGCTTGACGCGATACGTACGGCTTTGCGGATCGGCCGCAGGCGCCACTTCACGCACGCGCGCCTCGAAGCGACGGCCCGGCAACGCCGGAAATGTGACGCTCGCTGCTTGGCCGACGGCAATTCGGCCCAGGTCGCCGGCGGCAGCATCGAGGATGACGTCCGTGTCCCCGGCCCAAGCGAGTCCGTAGACGGCTTGTCCCGCGGAGACGACCTGACCCGTATCCGCGTTCTCGCTGGTGATCAAACCGTCATGGTCGGCAATCAGTGTGTTGTATTGCAGCGTGTTGCTCGCCACGACGAGCTGTGCCGCGGACTGCTCATGCTCTGCCAACGCCGCGGCGTAAGCGTCCTGTGTTTGTTCCAGTTGATTTACGGCGATCAGGTTCTGCGCGAATTGCGCTTGATCGCGATCGAGCTGCTGCTTCGCAAAGACCAGCCGGTGTTCGGCTGCATCGAGCGCGGCACGTGCGCTGGCCGCCTGTTTCTGAGCGTCCACGGCGTCGAGACGCGCGACCACCTGTCCCCGGTGAACAGAGTCGCCGAGCCGCACATTGCGCTCGATCAGCTTGCCGGCAACACGGAACGACATGGCGTTCGAGTAACGCGCGGCCGCTTCCACAGGGTAACGAATGCTCTCGCCCGCGCTGATGCCGGAATAGGAATGCACGGGCGACGCCAAGACCCGCGCCGATGCAGCGGCGGGCGGCGCGGGTCGATGGCAGGCGCCGAGTGCCAACACCGCGAAAACCGCCGCCCATGGTGAGGCACGGAGCGATATTACGTCACTTGTAGATAAATTAGACATGTGTCAACCCCAGACCAAAAAAACCTCAGCCGGGCGGCGGCTGGGAGACCGTTGTGTTTTGAGCGACCGTGCGCAGCAGCCCAAACGCGTAATTGCTGAATTTCGGAATAGCGATTCCGAACCTCGCGAGGTCGCTGCCCTTGGCCATGGCCAACTGAATGATGCCGTGCGTAAACGCCCACAGCGTGGTCGCGAACAACACAGGTTCGCCGATGTCGGGGCGAATGCTGCCGTCGCGAATACCGGCCTCGATGGCCTGCACGACTACGCCGATCGCCTCATCCCCGGCGGCGCGGCACCCGCCCTCGTGTGATCCCGGGTCGATCGAAACGGAATGCGCTTGAAAGCGCGTACAGAAGTCGAAATAATGAGGAAATTCATAGGCGTAGCCCATATAGGATCGGCCGATTGCCTCAACCTTGTCGATCCCCGGCGCATGCCCCGCGGCGGCGTCGATGAAACGATCGCGCAGCAAGCGCATGGCGCGTTCGCCGATGGCGAATAGCAACTCCTCCTTGTCGCGGAAATAAACGTAGACCAGCGCACGCGACAGGCGCGCGCTGCGGGCCACCTGGTCAACCGTCAGCGCGTCCCAGCCCGTCTTGGCATACAACGCCTCTGCGGCATCGAGAATCTCGGCGCGACGGCGCTCCTTTTCCTCTCCACGGCGTTCGGCAATGTAGGACATGTACTGAACGATAGATAATTATTGACACCGTGTCAATACAAACCGCTGATCTCAAGATACGGCGAGGCGCGGTTGTGCAGCGCCGGGCAGTCAAAGGTCTTTGATCAGAATCAGTTTGAAGACCCGATGATCCGAAGCGCTGGTCAGGCCGGCCCCCAATCCGAATTCGATGTCGAGCCGTCGAGTGTGCAGATCGACCACCGAGAACAATTGGTGCGACTGTCTGGACGCGGGAAGAAAATGGCTCACGCGACCAAAGTCGTCGTACTCCTCGAGCGCCACCTTGAAAATATCGGAGACCTTCATGGCCACGCGAGTAGCGGGCACGAATTCAAAGTTGGAAACTCCGGTGTAAGAATTGTCGACGATGGGGTTGAAAATGAAATCGAAGCGACCGACGTGAGTACCGATGATCGGGCGGATTTCCGACGTGTAGCGCCGTTCGTTCCAGTGCGCGGTGTTGAAGCTGAATTCGAAATTGACGCCGTAGAAAACGTCGCGGTTGGCCGCGTCCGGGGAAACGAACAGAGTCCTCAGTTTGAATCCATCGTACAGAACGCTGTTGTCGCGAGTGATCGAATACAACGGAAAGTACAACCCTGCTTCGAACCATGGAGCGACCCCGTAAGCCCACTCGCTCACGCCGTTGAGCGACTTGTCCGGCACGATGGCGCCCGGAAAGTCCGGCTTGCGGCTGCCGCTGAGAATGAAATTGTCGTGCCAGGTTAGATTGAAGACGCCGGGTGCAGCGATCTCGGCGTCGTAGACTTGAATCTCATCTGTTTGCGCCCAAGCGGCCGGGAGGTATCCCAACCACGAGAGACCGACCGCCAAACCGCTCAGTCGCAGACTGATTCTCATTTACATTCACTCGCATTGACACAGGGACGGGCCTCCTATTTTGCAGCGCAAATTCTAAAACCGCTTGTAAAACCCGACGGACAATCCGCGCGGCAGAATCTCGACGGAGATCGGTGTGGTTCGCGTCGTGCTCCAATACCCGACCGCCGTACCCAATGCCCAGCCCACGATGACATCCGACTGCCAATGCGCTTGCGCTTTCAAGCGTGCGACCGCGTCGTACACCGGGAGCACCTCGAGAGACCACACCCAGGGATTTTGCCGCGCATAATTCGCGATGAAAGGCGTCACAAAACTAGCCTGCAGAGTCACTTCCCCGCTCGGGAAACTTTGGAAGTGGCTCCCTTTGAACCACGCATTGGGATCGTCGCCTTGGCTGGGCCGGGCGCGGCCGAACCCGTATTTGAGCAGCTGAGCACCTACGCCGGAAATCACCGAGGAGTCGACCGTCTGCCACAGCGTATGGCCCAGCTCGTTGTCGTTCCCAAACCACAGGCTTCCGGCTACCTCAAAAACCACCACGCTGGTCTCGAGTGCGGCCGAATACTTGCGTGCCCAAATGCCATTCTGATCGAGCGCCAATTCATGATCGATCCCGAATGGGCCACCGGCATCGGCACGCTGCGCGAGCAGCGCCACAGCCGCCGCGGCGACGAGCTTCGCTAATGGATTGTTCAGGTGTGTCATGCTTGCCCCACTATACTTTGCACTACAAAGTACACGCAGTTGCCATCGACGCGCAAGTATCGGCGGCTTCTTGAAACATGGGTGTTCCGTTCTGCGGACAATCTCGGCCGGTGTACTCTATCGCCCCATGCAAACCCACTCGCCTTTCGAGGTTCTACGGGTATTCCTCGGGCTGGGTCTCAGCTCATTCGGCGGACCGGTCGCTCACATCGGCTACTTCCGCGAGGAATTCGTGGTACGCCGCCGCTGGCTCGACGATGCGGCCTTCTCGGATCTGGTCGCGCTATGTCAGTTCCTGCCGGGTCCGGCCAGCAGCCAAGTGGGATTTTCCGTCGGTCTGATACGCGCGGGTTATCTGGGTGGACTTGCGGCCTGGACCGGATTCACATTGCCTTCCGCCATCGCACTCGTGCTGTTCGCGTACGGCGCGACCACGCTGGGCGGACCCGTCGGGCTGGGGCTGTTGCACGGCCTGAAACTCGTTGCCGTCGCAATCGTGGCGCAAGCCATTTGGGGAATGGCGCGCACCCTGTGCCCCGACCGTCAACGTGCATCCATTGCCGGCGTCGCGGCGCTGATCGTCCTATTCAGCGATTCGTCGGTCGGGCAAATCGCCTCGATTATCTTCGGCGGCATCGCCGGGCTTTGGCTCTGCCGCAGCCCGTCACCCGCGTCAGGCGGCGCCGTCGTCGTTCCCGTTTCACGCAGGGTCGGGATCGCGTCGCTCGTGACGTTCGTTCTCTTACTGGTCGGTCTGCCCCTGCTTCGTGGACTCGGATCGTCCCAGGGCGTGGCGCTGTTCGGTGCGTTCTATCGCTCCGGAGCACTGGTTTTCGGCGGCGGCCATGTGGTGCTGCCGCTGCTGCGGAGCGCCTTTGTGGCGCCGGGTTGGGTCAGCGACGATACTTTTCTAGCCGGCTACGGCGCCGCGCAAGCAATCCCCGGACCGCTTTTTGCGTTTGCCGCCTATCTCGGCGCCGTCGCACAACCGTCGCCGCACGGCTCGACGGGAGCCGCACTGGGGCTGATCGGTATCTTTCTTCCCGGCATGTTGATCCTCATCGGCACACTCCCCTTCTGGGGAACATTTCGCGCCCGTGCCGGCGCACGGGCTGCCATGGACGGCATCAATGCTGCAGTCGTCGGAATTCTCGGCGGCGCCTTCTACGACCCGGTCTGGACCAGCACGATCGAGACCACGGGAGACTTCGGCGTCGCGCTCACCGGCTTCATCCTGCTGCTCATGTGGCGCGCGCCGCCGCTGCTGGTGGTGGTCATCGGCGCTCTCGCCGGCGTCGGCCTGGCGCACACTCAGCCCTAAGCTATCGGTGGCCGCTATCCGCGCCTATATATGAGCGTCGCCTGACCCCGCACTTCACCCGTCGGTTTCGCTTCTTTATCGGACCCTAGCACCAGGTTCCACTCGCCGCGCGGCAGGCGCACCCGCTGCGGCAGGGCGGCGAAGTTGAACACGCAGAGCACGTCGCCGTGGACAAATCTCAGCCATCCCGCTTTGGCATCGACGCTCACGGCGGCCTTGGTCCGGCCCCGCCTATCGTGCCGGAGACGAATGAGCTGCCGATACCACTCGTAGATCTCCGCATGCGGCGGCTCCGACAGTTCAGGCCAGTTGAGCTTGGAGCGAGCGAAGGTCTCGAGTTCCTGTGGGTTCGGCACCGCCCCCTGCCGGCGAAAACCGCTGAATTCCTTGCTGCGTCCCTCTGCGACCAGCCGGCCCAGTTCGGCGTTCTCATGATCGGTGAAATAGAGAAAAGGAGTCTGCGCACCCCATTCCTCGCCTTGAAACAACAAGGGCACGAACGGCGACAGTACGGTCAGCGCCGCGATCGCCTTGAGCTGCGGCACACCCAGCATCATGCTCAGGCGCTCTCCCTGCGCGCGATTGCCGATCTGATCGTGATTCTGCGCGCACACCACGATCTGATCCGCACCCACCCCCTTGGGCGGCCGGCCGTGCCGCCGCGCGCGATACGGCGAATACTGCCCCTGGTACACGTATCCCTCGCGGAGCGCCACCGCCACATCGTCGAGGCCCTGGAAATCCGCGTAGTAGCCGTCGGTCTCACCCGTGAAGAATCGGTGCACTGCGTGGTGCAAATCGTCGGCCCAGTGCGCATCCAGACCGTAGCCGCCCCGAGAGGCCGGCCACACCAATCGCGGATCGTTGAGATCGCTCTCGGCGATGAGCACGAAGCTGCGGCCGAGTTTCGCGCCCAGTTCCCTGACCGCGATTGCCAGCTCTTCGAGCACATGCACGGCATCGAAACTGAAAATGGCGTGGACCGCGTCGAGGCGCAGGCCGTCGAATCCATAGTCCCGCAGCCACATCAGGGCATTGTCGATGACGAAACGGCGCACGGGATCGCTGTGCGGCCCATCGTAGTTGATCGCCGCGCCCCAATTGGTCTTATAGCGATCGGTGAAATAGGGACCGTACTGCGCCAGATAATTTCCATCCGGCCCCAGGTGGTTGTAGACCACATCCAGCAACACGCCGATGCCCCGCGCGTGACACGCTTGCACGAATGCGGCGAGCTGCGGCGGCGCGCCGTATGCGGGAAAGGGCGCGTACAGATCCACCCCGTCATATCCCCACCCCCGCCGGCCCGGAAACGTTGCCAGCGGCATGAGTTCCACATGAGTGACGCCCAGCGTCGCAAGGTGCGGGAGCTTTGCCTGCGCTGCAGCGTAGGTCCCCTCGGGCGTGAAAGTGCCGATATGCAATTCGTAAATGACCGCATCGCGCAGCGGCTTCGCGACAAAACGCGCCGCGCGGTCGTGAATACCGGAATCGCGCCCACTTTGTAGCTCCTCGGCATCGGGATGCTCGGCATGCGGCCGGTGCATGGCGAGCTGCTGCGTGGCGTGGGGCTGCACGGCGTGCGGCACCGTAGCGTGCAGCTGCGCGGTATCCACGAAATGCGACGCGCCGTGTACCCCGTCAGGCTGCCATTTCGATCCCGGATCAGGGATCGGCTCACCGCCGTCGATCGAGTATCGATAGCCGTGCACCAGGACAGAGTCGTCGACTTCGATCTGCCAATACCCCGGTCCGTCCGCGCGTCCGGGGATCTCCAGGTATCCCGCTGCTCGTGGGTGCATCGGGATCCGCCGCTCCGGCGTCACGAGTTCCACTGACTTCGCCGACGGTGCCCATACCGTGATATTCATGCCCCATCCCGAATCAACAGGGCCACCGGAAACGGATTGAATAGTGTATCGGGTATGGCCTCCCGCTGAAGCACGGCATCGGTAAAGCAATTGCGCCAAGCGCCGCCGGGAAGCGGCAGGCGCGTATCGCCCCACTCGCCGGCCAGCGACATGGTAAACCGCGGCACGACGGCAATGAGGTTATCGCCACGGCGAAACGCGAGCAGGCGCGCCAAGTGTGCTCCCTGCGCGATGAGCGGCTGATACTTGCTTTGATCGGAAAAATCCTCCGCGCGTTCGCGGCGAATCGCCAGCACCCGCGCCGTCATCCACAATTTGGGCAACCCGGAATCCCACTCCGCCGCCACGTCGGCAGCGGACAGCGAGCGCACGCGGCGCGCCAATGCGGCGCGCAATTTGAAATCCACCGGACGCCGATTGTCCGGGTCGACCAGGCTCAGATCCCACAATTCAGTGCCTTGATAGAAGTCAGGCACACCGGGCGCCACCATTTTGATCAGAGTCTGAGCCAAGCTGTTGATCCGGCCGGGAAGGATCAGTGGGTCGATGAAACGTTCGAGACTTGCGATGAATTCCGGCCTCTGGAATACCCCGTCGACGAAGCCGCGAATCGATTCCTCATAGGCATGATTGGGCTCGTGCCACGAGGTATTGATCTTCGCCTCGCGGCAGGCCTTCAGCATGTACCGCCAACACCGCGCCCGGTCGATGGGCCACGCGCCAATGAGCGTTTGATACAGGAGATATTCCGCATGACGATCCGGCGCGTGGTTCTGCCAGGCGGAAGCGTTCAGATTCGACCAGTGATGCAAGACTTCAGTCCATCGCTCGGGGATCTCCGACAGGATCGAAATGCGCGTGCGCACATCCTCGCTGCGCTTGTTGTCGTGCGTCGACGTAGCGAGCAAATTATTGGGCCATCGGTCGCTCAGCGAGTGGCAAAACTCGTGGAATTTGCCGGCCGAGATTCCCATCAGCGACGCCTGTGACCCCACTTCATTGCAGGACACGAGCCGGTCGTAGCAATAGAACGTGGTGTCCTCCACTCCCTTGGCCATGACGGCGGGCGTCAGCTGCTGCCACTTGGCGACGAAGTCCGCCTCGGCCTCGCTCAACCGGGATTTGGTCAGCAGTGCCGCCAAAAAGTCGAAGATCGCGGCATCGATTTCCGGAGCGCCGATTCGCGCGCTTTGAACGGCCTCGGTTATGGTGCGCTTCTCGTCATCATGCAGAGTGTTGAGAGTTCTATAGGTCCGATAAACGGGCAATGCGATGATCAAGCGCGCCAGGGCTTCGCGCAGTTGCCGCGGACTCAAGTCCCGGGTTTTCCAATCGGCGCGCGCGATCTCGAGCGCGGCCTCGGTCAATTGTTCATGATCGGCGCAGAAAGTCGATTCGACGATGGCGCGCTTCTTTTCGCGGACCAGGGCGGCGAAGTTCACGGAGTGTCCGGTGAAATCGGAGTACGTCGAGGTCAGCACGTCGGTTCGTGCGTCGTCCATCCAGAGGCGATTCACTTTGGCGAGGAACTCGTAGCCGACGCTGCCGTCGATGGGCCAGTCGTCCTTCAGTCGCTCGTCGTTCTCCAGAATCTTCTCGACATAGATTCGTCCCTTCGGCAGCAACGCGCGCAGCCGCTTGAAATATTCCAGCGGTTCGCGCAGGCCGTCCGGGTGATCGACCCTCAGCCCGGCGATTTCGTCGCGGACAATCATCGCCTCGATGCGCGCATGCGTGGCTGCGAACACCTCCGGCAATTCCATGCGAATGGCGCTGAGGTTTCCGATGTCGAAAAAGCGCCGGTAGTTGCCGAGTTCCCCCGCGAGCTTCCAGCCGTGCAGCAAGTAGAACTGCCGCTGCAACACCGCATTCACCAGTTCCTTGTCGCTCAGCGTGCGATCCACGGCATTTTGAAGCCGTCCAGCTTTGAGCGCATCCGCGAGCGCCTCCCCTGCTCCCGCTGCGTGCCTCGCATACGCGATCCGATCCTTCGCATCCGGCTCATCGATGGCTTGCAATCGTTCGAGCTCGTCGAAGCAGCACGCCGCGTCCGCCGTCAAACCCGGAGCCGCCGATAGCAGCTTGCCCCAGGAGGCGGGCCCCAGCGGCCAGGTATTCTCGTAGTGGCGAACGCGCGGCCGCCCGTGCGCGATCTCGATCGTGAGCTCACCCGCCTCGATGGCGGCTCCGTAGGGGCGCGCCAAAGAACATAAATGCACGCGGAAGGGCTGATGCGGCCGGTTCCTGAAATCGAAGTACTCGGCAAACTCGCTGAACGGTCCGTGCGCCAGCACATGATCCCACCACGGATTGTGCTGCGACGCGGACATGTGATTCGGCACGATATCGAGGAGGATTCTGAGTTCGTGCAAGCGCGCGCATTCGACGAAACTCGCCCAGGCGAGTTCGCCGCCGAGGTCTTCACTGATACGCGTAGGGTCCGTGACATCGTACCCATGCTGACTGCCGGGAACCGCCTGCAGACAGGGCGAGAGGTAGACATGGCTGATTCCCAAATCGGCCAGGTACGGCAGCACCTGCTGCGCCTGGGCCAAGGGAAATCCCGCATGCAGCTGCAGGCGGTAGCTGGCGATCCATTTACCGCTCATGGCTGAGCACGACGAAGGAGCGCGCGGCGAGACTCACCAAACGATTGCGCTTCACCGCCTCCTTCTCCACGGGCAGCGCGGGGCGCGCCGTATCGAACGCGACCTTCCATCCTGACGGGTAGAGCTCGTGAGAAATGCGAAACGACACGGGTTCGTGATGGGCGTTGAGGAGCAGCAAAAAGTCCGCATCCTCGGCGCATTGCCCCCTGCTGTCGCGTAACTCAGGCGCCAGGCCGTTGATGTACATGCCGAGAGTCCGCATCCAGCCGCCGTCCTCCCAGTCCTTCGCCACCATCCGCTTGCCGTCCGCTCTGAACCAGACGATATTCTTATCGGGATGCTTCGCTTCGGGATCGCCGTCGTAGAAGGCATAGCGATGAAAATTCGGGTGCCGTTTGCGGTATTGCGCGACTCGCCGCGCGAATTCCAGAAATTCCGTGCGCGGCGCGTCCAAATCCCAGTGATACCACGAAATTTCCGAGTCCTGACAATAGGCGTTGTTATTGCCTTGTTGAGTGCGGCTCAACTCATCGCCGCCGGAAATCATGGGCGAACCTTGAGCGAACATCAGAGAACACCAGAAATTGCGTTTTTGCCGTTCGCGCAGCTCGATGATTCCCGCATCCTCGGTCGGACCTTCCGCGCCGCAGTTCCACGAACCATTGTCGTCGCTGCCGTCGTGGTTGTCCTCGCCGTTTGCCTCGTTGTGCTTCTGCTCGTAGCTCACCAGATCCTGCAGCGTGAACCCGTCATGCGCCGTGACGAAATTGACGCTCGCCGAAGGCGGCCGGCGAGTGGTTTCATACAGATCCGCACTGCCGGCGAGGCGAGTCGCGATATCCGAGTGCAGCCCCATATCGCCTTTCCAGAACTTACGCACCGTATCTCGATACTTGCCGTTCCACTCCATCCATCCCACCGGAAAGTTGCCGACTTGATATCCGCCCTCGCCGAGATCCCA
>Ga0137403_10004490_pt1 | contig 10785 bp, 6 predicted proteins | sample CZOMad2_1_16fung_FD_122057 | JGI IMG/M metagenome (GOLD analysis project Ga0137403, IMG submission 122057) | Vadose zone soil fungal communities from Angelo Coast Range Reserve, California, USA - CZOMad2_1_16fungal (Hybrid Assembly) | ecosystem: Environmental > Terrestrial > Soil > Vadose zone... | reverse complement strand
GGGAGCGAGCGCGCCGAGGGCCTCGAGGAGCTCGTCGCCCGCGGCTGGACGCGCATCTACCGCGCCCCGCAGGGCGAAGGGGTCGAGCGCCGCGCGTCCTTCGCCGCGCTCGACCTGAGCTACGGCCCGGAGCTGCACTGCCGCTGCGCCGGCGTGGGAGACGCGGTCGAGGAGTCGAAGAGCGACCTGAGCCTCCGCTTCCGGTGGGAGCGCGGCAAGATGCTCGAGGTGAGCGCGACGGGCGGAGCGCGGCACACGGGTCTCAGCCCGGCGATCACGGCCGGGCACCTCGTCACCTACGACTTCGCCACCGAGGACTCGTTCCCCGGGGGAAAGGCGGGCAGCTGCGGCGCTCATGTCGCGCTCACCTTGCTCATCGAGCCGCCGGTCCTCTGACGCCGAGCTTCACTCGACGACCATCCAATCGTATGGCGCCTTCAGTACGATGGGGCTGCCCGGCGCGCCGGGCGCGAACGGCTCGGGATACGGGCCGTGGAAGATGTCGCTCCCCCGCGGCGCCGGGCAGGACGGCGCTCCCGGACACGTTCCGGGAGCGGTCGCGTCGACCCCCACGACCGCGATGCCCTGCTGCACCGGCACGTAGATCCTCCCGTCGACGATCGCCGGACCGCCGCCGCCCGGCGTGGCGGCGGCAGGAAGCCCGACGGTGGCGAGTAGCTCGGGCTTGCGGCTCGTCGTCGCCGGCGTCACCGGCACGTCGATCCCCGAATCCATCCGCACCACGTCGAGCCGGGTCCCCGCCGGCATGAAGAACATGCCGCTCGCCGCGGCGCCCTCGCCGAAGCTCGCGCCGAGCGAGCTCGACGCCCACTTGAAGTCGCCCGTGCAGGCGTCGATGGCGAACGCGTTCACGTCGTCGCCGGGGAGCGGGCCGAGCGGGAGCGCCGCCGAGGCGCCCAGGGTGCGTCCAGAGATCACCCCGCCCGCCGCATCGAAGCCGCCGCCCAGGCTGCCGTAGGCGAAGCAGGTCCGCCAGAGCAGGCGCTGCTGGCCGACGCGCAGGGGATCGAAGTCGAGGTCGCCCACCTGCGGCACGTCGGCCTGCTGCGGGAAGCCGTAGATGCAGCTGTCCTTGTCGATGCTGACGATCAGGTGGCAGCCGCCGGCTCCGTCGATGTCGACGACCGTCGGCGAGTTGCCGATGTCGAGGTCCGCGCTGTCGACCAGACGGCGCTGGTGCCACCACTGCCGGGCGCCCGTGATCGGATCGAGCGAGACCAGCGCCTCCGCCAGCTCGCCAACCTGGGGCTTCTGGACGCAGTCGCCGACCGTCATGAAGAGCTGGGTCCGGTCCTTGCTCATGGCGGGCGCCGTCCAGATGACGCCGCCGAGGCCGTCGCCGTTGACGACCGGATCGAAGGTCCAGAGCTTCTCTCCCGTGAACGCGTCGATCGCGTAGAACTGGCCGTTCGAGCAGTCGAGGCCGGTCGATGGCACGTAGAGCACGTCCCGCGGGCCGTTCGGGAAGGGCATGTCCGCCGCAAACAGCGGCGAGCCGTTCAGCGTATTCCGGTCGCCGCCGAGATCCACGGGCGGCTCCGGCGAGCCGAGCGACATGGGCCAGGGCCCGTCGCAGAGGTATGCCTGGCAGGCGCTCGGCGCATCTTTCATGCAGCCGGGCGGATCCGCCGGGCAGTCGCCGTTGACGTTGCACTCGCACGTGTCTTCGCAGAGCGCCCCGCTCGGGATGGCGCTCCGGTCGGCGATGATCTTGTCCACGTTCAGGCACCAGAGCGTCTTGTCGACCCGATCCACGCCGAAGTAGAGGCGCTTCTCCTCCTGCCCGGTGTTCGGGTTCGTCACCAGCGCCAGGTTCGGCGTCGCCTGCACCCCGGTATAGGTGCCGAGCGCACTCCCGACGGGGCCGGCGGTGTGCGTGGCGACCCTGAGGAGGAGGCGAGGCGCCGTCGGCGGCTGCGCATCGAGACCGCTCACGTCGTAGACGTAGAACCAGCCCACCATGTCGCCGAAGTAGACGAGCCGGTCGCCGACCACCGGCGTGTGGTTCACGACGGTCACGCCGAAGGTTGCGGGCCCGTCCGCGCGGAGCGTCGCCAGCAACGTGAGGTCGGGCGCATCCGCCGGCGTGAGCTTCGGATCGTCGCCGACGTTGGCGGTATTTTGCCCGTCGAAGAAGCGACGCGGCCAGCTGGCGGCCGCCGGGGCCAGGGTCGTCGTCGTGACCGTTGGGACCGTGGTGGTGGTCGGCGGCGGAGCGGTCGTGGTCGTCGCGCCGGTTTGCGCTTCTCCCACCACGAAGCCCGGATTGGCGACCGACCAGATGTCGCCCTGATCCGCGTTGGTCTGGACACCGATGCCGTTCACGACGTTGCCCGCGAGGTAGAACGTCACGGCTCCCACACCGGGATTGGGTGCGACCCAGTCGATGTCCCAGGAGCCGCCGAGACCCGTCGTGCCGACCAGTCCGACCGGCTTCGGCGCCGAATGCGTCGCCTGTCCGTCGAACCCGCTCACCCACGCGCTCGCGTCGAGGGCGTGCAGCGCGCCGGCGGTGGCCTCGAGGTCGAAGCCCGCGAAGCGGGGCGCGGGAAGGGCGATGCCGCGCACCCAGGCCTGGAGGTGATAGGTGGTGCCCGGGACGTACGCATCCGGCAGCCCCACCACCGAAACGTCCGTGGTCGTGTTCTCGGTCGTTCCGGCGATGCCGTGGCACGTGCAGCCCTGGGCGGGCCGGGCGACGCCGGTGATGCCGCTCGAGTACGCCGAGACGAGCGGCGCCAGCGCAAGGTGTGCGGCCGCGAAGCCGAGTACGAGCGAAGTCGTCAGTCTCATGAGTCACCCCTCGGTCGAATGAGCATCACCCCAACCCTCAGTTCACCGACAGCGGCGGAAGCGCCTGAGAGCATCCCTCACACTTGCCGAGATCGCTCGGCGACTTGGGAAGCGCGCCCGGCAGACCGGTCTGTTCCGGATTTGTCGTGTCCAGGTTCGACGGATTTGCCTCGACCGCCGGGTCCCCGGTGCTCACCGCGGCCGCGACGTCGTCGGCCGATCGCGGCTTGACGCCGCCCTCGACGTCGCCACTGGCGAGCGCGCCCTCGTCCACCAGCTGCGACCCATTCAGGTCGGCATTGACGTCGGCGATCCTCTGGAGCGGCCAGTACATCCCGACCATGATGCACATCTCGTCGTCGGCGTTGGCGAAGACGATGTTGGCGGGGACGCAACGGCCGGTCAGGCCGAATCCCTGGCCGTCGTAGCTCAGGCTCGGTCCGAGAGCGCCGCGCGGGCCGCAGGTGGCGAGGTTCTCGTACGGACCGTCGACCGGGTTCCCGCTCGCGTCCACCGCAGGGTTCGGATCGCAGCGGCGCGCCGGCGCGGCGGGGGCGCGCCCGGGCGGGATCGACGGCGTCGTGGTGTCGCTCGCGTCGATCGACTGCCAGTCCGGACGCTCCTCGCAGCCGTAGTGAACACGGTAGATCTTCGGGTCCTGCTCGCCGTAGAGCGCCTGCTGACCGACGATCCCGTGCTCGACGGCGTCCCGCAGGTTCGGATCGGAGATCTTGTCGGTCGCGGTGACGCCGTTGTTGAACAGGCAGGCGAAGGAGAGGGTCTCTCCCTTGTGCAGGATGATGTTGCCGTCCGGCTCCAGGTAGTACTTGCAGGTGTTGGCGTCGTCCCAGTGGTAGTTCTCGAAGACGTGCGCGGCCGGCGTTCCCGTCGGACTGCCGCCGCATCGGGGATCGGGATCGTCCGGCCGGTAGGGATTGGCCGGAACGACGTCGACCCAGCTTCTCACCGTCCGCTTGTGGCTGTGGGTGGTGAGGAGCGCGAGCTCGAGATCGTACGGCGCGTACCAGACGCCGCCGTTGGTGGCGAGCGTGAACGGTGGAACGAAGAGCGTGGCGGCTTCGTAGACCGTCTCGAAGAGAACGCTGATCCGCTCGAGATTCGGATCGGAGAAGGGTTCCGTCAACACCTGGAGGACGATCTCGCCGACGGCTCCCCCGACCTGGTTCCGGAAGTCCTGGTTTTCGTGCAAGCCCTCGTTGAAGTAGAGCGAGACGACGTGATGCTCCATCGGCCAGAGCTGGTCTTCGAGCAGCGGCAGCGCCTTGCTCTTCTCGCCGGGCTTCTGAGCCGTCGGGAACGTCACGTCGAAGCGCCCGGGGTACTGCGTGGCCGCCCGCCATTGTGACGGGTTGGAGAGCGCGACGTAGGCGGGACAGGCGGGCTGCGGACCTTCGACATCGGATCGGCATCCGCTCTGATCGTAATAGGGGATTTGATAGTTGTCCTGACACTCCTGGGACGACGCGTAGGCGGGATTGTCGGGGTCGTTACACTTGTTGACCGGATCCCACATGTTGGCGTGATGGCTGCCGACGTGGTTGAAGATCTCGATGGCGGTGAACCACTCGCGCCGGCCGTTTTCGGGGTGAGCGACCATGTCCTGGTCGAGCCGCGAGGAGTTCTCGACGCGCACGACGGCATCCCAGGTGCGCTCGTACGCGGACCCTACCTGCCAGGGCCCGTAGTGGATCCTCGTGCCCCGGTGGCACTCGACGACGTAGTACTGGCAGGGCCCCTCTCCGGGTACCTGACAGCTCTGATCGAAGACTCCGGTCGGCTTCCAATGCGGCACGCGGTCGGGATCGGCCGTCGACGGATCTCCCGCCAGAGGGCAGAGCGCGGTTCGAGTCCTCCCGACGTCCTGCTGCTCGAAACCGTTCGTCCCGTCCGTGTAGAGGGGAGGCGGCCGGTCGGTCATCCCGTGCCGGTAGCCGGTGGTGGGATCCGGCGCGCCGAGCTGCTGCTGACCCTCGTGCGTCGCGGCCGGAAGATCCCAGTAGAGCGGCTGGCAGTCCTTGGGAGGCACGCTGCTCGGGCAGCGGTTGATGGGCTGCAGGTCCGGCCGGCTGTCGTAGTCGGCGTTCGCACTCATCGTGGCGAGCAGCGCGGCCATCAGCGTGCCGATCGGTACGATCCGAAGGTTCTTGATTGCCCTTTTCACCAGGAGAGCCCCACCAGGCTGCACCGCCCGTCATCCACGCCGTCACCGTAGACGAGGTTGGCGGGCTGGCAGCGGTGGGTCCCGGAGACAGCGGCGCAATCGTTGGTGCTCATCGCGGACTCGCTCGAGCTGGCGCAGAACGTCGCCGGGCCGCCCCCCGCGAGCCCCGGCAGACCGGGGGGAACATTAGCGGTCTCCTGGCACCCCCACTTGAGCGGCGAGCTCATATCGAACGGCCCGGTCTGACCGTTCAGTATCGCGTTGGAGCCATTCGAGCCGACGGACGCCACGCGATTCGGAACCCATCCGTTGGCGTGGATGCAGCCGTAGGTGATCGCGCCCGCCACGTCGGTGTAGCCCTGGGCGACGGCCGAGCCCTCGGAGAGGGTCTGTCCGGTAGCATCGAGAAGCTCGGTCTCCAGCGCCCTCGGGTCGGCCCAGATGCCGACCCGCGCGTGTCCCGCAAGCGCTGCCGGCTGCCACACGCCGCCGGTCGCGCCGTAGCTCTGCGGCGGCACGAAGAGTGCCTGGCTTCCCCCGTCGTCGCGCAGCGGCTGCGCCTGGTTTGTCACCGACGACGCCAGGTGCACGTTCACGTAGACCGATCCCGTGGAGGTGTTCGTGTAGGGAGCCGGGCCCACCCAGTAGTCGTTCCGGATCCACTGCGCGATCTCGACCTGTTGGTTCGGCGCGATCGGCACTCCCGCCTCGATATCGCCGAGCGTCAGGGAAAGGCTCGGGCCGCGCGCCACGGCGATCGGCGCCGATTCTCCCGCGCGTGACACCGCCACGTATTCGGTTCCGGGCGAAGCCGTGATGTCGATCCCGGTGATGAAGCACTGCTGCTGGGTGTTGTCGCAGGTGGGCGCGGCTCCGACCGGGAGCGTCGTCACCTGCTTCCCGCTTCGCGCCGGACGATCGACGGTGAACACCGTCCCGACGAGCTGAACGCCGTCGGCGGGCGGCACCGGGGGGTCCAGCGCCGGTTGGTTCAGGTCACAGACGACCAGCGCAGGGTCCGGCGAGGGATCGCCGTCCACGGCGCCGCAGGCGGGCGCGCCGGCCAGAATCCAGGCCTTGATCTTCTCGACGCCGCCCGGGCACTGAAAGAGGTAGCCGGTGCTCGAGTTCGGCATCGGGTTGCCTTCGCCGAACTTGAGATCGCCCGTCAGCTTGTCGAGCAGGTAGCTGTTCCAGGCCCGTTTCGGATCGACGCGAAGCTTGCCGACGCCGGAAGCTGCCGTGTTGACGGGAACCCGGTCGACCAGAGCAGCGTACCAACCCTCGTCCGTGTTGATGCTGACGGGCATGCCGCCGTTGCCGCTGCTTCCATGACAGCCCGAGAAACAGGACATCTCGAGAATGTTGGAGGAGATTCCCTCCCAGGCCGACGCCGTAGAGCAGCCGTGGGCACGCGCCTCGGAATGAAAACAGAGGAGAGCCAGCGAGACGCCCGCAGCGTACCCGGCGACCGTTCGTAAAGTGCGTTTCATGGCTCACCCTCGGCTCATAGACCCGGTCCGCAGCCCGAGCAGTAGCCGATGTCGCTCGGCGACTTGGGCAGCCGTCCGGGAGTCCCGTACTTGTTGATGTTGTTCGGGTCGGACTCGAAGTCCTGGATCGCTTGCTGATTGAGCGAGCCGTCCGCGTTCAGGATCTCGTCGAGCGGCCAGTACATCACGACGCCGATGCACATCTCGTCCTCGGCCACGTTGGCGAAGACGATGTTGGCCGGGACGCAGTTGCCCGTTCCCGTCGTGCAGATGTCGGGGTTCGGATACCCGCCGTCGACCGGATGGCAGCTCGGGTCCTGTCCCAGAGCGCAGCCCGGGGGATCCGTTGACGGGTTCGGCGGGCACACCTGCGCGGGCGACCCGATGGAACCGGGAGGAATACCCGGGAACTGCTCGCAGCCGTAGCGGACGCGGTAGATCAGCTGCTTGATTCCGAGATCGTCCTTCTGCTCGCCGAAGAGCACCTCGTCCCCGACGATGCCGTCGCGGATTGCCGTCCGCAGCGGCTCCGGCGCCTGCTCGCTCTGGATGACGCCGTTGTTGTGGATGCAGTGGGTGACGAGGGCGTCGCCCTTGCGCAGGATCAGCGGCCCGTCCGGTTCCTTGTAGTAGCGGCAGACGGGAGGATCGTCCCAGTGCCAGTCGACGTAGACGTGCTCGGGTGGCAGGCCGTTCTGGCTCACGCCGCACTCCTCGGGCCTGACCCCGGCGCCCGCCTCCTCCTGGCTCAGCCCGCCGGTGCGGATCGGGTTGGCCGGCATGACATCGATCGTCCCCTTCACCGTCCGCTTGTGGCTGTGGATGGCGAGGATGCCGATCGCGAGATCGTAGGGCGCGTACCAGACGCTGCCCGTGTTCCCGATCGTGTACGGCGGGAAGAACGTGGTGGCGACGTTGACGACGACGTCGAAACCGACGCTGATCGGCTTGTAGCTGCCGTCGGCGACCGGCGCCGAGAAGAGCTGGATGATGATCTCGCCGACGCTCCCGCCGATCGGCGTCGTCCCTGGCGCCGGCCATCCGTCCTCCGCGTGCTGGGCGATCAATCCGCCCTTCTGGTTGCGGAAGTTCCGGAAGGTCGTGTTGCCCTGGTAGCCGATCGGCAGCTCCGAGACGACGTGGTGGTCGCACGCCCAGAGCTGATCCTCGAGGTTGTACACCGCGCGGCCGGTGGGAAGGTCGACGAACAGGCGGCCCGGGTACTGCGTGGCGTTGCGGAACTGCTGGTTGTAGCCGCTGTAGACCGAGCAGTGGAAGCGCGGGTCGCTCGTGGGACAGGTCTCCGCTCCCGACTGATAGCTGCCGGGCGGCGGCGGGTTCCCGTTCGTCCCGCACGCGGTGGTGCTCGAGGCCGTGGCGGGGTCGTCGGGGTTGTTGCAGGCGTTCGCTCCCTGGAGCTGCCCCGTCCCCTGGAAGCCTACTCCCGGGTTCCAGCAGGTGGCGTGGTGGCTGCCGAAGTGGTTGTAGAACTCGGAGGCTGTGTTCCACTCGCGGCGGTTGCTGAGAGGAACATTGTCGTCATTGAGCTGATCGGTATTCTCGAATCGAACCACCGCCTCGGCGAGACGATCGTAGATCTTGGGATCCGTCCCGACCTGCCACGGACCGTAGTGGACGCGGACACCCCGCCGGCATTCGACGGTGTAGAGATTGGTCCCGTCCGTATCCCGACCCGCCGGCGCCCACCACGGGATCATGTGATCGATCCCCCCGGTGACGGGGTCGGGCACGTCCGGACAGAGTTGGGTGAGGCCCAGTCCGGGCTCGTCGAACCCGTCCACGCCGTCGGTGTAGAGCGGTGGCGGCCGGTCGGTTAGGCCATGGAGAAAGCCGGTGATGGAATCGTACGCCGCGCGCACGGGCACGTGGAGCTGCACCGTCGCCGGCAGATCCCAGTAGAGCGGCTGGCAGTCGGTCGTGTAGTTCTCCAGGGATTCGATGTTCCCCGGATTGGGGAGCGGATTCTTCTGCAGCGCCGTCCCGCACCGGCTGCTCGGCTTGAGCTCTGGGTTGGTGTGGTAATCCGCCGTGGAGGTGGTGACCCCGATCAGCAGGGTCGCCGCCGCCGCTCCCAGTTTCATCGTCGTCGTCCGTGTCATCGTCGCTCCCTCCGCCCTGGGCTACGAGATTTTCTTGAGGAAACCCTTCTCGTTCTGCGCGAGCATCGCGCCCCGGTGCCACGGGTCCTTGCGTAGCGCCGCGAAGAGCTCCCGCCGCGTGCGCGGGCCGTGGACCTCGTTCCGTGCGATCGGGTTCAGCATGTACTGGTTACGTATCTTCTGGACGTCGTCGCACTGGATGAGGCTCAGCTGCAGATCTGGATCGATCCGGTACGGCTCGGCGGCGTTCCGCCCGAGGATGCCGTTGCGGATGCTCCTCCTCGGGTCGATTGCGAGCTGGGTCGGATCGTCGACGTCGCCGTCGAGGCCGAACGGCAGGTTGTACGTGGCCCTGGCCTCGTCCGACATCTGGAAGGCGCGCAGGGCTTCGATCAGCCCTTGCGGCGATCCACCCCAGAGGGCGTCCGTCCCCCACACCACCCGCCTCGGTCCGACGTAGTAGATGAGCTTGCCCAGGAGCCAGCTCCCGCGGGTGGGATTGCCGACGACCGAGCCCCACACCGAGCCGAGCTCGGCGTAGACGTTGGGAACGTTGGCGTGCGCGGCGTCGGCCGGAGCCTCTCCCGCGGCCAGCGGCGTTCCGGGGCTGCCGCCGGGAGCGAAGTGTCGCGCCGACCAGCCGTTCTCGCGCAGCGCGGTGATGAAGTTGTCGACGCCGCGGCTGGTGGAGGGCGCCGCGGCCTCGCCGGGGTAGGGCCCGTTGGCGCTCGTCCCCTGGTTGAACGGGCCGCCGAGACCGACGCTGTCGCCGTCGTAGCCCGAGTGGTAGATGATGAACGTCACGCCGCTGTTGCTCGTGAGGTCCCAGAACATCGGCGCCACCACACCGACGTCGCGCGTGGCCGCCTTCTCCTGATCGAAGCTGGGCAGCGCGAAGCCCTTGTGGGCGCAGATGAGCGCCGGCATCCCGTACGTGTCCGAGAGATCCTTCGCGTGCTGGATGAACTTCAGGCCGAAGGAGTCGTCGAGCCACCAGCCGCTCGTGTTCGGGACGTCGCCCCAGGGCGTGTAGATCTTCCAGGCGCGGAGGTAGCCGTCGTTCTGGGCGTACTGGGCGGCGGCGGCGGTCATCAGGTCCATCTCATCCTGGAAGAAGACCGGATCCTGGCCGGCGGCGGTGAGCAGCTGGTCGCTGTTGTTTCCGAGCGACCCGCGATTCGGCATCACGAACTTGTGGCAGTACGTGCGCCGCGTGCCGCCGGCGAGGGTCCGCACGATCTCGGCGGTGTTGATGGATTCGGAGAGCGGCAGCGGCTGACCGTCCGGCTTCCAGGGAACGGCGGACAGGATGGTCACGTTGGTCGCGCTGTCGAGCATGAGCTCCTTCAGGTAGTGGAAGCGGCTGAGACACTCGTTGCGGTCGAGCTCGCCGCAGTTCGCCTGGCTCCAGGCGACCAGGAAGAACGCCGCCTCGCCGCTGTTCTCCGTGTACCACTCGGCGCTCGGCACCACGTGGTGGGTCTGGAGGTCCATGATGAACTCGCCGGGCAGGTTGTTGAGCTGCGCGCCGGGATGCGCGAGATCGAAGTAGGTCGGCGTCCCGCGCGTTCCGATCGGGGCGTTCAGCCCGCAGCTGTCCTGGGCCCAGGCGTAGTGGCCTCCTCTCGTGCCCATCACCTTGTTGATCGCCGCCAGGCAGATGGCATACGCCGCGCCCGTCTGGAGAAACCTCCGCCGCGACATCCCGAGCTTGCGGGCGGTCGCCTCACACTCCTCGCGGGCGATCTTCATGATCGCCTTCTGCTCCGGGGTCGGGTCGGGTGGGATGAACTCCTCGTTCGACACCGGCAGCACGTCGATCGGCAAGCGATCGGTCAGCGATTCCTCCATCAGGTCCTTGAAACGCTTCGGCATTTCGCCCTCCCTGCGCTCTCGTTGCGGTTTGCCTACCTGATCTTCTTCACGGGCCCGCCTGCCCAACGACGAACCCCGGGGCCACCGACCAGAGATCGCCGACGTCCGGCCGGCAGTTCCCGTTGACGACGTTACCGGCGAGATAGAAGGTGAGCGGGCCGACGCCGGGATCGGGAGCCGTCCAGCGAACCTTCCAGGAGAATTGCTTGTTCCCCGCCAGCGTGTGCGTGGCCTGCGAGCTCACGATCGTGGTGTCGTCGCACGTCGGGCAGGGAGGGTAGTTGTAGGAATCGCAGCCGGT
>Ga0137403_10009536_pt1 | contig 10786 bp, 7 predicted proteins | sample CZOMad2_1_16fung_FD_122057 | JGI IMG/M metagenome (GOLD analysis project Ga0137403, IMG submission 122057) | Vadose zone soil fungal communities from Angelo Coast Range Reserve, California, USA - CZOMad2_1_16fungal (Hybrid Assembly) | ecosystem: Environmental > Terrestrial > Soil > Vadose zone... | reverse complement strand
CGGCAAGCCGCTGTTCGAGGCCGCTTTCGCGAACGTCTTCCCCGGCACGCCGGCGAAGGTGAACACCAAGGCCGTCCGCGGACCGCTGCTCATCACCGGTGGCGGCAAGGACCACACGGTGCCGGAAGTCGTGTCGCGTTCCGCGTTCAAGCTCTATCGCAAAGCGCCGAGCGTGACCGATTACAAAGTGTTCCCGGACCGGGGGCACTCGTTGACGGTGGACAGTGGCTGGAAAGAAGTGGCGGGCGAGTCGCTGTCGTGGCTCAGAAGCAAGGGGTTGTAACAGCGCCGCCTCGGCTCTCCACCATCCGCACGGCTGGCCAGAGACCTCGCAGAGGTTAGCCACGCGAGCCTAATGCCACGCGTACCGCTCGGACGACGCGAGCACCGTAGTCGGGGCGTAACCAATCGTCCCGTCGCCTCCACCCGTGATCAGTATCGAGCCGTCGGCAAGCAGCGTCGCCGTTTGCGATTCACGCGGACCGGACATGCCCGCCGCCGGCGAAAACACTCCCGTCGCGGGATCGTACAGTTCGGCCGTGGCGAGACTGTTCGATGAGGGACTGGAACTGTAGAAAGAGGCGTCTCCCCCCGCCACCAGCACCTTTCCGTTCGGGAAGAGCGTGGCCGTGTGCAGCGTTCGTCCGCTCAGCATCGAGCCCGTCAGCGCGAAGGTCCCGCTGGCGACGTCGTACACCTCCGCCGTCGCCGTGGCGGCACCACCGGTAACTGCCGCACCACCCGTGATGAGCACATTGCCATTCGGCAGGAGCGTCGCAACGTGTCCGGCACGCGGCGTGACCATGCTTCCGGTCGCGGAGAACGTTCCCGTGGCTGGGTTGTAGAGATCTGCATCCGCGATCGCCCGGTAATCCCCGTCTCGTCGTCCTCCCGTGACCAGCACCTGCCCATTCTGCAGCAACGTCGCGGTCTTGAAATCCGCCGCCGTCCGCACGCTGCCGGTCGCGACGAACGTTCCGCTGACGGGATCGTACAACTCCGCCGTCTCCGTTGGGCCGGCAGGGAGTCCGCCCACGAGCAGTACTCGACCGTCTGGGAGCAGCGTCGCGGGGCAGAAGACACGCCGCGTTGTCATGTTTCCAGTCGCCATGAACGTCCCGGTGGCTGGATCGAACAACTCGGCGCTCGCTGTCGGAATGCCCGGCCCATCCTTGCCACCTGCCACGAGGACCTTGCCATTCTTGAGCAGGGTCGCTGTCGCCGAATGGCGAACCGCTCCCAGACTTCCCGTCGCGGTGAATGTCCCGCTCGCCGGATCGAATAACTCCGCCACCAGCGGGAACGTCGTGGGACCAACCCCCCCAGCGACGAGCACCTTGCCATTCTTGAGCAACGTCGCCGTGTGCAAGTCACGCGGCGTAATCAGGCTCCCCGTTGACGACGTCGCTAAGGCGAGAGTCCGAGGAGCGGTCGCGTCCGTTCCGCAACCGATGATGCTGAAGATCGCCCCGAGGGTCACAACTGCGTGCTTAGGCATACCATTGCTCCTTAAGAGAAGACCGCTCGACCGTCTGCCCAAACGTTCCACGCCAGCGTAAAGTCGTCGTCAAGCAGCGCTGTCATCGCGCCAGCTCCTCCTCGACCAACACCCGTCGCAGCATTTTCAACGCACCGCTCTTCGGCAGCTCGGCGCGGAACTCGACGGTCCGCGGCACCTTGTACGCGGCGAGATTCTCTCGGCAATACGCCAGCACCTCTTCCACGCTCGCCTGCGCGCCTGGCTTCAAGACAACGAACGATTTCACGCGCTCGCCGCGCTTCGCGTCCGGCAACCCGATCGTGGCAGCCTCGAGCACGGCCGGATGCGCCATCAGCACCCCGTCCACTTCATCGGGGAATACCTTGTAGCCTGAGACCACGATCATCTCCTTCTTCCGCCCGACGATCCGGAAGAAACCGTCCTCGTCCATGACCGCGAGGTCGCCTGTATACAGCCAGCCGTCACGCAACGCGTGCGCACTTTCCTCCGGCATGTTCCAGTAGCCCTGCATGATCTGCGGACCGCGAATCGCCAGCTCGCCGATTTCACCGCGGGGAGTCGCGGTGAGGCCGTCATCCATGTCCACGATTTTCGCATCGGTATTCGGAATCGGGATGCCAATGGAACCGGCCTTCCGGAGCCCATTGACTGGATTCATGTGCGTCACCGGCGACGCCTCCGACAGCCCGAAGCCTTCGACGATCCGCGCACCCGTGAGTGCTTCGAACCGCTGCAACACGTCTTCGGGAAGTGGCGCCGAACCGGAAAAACACCGCCGCACGCTGCGGAGGTCGCTGGCGCCGAGCTTCGGATAGTTGAGGATCGCGTTGAAGATGGGCGGGACCGCCGGCAATAACGTGACTCCGTGCCCCGCAATCGCCCGCACAATCGCCTTGATATCCCGCGGGTCGGGAATCAGCACCATCGCGCCCGCGACACTCATGGGAAAGTTCATCGCGGCGGTCATGCCGAACGAATGAAACAGCGGCAGGGCCGTCAGAAAGACTTCCTTCCCCGGGGTCAATCCCGTGAACCAGGCCCGGCACTGCTGCAGGTTCGCCGACAGGTTCGCGTGCGTCAGCATCGCGCCTTTCGGGACGCCCATGGCGCCACCGGTGTACTGCAGCACGGCAAGATCGTCGGGTCGAGGAGGGACCGATGACGGCTGCGGCTTGGACCGGATCAGTTTGACGAACGAGTGCACGCCGGGCTCCGGCGCCACTCTCGCCACACGCGGCGGATCGGCACGGCCAAGTTTCCAGCGCGCGACGAAACGCAGCGGCAGCCGCATGTAATCGGGGATCGAGGCGACGATGTACTGCTCGATCGGCAGATGCGCCCGCGCCGGCCGGATGCGGCTCTCGAACAGGAAGTCCGTGACAACCGCGACACGGCACCCGGCATCTTTCCACTGATGCTCGAGCTCGCGCGGCGTGTAGAGGGGATTGGTCATCACCGCCTGCGCGCCCAGCGATAGCGTCGCGTAGTAGGCGATGATCGTCTGCGGAATATTCGGGAGCTGGATCGCGACGCGGCTGTCGCGCGTGACGCCGAGCGCCGCTAACGCGGCCGCGAATCGGTCGACGTGGTTCTTGAGCTGCCGATAGGTGAGGCGGCGATTGAAGTAGATGATGGCGGTCGCATCGCCGTGTTCCCGCGCGGCGCGCTCGAGGAACTGCGGCACAGTCAGTGCCTCGAGCGCGAGTGCCGTCGGCACCCCGGCCTCATAGGATCCGTGCCACGGCCGGGTTTCGCTCATTTGCTTGCCGCGGTGGTGGCCGGTGTCCCCGCCAACAATGGCGCGAGGGCGAGGCGCACGGCGGCGGCGTTGCGCTCCTGGTCCGCATAGAACTGAGCGTCGGGGATTCGCACAAACCCATCCCCCGACGGCACCTGGAAGAGTTGCAGTCCGGCTTGGGTGTCGAACAGGACCTTACCGTCCATGCCTTCGACCATGACGTGGAGGGACAAGGCGGGAGTGGTGCCGTAGGTCGTGCCGATGGTGATCCCGAGGAGTTTCCTGCCGAACGCTTGCTTCGTGCCATCCCATTTCGCGGTGCCACGCCTGAAATCCGCGGACGCGATCACCATGATGGGGTGAAGCCAGGCATCGGCGTGGAATCGCTCTCGGAGCTCCCGTAGCGTCAGGGCTCTGATGTTGCGGAGCATCGTGGTATCCACCTGACCGGACACGGGATCGAATAGGCCACCGAGGGAATCGGTGAGCCGATCCCAAATCGCCTGGCTCTCCGCCGCGGGCACCACCCGGTAGCCCGCGTGGCTGAGCTCGGCCGTGATCAACGAGTCGAACTTCCCACGACCGAGATCGATGCGACGCAGGTCCGCGGGCAATCCGCACGGGCAGATGGGGTCGAGCGCAATCGTCTGAAGGGAATCGACCAGGCGATGCTGCGGCACTGTGGCGGCCTGATGCGGGGTGGACGCGGCACACGCCATTCCAACCCACGCGACAACGGTAGCGGTAAGCAGTGCGTTCCGGCGCATGAACTCTCCCTTGCGATAGTGTTCGTACAGGTGGCGACGAACGTAGCGCGGAGGAGTTACGTGCCGATGACGTCCCGCTCGCGGCGAATGACTTTGCGCACGCCTTACGAAGCTACCGACGCTTGCAGCTTCGCGAGCAGCTGAGCACGGAGTGCACGCGCCGGGATGTCCGTGCGCGCAGCGAGCGCCTCGACGGCGCGTTCCCGGAGGATGCGACGTTCCCCGGGCAACAGCCATTCCGCCAGCAGCACCTGGGTGATGAGCGGCGCGGTGATCGCATAGCGGTCGCCCACGAACACCACCAAACGGGCCCGCTCGAGAACCGCGAGCGCATCCTCGACTGCCGGCCGCGGCTGTTCTGTCAGCGCCGCGACGAGATCGACATCGATGGCGGCCGAACCGATGCTGGCCGCCTGAAGCACGCGGCGCGTCGTCGCATCGAGTTTAGCGATCCGCGTCGTGATCGCGCGGCGTACCATCTGCGGGACGGAGATCGGCAAAGGACTGCCATCCGTTCCGCCCGACGGAGGCCACGCCAGCACTTCGGCACGCAGCGGCGAGGCATCCGCGAGCCCGCGCAGCAGCGTCGTGACCAGAAACGGATTGCCGCTGGTTTCGAAAAAGACCCGTCGGGCCAATCGTTCGCGATCGCTGTCGCTCGCGCACCAGGGACTCGCGCGAAGCACGAGCTCCCGCGTGTCGGCCTCCGAGAATGGATCCAGGCGGACCTCCATCCCCGGGAGCGCGCGGCCGAGCTCGCTCCGCAGCCGGAGCAACGCGGACGGCACCGCGTCCCACGTCGGCGTCGCCGTCACCACGCCCACAATGGGCGAACCGTGACACGAGGCAATCGCGACGCACAACGCATCGATACTGGCACCATCACTGTACTGCGCGTCGTGGACAGCGAAACCGAGCGGTCGTTCTTCCGACACGGCGCGCAACACCGAGCCCAGCGCGCCTCCGATCTCGCCGACGTCCCCGATCGTTTCGGGCGTGATTCGATGAAGCATGGCGAGTGCTGCGGGATCAGCGGCCGCACTCCCGGGCGCCGTCAGCAGACCGGCGCGCAGCAGCGCCCGGAGCGTGCCCCACGGCGCATCCTGATCGCTTTCGAGCGGCCGCGCGACCACCACCAGGGCTCCATCGATGGCGAGTCGGTCCGTGCATTCCCGCAGCAGTCGTGTCCTTCCGGTCCCAGGATCACCACTGATGAGCAGCAGCCGGGGTCCGGTGCGGATTCCGGCGCCGAGCATGCTGAACACGGTTCGGTGCAGCTCCGCGCGACCGACGAGGGGCGTTTGCGCTTCCCCGCCCGGGCGGGGCGATCGCCAGATTCCTTTGCGAATGCGTTCCGCCATCGCGGCCAGCGGGCGGCTCGGTTCCTCGCCGATCTCGGCGGCGATACGGGCGGCGAAATCGCGCAGAGCCACGAGCGCTCCGGCCCCGTCGCCGCTGAGTGCTTGAGCGCGCATCAACAGCATCATGGCCGGCTCGGAGAAGGGCTCGAGGGCCAGTGCGTGGCGCGCGGCCGAGACGGCGTCGCCGTAGCGCGCGGTATCGAGGGCGGCCGCACCGATCTGGAGCAACGCGGTGACACCGCGCGCACGGAAGTGGATCCGGCGCTCCCGGGACCAGTCCTCGAAGGCGGGCGCGCCATCCACTTCGAACCCTTCGAGAAAGTCGCCGGACATGAGCTGAAGCGCGGCGCCGGGATCCGTTTCGATCACCGCCTCGAATTGTATCGCGTCCACGTGCAGCGCGCGGTCCGCCAACGTCAGCGCATTGCCAGCCGACGTAAGCCGGTCGGCTCCCAGGTCCAGACGGAGCCGGCTAACGGCCGTATTCAGGGACTGCCGCGCCTGATCTTCCGGCTTGTCCGGCCACAACAGGCTGTAGAGATGGGTCCGCGCTCGGGTCCGGTTCGGCGAGAGCGCCAGGTAGATGAGCAGGGCAAAGTGCTTGTGCCACAGCACCTGCGGAGGCGCCGCTTTCCCGTCGAGGCGGGCATTCGGCGCACCAAAGCACTGCAGCTCGAGTTGCGGTGGATCGCGCATCGCATCAATTCGGGAAAACCGTCCCAAGCATACGGGCCTGGAAGCCGCGCTGCTAGCAGGGGGCACGCCTGGCTGCTTCATCGCGCGGCCCGTATGCTAGACAGGCCCCGATGAACGACGATGCGGCGCGGTTGCGCGCGGCTCTGCACGGCCGTTTCCGGCTCGAGCGTGTGCTCGGCCGCGGTGGGATGGCGACGGTCTGGTTGGCCCAGGACCTGAAACTCGACCGTCCCATCGCCCTGAAAGTCTTACGCCCCGACATTGCTTCTGCCCTCACCGCCGAACGGTTCATCCGTGAGATCCGAGTCACGGGCAACCTCAGCCATCCGCACATCCTGCCGCTCTTCGATTCGGGGGAGGCGGAGGGGTTCCTCTATTACGTCATGCCCTATGTGACGGGCGAGACCCTGCGCCAGCGATTGGAGCGCGAAAAACAGCTGCCGATCGGTGATGCACTCCGTATTACCGGCGAAGTCGCGGATGCACTCGACTACGCCCACCGGCAGGGCATTGTCCATCGCGACATCAAACCCGAGAACATCATGCTCTCGGAAGGTCACGCGCTGGTCGCTGATTTCGGCGTGGCGCGCGCCATCGCCGCCGCCGCGCCAGGTGACAAACTCACGGAGCCGGGGCTCGCGGTTGGTACCCTGCATTACATCAGTCCGGAACAGGCGGAGGGACGGCAGACAGTCGATGGCCGGGCCGATTGCTACGCGCTCGGATGCGTACTGTACGAAATGCTCGCCGGTGTGCCGCCGTTCCAGGGCGTCACGGCCGAGAGTCTGCTGCGCCAGCACTTGGTGGAGACGCCGCGTCCCGTCACGGCGTTTCGTCCCGCTGTGGACCACCGCATCGCGCGGGCAATTGCCCGCGCACTCGCGAAGACTCCCGCGGATCGGTGGCGAAGTGGAGCGGACTTCGTCGCCGCGTTACACCGCCCACCCCCGCACCGTCGCCCTGTCATGCTCGTCGCGGGAACCGCGCTGGCGATTATCGTGACGGCGGGTCTCCTGCGATGGCTGCCGAAACACGGTGTGACGAACACGCTGGGAGTGCTCTACTTCGACAATCTGTCCGATGATTCCGCCGACGTGTATCTCGCGGAGGGACTCACCGAAGAGATCATCGCGCGTTTGGGGCAAATCGAGCGCTTGAGCGTGAAATCACGAACGGCTTCGTGGCCATATCGGGGAAAGACTGCCGCGGGTCCGGCGGCGCTCGGCCGCGCGTTGCGCGTGATGAATCTGGTCAGTGGAAGCGTGCGGCGGTCCAGGCATCGCCTACGAGTCGGTGTGGAATTGGTGCGTGCCAACTCGGGAGCCCGCCTGTGGGGTGCCGAGTTCGATCGGCCCGACACGGACCTCTTGGATGTGGAAGCGAATGTTGCCAGCGCCGTCGCGAGTGCCGTCGCCGGCCGGTTGGCCCCGGCGGAGCGGCGTGCTCTGGATTCGGCAGTGACTCGTGATCCGATCGCGTACGACCATTATCTGCGTGGCAATCATTATCTGGCGCAGCGCACGGCCCGTGCCGTCAGGCTGGCGATTGCCGAATATGACAGCGCCGCGGTGCGCGACTCTCGCTTCACCGAGGCGCGGGCCCGCCAAGCCTATGGCTACGCCCTATTCCTCTATTATGGGTGGCGCTATGACACGGTCTCGAACGCGACACTGCTTGCGTGGGGCCAGCGCTGCGCCAATCAGGCCCTGCAAGCCGATTCGAACGCCGCCGAGGCGTGGCTGGCGCAGGGCCGCATGCTCGAAATCGCACACCCCGTCACGTATCAGGGCGCGATCGCCGCATACCGGCGAGCGAGCGGATTGGACGCCCGCGATCCCGAAATCCTCAGCATCCTCGGTGCCACGCTGCGCGAGCTGGGCGACGATTCAGGAGCGGTCCTGGCGTTCCATCACGCGCTGGCGCTCGACCCCGACCGTGCGACGACGTTGACGCTTCTTGGCATCCAGGCCTCCCTTGCTGGCAATTACGGTGAGGCGTTGCGTTGGGCCGATAGTGCGCTCGCGGTCGATCCGGGCTTTTACGATGCGTACATCTCACGCGGATTCTATCGGCTATTCCGGGGCGACACCGCCGGCGCCCACGCCGACGCGCAAGTGGCATCGCAGCTTCCCACGGGCAATCACCTATCCGATGAGACGCTGCTGGTGTTGATCGCGGCCCAGGAAGGCGACACGCGTGGTGCGCGACACCGCATAACCGAGGTAGTCAAGCGGTTCGACACCGCTCATCCCAGTCCTCTGGTCGGTACGCTGCTCGCACGCGCCTGGGTTGGAGTCGGGGATCGGGAGCGGGCGCTCGATGTGCTCGAGCGGGTCGCACCGCGAGGGGCGGCGCTCTGGTTTTGGCTGCGCTTCGCCGGATTCGATCCGATCCGGTCCGATCCTCGGTTTCGACAGATCGTGGCGCAATCAGCGCTACCGTCCGCCCCATGACCGCGACTGGCGTCACTCAGTCGTCCTTCTCTCTTCTGTTCTTCTCTAAAGCGAACGCGCGCTTGTCATCCTGAGGGCCGAAGGCCCGAAGGACCTGCTTCTTCGTGCAGCAGCACGCGCGCGGAACGAAGGATCTGCTAAAAAGAGGTTCCATCGCCGCGCGTCAGATTTTTTGCGGATCGGGGAAACAGTGAAGATGTCCGCCGTCCGCGCGAGGTAACGCAGGCGTTCTAAAACCCGTATCGCAAAGCATTTATAAACGTCACAAATGACGTCGCCGCACTGCCTGCCCCGTGTTGCGCCCGCGCCACACCCGCCCGCGCGAAAAACCGGTGTAGGAAAAGCTCCTGTGATCAAGACTACTCTGCTCGCGCTCCTCTTCGCGCAAGGCTCGCCGCAACGGACGACGTATGGCGTCGAAATCGCATTCCGCTCTGGCCACGCAGACCGCGGCTTCATCATCAACGACCGCCCCGTCGTCCAACCGGTGATGTGGTTCTCCGGAAACGGCACCGAGTTCTCGGCGTGGAGCAGCTTCCCCGTCGCCCAAACGACTGACGGCGCCCGCCCGCAGATCGTCGAGCTGGAGCTGACGCACGAGCACACATGGGGAAAAGTCACGGTCGGACCCGCCCTCAGGATGTACTTCTATCATGATGCGCTGAACGCCGAGCGAGACCGCTCGCTGGAAGGCTGGTTGAACCTGTCGTATGACGTGGGTCCATTGCGCCTGTTCACCCGTCACAGCCTCGACATCATGACGTACAAGGGCGCGTACTTCGTCGATGCCGGGATCGAGTCCGAGCACCACGTCTCGCCGGCGCTCGAACTCGGCGGCTCGCTCGGTGCGGGCTGGGCGTCGTGGCGATTCAATTACGCCTACGCCGAAGTCGCCAAATCCACGCTCGATCGCGTCCGCGCGGCAACGTGGCTGACGGTTTACAGGAAGCCCTTCTACATCAGTCCCCATTTCGAGTTCAGCACCATCGTCGACCCCGCAGTGCGCGCGGCGACCCTACGGCCGACCTACCTCCTGGTCCGGCTCAGCATGGGAGGCGAATTCTAAATGCACTGGTCCCCCTCTCCTCTTGCTCCACCGATCCCGCGTACGGACCCGCCGGTACACAGGGAGCGGCGGCGATCCCCCCGCGTTCCCCGAGCCCCGTTGCCGAGTCTCGTCACACGCCTGGCACAGCTCGGCAAGATCCTGCGACCCACGCCGCACGTGCCGCTGGCCGTCCCGGGTATGCAGTTGTTCGCCAAGCTCGAGTATCTGAACCCGGTTGGCAGCATCAAGGACCGCCCCGCCTATTGGATGCTCAAACAGGCGGCGGAACGCGGGGAGATCTGCGACGAGACGACCGTGATCGAGTCGTCATCGGGGAACTTTGCCTCCGCCCTCGCCGCATTCACGCGCCTGGTCGGCCTGCGGTTCATCCCCGTGATCGATCCCAACATCTCCGCGACGTACGAGTCGTTCCTGCGGCGCACGTGTGACACGGTGGTGAAGGTCGAGCAGCGCGACGACACCGGCGGATTCCTGAAGGCCCGCCTGCAGATGGTGCAGCAACTCTGCGCCAGCACGCCCCACGCGTACTGGACGAACCAGTACGCCAATCCGGACGCCGTGGACGCGCATTTCTATCTCACCGCCGGCGACATTTGCGCTGAATTCGACTCGCTCGATTACGTCTTTATCGGCGTCAGCACGGGCGGGACGATCGCCGGCGTGTCGCGCCGGCTCAAGGAGCGCTACCCGAGAGTGCGGATCATTGCCGTCGACGCCGAGGGGTCCGTCATTTTCGGCGACGCGCCCAAAAAGCGCCATATCCCGGGGGTCGGGTCGAGCATCGTCCCGCCCCTGGTGTCGGTGGCCGCCATTGACGACGTCGTCTTGATCTCCGAGCGCGAGACCGTGGCGGCGTGCCGTGAGCTGCTCGTGACCCACGGGCTGTTCGCGGGCGGCTCCAGCGGCACCGCATTCGCCGCGGTCAAACGCTATGCGCCGAAAATGAAGTCCAAACGCCCCAGAGTGCTGTTCCTCTGCGCGGACCGCGGCACACCATATCTCGACACGGTCTTCGACCCCGCCTGGACCTCGAGGCTCGAGTAGATCCATGGACTTCGAACTTTCCATCATCAACGGAAAAACGGTCTCCGATATCGTGCGCGCGAACCGAGCCGCATGCGTCGAGGCCGTGGAGCACGCGTATCTCGCGCACGCCAAGGGGCAGGCGATCAACCCGCACAGCTACTTCCTGCGCTTCCCC